>Ga0302322_100003713_pt1 | contig 13186 bp, 16 predicted proteins | sample Fen_T0_2_FD_203757 | JGI IMG/M metagenome (GOLD analysis project Ga0302322, IMG submission 203757) | Peat permafrost microbial communities from Stordalen Mire near Abisko, Sweden - Fen_T0_2 | ecosystem: Environmental > Terrestrial > Soil > Wetlands > Permafrost | place: Sweden: Abisko...
CGTGATCGCTCGGCCGGCGATGGCGCGGGGCGCCGCGATCCAGGGCGTCCTCCCGCTGCTCGCGCTGGTCGCCGCCTGGCTCCTGCACTGACCTGTCGCCGCGGGAGCACAGGGCCGAGCCGTGAGTTGCGGACACGTACGTGCAGTTGAACTGCACTTCGCGACCTAAGCGGTCGGAAGATCCGTAGCCTCGGGGGATGCTCGAGCATCTGACTCTCTACCCCGACGTCCCATCCGATCGGCGCCGGCAGATCGTGCGCGACGTGCTGACGATCGCGCTCATCGCGCTGTTCGTCTGGATCGGCGTGCAGGTCTACCACCTCGTCGACGCGCTCAGCGTGCTCGGCGAGGGCGTGAGCCACGCGGGCGAGTCGATCCAGGGCGGGTTCGACAGCGTCGGCAACGCCGTGGCCAACGTCCCGATCGTGGGCGGCCCGCTCGGCGACGCCTTCCACGGCGCCGGTCAGGGCACCGGGGGCAACCTGGCCGGGCTCGGCCAGGAGGGCCAGGACGCCGTGCACCTGCTCGCCCGCACTCTCGGCGTCGTCACCGCCGGCCTGCCGATCGCGGTCCTGCTCGTCGCAGTGCTCCCCCGACGCATCCGCGCCATCCGCGAGATGAGCTCGGCGCGGGCGCTCACCGGCATCGACCTCGACGACCCCGAGCGCGCCCGGCTGCTCGCGATGCGCGCGGCGTTCGGCCTCCCGTTCCGCGAGCTGCTCCCCTACACCAAGGACCCCTTCGGCGACCTCGCCGAAGGCCGTTACGACGCCCTCGTCCGAGCCGCGCTCGCCGACGTCGGGCTCGAGCCGAAGCCGGTGACCCGCTGATGTGCCGCAGCATCAAGACCCTGCGCCCGCCCTACGCCGACGACGTCACCGACGACGACGTCCGCGCAGCCGCCCTGCAGTACGTCCGGAAGATCGCGGGCATGCGCGCCCCGTCGACGGCCAACCGCGAGGCGTTCGACGCCGCGGTCGACGAGATCGCCCACGCCACGCAGCACCTGCTCGACGCCCTCGTCGTGCGCCCCTCGACCCGCGTCGCGTCGGACGCCCCCGCGGAGGCCTAGAGCCGCAGCAGGTGCGCGCCCGGGGCTACCAGCCCTGCGGCTCGCCCGACCCGTCGTCGTCTCCGTCGGGCGTACCGGTGCCGCGGAAGCCTCGCGCAGCGCCGCGTGCCGCGTCGCCGGCCCAGCGCGCCGCCTTGCCCGCGCTCTCGCCGGCCCAGCCGCCGACGTCGCTCGCGCTGCCACCGGCGCGGCGCAGCAGCTGGGTGAGCGGGTCCTGCGACTCGTCGAAGGCCGCGCGGTACTCGGCGGCCGCCGCCTTGACGTCGTCGCTCACGGAGGCGTCGGCGTCGTTCTCCCGCCGCGGGTAGTCGCCGCCGATGATGCGGCGGTAGTCGCCGGAGTCGATCCACCTGCGCAGGTGCGCGGCACGCGACACGGGCACGGGGTGGGTGCTGAAGGTGAGCATGCGCAGCTTGAGCAGGCTGTCGCGGACGTCGCCACCGCCGTCGTACTCGGCCGCCTGCTCCAGGAACGCCGTGGTGTCGATCTGCGAGAGGTCGCCGCCACCGGCCATCTTCATGAGCAGGCGCAGCGACGCGCCCGGGTCCTGCCCTGCGAGCAGCCCGGCGCGGTCTCCGGACAGCTCGGCCTTGCGCCACCACTCGTACATCGCCGCCGTGATCACGCGGACGGCGATGGCGCTGCCCGGGATCCAGGTGAAGCCCAGCGCCCAGCGCGTGAGCAGGTCGAGCATCGTGCGGTAGACGGCGTGGCCGGAGAGCACATGACCGAGCTCGTGGCCGAGCAGGGCGCGCAGCTCGTCGTCGTCGAGCTGCTGCAGGCACGCGGTGTTGACCACGACGAAGGGGGTGTCGAGGCCGATAGCCTCGGCGTTGAACAGGGGCGACTGCCGCACGTACAGCTCGGGCAGCTCGGCCACGTCGAGCGTGCGGGCGACGTCGGTCCACGCCTGGTAGACCCGCGGGTACTGGCGGTGGTCGACCCGGATCGACGACGCGAGGTACTCGAGCCGGAACGCCCGCTCGTTCCAGATCGAGAACAGCGTCTTGAGGATCTCGTCGAAGCCGCGCAGCTCGCGCAGCGCGGTGAGGGCGCCGCGGTCGGCGGGGTGCTCCCACGCGCGGGAACTGATCCCGGTGAGCACGACCGTGCGCCGTGCCGGGGTGCCTGCCGTGATGTCGTCGGTCATGACCTCCCCCTCGCTCGGGCGGTGGGCACGCCCGCACTCACGACACTACGGGACGTTCCGGGCGGTCGGGCAGGTCCCGGCCGATCCCGCTCGCACGCCGGGACGGCAGGTGGCTCACTCGTGGGTCGTGAACCCGTGTGCGGTGCTCGTCGTCATGGCCGTGGGGCCTTCGCGCTCGTCGGCTGGTGCATCGCGAGGATGAAGCCGCGTCGGACTCCCCTGAGGGGATGTCCTCGTTCGGCCTCCTCGTCGTGGGGGCGTCGCTGTTCGTCGGCGGGTGCGGCCCGAACATCGCCGGCCTCGTCCTGCTCGCGCGCCGCGTTCCCGTCGGGCCTTCCTGGCTCGTCGAGACCCGGCAACCCGGAGCTCGCGCGATGGTAGGACCCGGGCCTGGCGACCGTCGGACGGGCGCCTGCTACCGGGCCTGGAGACGCCGGGGAACGGTGGCGATCGGGCCGGTGAGGTAGTGCTGCACCACCGGACCCATGGCGGCGACGACCTGCTCGGGGTCGGCGTCGGCGAGCCCGGGGACCTTGATGACGTAGCGGCCCATGAGCAGCCCGCCCACGTGCGAGCCGATGAGCGCCGCCCGCAGCTCGCCGTGGTCGTCCGCGGCGAGGTCGCCGACCCCGGCGAGGATCGTCCTCGACAGCATCTGCCGCATCGCAGCCGCCGCCTGCTCGTGCGACAGCGCCGCGCGAAGCATCGCCACCACGCGGCCCCGGGTGGCCGGCGACGAGTCGGCCACGCCGAGAATCCGGCGGACGACCTCCGGGCCGGCGTGCGCGCGGTCCAGACCGCTGAGCAGCAGAGCGGGATCCACCGGCAGCGTGATGACCTCGGCGAGCAGTCCGTCCTTGTTGCCGAAGTAGTGCGCGATGAGCGCCGGATCGACGCCGGCGCGCTCGGCCACGGCGCGCATCGTCGTGCGCTCGAACCCGCTCTGCGCGAACAGCTCGCGCGCCGCATCGAGGATGTCGGCCCGCGTGTCGGTGCTTCCTGCCGGGCGCCGGCCCCGAGGGGGCACTACACCTGCTCCGCGCCGCGGGCGAGCACCATCATCCGCTCCTCGATCGTCGCCGGCACGGGCTCGAGCTCGGCCGTGACCCCCGCCGCGTCGAGCACGGAGCGCAGCCGAGCGGGGTCGGCGTCGGCCACCCGGATCGCGCGCCCCGAGAGCATCACCGGCTCGCCCGCGGCGTCGAGCACCTCGAAGGCGCGCGCCCAGTCGTCGGTGCGCACCGCGACCGATGTCGTGCCGCCGACGATGTCGGCCTCGCTGCCCTGCGCCACCAGAGCGCCGCCCGACATGAGCAGCAGCCGGTCGCACTGCTCGGCCTCCTGCATGTAGTGGGTGGTGACGAGCACGCCGGTTCCCGAGGTTGCCTGCTCGCGGATGGTGTCCCACAGGGAAGCGCGGGCGACGGCGTCGACTCCCGACGTGGGCTCGTCGAGGACGAGCACCTCGGGCCGGTGCTCGAGAGCGGCGACGAACGCGACCTGCCGCTGCAGCCCGAGCGGCACGTCACGCACGAGCACGTCCGCCGACGCGGCCAGGGCGCCGCCCGGCTCGCGCGCGGCGACGCCGTACGACTGCGCGGTGAACGAGAGGTTCTCGCGCACCGTGAGGTCGCGGTAGAGCCCGAGGCCCTGCGGCACGTAGCCCATCCGGCTGCGGCGCTCGCGGTCGGGCTCGCCCCCGAGCAGCTCGGTCACGCCCTCGCTCGGCGCCAGCAGCCCGAGCAGCATGCGGATCAGCGTCGTCTTGCCGGCGCCGTTCGCGCCGAGAAGCCCCACGACCTCGCCGGCCTCGACGTCCATCGTGACGCCGTCGACCGCGACGAAGTCGCCGAAGCGCTTCGTGACGGCGACCGCGCGCAGCAGCGGGGCGCTCACGACGGCACCGCCTCACGTCGTCGCACCAGCGACAGCGCGATCACGACGTCCTCGAGGTCGGGCGCGATCACGTCACCGGTCGGCTGCTCCCCCTCGGCCCAGTACTCGTGGACGACGCGCCCGCGACGCCACGACCACTCCGGCCGGACGGCCCCCTGGCCCGACGTCACGGTGCCGGTGAAGGACGCGCGCACGTCGTCCCACGAACCCTGCGCCAGCACTCGGCCTCGGTCGAGCACCACGAGGCTCGCAGCCCTCTCTGCCTCGTCGAGGTACGTCGTCGACATGAGCACCGCCGCACCCGACGCCGCGGCCTGCGTCACCAGCCGCCACAGGTCGATCCGGCTCACCGGATCGACGCCGGTGCTCGGCTCGTCGAGCACGAGCAGCTCGGGGCGGTGCACCATGACCATGCTGAAGCCCAGCTTGCGGCGCATCCCGCCCGACAGCTGCGACGAGAGCCGGTCGGAGACGTCGGCAAGACCGGCGCGCCCGAGCAGCTCGCTGCGCCGGGCCTCCAGCGCCGCGCCCGTGACGCCGTAGACGCCGGCGACGAAGTCGATGTTCTGCTGCACCGTCAGCGCGGCCCAGCTGCCGGCGCTCGCCGTCAGGTAGCCGATCGCCTCAGCCCCGGGGGCGGAGACGTCGCCGTCGTCGAGCACGACCTCGCCTACCAGCGCGCGCAGCAACGTGCTCTTGCCGGCGCCGTCACCGCCGACCACTGCCACGACCGACCCCGAGGGAACCTCGACCGTGACGTCGTCCAGCGCGAGCCTGTCGCCGAAGCGCACCGTCGCTCCGCGCACCCCGTAGGTCACGACGCGACCGCCTGCGCCTCGGACTCCGTCGTGGAGCTCTTGCGACGGCGCCGTCCCGGTGCGAGGTCGCGGCGGAACCGCAGCGTGGCGCCGGTGAACACCACGACGGCCATGACGGCCAGCACCAGGTACGGCACCCACAGCGAGGCGACGGACGCACCGCGCAGCATCACGCCCTGGCTGATCATCGTGAAGTACGTGAGCGGCAGGAGGTAGCCGATCCAGCGCACGCCGGCCGCCATCGCGTCGAGCGGGAAGATCATGCCCGACAGCAGGATCTGCGGGAGCAGGAAGAAGAACGCGGTCTGGATGGCCTGCCCGGTCGTCTGCGAGATCGTCGAGATGAACACGCCGAGGCCCAGCACCACGAACAGGAACAACGCGGCGCCGAGCGCGAAGGCGAACGGGCTCCCGTTGAACGGCACGTCGAACAGCACCATGCCGAGCACGGTGATGATCACCATGTCGAGCGAGGCGAGCAGGAAGTACGGCGTGATCTTTCCGAGGATGACCGTGCTGGGCTTGATCGGCATCACGGCCAGCTGCTCGAGCGTGCCCGACTCACGCTCCTTGACCAGCCCGATGCTCGTGATGATGGTGCCGATGAACGTGAGGATCAGGCCGATGATCGCCGGCACCATCACCCACGACGTCTTGAGCTCGGGGTTGTAGAGCACCTGCGTGGAGACCTTGTCGCCGGCCCGGTTGAGCACCGACACGATCGACTGCGCCGCGAACAGGTTGGAGCCGTCGACGAGCGCGACGATCGGCGTCCCGCCGGTGACGAACGCGACGTCGACCGTGTTGTCCTGCAGCAGCTGCTCGGCGTCGGCCTGCGTGTCGGTGGGCTCCACGACGACGATGTCGAAGTACTGCTTGCCCAGCGCCTGCTCCTGCTGCTGGAGCAGCGCGACGACCTGGGACGCCTGCGGTCCGACGACCGCGGCCTTCACGCTGGTCACGTAGAAGTTGGCGGCGTAGCCGAAGATGACGAGCAGCAGGAGCGGCATCATCACGAGCATGCCCAGGGTGCGGCGGTCGCGACGCAGCTCGCGGAACTCCTTGAGGATCATGGCGCGCATGCCTCGACGCTAGCCCCGCCCCGCGGGCGAAGTCCACGCCTGATGAATTACGCGGTCGAGCCGCTCAGGCGCGGTGCACCCAGCGCCACATCTCGCCCTCGTCGGTACGCACCTCGCCGTCCTTCACGAACCCGGTGCGCTCGAGGACGGCGTGCGACGGCGTGTTCGACGGGTCGGTGAGGGCGACGACGCGCTCCACGCCGTGGTCGTGCGCGAGGAGCAGGACGGCCTGCAGCGCCTCGGTCGCGAGGCCGCGACCCCGCGCGGACGCCACCATGCCGTAGCCGACCTCCGCCTCGCCGTCGCGGGGCGCCGACAGGAACCCGATGCCGCCGATGGCGTCGCCGGAGGAGGCGTCGCGCACCTGGAAGACGGCGAGCGTCGCGTTCTCGGCGTAGTACTCCCCCGCCTCGCCGATCACCGCGGCGACCACGAGGTCGCCCTCGGTCGGGTAGTCGTCGGCCCACGCGCGGCCGTCGCGATCGCCGTCGAGGATCGCCGCGACCTCGTCACGGGTGAGGGTCTCGAGGACGAGACGCTCGGTGCGCAGTGTCGGCATGCGTCAGGGCAGCAGGCCGACGTGGGCCAGCGCGAGCCGGAGCAGGCGGTCCTGTCCGCCCGTCATCTCGAGGGCGACCGCGTCGGTGGCGCACTCGTCCGGCGTCATCCACTGCAGGTCGAGAGCGTCCGTCGAGGGCACGCAGTCGCCGCGGACGGGCACGACGTAGGCCAGCGAGACGGCGTGCTGCCGCGGGTCGTGGAAGCCCGAGACGACCGGGTCGGGGAAGTACTCGACGACGGTGAAGGGCTGGGGCGCCGGCGGGATCTGGGGCAGCGCCATCGACCCGAGGTCCTTCTCGAGGTGACGCATGAGGGCGTCGCGGATGCGCTCGCCGTAGAGCACGCGACCCGACACCGGCGCACGGCTGATGCTGCCGTCGGGCATCGCGCGCAGCAGCAGTCCCACCGCGGTGACGGTGCCGCGCTCGTCGACGCGCACCGGGATGGCGTCGACGTACACCAGCGGCAGTCGTTCACGGGCCTGCTCGAGGTCCTCGCGGGACAGCCAGCCGGTCCTGGCGTCGGTCATCTCGCTCACCCCGCGAGGGTACGGCGTCGACGGGGGCCGCGGAGGCGTGACGGGCCGGGTCGGACGTGACCGACCTCACCGCGAGGGACGGGCACCCTGGCACGGTGAGGCTCCGCGTCGCGTAGGAGGATTCGGCCATGCGCCTGACCCTGCGTGCCGACGGCACCGCCGACATCGCCACGGTCTGGCGGCGCTACTCCCAGCCGCAGCTGTGGCACAGCTGGGCGCCGCAGATCCGGCGGGTCGAGTGCTCCGCGGAGACCCTCGCGGTCGGCGTCACCGGCACCGTGTTCGGCGTCGTGCCCAACCTCGGCGCGCAGTTCGAGGTCGTGGAGTTCGACGAGGTCGACCACCGCTGGGCCTGGGACGTCGTGGCCGGTCCCGTGCGCATGCACCTCGACCACCGCGCCGAGTCGCGCATCGGCGGCGGCACGAGCACGTCCCTGATCGTCGACGGGCCTGTCGTCGCGGTGCTCACCTACTCGCCCATCGCGCGCCTCTCCCTCGAAGGCCTGGTCCGGCCGCCGAAGTCCTGAGCACCGCGATTCCCCAGCGACGCCTGCGTCCCGCCCTGGTTGGATCTCCGCATGGGGCGGTGGAGCGACCGGGAGCGGCTCCCCCGTGAGGTCCGCGTCCTCGTCGTCGGCACCCTCGTCAATCGCGCCGGCTCGTTCGTCGCACCCTTCCTCGTCCTCTACCTCACGCTCGCGCGCGGGTTCACCGCTGCCCAGGCAGGGCTCATGGTCGCCGCGACCGGGTTCGGCGGCATGGTCAGCCAGCTGCTCGGCGGCTGGTCGGCCGACCACCTCGGACGCCGTCGCACGCTCGTCGGGGGTCTGCTGCTCTCCGCGCTCTCGCTCGTGGCGCTGGGCGCGGCGCGCGGACCCGTGGCGATCGCGGCCTGTGCCGTGCTGGCCGGGGTGTTCGGCGACACCTATCGCCCGGCGGCGCAGGCGCTCATCGCCGACGTGCTCCCGCCCGACCTGCGTCCGATCGCGTTCGGGCTGATGTTCTGGGCGCTCAACCTCGGTTTCGCGGTGGCGGCGCTCATGGCCGGGCTCCTCGCCGAGCACGGCTGGTGGCTGCTCTTCGCGCTCGACGCCGCGACCTGCGCCGGGTACGCCGTGGTCGTGCTGATCGGGATCCGACACGATCCGCCGCGACCGACGCACGAGGGGGACGGCCCAGCCCCCGGCTTCGCGACCGCCCTGCGCGACGCGACGTTCATGCTGCTGGTCGCGTTCACGGTGCTGCAGGCGATCGCCTACTTCCAGTCGTTCACGGTGCTCCCGCTCGCCGTCGTCGCTGCCGGGCTCCCGCCGACTGCGTACGGCGTGGTCGCCGCGACCAACGGCCTGGTGATCATCGCCCTGCAGCCGACGGTCACGCGACGCACCGCGCACCTCGATGCCAGCCGCACCCTCGCGGTGTCGCTCCTGCTGTGCGGCGTCGGCTTCTTCACCATGCGCTTCGCCACCACCCTGGTCGCCTTCGTCCTGTGCACCGTGCTGTGGACCTTCGGCGAGATCGGCACCGCCGGGCTGCTGCCCGCGATCGTGAGCGACCTCGCCGAGCCCACGGCGCGCGGCCGCTACCTCGGGGTCTTCGGCACGGCGTTCGGGATCGCGGCGTTCGTGGCACCGCTGCTCGGGCCGTCGCTGTTCCAGGCGGCCGGCGCCCCGGCCGTGTGGACCCTGTGCCTGGTTCTCTTCTCCGTCGCCGCCGGGGGTCAGCTGCTGCTGCGCCCGACCATCGAACGCCGATGCGCGGCCTTCCCTGTCGAGGCGGCTAGCGGCGGTTGAGCTTGAGCGTCCAGGTGACGGTCATCTCGCCGGTGACGAGGCGCTCGTCGCCCTCGCCGGTCGACAGGGCGATCGTCACGGGGAACTCCGGTCGCGTGCCCGCACGCATCGTCGCGACCGCGCCGGCAGCCTCGGGACCGATCTCGGCCACCGCCGTCACCGGACCCATGGCCACCTTGAGGAAGCGGATCGTCGACTCGGTCGGGAACGGCGTGACCTCCTCGAGCAGGTCGCCGAAGTTCGCCATGACCAGGGCGCCCGACGCCGACTCGGCGAGGGTCCACATGGCGCCCGCGTGGGGGCCGCCCACGTGGTTGCGGTAGGGCTCGGTGTCGGGCAGCACCATCTCGCAGCGCTGGAGGTCGAGCGAACGGAACTCCACGCCCAGCGTCGCCGGCATGGGCACCATGGCGAGGTAGTGGGCGCGGACGACGTCGGGATCCATCGGCATGCCTCGAGCCTAGGCCCCGCTACCGTGGCCGCCGTGACCACGTCCGACCCGCAGCCCCGCCCTACCGTCGTCGTGCTCGACATCGACGGCGTCGTCGCCGACGTGCGTCACCGGCTGCGTCACGTCGAGAAGCGGCCCAAGGACTGGGTCGCCTTCTTCGCCGCGATGGACGACGACGCGCTCCTCGAGCAGGGTCGCGCCGTCGCTCTCGAGGCCGTCGCGGCAGGTCACGCGATCGTCTACCTCACCGGCCGCAACGAGGGCTACCGCACCGTCACGCACGACTGGCTGCTGCGCCACGGCCTGCCGGACGGCCCGCTCGTGATGCGCGGCGAGGACGACCGCCGTCCGGCGCGCCAGTTCAAGCCCGGGGCGCTCGCACGCATCGCGCGCGCGGCCGAGGTGGTCGAGGTGGTCGACGACGACGACGCGGTCGTACGCGCCCTGCGCGACGCCGGCTGGAACGTGCGCCACGCCACCTGGATGACGTCCGACGTCGCGGCCCAGCAGACCCTGTTCGAGGCGCAGGAGGTCGAAGGGCGGTCCTGACCGTGGTCCACCGCGCGGAACGCATCGGCGAGACTCGATGCCGCTGACGCGGTAGACAGGCTGCCCAGCGGTCGCACCGGGCGACCGCCACGGGCGCGAGGTCCAGGTGTCGGAAGAAGAGAGGTACCTGCGCCTCATGGCGTGGGCGTCTCCTGGCGTCGTGCTCGTCGCCGCACCCGACCGGCTCCTCTGGATCTCCCCGCGGCTGACGTCGGCTATCCGAGGTCGAACGCCGCAGCGCGGATCGGCGACCCGTCGGCGCCGGTGAGGCGCAACGGGAGCGCGCTGAGGAACGGTCGCGCGAAGTCGATCCGCTCGAGGTGGGCGAGGTTCTCGAGGAGCACGCCACCCGCGCCGAGCACCAGGCCGTGGCACGGCCACCCGTCGCCGGGGTGCTCGGCGTCGACCGTCTCGTCGATGCTCATGGCGTCCACGCCGACGCTGCGCACACCGGTCTCGAGGATCGCCGCGCACGCCGCGGGCGCGACGAACGGGTGGGCGAAGTAGCGCTCGGTGCCGTAGTGCGCCGTCCACCCAGTCCACAGCACCGCGACGACGCCCGCGCCCAACCGGTCGAGCGACGGTGCCACGTCGTCGACCGTGATCAGCTCGCGGTCGCCGCGATTGCGGACGTCGACGAGCACCATCGGCCCTGCGAACAGGCCGAGGTCGACCGCGTCGATGGGCTCGCCGCCACTCACGAAGTGCAGCGGTGCGTCGCAGTGCGTTCCCGTGTGCGACCCGACGCCGATGCTCGTGACGTGGAAGCCGGCCCCGTCGGGCCCCGTCGTGCGGATGTCGACGAGCGGATCGCCGGGGTAGACGGTCGTGCCGTTGTCGAGCGGCAGCGTCAGATCGACCACTCGCAGCACGCGCATCTGCCGTCCTCCTGTCGCGTCGAGACGGCCAGCCTAGGCGGGACGCCGGCGACGCAGCAGATCGGGTGTGTCACTGCGTCTAGGTGGTAGGGCCGCACGAGACGATGCCGAGAGGGGGTGCACGGTGGAGGTCGAGAGCCGTCCGACGTTCGACGCGTTCGTCGCGGCACGGGGGACGTCGCTGCTGCGTCACGCCTACGTCCTCACCGGCGACCGGTACCTCGCGGAGGACCTCGTGCAGGAGGTGCTCGCGCACCTCTACCGACGGTGGGACCGCGTCGCCGCGACGACGTCGCCCGAGGCCTACGTGAAGGCGAGCGTCACGAGGCAGTTCTTGTCGTGGCGACGGCGCAAGTGGTTCGGGGAGCGCCCCACCGACCAGGTGCCGGAGGCCGACGCCGCGATCGACAGCACCGGCTCGGTCGACGACGACGACGTGCTCTGGCGTCTGCTCGCCCGGCTGCCGAGGCGGCAGCGCGCGATCCTCGCGCTGCGCTTCTACGACGACCAGTCCGACGAGCAGATCGCGGCGATCCTCGGCGTGAGCGCCTCCACCGTCCGCTCGAACGCGTCCCGCGGGCTCGCGACCCTGCGCTCCCAGCTCGATCCCAGCGACGTGACCGGAGGGGTCTCATGAGCCACGACCTCGACGACGCCCTGCGCTCCGCCCTGCGCCGCCACGCGGAGGCCGCACCCACGACCGTCGACACCGACGCCGTCCGGCACCGCTCCCGGCAGCTCCAGCGCCGTCGCACTCTCGAAGTCCTCGGCGCCGGCGTCGTCCTCGTCGCCGTCGTCCTCGGCCTCGGCGCGCTCGTGGGATCGCTGCGCCACGACGCGAGCCTCCCCCCGGCCACGACCGAGAGCCCCGCGCCGGGTGGCTCGACGCTGCTGGCGTTCACGAGCAGCACCGACGGAAACTCACCGGTGCACATCGTCGTGCGCGCGGGCGGCGCGGACCGCACGGTCGAGACCCCCGCGGGCGGCGGCGTCACGCTCCTCGGCTGGTACGGGCCCGAGCACCGCACCCTGGTCTGGGCCGTGGGCATCACCGGTTTCCGAGAGGGCACGCTGTACGCCGTCACGGTCGACGCGTCGGGCCGGCCCACCGGCCGCGCCGAACCGCTGCGCATCCCGGGTCGGGCCAACCTTGCGCCTGGCGTCGCCCTCGCGACGGCCGGAGGGCCGATCCAGATGTGGACGCCCGACACGCCTAGCGACGCGCGCAGCGCCGCCTCGCTCGTAACCATCGCCCCCGACCTCTCGAGCGCGACATCGAGCCCGCTGCCGACCGGTCTTGTCCCCATCACCATCACCGCCAACGAGATCGTCCTCACGTCGCTCGACCGGGGCACGGTCAGCATCGGCCGCCTGTCCGGCAGCACGGTGGGGGCGCTGACCTCGACGTCGGCCTGCTCGCCACGATCGGCGGCGCAGCCCAACATCGACGCGTCGGTGGTCGCCTTCGGCTGCCCCGACGGCTCTGTGGACCGGATGACGCTTGCCGGGGGCGCGGTCACGCACCTCGGCGTCCTACCCGAAGGGACCGATCCGGGCGGCCTGCTGGGCCTGTGGTGGGACCCCGCGGGCGGCCTGAACGCCTCGGTCACTCCAACCCTCAACGCGGACTACTCGGTCGTCCACGACTACAGCTGGTCGGGCACGGCCTGGGTCCGGTCCGTCGAGGAGGGCGTCCTCACCCGGATCTACCCGACGGGCTCGGCAAGCGTCCGGCTGGTCAAGAAGAACGACCTCCCCGGCAACATCGGGCGCTGGATCGTCGAGTCGTCCCCCGAGGTCGACCTCGGCCAGACCAACGGCTCCCTGGTCGTCGCACCGTCGGCGTCCTAGCCGCCGACGTCACTGGCGCGAGGCACTGACACGCTGGGGTCATGAGCCCCACGAAGCCAGGCACGGGCGAGGATCCCCAGGACCGGTTCCCGGAGGTCGCGGGGCGCACCCTGCTCGGGGAGGACGTCGCGCTGCCGGCCGACATTCCCGCCGATCGAACGCTGGTCGTCGTCGCGTTCCAGCGCGGGCAGCAGGGCCAGGTCGACCGCTGGATCGACCGCGCCGTCGCTGCCGGCGTCCCCCCGACCCCGCGGGGCCAGGCGGCGCCCATGCCGGTCGCGGTCGTCGAGATCCCGGTGCTGTCCAGCCAGTGGCGGCCGGTACGGCGCTTCATCGACGGCGGCATGACCTCCGGCATCGGCGATCCCGACGTGCTCGCGCGCACCATCACCGTCTACACCGACGCCGGCGCCTTCCGGTCGTCGCTCGCGATCCCGAGCAACGCCGACGTCTGGGCGTTCGTCGTCACCCGCGACGGCGCGATCCACGCCCGCGCCCACGGCGACCCCGACGACGCGGCCTGGGACCCGGTCGCCGCCGCGCTCCT
>Ga0302322_100003715_pt1 | contig 13184 bp, 12 predicted proteins | sample Fen_T0_2_FD_203757 | JGI IMG/M metagenome (GOLD analysis project Ga0302322, IMG submission 203757) | Peat permafrost microbial communities from Stordalen Mire near Abisko, Sweden - Fen_T0_2 | ecosystem: Environmental > Terrestrial > Soil > Wetlands > Permafrost | place: Sweden: Abisko...
ACGGGATACAACAAATGACCAGGAGCATAATTTTTCTCATACAGTAAATTAAGGAATTACTTCCTGTATACAAATAAACCAAACAACTGCTTTAAAGTACCTCCCCTTTTTCCATGATTTTTTTAGCTTTCAAAATATCCTGTTTTTAAAGGATAGAAAATATTGCAGCTACACAATAAGTTTGCTTTTACAAAAATAAAATTTATGCGACAAATATGTGTTTTACTTTTAGTACTATGCTGCAATTATAGTAATGCGCAATGGAGCAATGATCCTGCACTCAATAATGCCGTGTGTAATTTTTCTGGTAGCCAAACCAATGTGCAAATGGTTGCAGATGGTACCGGTGGCTATATTGCAGTGTGGGAAGACACCAGAAATTCTTCTACTGATATCTACGCACAACATGTTAGTGCAACCGGTAACTTACTTTGGAATGCAGCTGGCGTACCCATATGTTCAGCAGCATTTAATCAACTTACGCCAAAAATAGTAACTGATGGCACAGGGGGCGCTGTTATTGCATGGATAGATGACAGGAATGGTGGCGGTGCAGGAAATTATGATATTTATGCACAGCGCATTAATAATGGCGGAACAGTATTGTGGGGTGTGGATGGCGTACCCGTTTGTACAGCAACCGGTATACAAAATGCTTTGCAAATGCTGGCAGATAATTCAGGTGCTATGATTGTCTGGAGTGATGGAAGGGTTGGCAGTCCTAATGCCGACATCTACGTTCAACGCCTTAACCAGGCAGGCACACCGCTATGGACAATTGACGGTGTAGCCGTATGCACCGCGTCTTCATTGCAAAACATTCCACAAATAATCAGCGATGGTGGCGCCGGCAGTGCCATAATTTGCTGGGAAGACTGGAGGAATTTCAGCCAGCCGGATATTTATGCACAACACATCTCTAATGGCTTTACCGACTGGACCTTTAACGGTGTGGTGATATGCTCTGAACCCAACTTTGCATCGCAGAGCAATACCAGGATGGTGGCCGATGGCAGTGGCGGCGCTATTATGTGCTGGGAAGACAAAAGGAATTTTGGGTCGAATACAGATCTTTATGCACAGCGTGTAAGCAACTCCGGTATAACACAGTGGGTCAGCAATGGTGTAGCCATCTGCACGGCAAGTGGCATACAATTTTCGCAACAAATGATTGCCGATGCTTCCGGCGGTGCTATAATTACCTGGGAAGACAGAAGATCTGACCGCGATATTTATGCACAACGTATCAATGCCGCTGGTGTTTCTCAATGGGCAACAGATGGTATTCCTGTTTGCAACACTTTTGATACACAAACAGAACCGCAACTGGTTGCCAGAACTTTGGGGGGTGCCATTTTTATCTGGACAGATTTAAGAAACAGTGGTCAGCCGGATATTTATGCACAAGGCCTTGATGCTGCAGGTAATGCGTTATGGATGGCAAACGGTGTACCTGTTGCTAATGAAGCGCATGCACAATCAGCATCAAAATTGCTTACCGATGGTGCAAACGGGGCTATCATTGCATGGCAGGATCTGAGGACCACACTTGACTATGATATTTATTCATCCCGGTTATTTGCCGGTGGCACATTACCGCTTCAGCTGATCTCTTTTGCAGCAGCAAACAACAAAAATGATGCAATACTCACCTGGAACACTGTTGACGAAATCAACAGCTCTTATTTTGATGTTGAGTTTTCAACTAACGGAATATCGTTTACAAAACTGGGAGCAGTAAAAGCTAAAAACTCCCCGGCAGGAAGCGTTTACAACTTTACCCATTTTGCTCCGCAGGATAATATTTTATACTATCGTTTAAAACTGGTTGACAACAACGGTCAGTTTAGTTACAGTAAAATAGTAAAGCTTACCATGAACAGGTTGCCCCAACTAACGCTGTACCCTAACCCCACCAGTAATTTTATTCAGCTTAAAAATATACGGGCAGATGAAGTGCAGGAAGTACAAATAGCAGGCATTGATGGAAAAATGGTGCTGGCATTTAAGACTACCGGCTTAATGCAATATAACATCAGCAATTTACCAGTTGGTATTTATTTGCTTAAGCTGATAAAAAAAGATAAGACTGCTTCGGTAATCCAATTTAACAAACAATAATTCATTGCTAAAAAAATAAATCCTGTTTTTAAGAGACGATTTAAAAAAGCCAGAAGCAGCATTTTTACGTTATGAAAAAGATCACTATCACTTTCATAGTTTTATTTTTGACACCACTATGTTGGTCACAAATTCAAACTAAACCAATTGCAAAAAAACCAGACAATAACAAGATCTTAAATGCAATTGCCACTACCAAAAACCTGTACGACTTCAATAACATTAGAGCTTGTATAGATGTGGCGCCACCCAGTAGCCCTTTACCACCAAGAGCGGCTTCTAATGCTTATACAATTTATTACATCGATGCCAATGGAAATATATCAACTGTTGCGTACAAAAGGCAACCGCTTGCAGCTATTACAGACAAGATGTGGCAACCGGGAGAAACAGTAACATTTGGATTTGATATAAGAGGTGGTTCACTTAATTTAATTGAAAAAGTAAAGTTGTATGCCAAAGAATGGGAACGCTATGCAAACATTAAACTGGAGTATGTGATGGATATACGAAATGCTGTTATTAAAATCGGGTTTGTAGCCGGTGCCGGATCTTATTCGCAAATTGGCCGTGAGGCATTAGTTACTCAGGCAAATACATTAACCATGAATTTTGGCTGGCTGGCAACCCTTACTGATGAAAGTTTAATCAGAAGAGTAGTACTGCACGAATTTGGCCATGCATTGGGTTTTATTCACGAGCATCTTTCGCCTGCAGCCGCAATACCCTGGGATAAAGAAAAAGTGTATGCCTTTTATGCATTGCCACCCGACAACTGGGACAGGGCAACTGTTGATAATAATATTTTTACAAAGTATGCACTTACCAGTACCAACTACTCTACTTACGACAGGTTATCTATCATGCATTATCCTATTCCTGCAGAATTAACGACTGATGGAAGCAGCTCACCTTTTAATACCGATTTTTCAGAAACAGATAAACAGTATGCGGCATTATTTTATTCGTTTCCTCCGGTGCCACCCACTGCAACAGGAATATTAAGAACAGGAGATGATTGTGATGAAATTTTATTTTCTGTTGAGTATGGAGTAGTGGCAAGCGATAAGGTTGAATTCAGGATGGAATTTGGACAAGCCGGTAACAAAACAGTTAGCTGGTGGAAACAAATTGGCATTCCTCAAACCAACAACACCGAAACGCCTTTAAGCATCTTAAATAATTCTCTTATTGCCAGCGAAAATAAAACCACAGCTGCAATACAAATACCTATCAGCGAGATCAATAAAAACAAAGGAATCAGCTTTTGGAAAGCCAAATTTTTAGGCGTGCATACGCAGCTGAATTACAAATGGAACATACTGCCTGCTATAAGTGGCGGGTGCAGAATAAAATTAACCTGGAGAAAAGACTCCTGCTTATAAAGAAATAAATCCTGTTTTTAAGGGATAAGCCGCTAAGGCAATTGACACTATTTTAGAAGTGAAATTAAATAAATATGCCCATGCAGCATTTTACCTTTCTATTTATCGCCTTTTTGTTTGTGCATTTTACCTCAGAAGCTCAAACAGACAGCTTTGACGTATTCACATACCGGCCCCCGGAATTTTTTATAAAGAGTGCTTTGCCTTCAAGGGTACAATTTAACCTGACCAACAATGATACCAGCTTTTGCACCATCACCTTATATAAAAGCCTGCCTGCAAAAGCTGATGTAATGAAAGATGTGCTAAGCCAGTGGAACGAGCAGGTGCTTAAGCGGCTTACTAAAGCAGATAAAAAACCGGGCCGCATTTTTACCCAGCAAATGTGGGATGGCTGGGTTTCAACAGTAGCTATAGGCAATTTTTACCAGCACAAAAAAAAGTGTGTGGTAATGCTGAACTCCTACAAAAGAAATACCACATCGGCAGGTGTGGTATTTGAAATGAGCGACAACGCTTTTAAAGGAGTGGTAGAAAAATTTTCGGCTGCCCTGCACTTAAAAAATATACCCTTATGATATTGGTCATTGCGGGTAGTGGGGCTTTGGTTTATCTTAATCTGCAATTACAAATTACCAACAAATAAAAAATACGCCATCATGAAAAAGATCATTGCTTTATTATTGTTTATCCTTGTATGCTATAGCAACACGCAGGCCCAGTTGCTGAAAAAACTAAAAGATAAAGCCGCCAAGGCGATGGAACCTAAGAAGCCTGACAGCAACACCGGCAGTAACGACAATACCACCACTGCTACAACCGAAACTGCAACTGGTAATAATTCAAAAACACCATCGGCACCCCCAACCAATGGCAGCGTGGTTTTTACAATGGCAAGTGATGAAGCCCTGCTGTATGACGAATCGAAGATCATCACTAAAAATAATGCCGTAAGCTATTCCTTTGTAATTCAAAACAGGAAGAACGAGTTTTTTTTGGTTGAGGATGGTAACCGCAGCGGGCCATTTAAAGAATCGCCACTTAATAGCATGAAACCGGCCGAAGAAGATGAAGGTGCGTCTGATAATAACCGTGATGAAGTAAGCACGGGAGATAAAAAAGATCCTGTTGCCATTCAATACAGTAAAACGATCGACGGAAAATTATACCTGGTTTTTAATGGTAAAAATTATGGACCGTATGATTTTGTATCAAAAATGATCTTATCAACTGATAAAAAACATTTTTTTGCCCTGGTAACCATTGGCAGCCAAAGCCCGATGATGGCAAAAATGGGTATGGGAAACCAGTTTATGGTTAATGATGCAGGCTTAAAACAAAAAGTAGGTACAGATGGCATGTCGATGCCCACTAAATTTTCGGTAAGCGAGGGTTTTAAACAATGTATGGCTACTATCATGGATCAACAAACTCAAACACTGCTTACCGTAACATCTACCAATAAACAGCAAACAGGTAGTATGGCCGATATGTATTCTGGTGGGGGCAGTAAAAGTTTTGTAACCGACAATGGCGATATCATCAGCATACCGGCGCAAAGCCCCACACAGGTTTTGGTAAATGGTAAAGAAGCTGCTGCTTTTAAGGTTCCCATAAAAAGTATGGACCGGTTGTTTTTAACTCCCGATATTTCCAAATCGGTGTATTACGAAAAAGGAAAAATATACCGGGCCGATGGCACAGAGGAAAGCCTTTCGGGTGTGCTGTTTCCAAAAGTAGTTACAGTGGGTAATGAAACGGCGGTGTACTATTTTAAAATATATAAAACCGAAAACAATACCAAAGATGTTTACCTCTGTAAAAAGGTTATATAAAATTATTGCAGCAGTGCTTGTTGCTGCCCTTATTGGTATTGGTTTTATTTGTGCAAAAAAAATATACCAGCATACAGATTTTGGAAAAACATTTGGCCCCAAAGCTGTAGCAGCAGAAAAAAAACTGCAGGGCATGCAGGATAATTTTAAACTCAGCGCCGCATTGTGTAATGCCAGCCCGAAATTTTTGCAAAGCATTGTTTTTCCCGAAGTAATGCGGTACAACAGTTTAAAAGATGGTGTGGAAGCAGAAAGTTTAAGAACATTGTATGTGCAGTTTGGAAAACAGTATGCCAATTTTTCCATCGGCATTTTTCAAATGAAACCCACCTTTGCAGAAGATGTGGAAACCAGGTCAAAACAGTTACTACCCGATAGCTTGCTAAAGGAGTTACAATTGGCGTATACTGCAACCAGTGAAGAAGGTAGAAGGGCCGAAAGGGTGGAACGGCTGCAGGACGAAGATTGGCAACTGGTGTATTTAACTGCTTTTGTATCTATTTGCAATACGCTGTATGCACATAGAGCTTTCTCATCGCCAACAGAAAAACTACAATGGTATGCCACAGTTTACAATGCCGGCTTCGATAAAACAGATGCTTACATCAGTAACAAGATACAACAGGATAATTTTTATTTAAGCCAGAATATGCCGGGTAAAAAATTTAAGTATGCCGCTATTGCTGCATGGTTTTACAATAAACCAGAAAGCTGAAAGATAGTATACCATATTTCTACAGTTACCAATTAAAAAACAATAAATTTCAAGCTCACTTTTAAAACATGTACATGAAACCATTAAGCTTATTACTCGTCATTTTTCCCCTGGTAATTTTTGGTCAACCCCAGGGTAAGACTTTTCTCGACGGAAAATTTATTGCCCCCGTTGGAACAAGAGTGGTGATCAGTAAAGATGGAGCAGATGATCTGATACTGGTGGCTAAACCTGATGGAAACCAACCCTACTCAGTAACCGATTTTAAATTTCCAAAAGCATATACAGACGGAACGCCTTATACATTGGCCGTTAAATCAGTTCCTCCGGGGATCACCTGCAGAATAGATAAAGGGATCTGGGGTACCATTTCTTTGTCGCCTGGTTTTATAAGGGTGGGGGCCGATTATACTTACGACCATTTAAGCCGCAGCAGTGATGATAAAATATTGGGAACTTATTATGAAAGCGAGTCGCCGGTAGTTGCAGGAGATTTTGCTGAGGATGGCCGTTATGTGGCATTTGTTTCCAGTGCGGCAAATCTTGATAACAGCAGCGGCAAACACCGTCAAATATTCTGGCGCGACCGTAAAACAGGAATTACAAAAATGGTTAGCCGAAAGCCCAATGGAGAAGAAGGTGATGGGGATAGTTTTGCCCCGTCTATTGCAACAAACGGACAATCGGTAGCTTTTGAATCGTACGCAACTAACCTTGTTGCCGATGATGCCAATAAATTACGTGATGTATTTAAATGGAATGCCAACGACAACAGTATTTTATTAGTCAGCACCAGTGGCACTGCCGCTAATGGAGAAAGCTACCAACCAGTTATTTCAGGAGATGGAAATTTAATCGCATTTTCATCAGGTGCCAGTAACTTAACAGCAGGGGTAAACGATAATGCAATGATCAATGTTTACCTTAAAGACCTTAGTTCCGGTAATATTACACTATTAACAGCGGATGCAGTAACAGGAAAAGCAGCAGGAGGATCAAGCCCCTCTATCTCCCAGGATGGTTCACGCATTGCATTCTGCTCTTTTGCATCAACATTGGTAGAAAATGACAACAACGGGCTTTGGGATATTTTTGTTTACGACAGCAGAACTGGAAAATCAAAAAGGATAAGCATGGGAGTTGGAGGCAGCGAGCGCCTGCAAGGCGACGAAAGTGCCAGCCGTGTGGTGGCACCAGCTATCTCGGCTAATGGTGAGTTTGTGGCCTATGCTACTACTGCACCTAATGTGGTTAGTGATGATACTAATGGAATGCAAGATGTTTTTGTAACCAATATTGAAACATTGTCCACTGTAAGAGTAAGCACAGATAGTAATGGCGGGCAATCAAATGGCAATAGCCCTGTTGGGCAGGGAGAAAAAATTGCTTTATCATTTGATGGCGGTTTGGCAGCCTTTACCACTAATGCTACAAACCTTGGGGTACCTGCAGGAAATATATTGTTGTGTAATGTTATTACCAGGGAGATCACTCCTGTTACCAAAGAAGTTGGTGCATCAGCAGGCAGGCCAGCCATTTCAAGTTTTGGTGGTTATGTTGTATTTGGCTTTGGAGCTCGCCTTGATGGAAGGTTTTCATCTTCCGGGTTATTTGCAAAGTATACTGGCAATACCCGATGCCTTGCTTGTATTGAATGAGGAATATGTACCGGATAAAACACAGGTAAATAAATCCAGGTTCACTTTGTATACGGGAATATTGGCCTGTTTCATTAGCGGCAACTGGTATTTTTCTGAATGCAATAATACCAGGCGGAATATTTGCGAAGAGAAATAATAATTATTAATGAGGGTTCAAATAAATTTATTTTAATGAAAAATTATTTTTTACTATTGCTTGTTTGTTTTTGCGCAAATGTATTTGCACAAAAAGAAACCTTTGATATCATTTCTTACACGCCACCGCAGGGCTGGGATAAAGAAGTGAAGACCAGTGTAACTTCTTACACCATTGTAAATAAGCAAAAAAAAACCTGGTGCCAGTTGGGCGTGTTCAGCAGTACCACCAGTAAAGGAGGCATCACCCAGGATTTTGAAAGTGAATGGCAGGAGCTGATTGTAAAACAATACCACACCACCGAAGCACCACAGGAAACTGATGTGCCGGATGCTGATGGCTGGAAAATAAGAAGCGGCGGCAGCAAATTTATTTTTAATAAGGCCGATGCGTTGGCCATGCTTACAACTTTTAGTGGCTATGGCAGGGCAGTAAGTATTGTTGCAGCCACCAACACACAGGATTATATTGCCGACATACAAAACCTTATTGCATCCATTGAATTAAGTAAACCCGATACTACTGTAACTGCAGCCAACAACCTGCCGGTAAACACTACCCCATCGCCGGTTAATACAGGTAACTTTGCATTTACCACTACTAATTTTGATGATGGATGGATAAGCACTGTGCAACAAGATTGGGTACAGGTAACAAAAGGCAATATCAAAGTACTGATCCATTATCCCAATGCAATAGCTGATGCATACAATTCAGTTTTAAAAGAGAGTGATTATACTGCCTGGAATACTTTAGTGGCACCCCGCTATAGTAACCTGGCCAATTTTGAATGGAAGACCATCCAGAGCTGGCAATCGATAACATTTGTACAAGCAGATGCCACCGAAAATGCAAACGGCAAAAATGTACACATTGTATTATTTAAAGAACATTACAGCAACGGTAGCGGCGCCTATCTTGAATTTGTTACCGATACTAAAGCAGATTATGAAAATGAATTTGGCGCCTATCGGCAGGAATCGTACGGCTGGGAAAAAACGGCCAATATGCAGTTTAGAAATAAGTTTGCCATAGGTGCCAGCGATCTTTCCGGAACCTGGACCAGTAATTTTAGCGGTATGACGCAATACGTTAACGCATACACGGGCACCAGTGCAGGTGCAGATACCCACGCTTCTTCTCAAAAATTTATATTTGGAGAAGATGGTACGTATAAATGGGACATCGGTGTTGCCAGTGGCTTTGTAGGCAATATAAAATTTCAAAGTGCAAAGTCAAACGGAAAATTTACATTGACCAATGCCTGGCAGATCCATTTTTCTGAAATGGAAGGCAAGCCCAAAACTTTCGATGCCTATTTTTCCTGTGTAAAGGGCAGCCGTATATTGTGGCTGTCAGATGTTACTTATCCCGGCTACAGCGCCTTTGGTAAGGCAGATTAAAATGATTACTGTGAATCCCAATATTGGTGTTTATCTTTTCATAAATAACTACACATGAAATACCTGCTCTATGTCATTACCGTTTTATTATCATTACAATCTTTGGCACAGGATTGTGTTCCGCAATTGCTGATACAAAAGGCGGGTGTTTGGGTTCCAAAATCTAAAGGCTCTGAAGGAGGAACTGCAACCGAACTTTTAAAAGAAAAAAAAATTGTAGGCGCCATTCATACCATGATAAAAGCAAAATATACACCCATGGGTGTGGAGGCTGATTTTGGCGGAGTGTATGACAGGCGTGAGGAAAACAGGGCGGGCAACGGATATTACTACCGCATTATTCCACGCAATTATTATTGCAACGCCAACACCGTTAAAACCGAAGGTGAAACAGGCTCCTATTTCCAAGTGGCTGCTAATATGTTTGATTCGGAGATCTACGATACCGCACAGGGCGACCGCCTGCAGCTGGAATGCTTTAATGCAATGCATGACTTACCGGTACAAAAAGATGGCTATTGGTTTTTTAAAGAAATAAATATTTCGCTTGGCGGAGGGGTAACAGGAAAAAGAGCTATGTGGTTGATTACTTATGAGGGCAAACTACCCTATGCGTATGTAACACGCAAAGAGTTTTTAGAAAAAAGAATAACTGCGTTAGTTGCTATAAAAAGCATGGCAGCGGGAGGAATTAAAGACGCTCTTAAAAATATTGATATCGAAAAGTCATTTAAAGAAAAAGAGTTTAAAGGCAACGCTGCAAAAATGGATCAATACATGAAAACGGATTACCTGCCACGGAAGATTAAATATGAAAAGCAACTGGCAGATAACGACAACACTTATGCCCCCGCATTTACGGCAATTGAAACCCAGCTTAAAATGCCGGCTGCCGAATTGGAGCAGCAGGCTATTGTAAAGGTTGATCCTCATACTTCGTTAAACTACCTGTTTACAAACGATGACGATTCCTTTGGCCAGATCCTTATTAAACCCAACCCGGCATATTTCAACAAAAAATTAGCCAGATCAACACCACAATTTTTTATGGTGTATGTTACTGCCGATGATAAGGAACCTATTGCGGCTAAATTTAAAGCCAATATAATTAAAGCTGTTGATTTTACCCTGCTTAAAAATATGCTGGGCAAACAGTAAAAACTCCCTGTTTAAAGGGATAGGAAACCACTTATGATAAATATAACTTTGATACGTAAAATACAATCATGAAAAAGATATTGCTTTGTTGCGTTGGTATGGCCGGGGCTGTACTGTCATTTGCACAAAAAGAAACTTTTGATCTTACCTCTTACACTCCGCCGCAAAACTGGACAAAAGAAGTTACTGAAAACGTTGTTTCTTACACCATCACCAATACACAAACCAATACCTGGTGCCGCATTAATATTGTAAAAAGTACAGCAAGTAAGGGTAGCATCAATGAGGACTTTGACAGCGAATGGCAGGAGCTGGTGGTAAAAAGCTATAACGTTACCGAGGCGCCGCAAGTAAATGAAGTACAGGAAGCAGATGGATGGAAAATAAAAGCGGGTGGCGGTAAATTTATTGTTAACAATGCCAATGCCATGGCAATGCTTACCACTATGACCGGTTATAACCGTTGTGTTAGTATAGTATCCATTACCAATACCCAGGATTATATAAAAGATATTGAAGCAGTATTGGCATCTGTGGACCTTAGCAAACCTGTTGTCACAGATGCGCAACCACCGGCCGTTACGGGCAGTGATAACAATTCCATAGTTGGTGTATGGACAGCCACCGCCAGCGACCAGTCGAGCTTCAGGGTGAACAATGGTATCATGAATTACATTGTCCGGCAATATACCTTTGAAGCTAATGGCAGGTATACTTTTATTTCCAAAACATTTGACCCAATAATGGATAAAATATTATTGGGGAAAGAGAACGGAACTTACCAGGTAAGCGGCACCACGGTTACCATTATCCCAAAAAAAAGTGTGCTGGAAGCCTGGAGTAAACAAAACAATGCCGACAGGTGGGGTAAGCTGGTCTCCTCACAAAATATTGCACCCGAAAAAGTAACGTACCAGTTTAGCAAACACTATTTTTCAGGTATCAGGGAAACTTCACTCCTTTTACAATCTGATAAAAAAACAAACAGGGATGGCCCATTCAATGGTAATGCTATTTTAAATAATTCCTGGATATATGGCCCGGTTAATAAATCGCATCCGTTAATTGAACTTCCGGGCGGCAAACAGAATGGTGGGTAATATAAAATATAATGAAGTAAAATCTTCTGGTATCTTTACTATATCCATTTGGTGGTGCAAAAAGGGGCTGTAATTTTAAACCTGCCTGATGCGGAAGATCCCGGATCTGGTATTTAAACAAAATATGGACTGGCAAAATAAATCTTTAACTCAAACCATATATTATGCGTACAATTATTTTAGCTCTATTATTATTGCCCTTTGTTGCTGCGGCACAAAAAACTGATGTGTTTTTAAAACTTACTGATGCTTCCGGTCAACAGATAAAAGGAGATGTTGTGGTAAAGGGTAATGAAAGAAGCATTGGTATACTATCCTTCAGTAATGGCGGAAGAAACAATTCGCAGCTTACTTTTAACATGACCGTTAACGGTGCTTCGGCCGATTTAAAAAGGGCCATGGGCAGTGGAAGTTTATTGCCTAGCGGAACACTAACAGTTACACAACCAGGTGGAGGCGCACCCACGATCTCTTACACCATTAAAATGGAAAATATTAAAGTAAGCAGCTGTTCCGAATCGATGGGATGCAATGGTGTGATGAACACCACAACAGTGCTCATTGCTACCCGTATTGGCTGGACATACTATCAACAGGATGCCACAGGCCGCACATCAGTTTCTCGTAAGTATGGTTTCGACAATGAGACGGGCAGGGAATGGACAGCCTTTTAAAACAGCCTCATTATTCACTTCAAATTTTATTTCATGAAAAAAACAATTGCATTATTCAGTTCGCTGTTGGTGTTTGCTGGTTTAAAAGCCCAACCACCTGTAAAAAAAGAAACTGCAAAGCCCGTCATTGTTAAACCATCTCCTGTTGATTCATTGAAAGCGGTAAAAGGAAATGCTGCTTTAAAACTAACAGACAAAGCAATAAAAATTGGCCAGGTTAAAAATACCAACACATTGCCATTTAAAGAAAATGCTTTGCCCATGAAGCAACTTAATGCAACGCCCAAACCAGATAAACACTAAATGCTGCAGCTGTTTAAAAAGAAACTCATTCTTCAGCCTGCAGGTATCGAAATAAAACAAAGCCCGCTGCATGGCCGGGGTGTATTTGCCTGTACCACATTTAAAGCCGGAGCTGTTATTGAAACAGCCCCGGTTATTATTATGGAGCAGACAGATAAAGATTTTTTACAGTCTACTATACTCTTCAGTTATTATTTTGTGGTAGGTGATAAAAATTTCCCGGTAGCGCTGGGCCTGGGTTATAGCTCGCTGTATAATCATTCGTATAATGCCAATGCGGTGTACAATATTTCTATAAAAAATGCAACCATCACCATCAAAGCCTGCAAAAAAATAGCACAGGGTGATGAGATTATGCTTAACTACAATGGCAGCCCCAATGATGCATCACAGGTTTACTTTGCACCCGAAGCCACTGCAACATGAACAAACAACTGTACATACAAAAGATCAAAGGCAAGGGGCGTGGCGTTTTTTGCAACCAGCCAATTGGTAAAGATGATACATTTGAAATATGCCCTGTACTGGTTACTCCTGCAGCAGATTACGAAACTGTAAAAGCATCACGCCTGGTAGATTATTTTTTTAGTTTCAACAAGGAAGAAAATACATTGGCATTAGCCTTAGGCTTTGGCTCTTTATACAATCATGCCGTTTATTCCAATGCTGCCTATTCGCTTAACAGGGAAAACA
>Ga0302322_100003716_pt1 | contig 13184 bp, 13 predicted proteins | sample Fen_T0_2_FD_203757 | JGI IMG/M metagenome (GOLD analysis project Ga0302322, IMG submission 203757) | Peat permafrost microbial communities from Stordalen Mire near Abisko, Sweden - Fen_T0_2 | ecosystem: Environmental > Terrestrial > Soil > Wetlands > Permafrost | place: Sweden: Abisko...
GCGCCCCACGCCATCCGGACGGTGCTCGCACTCGTCGCCGGGGGCGCCGGCCTGCCGATCTACGAGCAGAACATCCGGGTCAAGACGCACGACATCGGCGGCGGCTTCGGCGGCAAGGTGCCGGTCTACCCAGGCTATGTCCTCGCCGTCGCCGCCTCGTTCCTCACCGGCAAGCCGGTCAAGTGGATCGAGGATCGTTCCGAGAACCTGCAGGCCGATTCATTCGCCCGCGACTACCACATGCACGTCGAGCTCGGGGCGACCAAAGACGGCTAGATCACCTCGCTCAAGGCCAAGACGATCGCGGACCACGGCTACACGGATGCGGCGGCGGATCCGTCCAAGTTCCCGGCCGGCCTGTTCAACGTCATCACCGGCAGCTACGACTTCGACAACGCCTTCGTCGAGGTCGACGGCGTCTACACGAACAAGCCGCCAGGCGGCGTGGCCTACCGCTGCTCCTTCCGCGTGACCGAGGCCGTCCATGCCATCGAGCGCATGGTCGACATCCTGGCCCACGACATCGGCAAGGACCCGGCCCAGCTCCGGATGGAGAACTTCATCCAGCCCGAGCAGTTCCCGTACAAGACGCCGACCGGCTGGTCGTACGACTCGGGCAACTACCCGGCCGCGCTCCAGCTCGCGATGGACATGATCGACTACCCCGGGCTTCGCAAGGAGCAGGCCGAGAAGCTCGCCAAGGGCGAACTCATGGGCATCGGCATCAGCAGCTTCACCGAGATCGTCGGGGCCGGGCCGTCGCACGACTTCGACATCCTGGGTATCAAGATGTTCGACTCGTGCGAGATCCGGGTCCACCCGACCGGCAAGGTCCTCGCCCGGATCGGCGTCCAGAGCCAGGGCCAGGGCCACGAGACCACGTTCGCCCAGATCATCGCCGAGGAGCTCGGCTTCCCGGTCCAGGACATCAAGATCGAATACGGCGATACGGACACCGCGCCATACGGGCTCGGGACGTACGCGTCGCGCTCCACGCCTGTCGCGGGCGCGGCCACCGCGATCGCCTCGCGCAAGATCCAGGCCAAGGCCCGCACGATCGCCGCGCACCTGCTCGAAGCGTCCGAGGACGACCTCGAATGGGAGCCCGGCAAGTTCAGCGTCAAGGGCTCGCCCGATCGGTTCAAGACGATCCAGGAGATCGCCTTCGCGGCCTACACCAACCATCCCGCCGGGATGGAAGCCGGCCTCGAAGCCGTCGACTACTACGACCCGCCGAACCTGACCTTCCCGTTCGGTAGCTACATCTGCGTCGTGGACATCGACAAGGGGACCGGCCGGGTCAACGTCCGTCGCTTCGTGGCGGTCGACGACTGCGGCAACATCATCAATCCGATGATCGTGGACGGCCAGATCCACGGCGGCCTCACGATGGGCCTCGCCCCGTCTCTGTACGAAGAGATCACCTACGACGAGCTGGGCAACAACATGGCCGGCACGTTCATGGACTATCTCGTCCCGACCGCGATGGAGGTCCCGAACTGGGAGACCGGCAAGACCACTACCCCATCGCCGCATCACCCGATCGGCGCCAAGGGAGTGGGGGAGTCGGCCACGGTCGGCGCCCCGCCGGCGATCGCGAACGCCGTCGTCGATGCCCTGTGGCACCTCGGTGTCCGCAACATCGACATCCCGATCACGCCCCAGAAGGTCTGGGCCATCCTGCACGAGAAGGGCCTGGCCTAGGCCCGCAAGGGTCTGGGACAGCGCGTCATGGCCGGACGGTCCGTCTTCGTCCGCGCCGCCGAACTGGAGGCGGCCGGGCGGCCCTTCGTGGTCGCCACGGTCGTCGCCGTCCGTCGGCCCACGTCCGCCCGGCCGGGCGCGTCCGGCCTCGTCCATCCGGACGGCACCATCGAGGGCTGGGTCGGCGGCAGCTGCGCCCAGCCCGTCGTCGTCCGGGAGGCGCTCCGCTCGCTCGCCGACGGGCAGCCCCGGCTGCTCCGCCTGAGCAAGGACGCCCCAGCGGAGGGGCGGCGCGGCGACGGCATCGTCGAACTCGTGATGACCTGCCACTCCGGTGGCACCCTGGAGATCTACGTGGAACCGCATCTGCCCGCCCCCCTGCTCTGGATCGCCGGCACGACCCCGATCGCCGGCGCGCTCGCCACGCTCGGAGCCGCGTCCGGCTGGCGGGTGACCGTGTTCGATCCGATCGCGGACCCGGACGCCTTCCCGGGCGTGGAACGGGTCATCGTCGGGACGGACCTCAAGAACCAGGATCCGGGCGCCGCGCCGGCCATCATCATCGCGACGCAGGGCATCTGGGACGAGGAGGGGACTGCGCTGGCACTGTCGCGTGACGCCGCGTACGTCGGCCTGGTCGCCTCGCCGACGCGCGCGGCGGTCGTCCGCGAGTGGCTGAACGAGGAGACGATGCTCGGGCCCGAACGGATCGCGGCGTTGCGCGCCCCGGCCGGCATGGACCTCGGGGCGGAGACGGCCGAGGAGGTCGCGATCTCCATCCTGGCCGAGCTCGTCCAGGTCCGCCGCGGCACCGCATCGTTCGTGGCGTCGCCCGGGCCGGCCACTTTGGCGGGCCTGACGCCGGCCGAGATCGCGATGGCCCCGCTGGCGCCGGCGGTGGACGACATCGTCCTGCTCGACCCGGTCTGCGGCATGACCGTCGATCGCGCCCATGCGCGCCACCTCGCGGAACACGATGGGATCGTGTATGCGTTCTGTTCGATCGGCTGTCGAACGAGCTTCATCCGCGAGCCCACCGCGTACGTGCCCGCATCGGTATCATCGGCCGACTGAGCCCGAGCGCCACCCGACACCCGCCCAGGAGGGCTGCATGAAGTTCGAAGGTTCTGTCCCGATCAACGCGTCCCGCGAGAAGGTCTGGGCGTTCGTCATCGACCCCGAGCAGGTCGGGCAGTGCGGCCCCGGCGTCGAGAAGATCGAAGTCGTCGACGCGACGCACTTCAAGGCGACGGCGAAGGTCGGGATCGGATTCATCAGCGCCCGGTTCAACGTCGACATGGAGTTCGCCGAGCTGCAGGCCCCGGATCTGGCCAGGATCAAGGCCCACGGTCAGGCGCCCGGGAGTGCCGTCGACGCGACCGCCGAGATGCATCTCTCCGACGGTCCGGATGGGACGACCGTCATGGACTGGAACGCCGACGTGAACATCGCCGGAACACTCGCGAGCGTCGGCGCTCGACTCATCGAAGGCACTGCCAACAAGATGATCGGCCAGACCTTCGACTGCATGAAGAGCAAGCTCGAGGCCTGACCTGCTCCCGCTGGTGACTCGGTCCGCGAGGCGGATGCCATATCCGAGACCGCTCGCGCGTAGATAGGGTGTGACGGACGACCAGCTGCGCCTCGAGGCCGTCGAGCGCGCCTACCGCGATCACGCCGACGACGTCTATCGCGTCGCCTACGCGATCCTGCGCGACCCGGACGGTGCGATGGACGCGACGCACGATGCGTTCGCGCAGGCCTTCCGGCGCTGGGAGCAGTACGACACGAACCGGCCCGTCCGGCCGTGGCTGCACGGGATCGTCAGCCATCTCGCACTCGATGCGCTCCGACGCCGGCACGTCCGGGTCCGGGCCATCGACGCGCTCGGGCGGGTCCAGTCCGTCGCCCCGACGGTCGGTCCAGGGAGCGAGGAGATGGTCCGTCACGTCACCGATCGTGACCTGGTTGACGAGGCGCTCGGGTCGCTCAAGCCGGACGTCCGCGCCGCCCTGGTCCTGCGCCACTACTACGGCTACGACTACGCCGAGATCGCCGGGTTCCTCAAGACGAGCCCCGGCAATGTCGGCTCGATCCTGAGCCGCGCGCACCGGACGTTGCGCGATCACCTGACTGCCGCATCCCGTTCCGCCTCGGCCGATGACGACATCGCCCGGGACGCTTCCCGTTAGCCGAGGAGACGCCATGGACCGCGAACCGTCCCCGCACGAGAGCCCATCGGGATGGTCGGACGACGCCCAACTCGGGGCGCTCGTCCGTGCCGTGGCCGACGACTGGCGGCAACCGCCGCAGCGCCTCGGGCAGCTGACCTGGCGTGACCGGATCGAGGCGAACCGACGGACTTGCGGGTCGCGGTCCGATGGCCGGCGCTGGTTCGGGCGGCTGGCCGGAGCCGGGCTGCTCGCGGTCGTGGCGACGGTCGTGCTCGCGATGACCGCCGTGTACCTGACGGGGCCGCGAACGGATCGCGGCGCCGTCGGCGCGTCGAGGTCCCCGTCCACCGGGGCGTCGCCCCTCGTCAGCCCGGGCGCCTCGTCGGCTCCCGCCGCGTCTGCGCCGTCGGCCGGACCGACGCCGCTCCCCGCCCTGCTCGTCAATGGGGACCTGCCCGGTGTCACGCGGGTCGTCCTGCAGAGCAACGGCAGCTATCGGATCGCCGACCTCGCGACGGGCACGCTCGGACCGGACCTGCCATTCCCGGGGGGCGAGTCGGGGACGGTCCTGCCTCGACCCGAAGGCGGATGGGTCTGCGTCTGCGTCAAGTACGACGAAAGCGGTGGGGGCTCACCGACGAGCTTGTCCGTCACGGTGCGGGCCGTGTCCGCGTCGGGTGTCGGCGAGGGCACCCTTGAGGTCGGGACCGTTGCTTCGGAGGCCACGACGACGAGCCCCGATTTCGTCCAGGTCGATGTGCACGTGGACGGCTCGCCCGATGGGCGGCTTGCCTACATCTCGAGCAGTCGTCGAACGGCATCGAGCTGGCGCGCCCGGATCGACGTCGTGGACCTTACGGCGCTCCAGGTGGTCGACACCATCGCGATCCCCGATGTCGATCATGCGGCCGACGCGGGCGGTGGCTCGTGGGTCGGGCTGGCCCCCACGGTCTCGATGGGAACGGATGAGAACGTCCTCCTCATCTCGCGCGCCTGGTACGTGGACGACCCGACGAACGCGACGCCGGGTGCGGGCACGGATCACTGGTCCGCGACCTTCGACGGCACGGCGCCCGTCGCGATCCCCGCCCTGAAACCAGCGACCGATCCTTGTGGCGACTGGGAACAGGGTCTGATCGACGACGCCTCGTTCTTCGTGGCGTGTATCGATCAGACGGGCGACGTGCACGTCGGCCGCTACCATCTCGACGGGATCCGGATCGACGAGACCGATGTCGGACGCTGGACCGGGTTCGGCGTGAACGCGGCCCGGACGGGATCGGCGCTGTTCCTGTGGGACCCGCAGGCGCGCAGGCTCGTCCGATACGACCTCGTCACGGGCCGGTCCGCGAGCGTCACGGCCCCCCAGCCGGCCGGTGCGTCGGACGGCCCGCTGGATGCCCTCGGCGACCTGGGTCGCGCGGTCGGGCGCTGGCTCGCCCCGACGGCCGCCGCGAAGATCTTCCTGCAGCCGGCGATCGCGATCAGCGAGGACGAGGCCACGCTGTACGCGCTGGGCATCGACGGTTCGGTCGATTCGTTCGGCTCGAGCGGGATCGACGCCTTCGACATCGGCGGTGGGGGTCTGGCCTTCAAGCGCCACCTGGAACCCACCGCGGACTTTATCTCCGTCGCGGTCAGCGCCGACGGCGCGTTCGTTTACGCCGCCGGGATGGGCGGTGTCGATGCGACCGGGCTGCCCGACAGCGGGTTCAAGCCATCCGTCACCGTGTTCGACACGTCGGACGGGTCGGTCCGTCTCATCGCCGGACAGCTGACCGGCGATGCCTACTCCTTCTTGGGGCCGATCGTCCGCTGAGCGGCGGCCCGCCCCGCTGCTACGATCGGGCGGTGGAAGGCATCACCCGCGTCGTCGGTCCGGTCGCGACGAACGTGCACGTCCTCGCGGACCCGCGGACGGGCGAGGCGATCGCCATTGACACCGCGACACCGTCGATCTCCTGGATCGCCGATGAGCTGGCCGCCCGCGACTGGACGCTCAAGCTCATCGTCTCGACCCACGGGCACTGGGACCACATCGGCGACAACGCGGCGGTCGCCGTGCACACCGGCGCCGAGATCGCCGTCCACCCGCTCGACCGGGCGCGACTCACCGACCCGCAGCCGCTCTGGGCGCCGTTCGAGATCGTCCCGTCCGTGCCGGCGGTCGAGCTCGCCGAAGGTGGCGAGATCCGCTTCGGGGACATCCGGCTTCGAGTCCTGCACACACCCGGCCACACCGAGGGGTCGGTCTGCCTGCTCGCCGAGGATGACGGCATCCTCTACAGCGGCGACACGCTGTTCGCGGGCGGGTGGGGGAGGGTCGACCTGCCGGGCGGCGATCCAGCCGCCATGGCGGAGTCCATCGCTCGCCTATCGGCGCTCGAGGATCGGGTCGCGGTCCATCCCGGGCACGGGCGCTCGACGACCATCGGGCGGGAACGGGCCTGGCTGGAGCTCGTCCGCGATGGCGGCCGGCTGTTCGCGTGAGCGACCTCGATCGGTACATCGAGCGGATCGGCGTGTCCGGACCGCTGCGGGCTGACCTCGCGACGCTGCGTGCCCTGCACGTCGCCCACATGGGCGCGATCCCGTTCGAGAACGCGAGCGTCCTGTTCCACGAACCCATCGAGCTCGACGCGGACGGCTTCGTGCACAAGCTGGGCGTCCTGGGCCGCGGCGGGTTCTGCTACGAGCTGAACGGGGCGTTCGCGACCCTGCTTCGTTCCGTGGGGTTCGATGTCGAGCTCCTGGAGGCGCGCGTCTACAACGAGGGTGAGCTCGGACAGCGCCACGACCATCTCGCGCTTCGTGTGACCCTCGACGAACCCTGGCTCGTCGACGTGGGGTTCGGGTACTCGTTCCTTGAACCTCTGCGGCTCGCCGCCGGCGCCGACCAGCAGGATCCGGCCGGGGCCTTCCGCCTCCTGCCGGCCCACGGCGGATTCGATGTCGAGTGGCGGCGCCGTGACGGTCGTTGGGTCCCGCACTACTGGCTCGACCCGACCCCGACGATCCTCTCGGCGTTCGCCGACGCCTGCCGGTCCCAGCAGACCTCGCAGTCGTCGCCCTTCATCGGGGGCTGGATCTGCTCGCTGTCGACACCGACCGGCGCCACGACGATGGTCGGCCGCCACCTCATCGTGACCGACGGTCCTGCCCGCGACGAGCGCGATCTCACCGACGATGCGGTCATCGAAACCCTGGCGTCGGTCTTCGCGATCCGCGCCCGGCGGACGGACGGGCGCTGGGAACGGGCGGACGTCGCGGTGGACGCCTAGACCCCGTCGGACCTCGTCGGGTCGGACCTGGCCCCATTCGACCCGGCGCGATCGAACGGGCGCTGCCACGCCGCGGAGCGCTGCCACGCCTCGAATCCGAGGCGCTCGTACAGCCCCAGGGCACCGGTCGGGTTCTGGGAGTCGACGCCCAGCATGGCGTCGGTCATGCCGGCGGCATGGAGATTCCGCAGGGCGGCGGCGGTCAGGGCCTGCCCGAGGCCGCGCTTCCGCCAGGGCCGGCGAACGCTGATCTTCTCAAGCCAGCCGCGACGGACACCCAGTCGCTCGTTCTCCTCCGCCCAGATCCACGTCTGCACGACCCCGGCGACCTGGTCGCCGTCCCAGGCCACCGCCCACAGGTCCGTGTCGAGCGTGGACTGGCTGAACGTACGCTGGAAGTCGTGCTCGGTTGGACGGTAGGCGCCCCAGTGGTCCTGGAACGCCTCGGCCTCGCCCTCCCAGATCGCGCGATGGTCGCCCGGGGTGACCGTCCGGAGCTCCAGTCCGTCCGGGAGCGGGACGTCGGGGACGTCGTCGAGGGCGGCGCGCCGCATCAGCAAGTAGTGCCGAGCGGGGGCGAACCCATCGGCGGTCAGGAGCGCCGCGTGACCGAGCTCGCGTTCCTCGACGTGCGCGCGAAGCAGGACGTCGGTCGTGGGATCCGGATCCTCCACGTCGATCCGCTCGGCGATGCGCCGCAGATTGCGCTCGAACAGCGCGCCGCCGAGGCCATTCCGACGGCGATCCGGGTGGACGAAGCCCCACAGGTCGTAGTTCGGTGCGTCGTCACGGACGACCCGCTCCACGGCCGCGAAGGCGACAAGCCCAGCCGCGTCCTCGACGAGGACGATGTCCGTCGCCGGGTCGACGCCGTCCGCGCCGTCGAACTCCGAGCGGATGTTCTCCTCGGTCGGGAGCCACGGGATGCCATCCACGGCGTTGCAGAGACCCATCAGCGTCGCGATGGAGGCGTAGTCGGTGGCGTCGCGGAACGGGCGCACGGACAGGCCAAGGTCGACAAGGCGTGCCGGGAGGATGGTCTGGGCGATGTCGGTCATTTCGTCTCCAGGGCCGGCGCGGGAGTCGAGACCACCCCGGCGTCCGGCGGCAAGGGTTTGGTCCAGTCGTACGAGGTGCTGACCACCTCGAATCCGAGCGATGCGTACAGATCGGTGGCCTGGTTGGGATTGAGCCCATCGACGCCCAGGTAGGCACTCGTCATCCCACGCTCGCGGAGTCGGATGAGGCAGCGCGCGATGAGCGCTCGGGCCAGGCCGCGGCGACGCCAGGCCCGTCGCGTGTAGACGGCCGCGACGAGCCCTCGCTCGCGCCCGTGGTGGGCGTTCTCGGTCGGGTCGATCCGGCCGTGGACGCCGCCCGCCACCTCGTCGCTGTCGAACGCGACGAGCCACAACGACGGATCCTCGAGCGGATCCTCCAGGGATGTCTCCCAGTCCGATTCGGTGGGCTCCGATTCGTCGCGCTCATCGCGGAACGCGTCCGTCGCGGCATCCCACACCTGCCGGAGCGCGGCCCGGTCCGGCGGGATCGGGCGGACCTCGAGGCCGGCCGGCATCGGCAGGTCCGGGATTCCGTCGAGGTCCGGTCGGACCATCTCGTATCCGTGTCCGGACCTGGTCCAGCCGCGAGCCTCGAGGGCGGCCATGAGATCGACTTCAGCGCCGAAGGAAGACGATCGCAGGGAACTCGGCCGACGCTCCGACGCCGGGATCGCGCGCGCCTTGGCGATCGATCGATCCTCGGCCCACTGGAGCATCGGCCCATACAGACCGGATCCAGCGTAGGCGGGCTCGAGCATGACGATGGCCCGGAACCCGCGGGTCCCGTCCTCAAGGTCGCGCCACTCCACGCGCGCGTACCCCACGATGGACCGGGCGGCCTCTACGACGAGGAGATCGCGGTCTAGCTCGCAGTTCACGAGATGGCTGTAGTCGCGTGCCATCCCCTCGGCCGTGACGACCTCCTCGATGCCGGCGGCGTCTCGGCTGCGCTGGTTGGCTGCCGCCATCCCGGCGTAGTCGTCAGGACCAGCGAACCTTCGCACCGAGTGTCCGGCTCCGGTCAGGGCCGGCGGCAGCTCCAGACCGAGGTCCCGTCCCAGTCCCGTTTCACTCGTTGCGGTCATCGGTCGTCCCCGTACTTGCGCTTCATGTGCTCGTTGACCGACTTGTGGATGAGCTTCCAGGTGCGCCGGCTCTCGGCGCGGGCCCGCGGATCCTCCTGGCGGGCCGTCCTGGCCTGCTCGCGCTGCAGCTTCCGATAGCTGGCGAGCCGGTCCTCGTCCAGGCGGCCGTCGGCCAGCGCGAGTCGGACCGCGCAGCCGGGCTCGCCCTCGTGGGCGCAGTCGCTGAACCGGCACGTGGCGGCGATCTCCGCCACCTCGTCGAAGGCGGCTTCGAGGCCCGCCTCGGCGCCCAGGACTTCCAGGGCCCGGATCCCCGGTGTATCGACCAGGAGCGCTCCGCCCGGCAGTTCGAAGAGTTCGCGATGGGTCGTCGTGTGCCGGCCGCGCGAGTCCGATCCGCGGACAGCCGCGGTGGCCTGGCGGTCCTCGCCGAGGAGCGCGTTGACCAGGGTGGACTTGCCGACGCCGGACGAGCCGAGGATGGCGGCCGTCGCGCCTGGCAGCAGGTATGACCGGAGCTCGTCCAGGCCGGCGCCCGTCCAGGCCGATACGGGCACGATCGCGACCCCGGGGGCGATCGCCTCCACCGCGACGACCCGGCCGTCCACGTCGTCGGCGAGGTCGGCCTTGTTCAGGACCACGACGGGCAACACTTCGCTGGACCACGCCACCGCGAGATAACGTTCGATGCGGCGCAGGTTGAAGTCGTTGTCGAGGCCGGCGACGAGGAGCGCGACGTCGACGTTCGAAGCCATCACCTGCTCGTCGTCGAGGCCGGACAGGCGACGACTGGCGTCGGCCGCCATCCGCTTGAAGGATGTCCGTCGCGGCAGGACGGCCGCGATGACCCCATCGGCGTCCATCGCGACCCAATCGCCCACGGTCGGGAAGTCGGAGGCGGCCAGGGCTTCATAGCGGAACGTGCCGGAGACGGCTGCGGTCCGGTCGCCGTCGGCGTCGCGCACGATCGAAGTTTCGCGATGGACGGCCACGACCCGGGCGGGGCGGTGCCCGGCGGCGGCGTGGCCGGCCTCCGCGAAGGAGACCGCCCACGCCGGATCCCACCCGAGCGAGGCCAGACCGCTGGTCGTCATGGGATCGATCGTGCCGGTCATGTCAACCGACCCGCTTCAGCTTGCCGGTGCGCTTGGCGTAGCGTTCGGCCCGGCCGAAGGCCCAGAGCCCGAAGGGGATGAGGACGATGCCCATCACGATGAGGGGCACGACGTCGCCCATCAGCGCGCTCACGGGCGTCCCGACGATCAGACCGGCACGGACGCCTTCGAGGACGTAGGTGGCGGGTGACAGCTTGGACAGCACCTGCATCCACGGCGGCAGGATGTCCACCGAGTAGTAGACACCCGACACCAGCAGCAGCACGGACTGGAGCACGAACGTCATCTGCGCCCCGCGCTCCACGTACAGCAGGGGCAGGATCGCGGCGATCATCCCGATGCCCACGAAGCTGAATGACCCCAGGAGCATGAACGTCCCCACGGTGGCCGGGTTCGCCAGCGACAGGTTCAGTTGCGGGAAGAACAGGATCATCACGATGAAGATCACTGACGTGTGGATCAGGCCGTAGACCATCGCGTAGGTCACGGATCCGAGCAACTGCGACGAGCGCCGGATCGGCGCCATCATCGTGTATTCGAGGGTCCCTTCCCAGCGCTCCACGCTGATCGTCTCGGCGATCCAGCTGAACACGACCGACAGGTAGTTCCAGAAGATCGCCCCGACCATCAGCGACAGGAGCAGCGTCTCGCTGCCCATCTGGACACCGATGAGCGAGATCGAGAGCGCGCCCGCGACCGAGTAGACCAGGAACGCGAGTTCCCAGCCCCAGTAGCGGCGAGTGAGGAAGAAGTTGCGCTCGATGAAGGCGAATGAGGCCTTCAGCTCATGGGTGACGACGGTCACGGGATCATCTCCTTGCGAGGTCGCCGGCCCGGCCCCTTAACGGGACCGAGCCAGCTCGAGAGAGGGTTCCGCGGCGAGTCGTTCACCGAATCGGATGATCCGGTGGCCGACGTTCCGGCGGATGGACGCTTCCGAACGGGCGGCGCGTCGCGAGTCCGCGGCGTGCTGGATGTCCCGTTCGATCCGCTCCTGCGAAAGCCGGAGTCGGTGCTGGGCGTAGTTCTGCATGGTCGTCATCACCTCCTTTCAGTCGTCCTCGGACTCGTCCTCCTCGACGTCGTCGTCGAGGGAACGGCCGGTATAGGTCATGAACACGTCTTCGAGGGTCGCGGGTCGACCCAGTCGCTCGCCGGTCATGGCCCGCAGGCCGGCCGGCGTGTCCTCCGCGACGACCCGGCCGTCGTTGAGGATCGTGATCCGGCCGCAGAGGCGTTCCGCTTCGGCCAGGTCGTGGGTGGTGAGCACGATCGTCGCGTCGTGCGTCTCCTTCAGTTCTTCGATGAAGGTCTGGACGTCCAGCTTCGAGCGGGGGTCCAGGCCGGTGGTCGGTTCGTCCAGGAGCAGCAGGGTCGGGCTCGTCAGCAGGGCTCGCGCGATGGCGACCTTCTGCTGCATCCCCCGGCTCATCTGCTCCACGGGTCGTCCGACCCGCTTCTCCGAGATCCCCAGCCGTCCGAGGATCGCGATGGCTTCACGTTTGGCGGTCTTGCCGTCCAGGCCGTACAGCCGGGCGGCGAAGAGCAGGTTCTCCATCGGGCTCAGCTTCTTGAAGAAGGCGGCGTCCACGCTGACCCGGTTGATCAGTCGCTTGACCGCCATCTCGTCGCGCTCGATGTCGTGGCCGAAGACCTCGACCCGACCCTCGTCGAGGGTCAGGAGCCCGCAGATGAGCCGGATGAGCGTCGACTTCCCCGAGCCGTTCGATCCGAGGATCCCGTGGACGTCGCCACGCTCGAGGCGCATGGACACATCCGAGATCGCCGCGACCGGCTTCTTGTTCCGTCCGACGACGAACCGCTTGCTGACGTGGTCCACGAGGAGCGCCGCGGGACCAGCGGGCCGAGGGTCGAGCGAAGGGCCTGTCGAGCCGTTCTTCAGTTCAGCACTCAGGGTGGCTGTCACGGGGTGACTCCAGGTGATCGGGGAGGGACATCGGTCCGGGGAATGACAAGAGCCGCGGGCCTGTCCGACGTGCGTCGCGTCGGTGGGCCTCGCGGCTCTGGTGCCGCCCTGGTCCGCCACGGATGGCGGGAGGGCAACAAAAAAGCCGGGGGCCCGATCTGGCCCACGGCTCCTGGTTCGTCCGGATGGCGGTCCTGCCGCCAGCGGTCTACTTCGAGATGGGCACAGATCTCCCACGCACGTCGGCCGGGATCGGCGCGACACGCATCCGGAGAGAGAAGCGATTCGTCATATCGGGACCCCTCCTTGTCGGGGTGGGATTCTGGCCGCGAAGTTGCGGACCGAGCGGGAGTCTACGCGCCGCCGTCGGCCGATGTCAACCCGTCACCGATGGCCGATGCCGGCGCTCTCAGGGCGCGATCGGCCAGGTCTTGAGGAGGGCACGCGCGGTGCCGTTGTTGCCGAGGTGATAGACGGAGACGCTCGCGGGATGGACCCGGAACGCCTCGAAGGGCTCCCCTTCGATGACCTCGAGGTCGTCGAACTTGGCGACCCCGACCGTGATGTGGGGCGTGTAGCGGCCCTCCCCGATCTGGTTCGGGACGTAGGCTTCGACCCAGTCGATGATGGTCGGGCTGATGACCTCTCCCGCGTCGGCCACGAAGGCCGCGGCCGTGCCGCCGGCCTCGACATACGGAGCGATCGCCGCTGAGAGCGCCGCCTGGAAGGCGAGGACATGCTCGTCGACATCGACGAGCAGGACGGTCGGGCCATACCCCGGGAAGCCCCAATCGGCGTGGGTGATCCGCTCCGCTGTGTACGACAACGCCGCCAGGT
>Ga0302322_100003717_pt1 | contig 13183 bp, 8 predicted proteins | sample Fen_T0_2_FD_203757 | JGI IMG/M metagenome (GOLD analysis project Ga0302322, IMG submission 203757) | Peat permafrost microbial communities from Stordalen Mire near Abisko, Sweden - Fen_T0_2 | ecosystem: Environmental > Terrestrial > Soil > Wetlands > Permafrost | place: Sweden: Abisko...
GACGATGAGAGCCATCCCCGCCGTAGCGCTGCTGCTGGCCAGCCTGGCCTGCCATGCCGAGACGCCGCAACAGATTCGCCAGATTTACGTCAGCGCAGCAGCCGGCCAGCCAGCCGGCTTCACGCCCTCCGCCTAACGTGGCGATGCATTTTTCCGTCAGCGTTTTGCCATCAACGACAAGATGCCGGGCTGCACCAGCTGCCACACCGATAGCCCGCTGAATGCCGGCCAGCATGCCGTCACCGGCAAGAACATCCGGCCGCTGGCAGTCGCTGCCAATGCGGAACGCTTCAGCGACCCGGCCAAGGTCGAAAAGTGGTTCGGTCGCAATTGCAAGGAAGTCGTCGGCCGCGCCTGCACACCGGCCGAGAAGGCCGATTTCATCACTTACCTGAGCGAGGTGCGCTGAGATGAAACGTATTTTCCTGATTGCCCTGCTCGGCAGCGCCTTCCCGGCTATGGCGCATCGACTCCCGATGCCGGCCAACGCACCGGCCAGCTACCAGGCCGAATGCAGCAGTTGCCACATGGCCTACCAGCCAGCCCTGCTCCCAGCCAATGACTGGCGGAAGCTGATGGCCGGCCTGAACGAGCACTTCGGAAGCGACGCCACGGTCGACCCGAAAAATGGAGCCGAAATCAACGCCTTCCTCGAACGCAACGGGGGCGATCCCAAGCGACTGGGCAGCGCCGGAACACCGCCACGCATTACCCAGACGCGACACTTCACACACCACCATCACGAGGTGCCGCCAAAATTCTGGCGTGATCCCCGCGTCAAGTCGGCGGCCAACTGCGAAGCCTGTCACAGCGCTGCGGCCAAAGGCAACTACAGCGAACACGACATCGCCATTCCTGAACTGCGGGAGTAAATCATGAAAAAAATTCTTGTCTGGGATTGGCCGGTACGCCTCGGCCACTGGCTCATGGTCGGCGGCTTCATCGTCGCCTGGCTGACTTCGGAAAGCGAAAGCTGGCGGCTGGTCCATGCCGTTTCCGGCTCTGTGGTCATCGCCGTTGCGCTTTTTCGCCTGCCCTGGGGCTTCATTGGCTCGCGCTACGCCCGCTTTGTCGATTTCGTCCACGGCCCGGGTTCCGTCGTCAATTACTTGCGCAGCCTGCTCCGGCTGGCGCCGGAGCACCATACCGGCCACAATCCCGCGGGGGGCTGGGCCATCATGCTGCTGCTCGGCCTCTGCATCACGACCGGCCTTGTCGGCTGGGCGCAGTACAACGAAATGGGCGGTGAATGGCTGGAAGACCTGCACGAAGGACTGGCCACTGGGATGCTCACCGTCGTTGTCATCCACGTCGCCGGTGTTGTTTCGGGCAGCTTGCTGCACGGCGAAAATCTCGTTCGCGCCATGCTCACCGGCCACAAGCAGGGTTCGCCGGAAGAGGCCATCCCGTCGGCCCGGCCGCTGGCCGCCGTGATCCTGCTCGCCTGGGTCGCCGCCGCCAGCTGGTGGCTGGCAAGCTAAGTGATCTGCTTCGCAATTGGTCGATCCATGAAAGCTTGTCTTTGCGCCCCTGGCGTCGTTGCTCATCCTCGCAATAGCGTCGGCTATTGCTGCGGTTCGCGCCTAGCCAGGAACACAAATCCAGCGCTTTCATCTTGGCTCGCCAATTACGAAGCAGACCACTAGAATCAGTCCATGCGCATCCTGCTTGTCGAAGACGATCCCGAACTGGGCGACGGCCTGACCATCGGCCTGCGCCAGGCCGGCTTTGCGGTCGACTGGTTGCGCGATGGCAATTCCGCCGACCAGGCCTTGCAAAGCGAAAACTTCGACCTGGTCGTGCTTGACCTCGGCCTGCCTCGCCTCTCCGGCATGGAGGTGCTACAGCGCGCGCGTAGCCGTGGCCAGCGTGTGCCCATTCTCATCCTGACCGCCCGCGATGCTACTGGCGACAAGGTTTCGGGCCTTGATGCCGGGGCCGACGACTACCTCGTCAAACCCATCGATCTTGACGAACTGAGCGCCCGTATCCGCGCCCTGACCCGGCGCAGCGCCGGCCGCGCCGCACCGCTGCTGACGCACGGCGAACTGGCCGTCGATCTCGCCGCTCACCGCGTCACGCTGGCCGGGCAGGAAATCGAACTGTCCAGCCGGGAGTATTCGCTGCTCCAGATGCTGCTCGAAAACGCCGGCCGCGTGCTGACCCGCACCCAGCTTGAGCAATCGGTCTACGGCTGGCGCGACGAGCCGGACAGCAACGCCCTTGAGGTGCACATCCACCACCTGCGCAAGAAATTGGGCGGCGACCTGATCCGCACCCTGCGCGGCGTCGGCTACACCATCCCGAAATGACGCCCCCGCAAACCACGCTCTGGTTCTCGCTGCGTCGCCGCCTGTTCGGCTTGCTGCTCGGTGGCGTCGCCGCCGCCTGGCTGGTGACCATGGTTTTCAGCTATATCGATGCCCATCACGAGGTCGACGAGCTATTTGATGCCCAGCTAGCCCAGGCCGCCCAGACCCTGCTCGCCCTGGCCAGCCACGACCAGGATGACGACCTGGAAGAAGACCTCGGCAAGGCAGCCCATAAATACCAGCGCAGCCTACGCTTCCAGATCTGGCGCGCCGATGGCAAGTTGCTGATGCGTTCGAATAATGCCCCGGAAACACCGTTGACCGCGGCCAGCGATTTTTCCGAAACGCGAAATGACGATGGCCACTGGCGACACTTCAGCCAGTGGACCAATGACCACAGCGTCCAGGTCCAGGTCAGCGAGAACCACGATATCCGCGACGAACTGATCGGTCATATCGCCTGGCGCCTGCTCCTCCCCGCGCTCTTCGGCCTGCCGCTGATCGGCCTCTGGGTCTGGCTCGCCACCCGGCATGGGTTCGCCGCGCTGAACGGCATCGCCCGCCAGATAGCCAGCCGCGACCCGCAACAATTGCAAGCGGTGCATCCAGCGGCAGCCCCCGAGGAAATCCGCACCCTGCTCGAAGCGCTCAACGGCTTGTTCCAGCGCGTCGAGCACACGCTGGAAGCCGAACGCCGCTTCACGGCAGATGCCGCGCACGAACTGCGCACCCCGCTGGCGGCCTTGCAAGCACAGTTGCAGGTCGCCCAACGGGCCCGCGACAGCGACGAGCGCGACCGTTCACTGAACCACTTGCAAAGCGGCCTGACCCGCGCCGCGCATTTGGTCGACCAGATGCTGCATCTGGCCCGCCTCGATCCGGAATCCGGCCTGCCCGACCCAAAAGCCGTCGACCTCGCCAAGCTGGCCGAAGAAGTCTGCGCCGATCTTGGCCCGCAGATTCTGGCAAAAAACATCGATTTCGACCTCACCGCAGCCCCCGACAGCCAGGTTACCGGGCAGCCTGAATGGCTACGGGTACTGATTCGCAATCTTGTCGACAATGCCGTTCGCTACACGCCTGATGGCGGCCAGGTGCGTGTTGACATTGTGCGAAAAGACTCCTTTGTCACCTTTTCTGTCGCTGACAGCGGCCCCGGCATACCGCTCGAAGAACGGGAATCCGTGCTCCGTCGCTTCCACCGCTTGAACCAGGGTAGCCAGCCGGGCAGCGGCCTTGGCCTGGCCATCGTCACCCGCATCGTCGAGCTGCATGGCGCTGCCCTGAAACTCGACCCATCGAATACGCCAAAAGGCTTATTGGTCACGGTACAATTCCCGGTCCGCTGATTACCGGTATATGATCCTTCGGCGGCCACTGGCCGACCCGTGCCGAAAGACCCTTGTAGATGACGATGACCACTGAGCACCAACTGGCCCAAGCAGCCAGCCCCAGCGACAGCCCGCCCGAAGGTACCCGTCGCCTGATCGACGGTCTGGAGCGCGTGTTCTATGACGGTTACTGGATCAAGACCTACACGGTTCCGGCCGACTCCCTGGAAGCCAAGAAAAAGCTGATCGAAGCGCTGACGCGACGCCTGTTCAACCATACCGAGCACGGCCTGAACATCCCCGGCACCCGCCTGCACGAAGCACGCAGCAGTTATGAAGCAGAGACTGATCCGGCCCGCAAGCGGGTCAAGGGCGCCATGCTGGCCGGCGCCCTGTTCAACCGTGCAGCCGATATTTTCCGCAAGCTGGTCGAACTGCAGGCCTGCGGCATTGAAATTCTCAGCGACAACCCGCTCATGCGTGAATGCGGGAAATGCCTGCTCGATGCCATGGAACTAGGCCGCTGCGTCATGCACCGCAGTGGCGAGGAAGGCATCGACGAGCTGTGGGGCGAGCCTTTCCGCGCCTTCTCGATTCCCCTCGAAGATTTTTACGAGAGTCGCTACATCAAGATCGGCCAGGTCCTGCGCGACATCGACCTGATTTCCAACGCAATGATCGACAATTTCAGCGGCATTCCAGCTTTTTCGGATATCGAAGGACCGGTGCGCGACCTCGCCATTGCCGCCAAGATAAAGACTGAAACCCTGCGTACCGATAGCGATATTTTCGATGTCTGGGCCGGTATGGTGACGGCTGGCGAGCGCCTTGCCAACCTGACCCTGGTCAATGGTCCTGGCGTCTACAGCGCCCCGTTCACCTACAACCTGTCGGACGGCCTGCAACTGATCCGTCAGGGTCGCGACCTGATTTTCTACATTTCCCGGGCCAGAACGGCGATGCCAAAAAGTACCCGGGACTACATCGGACTCTGCAAAAACTATCTCGCCACCGGACGGGCCCCTCTATTCATGGGGCACCTGCCGGCGTAGTTCCTAGTGGCGACCCAAGCCGCCACCCCGCACTCAGCGTTCTGAATTCAACTCTACAACCAGCGTTGTATTGCCCAGCTTGGCCTTGACCGGCGCAGCAAGAATATCGCCCTTGCTCGGCTCGGCACTGCCGCTCTTCGAAATCTTGGCCGACACCAGAACCTCTGAAAATTGAGAGATGGTGCGGCTCGGCATGATGGCCGAACTGTCATCCAGACGAAACTCAATCGGGAAGTCGGCGCCCTTGTAGCGCCCGACCGCCAGCGGAGCGCCGCTGCCATCCGGCGCCTTGGCGACAACGAAGACGGTATCGTCAGCCGACACCTTGCCCTTCAGTTTCGGGCTCAGCGTAATAACGCCAGCCACCGCACCGATCGCCGCAGCCGGTTGGGCACTCGCGCTGGCCGCCGGTTTTTTACCGGTGAGCATGGCATTCGCTTCGGCAATATTGGCATCGGCCAGCTTGGCATCCATCGAATCAGCCGACGCCACTGCCTTCATGCGTTTCCAGAAATCGATGGCACCCTTGTAGTCGGCACGATCAAAAGCCTCGCTACCGGCCAGGGCGAGCGCCTTGACATGCTTGGGATCGGCTGCCAGGGCACGCTTGACGATCTTTCTGCTCTCGTCATCCCATTTGCGATCCTTATTCATGACGTGCGCATCGGCCCAGTCGGCCAACGCCGAGGCATCAAGCGTTACCAGCGCCGAGGCCTTGGCAAAGGCTGCATCGGCTTCAGCCGGGCGGCGCAGTTCGCTGTAGGTCTTGGCAAGCAGCAACCAGCCCTCCCCGTTGTTGGGATCATTGGCCATCTTGTCGGCCAGCTTTTTCACGACGGTATTGAGATCACCGCCCGTATTGGCCTGGGGCGTCTGTTTTGCTCCCGGCATGACAGCGCCCGGCATCGCCCCCGGCTCATTGCCAGCAACGACCTTCGGGCTTTCGCCGGAAGGCGAGGACAGCCAAATGGCAACAACAGCAATCGCCACAACCACGCCGCCAGCAATCAAACCCAGCTTTTTCCCGACAAGTGGAAATGAAAAGCTTGACTGTGCTTGTGTCGGGTCAAGCACCGCCGCGTGCAGGACTGCCTGCTGCCGATCGAACTCGGCCTGATCGATGCGTCCTTCGGCCTTGGCCAGCAATAATTCACGCAGCGCCGATGCGACATCGACCTTGGCGACGGAGGTCGATTTATTGGCGGCGTACTTTCCAAGCCCCCACAAGACAAGCAGGGACAGCGCAATACTGGCCAAAACGATGTAAACGAAAGTCATATTGGGTTCACCGAATTATTGAAATGAAGATGGGGCACAAAATAAATCTGGCAACCCGGAAGTTGCCAGAAATTCAAGTATTGGTGCCGAATGATAAGTGATGTCTAGCGATAGTCCCAGCGTAGGCCGAGATAGAGATATTCACGCTTGTTCTGGCCAGGATTCGGCCCTGTGGTCTTTTGATCGCTATAGCCGATCTCGCCTTCGAGGAAAACGCTACTACGCCATTGATAGCCGAGTTTCAGGGCAGGTGACAAGCTTGTCTGGCCGCTTCCGTTATTGTTCTTCGAGGAGAAGTAACGAATATTACTTTCAAGACGCCAGACTTCGGAAAGCGGAAGCATGTAGTTCAAACCATAGTTCTGCCCTGAAAATTCGGAACCACTGCTAAAGCTTGCCGAGGCAACCCCGACACCGTTGGTTACAAACAGGTTGGTGCCAATGGCCTGAAGCGAAATAGTGTTAGTGGTACCTTGGGCAGCTTGCCCTGCTTTACAGGTATTGTTGTTCGGATCGTAGGAATCGGGTGAGCACAACCCCGACTGGGAAACAGGCAGATCCCCGAGCGGACCTCCAACGCAGATCGGATCGTTGGGGTCCAGCGCATTGAAGCCAAGACTCTTACATACCTGATTCAATGGAACCGTCACATTGGTGCCCGTGGTTGAAGACATCCGATAGTCGGCACCAAATTGCCAGCGCTCACCAACCGGGACTGTTACCCCAGCACCAAAATTAGTCGTGGCGGGCGTGTTGTCCACCACCAGCGTCCGCGCCTGACTCATTCCAAAATTACCGATCAGGTCGCTGACCGTCGAAATGCCCGGAACAACATTTAGCGCATTACTCAGGCTATACGAAGGGCTTTTCCGGTAATCATAGGAGACGAAATAATTGTTGCCCCACTTATCGAGATAATTACCCTGAGCCGCAACGATGTTCGTTCCCTTGTAAAGCAGGTCGTAATCGAAGTTGCCGAAGCCACTGAACTGTCCATCGAAATAACGAACTTCGGCACCGACTGCCCGACGGTTCAAAAAGCCATCCAGAGTTTGTTCGATCGCGTACAAATTAACGCCTGGACGAGCAATTTGTGGCAACAATTCAAGACCACCACCATAAAAGCGCTTGCTGACCGGCATGTTGAACCCGCCAAAACCAGACGATGGGAACTCGACGGCATTGCCCAAAACGGCATTCACTCGCCAATCCGGATTTAGGTTATAGGCCCCCGTAATCCCGTCGAATCGTTCCAGCACACCGCCGCCATTCGGATTTTGCCGGCCGGCGCGCACGAAATACCCTAGTTCGCGATCAGTCCGTTCGGCATAGGCCGAGTAAATTCGGTTGTAATTGCGATTAGCTGTCTTGAAATTCTGGCTGTCCGTATCGCGAAATACGATCCGCGTATCGGTAACCGAATCTCTCAGGCGCGCATTCAGGTTGACCGACGAGACCAGCGATTCCTGATCACGCAGCGTCTGCCCGGAATCCTGTTTGGAACGCCCGGTAAAGAAATACGATGAGACGCTGCCAAAGACCAGCCATTCTGCCGGTTTTTCGTCACGCACAACGCGAGCGCGAGCCTTCACCGTATCGGCCGCAGGCAAGGCAGCAAGACGCTGCCTAATGCGCGCCGCATCCGATCCATTGGGATAAAGCTTGAGGTAAAGCTCGTATTCCGCACGCGCCTTGGCAATCTCGCCATTTTTCTCGCGAACTTCACCCATGAGGGCCTGGGCGTTCTCGGTTTGTCCATTGCCAGGTAAGCCGAGCGTACGATTCAAGCGGTTGATGGCCTTCGCGTAGTCCGCCTTGCCGAAGGCTTCTCGAGCCTCGTCGACCAAAGTCTTGGCGAGTTTATCCACATCTTCCTGAGTCATGGCGGGGGGCGCTTCAGGCTTGTTGGCATCCGGGGTCTGGACAGACTCAGCATTTGCGGCAATTTCAGCCGAGGGAGTCGTTACTGATGCCACTTGGGGTGCTGTGATTGCTACAGGCCCCTTCTTCTCAGTAGCCGCCTTGGATTTCTGTTTGCCAGAAGAGGCTAAAGGGACAGCCAGGGCCGACTTCTCCGGCTGCGCTGCAGGCCGTTCCGTATCTTTTTTGGGTGGCAACGGCAACAGAATAACGATGCTCTTCCCATCTCCACCGGGGCTGACTGAGTACGTCGTCGCCTTGGCAAAAGAGAGCAGCATCCCGTTTTTCAGTTCCGGATAGGTCACGGTAAAACGAGGGACCAAGTCGCTGACGGGAGAGCGAAGCGACTCCTGCATCAGTTCGTTTTCGACAAAACCCGGCTTGGAAATCTGAAAGAAAACCCGCAGGAACTTGCCTTCATCATCAGGAGCATGCCGCAGATACTGGATTTCCGTTGCAAAGCGAATGGTGACCCGCGCCTTGTCCTCAACGTGTTCGATATCAATGGAGTCAATAACATTTGCAAACACCCCAGTACTCAACATGAGCATGGTAAGCACTGCACAAACTGCCTTCGCTAAGCCGATCATAAAAGGCGCAACTAGAAGATGCTGCTGTTCCGTATTTGTTTTCAACATCAATTCCACGCCGTATAGGGCTTACCGTTAGAACCAAGGGGCTTGTGACAACCGCTGGACGAACAATCCTTGCCCGCCGAATTGTGATGCTTGCTGCCCCGGGTAATTTTTTGCATTGACCCGAGATATGGTGACGTCGAGTCGTGACAGGTGGCACATGAGGTTTGCATTGTCCCATGGTTCATTTTATCTGTGGCAAATCCACCCACAGCCTTACTGGTATGACACAGCGAGCACTCGTTCCCTGGCATGCCAGCCGGGGTCGTGGTCGGAATATGGTTGCTCGGCTTGCCCAGCACACCGAGATAGGTCCCGGTATGGCAGGTGGCACATCCAGTCGAAATCCCGGTATGGGCATACGTCAGATTCGGGCTCCAGACACTGGTGCTATGACAGACTTCACAACTGACGGTCGTCGGTACGTGATTGGCCAGTTTGACATCAATACTGGGATAGGTATTGATATGGCAGGTAGCGCATGTCCCAGCCGCAATCCCGGTGTGGGCGTACGGCGTGATCAACGGCAACCAGGCGGTTTGGCGGTGACAGGCGCTGCAGGCCAGCGCACTGATAGGAATATGCACCGTAGGCTTGCCGGTCGCCTTGACGCCATCATGACAGCTGACACAATTGGTATCCGTCACCCCGTGGGTAAAGGTTGCCGGCAACCAGGCCGTCGTAGACTTGTGACAGACATCGCAGGACTGGGTTGTATTGATATGGGTAGCCGTTTTCGCCTGGGCATTCACCGCCACGTAAGCACCACCGTGGCAGGTATTGCAGTTGCCGGCGGCGACCGGTCCGGTCGTCCCGGTATGGCTCATCACACCCGGATTGAAGGACGTGAAATTGGTATGACAGACATCGCAGGCCGCCGTCGTCGGAATGTGCGTTGACGGCTTGCTCAGCCCCTGGCCCGCTGCCCCGGTATGGCAAGTGGTGCCGCAGGCGTGCCCACCAATAACGATACCGGTATGGTTGAAGGTACCGGTGGCCCAGGTCGTGTAATTGGCCGAAACACTACCGGAATGGCAGGTATCGCATTGCGCCGCGGTCGCAATATGCGTCGCCGGCTTGCTCTGGGCGTTCTGGGAAACATAGGCACCGCTATGGCAGGTCGAACACTGGCCGGCCAGACCGGTATGGTTCATCGTCACTGGCGTCCAGGCAAGGTAGCCGCTCTTGTGGCAGGTGTCGCACTGGTTGGCGGTGGGAATGTGCGTCGACGATTTGCTCAGCGCATTGACCGCGACATAAGCGCCGCCATGACAGGTCGAGCAGTTGGCGATCGCCACCGGACCGGTTGTACCGGTGTGGCTCATCACGGCCGGCTTGAAGGTCGAGTAGTTGGTGTGACAGACCGAACACTGAGCCGTCGTCGGGATGTGCGTGGTTGGCTTGCCGAGCGCCGTCGTGCCGTTGTGGCAGGTCGAACACTTGCCCACTGCAGTGGCATCGTGGGTGAAAGTGGCATTCGCCCAGGTACTCGTCGACTTGTGGCAGGTATCGCACTGCGCAGTGGTAAGGACGTGGGTCGCCGACTTGACCTGCGCATTGATGCTCAGATAAGTACCGCTGTGGCAGGTTGAACAATTGCCAGCCGCTACAGGTCCCGAGGTAGCAGCGTGATTCGTTGTCGCCGGTGTAAAGGCCGTGAAGCTGGTATGACAAGCGTCACACGCTGCCGCCGTCGGAATGTGGGCTGTCGATTTGCCAAGCGCGGACACGCCGTGGCAGGTGCTACAGGCGTTAGGATTGCCTGTGGGAAGAAGGCCGCCAATGGTTATGCCTTGGTGTGCAAAGGTCGTCGGTTTCCATGCCGTTGTCCCATGGCAGACTTCGCACTGCTGCGCGCCCGTCGGGATGTGCGTGGCCGTCTTTTGCTGGGCATTTACCGTCACGTAGGGCAGACCGGATCCATGACAGGTCAGGCACGTACCAGCCGTGCCGGTGTGACTCATCGTCGCCGGGGCAAAGGCAGTGAAAGAGTTATGGCAGGTATCACAGGCTGCAAACGGCACCGATGACTGAACAGGAATATGGGTGCTTGGCTTGCTCAGTCCTTTGTTGATCGTACCGTTATGGCAGGACGTACCACAGGTATGAGCGCCCATCACGACGCCAGGATGGTTGTACGTGCCAGTAGCCCAGGTCGTGTAGTTCCTAGACACGCTGCCTGTGTGACAGGTGTCGCACTGTGCTCCGAGAGTCGGAACGTGTGTCCCTGGCATGGTCTGGGCATTTTGCGCGGTATAAGTACCGTTGTGGCAGTTCGAACAATTGTTGGCAGCGGACGGCGTATTGGTGCCGGCGTGATTCATCGGACTCGGATTGAAACTGGTGAACCCATTGTTGTGGCAGGTGTCACACTGGGCACCGGTCGGAATATGTCCAGTTCCCGCCGGCTTCGCCAAGGCATTGACTGTCACATAGCTGCCGTTGTGACAGGTCAAGCACTGGCCGGCCGTACCGGCGTGGTTCATGCTAGCCGGCTTGAAAGCGGTGTAATTGCCGTGGCAGGTGTCACACTGTGCCGTCGTCGGGATATGCGTACTGGCCGACTTACCCAGCGCCGTGGTGCCATTGTGGCAAGTCGAACAGGTGCCAATGGCTGTGGCCGTATGCACGAAGGAAGCACCGGTCCATACCACTGTTGATTTGTGGCAGTTATCGCACTGAGCGGTGGTAGCAACGTGGTTCACCGACTTGGCCTGGGCGTTGGCGAAGGTATAGGTACCACTGTGGCAGGTCGCACAGTTGGCAGCAGCCACCGGTCCAGTTGTCCCGGAGTGACTCATCGTCGCCGGTGCAAAGGCCGTAAAGGAGCTATGGCAGACATCACAGGCGGCCGTCGTCGGAATATGGGTCGTCGGCTTGCTCAGCCCCTGGCCGGCCGTACCGGTGTGGCAGGATGTGCCGCAGGCATGGCCACCAATCACCACACCCGCGTGGTTGAAGACGCCGGTCGCCCAGGTGGTGTAGTTTCTCGCAACGCTAGCCGAGTGGCAGGTATCGCATTGCGCCGCCGTGGCTACGTGCGTTGCCGGTTTGCTCTGGGCGTTTTGCGACACATAGGCACCGCCGTGACAGGTCGAACACTGGCCGGCTACACCCGTATGGTTCATCGTCGCCGGCGACCAGGTGACATAACCACCCTTGTGGCACGAATCGCACTGAGCGGTGGTCGGGATGTGGGTACCCGGCATGGCCAGGGCATTGGCAAAGACAAAGCTGCCGTTATGGCAACTTGAGCAATTGCCCACAGCTACCGGCCCGGTAGTGCCGGGGTGGCTCGTCACCGCCGGTTTGAAGGCGGTGTAGTTGCTGTGACAGACCGAACACTGGGCCGTCGTCGGAATGTGAGTGGTCGGCTTGCCGAGTGCCGTCGAACCGTTATGACAGTTGGCGCAATTACCTACAGCACTGGCATCATGGGTGAAAGTGGCATTCGCCCATGACGTATAGTTTTTGGACAAACTAGCCGTGTGACATTGACCTGAATCGCACTGAGCAGTTGTTTGGACATGGGTTGCCGGTTTGACTTGGGCATTGATGCTGAGATAGGCACCAGTGTGGCAGCTTATGCAATTGCCAGCAACGGTGGGCGACATACCGGCGTGATTCATTGCCGCTGGTGAAAAAGTTGTGAAATTGGTATGGCAGAGGTCACAGGGTGACGATGTTGAAATGTGATTGGCCGACCTGCCCATGGCTGAGACACCATCGTGGCAGGTGGCACAGGCATTAGCCCCAGAGGCAACGAGGCCGCCAATCGTTATGCCTGCGTGAGCAAAGCTTGTCGGCTTCCAGGCGCTTGTTCCATGGCAGGCATCACACTGTGCCGTAGTTGAAATGTGCGTCGCCGTCTTTTGCTGTGCATTAACCGTGAGATATGGCAGACCACTACCGTGACAGGTCAGACAAGCACCCGTCGTACCTGTGTGATTCATCGTCGCCGGAGCAAAAGCCGTGAAGGAGTTGTGGCAGGTATCACAGGCGGCGAGCAGCACCGATGACTGAACCGGTATATGGGTGCTTGGCTTGCTCAGCCCGTTGTTCGGCGTACCGTTATGGCAGGACGTAGCGCAGGTATGGCCGCCCATCACGACACCTGGATGATTGAAGATGCCCGTCGCCCAGGTCGTATAGTTTCTGGAGACACTGCCCGTGTGACAAGTGTCGCATTGGGCGCCCGCCGTCGGAACGTGAGAAACCGGCATGGTCTGAGCGTTCTGGGCGAGATAGGCACCACTATGGCAGGTCGAACAGTTGCTGGCGGCCAGCGGCGAATTGGTGCCCGTGTGATTCATCGGGCTCGGGCTGAAACTGACGAATCCGTTGGTGTGGCAGGTATCGCACTGGGCACCGGTGGGAACGTGCGTCACCGGTTTGGACAAGGCGTTGACCGCGACATAGCTACCGCTGTGACAAGTCGAGCACTGGCCGGCTGTACCGGCGTGGTTCATGCTGGCTGGCTTGAAGGCGGTGTAGTTGCCATGGCAGTTGCTGCACTGGCCAGTGGTCGGTACATGTGAACTCGGCTTGCCAAGGGCGATCGCGCCATTGTGGCAGTTTGAACAATTACCGACTGCACTGGCACTGTGCACATACGTCGCGCCGCTCCAGACAACGTAACCACCGGTGTGACAGGT
>Ga0302322_100003719_pt1 | contig 13179 bp, 12 predicted proteins | sample Fen_T0_2_FD_203757 | JGI IMG/M metagenome (GOLD analysis project Ga0302322, IMG submission 203757) | Peat permafrost microbial communities from Stordalen Mire near Abisko, Sweden - Fen_T0_2 | ecosystem: Environmental > Terrestrial > Soil > Wetlands > Permafrost | place: Sweden: Abisko...
ACATCCGCAATCCGGTGATCGCGAAGGTCCTGGGCGAGGCCGGGGTCGACACCGTGCTGCACATGGGCGTCATCGCCACCCCCAAGCAGGCCGGCGGCCGGTCGACGATGAAGGAGATCAACGTCATCGGCACGATGCAGCTGCTGGCTGCCTGCCAGCGGACGCCGAGCGTGGTCAAGCTGATCGTCAAGTCGAGCGCCGCGGTCTACGGCTCCGGCCCCAAGGACCCGGCGATGTTCACCGAGGAGATGGAGTCGCGCCACTCGCCGTCGTCCGGGTGGCCCAAGGACTCCGCCGAGGTCGAGACCTATGTGCGCGGCTTCGCCCGTCGACGCCCCGACGTCGCTGTGACCACGCTGCGGTTCGCGAACTTCATCGGTCCTCGCGTGCAGACCGCGCTCACGAGCTACTTCACGCTTCCGGTGATCCCGACCGTCCTCGGCTTCGATCCGCGCCTGCAGTTCATCCATGAGGACGACGGCCTGGCCGCCCTGCAGTACGCGATCGGCGAGCGCCGCACCGGCACCTTCAACATCGCCGGCGACGGTGTGCTCACGTTGTCGCAGGCGATCCGCCGTACGGGCCGCTCGTCCGTTGCCGTGCCGCGGGCGATGTTCCCCTTCGTCGGGCGCAGCATGTCCCGCGGCCTCGCGGACTTCTCGCCGGAATCGGTGCGCTACTTCACTTTCGGCCGTGGCCTCGACACGACAGGGATGAAGTCCCGGCTCGGATTCTCGCCGCGGTACACCAGCGAAGGTGCGTTCATGCAGTTCGTGCACCGCGATGAGCTGAACCGGGAGGTCGAGGTTGCCTGACGCAGAGGTCATCCCGTTCGAGCCGCCCGACGGCTCCTCCTCCGGCCCGTCCAAGGCGGCTCGGCTGGTCGGCAACACAGGACCCCAGCCGGGCGGGTCCGCGCGGCCCAAGCGCCGCAAGGTGACGGTCGAGACGATCGACGAGATCGCTGCCGCGCCACCGACGGCCTCCTCGCCGGCTCCGAACGCGCAGCCGGCAGAGCAGCCGGCGGCCAAGCCCACCGCGGATACGACGGTGGCCACGACTGCCGACCGGCCCAAGCGCCGCAAGGTCGCGGTGGAGCCGGCGGCTTCGGCTGCCGAACCGCCTGCCCGAGCCGTCGCGGACCTCGATGCGGCGCAGGTAGCCGAACTCGCGGACGACGACTCCGAGGGCTGGATCGACTTCGCCCGCCGGCGCCTGCGCGGTGACTACGCCGTCGACGACTTCGGGTTCGACCCCGAGCTCACCGATCGTGTCCTCCTCGGGCTCGCCCGGCCGCTGTACCGATCCTGGTTCCGCGTCGAGACGACCGGCCTGGAGAACGTGCCGAGCGAGTCGGCGGCCCTGGTCGTGGCCAACCACTCCGGGACGATTGCGGTCGACTCGGTGATGGCTCAGGTGGCGCTGCACGACGAGCACCCGGCCCACCGACACCTGCGCATGCTGGGCGCCAACCTGGTGTTCCAGACCCCGTTCATCGGCGAGGTCGCCCGCAAGGCCGGGCACACCCTGGCCTGCCACCCCGATGCGGAGCGCCTGCTGTCGCGGGGCGAGATCGTCGGTGTCTGGCCGGAGGGCTTCAAGGGCATCGGGAAGCCGTTCAGCCAGCGCTACAAGCTGCAGCGCTTCGGCCGCGGAGGATTCGTCGCCGCGGCCCTGAAGACCGGTGCGCCGATCATCCCGACGGCCATCGTGGGCGCCGAGGAGATCTACCCGATGATCTACAACTCGGGCACGGTCGCCCGCATCCTCGGCCTGCCGTACTTCCCGATCACTCCGACCTTCCCCTGGTTCGGCCCCCTGGGCCTGGTGCCGCTGCCCAGCAAGTGGCACATCCACTTCGGTGACCCCATCCCGACCGACCACTTCCCGCCGGAGGCGGCCGAGGATCCGATGGTGGTCTTCGACCTGACCGACCAGGTGCGCGAGCAGATCCAGCAGACGCTGTACCGGCTGCTGGTCAAGCGTCCCTCCGCGTTCGGCTGACGGTCCCGGCGTGGACGAGCGGCTCCTCGACGCCGCGGCCGCCAACAACGCGGCCTGGTGCGACGCCGTCTGCCGGCTTCGCGGCATCGACGGTGCGCATGCCGACGACGCGTGGACGAGCCCGATGCGCACGCCGGACTACTACCCGGATGCGGTCACGCTGCGGCGGTCCGTCGACGTCTCGCGGCTCCTGGGGCGCATCGACTCATCCGCGGGGTGCTCGATCAAGGACAGCTTCGCGGACCTGGCACTCCAGCCGCACGGGTTCAGTGTCCTCTTCGAGGCCCAGTGGCTGCACTGGCCGGCTGAAGGCCAATCCGGTGGGGAGTCCCTTCGGTGGACCCAGGTGCGTGACGCCGACGGTCTGGCCGACTGGGACGAGGCTCGCGGCCGCGCTCTCGTGGAGCGCTGGGACTACCCGGCGGGGATCGTGTCTGCTGCGGATGTCATCGTCGCCGCTGGGTCCCGCGCGGAGGAGGTCGTCGCCGGGGCGGCCCTGTGCACCGCCGCAGGCGTCGTAGGCCTCGCGAATGTCTATGCGACCGACGGCCGGCTGGTCGAGGCATTCCGCGGGGCGGCGGCGGCCGCGGCCCGCTGGCGGCCCGGTGCGCCGGTAGTCGGCTACGAGACAGGAAGCGACCTCGAGGCCGCGCTCGAGGCCGGGTTCGAGCCGATCGGCCCGCTGTCGGTGTGGCTCAAGGGATGAGAGCCGAGCCCGGACGGGGTCAGGCCGTGGCGTTGCGCACGCGTGCCGACGCGTAGCCGACGACGAGTCCGACCGCGATGCCCCCGGCCCCGGCCGCAGCCGGCAGGGCCACGCGCTTGAACTGCTGGCGGCGGCGGAAGTCCCGGATCTTCCAGTCGTTCTCCTTCGCGTGCGCGCGAAGGGCTGCATCCGGGTTGACCGCGACCGGGTTGCCGACGAGCGACAGCATCGGGATGTCGTTGGACGAGTCGGAGTAGGCCGAGCACCGGGACAGGTCGAGGCCCTCGGCCTCGGCCAGCGCCTTGATGGCCTCGGCCTTGGCCAGGCCGTGCAGCGGCGCACCATCGAGGTGGCCGGTGTAGCGGCCGTTCCTGATCTCCGAGACCGTGCCGAGGGCGCCGGTGAGTCCGAGCCGGTGCGCGATGATGCCCGCGAGCTCGACGGGCGTCGCCGTCACCAGCCAGACCTGCTGCCCCGCGTCCAGGTGGCCCTGCGCCAGCGCCAGGCTGCCGGGAATGAGCTTGTCGACCATGATGTCGTCGAAGATCTCCTCGGCCAGCCGGTTCAGCTCGGCCACCTCCCGGCCCTCGACGAAGGACAGCGCCGCCTCCGTCGCTGAGGCCATGTCCTCGAGGTCCTCCGAGCCGCTCATGACGAACTTGATCTGCTTCGTCCCGAAACCGATCAGTTCGCGCCCGCTGAAGAACTTGCGCTTCGCGAGGCCGACCGCGAAGTGGAACATGCTCGCGCCGCGCATCATCGTGTTGTCGACGTCGAAGAAGGCGGCGGCGCTCGGATCCGACTTCGGCTCGTGCGACATTCCGGCGCCCCCGGCGGCCGCGGATGCCCTGCCGGCCATGCGGTAGCGGGACAGGAGGTCCTGGGGCTCGTCGGCCGGGGCTGGGCTGGCCGCCTCGAGGGGGTCGTTCACAGGCATGACACTACCCAGCCCCGGCTTGGGGTGTGCCAGACTCGGGATGCACGCGACGACGGCCACGGGCCGACGATGGGACGACGAGGGGAGGGGCCGGCATGGGCGTCAACATCGCCGACTTCCTGCGGGCTTCGGCGGGCCGCCACCCCGACGCGGTGTGCATCATCGACGGCGAGCGGTCGGTCACGTGGTCCCAGGTCGACCAGCGCGTCGATGCGTATGCCTCGGGATTCGTCGAGCGCGGGCTGCGCCCGGGCGATCGCGTCGCGCTGCTCCTGGGCAACAGCCTGGACTTCGTCATCGCCTACTTCGCGGCCGCGCGGGCGGGGCTCGTCACCGTTCCGCTGAACCCGGCGTACACCAGCGCCGAGGTGGCTGTCCTGCTGGCCGACAGCGGTGCCCGGCTGCTCGTCGTCCAGCCCGCCACCCAGCGGGTCGGAGACGAGTCCGCGGCCGCCCTGCCCGGCTGCGAGGTCGTCGGCGTCGACAGCCTGGAGTGGAGCCGGATCGGCGAGTCCGGCGTCGCATCGCCGCACGCCGACGTCCCCGTGGGCGACGACGCGCTCGCACTGCTGCTCTTCACGGCCGGCACGAGTGGCCGCCCCAAGGGCGCGATGCTCACCCACGCCGCCCTGCACGCCAACGTCGACATGGTCCTCTCGCTGACCGATCCACCGGCGGTCGTCGACAGCGACATCGTCCTCGTGGTGCTCCCGATGTTCCACGTATACGGGCTCAACACGGTGCTGGGCACCGCCATGGCGGCGGGTGCCACGAGCGTCATCAGCGATCGCTTCGACCCGCAGGAGTCCTTGAGCCTGATCGCCCGGCACCGCGTGACGACAGTGGCCGGCGCGCCGGCGATGTACCAGGCGTGGTGCGCGACCCCCGGACTGCGTGAGGCCATGGCCACGGTGCGCCTGCTGTCCAGCGGCGGAGCGCCCTTGCCGGTGCGCGTGTTCACGACGTTCGCCGAGTTGAGCGGCCACGAGATCTACGAGGGCTACGGCATGACCGAGACCGCCCCGGTGGTCGCGACGACCCTCGTCTCCGGTGCCCCCAAGCCGGGCTCCGTAGGCCGCCCGCTTCCGGGCCTGGAGATCCGGCTGGTCGACGACGACGGCGAGGACGCCGACGAGGGCGACCCGGGTGAGGTGTGGGTGCGCGGGCCCTCGGTGTTCCAGGGCTACTGGCCCGACGGTGCTGCCGGCCCCGATGCCGAGGGATGGTTCCGCTCGGGCGATGTGGCCTATGCCGACGACGAGGGCGATCTCCACGTGGTCGATCGCCGTCGCGAGGTCATCCTCGTCAACGGCTTCAACGTCTATCCCCGGGAGATCGAGCTGGTGATCGAGGATCTCGAGGGGGTCGCCGAGGTGGCGGTCGTCGGCGTGGCGGACGACGCCACGGGCGAGGCGGTCACGGCGCTGGTGGTGGCGCGCCGCGGTGCCGCACTCACCCAGGCGCAGGTGGCCGAGCACTGCACGGGGCGACTCGCGCGGTTCAAGTGCCCCACGGTCATCCGAGTCGTGGACGCGCTGCCGCACTCGGCGACCGGCAAGGTGGCCAAGGGTCGGTTGCGCGAGGTGTACGGCGACACCGGTTACGGGTCGTGAGCCCGGTCGCCCGCGTCGAGCTGCTCACCAAGCCGGGCTGTCACCTGTGCGATGTGGCCCGCGATGTGATCGAGATCGTGTGCGCCGAGACGGGCGACGACTGGTCGGAGACGTCGATCGAGTCCGATCCCGCGCTCTATGACGAGTTCGGGGAGCGGATCCCGGTCGTGCTGGTCGACGGTCGAGTCCACGAGTACTGGCGCGTGAGCCCCGATCGGCTTCGCGCTGCGCTGAATACCCCGCCGGATACCCGGCCGGCTCCGTGAGGCGGAGGCCAACAATCCGTTAATCGGACGTGATCGTCCGGTCAACTTTGTGCCCTCGTGCGCAAGTGTTTACCCTAAGGGCGTCGAACCCCCGCTCAGTGGCCAGTTCGGCCCAGGAATTCGACGCTTTCCACAGGAGCACCGTGTCCGCTTCCCGTTCGTCCTCGTCCGCGGGCTCATCAGCCGCGCGTCGGTCGAACCCATCCCGCGTGGCGCCCCGAGAGATCCCCGATGCGACCATCGCGCGGCTTCCGGTGTACCACCGCGTGCTCGGCCAGCTGGTCGACAACGGAACGACCACGGTGTCGTCGGAGGAGCTCGCGCAGGCCTGTGGAGTGTCGTCGGCGAAGCTCCGCAAGGACCTGTCCCACCTCGGTTCCTACGGAACCCGTGGCGTGGGCTATGACGTCCGCTTCCTGAGCTACCAGATCTCGCGCGAGCTCGGACTCACCCAGCCGTGGGGCGTGGTCATCGTCGGCGCGGGCAATCTCGGTCATGCGCTGGTGGCCTACCGAGGCTTCGCGTCCCGTGGCTTCGAAGTCGTCGGCCTTCTCGACTCGCACCCTGACGTGGTCGGGCGGCGCCTCGGCTCGGCCGGCCGCGAGGTGGTCGTGCGTCCGATCGGCGATCTGGAGAAGGTCGTGGCCACGGGTGATGCGCACATCGGTGTGATCGCCACGCCCGCGGAGGCCGCGCAGGACGTGTGCGATCGCCTCGTCGCGGCGGGTCTGCGCAGCATCCTCAACTTCGCGCCCGTCGTGCTGACCGTGCCGGACGACGTCGAGGTGCGCAAGGTCGATCTGGCGGTGGAACTGCAGATCCTTGCCTTCCATGAGCAGCGACGAAACGACGAGGCGAGCCACGCTCGCGACACGACGTTCGATCCACCTTCGCTGGGAGAGGCGATCAACGCATGACACCGAGAAGCCCGGAGAGCAAGGCGGCTGCCACAGCAGCGCCCAAGCCCGCCACCGCGAAGAAGTCCGCACCGAAGCCGTCCACGCCGAAGGCGCCGACGGCCGCACACAAGCCCGCACCACGAAAGACCGCGCCAGCCAAGCCGGTCTCAGCAAAGGAGCCCACCGTGAAGCAGTCCGCGTCCAAGACCGCGGCGCCCGTGCCCGCCACCACCGTGGGCCAGGCCACCAAGCCGGTCTCCTCGCGGACGTCGGTGAAGGCCGCCGATGCCAAGGTCACCGACGTCAAGTCGAGCGAGGCCAAGTCGACCGACTCCAAGGCGACCAGCGTGAAGACCGCACCGGCGGCGAAGGCCGCCCCCGCGGCGCGCAAGCCGGCCGCCAAGCCGGCGCCGGTCGCCGAGATCGCGGTCGAGAAGGACACCGTCATCAAGTCGCGCAAGCGGCCAGCCCATGGCGGCGTGGCGCTTGTGGCTGCCGGACCGGGGGATCCTGAACTGCTGACCCTGCGCGCGGCCCGCCTGCTCGGTGCCGCCGACCTCATCGTGGTCGACGCGGATGCGGTCGCGGTCGCGGAGGCGCACCGGGGTGCCGAAACGGCGATCGTCGTCGCGGTCGATGCCACCGGACTGCCCCTCGACCAGGCTGCGCGCAGCGCGCTCGTCATCGAGGCGGCCCGGGAGGGCAAGACCACCGTTCGGCTGATCGCGGGCGATCCCGTCATCGACGGCACCCTTCTGCACGAGGCTGCCGCCCTGCGCAAGGCGCACATCGACTTCGAGGTCGCCCCTGGCGTCAGCGAGGTCACCGGAGTGCCGGCATACGCGGGATTCGGTCTCACCGGTGGGCGCACCCGCCAGGTCCGCATCGTCGACGCGAATGACACCGACATCGCGTGGTCCGACCTCACCTCGCCGCGCGTGACCGCGGTGTTCATCGACGGAGCCGACCGCGCCGTGGAGATCGCCGCCCGGCTTGTCGCGGCTGGCGCCGACGAGAGCACGCCCATCGCCGTGACCCGTCGCGGCACCACCGTCGACCAGCGCACCGTCGTGTCGACCCTCGGCCAGATCTCGGCGGTGGCCAAGGCCGCCAAGCAGGCCGGCCGCGGGCTCGTCGTCGTCGGCGAGGTCGTCGCGCAGCGCGACAAGCTCGACTGGTTCGAGGTCAAGGCGCTGTTCGGATGGCGCGTGCTGATCCCGCGCACGCAGGATCATGCCGGCTCCATCGTCGGACTCCTGCGCGGCCACGGTGCTGTGCCGATCGAGGTGCCCACCATCTCCGTCGAGCCGCCCCGCACGCCGCAGCAGATCGACCGCGCCGTGCACGGCCTGGTGTCGGGTCGATACGAGTGGATCGGCTTCACGTCGGTCAACGCGGTGCGCGCGATCCGCGAGAAGCTGCAGGAGTACGGCCTCGATGCTCGCTCGTTCGCGGGACTCAAGGTGGCCGCCGTCGGTGAGCCGACGGCTGCTGCGCTCATCGAGTTCGGCGTGCGCCCCGACATCATGCCGCAGGGCGAGCAGACGACGAGCGCGCTGCTCGACGAATGGCCGGCCTACGACTCGTTGACCGATCCCATCAACCGTGTGTTCCTTCCGCGAGCGGACATCGCCACCGACACCCTGGTGGCCGGGCTCGCCGAGCTCGGCTGGGAGGTCGAGGACGTCACCGCGTATCGCACGGTGCGTGCGGCACCGCCGCCGGCCGAGACCCGCGAGGCCATCAAGACCGGTGGGTTCGATGCCGTCCTGTTCACCTCCAGCAGCACGGTGCGCAACCTCGTCGGGATCGCCGGCAAGCCGCACCACACGACCGTCGTGGCCTGCATCGGGCCCCAGACGGCCAAGGCCGCCGAGGAGCACGGCCTGCGCGTCGACGTGCTCGCCGAAACGAGTACTGTGACGGGCCTCGTCGAGGCGCTCTCGGCGCATGGTGAGTCTCTGCGCATCGCGGCGATCGAGGCCGGCGAGGGCACGTGGCGGCCGAGTCGGCGACGCGCGACCGCACGCCGCAAGGCCACCTGATCGTGGCCCGCACGGTCGTCCACCTCCTCAGGCACGGGGAGGTCTTCAATCCCGAGGGCGTCCTCTACGGACGGCTTCCGGGCTACTACCTGTCCGATCTCGGCCAGCAGATGGCGGTGCGCGCGGCCGACGCCCTCGCTTCGGCCGACGTCACGCTCGTGGTGTCCTCGCCGATGGAGCGGGCGCAGCAGACGGCCGCGCCCGTGGCCGCCCGGCATGACCTGCCGGTCGAGATCGACCCCGACCTGATCGAGGCGGAGAACATCTTCGAGGGCCAGCGCGTGAGCGTCGGCGACGGCGTGCTCAAGCAGCCGCGTACCTGGAAGCACCTGTGGAACCCCTTCAAGCCGTCCTGGGGCGAGCCCTACGACCAGGTCGCCGAGCGCATGCACCGCGCCATCGACTCCGCTCGCGCCAAGGCCGTCGGCCACGAGGCCGTGCTGGTCAGCCACCAGCTGCCGGTGTGGATCGCCCGGCTGCGCGCCGAGGAGCGTCGGCTCTGGCACGATCCCCGCAGCCGTCAGTGCTCGCTGGCATCGATCACGTCGCTCACCTTCGACGGCGATGTCCTGACGGCCATCGCGTACACCGAGCCCTCCCGCGACCTGCTGGGCAAGGCGAGCAAGGTAGCCGGGGCCTGACCGACACCATGCGCCCGCATCGAGCCGCCCGCGCCGGCCTCTGCGCCCTCGCGGCCGTCCTCCTGCTGGCGGGCTGCGGGTCCTCCCAGGCCGCGGAGGCGGGCCCCGATCGTGGTTTCGTCGCCGGTGATGGATCCCTCGTGGTCCTGCCCCCCTCTCAGCGCACCGCTGCCCCTGACGTCGTCGGCACGACTCTGGACGGGGGCACGTTCCGGCTGTCGGATCATCGCGGCGAGGTCGTCGTCATGAACGTGTGGGCGTCGTGGTGCGCCCCCTGCCGGGCGGAGGCGCCCGTGCTGTCCGGGCTCGCGAACGAGCTCGGACCGAAGGGGGTCCAGTTCGTGGGCCTCGACACGCGTGACTCCGACGCTTCCGCTCGCGGCTTCATCAGCAACTTCGGCGTCCCGTACCCGAACGTCGTCGATCGCGATGGTCGGCTGCAGCTGCTGTTCGCCGGCTCCCTTCCGCCGCAGGCGATTCCGTCGACGTTGGTCATCGACCGGGAGGGGCGCGTCGCCGGAAGGGCCCTGGGCAAGGTGAGCGAGTCGTCGATCCGTGGCATGGTGGAGCCCCTGCTCGCGGAGAAGGCGGCCTAGTGGACTCGCTGCAGAACCTCGTCACGAACGGCGCCCTGTGGGGTGCCGTTCCGATCGCGTTCGCGGCCGGGATCATCGCCTTCCTCAGTCCGTGCGTGCTCCCCCTGGCGCCGGGCTACATCTCGTACATCACCGGCCTGACGGGCCAGGAGCTCGCCGACGTGCGGGGCAAGCGCGGGCAGGTCCTGACCGGCTCGCTGCTGTTCGTCCTCGGCTTCAGCATCGTCTTCATCTCGTATGGCGCGCTGTTCGGCAGCGTCGGGTCGCTGCTCCTGCAGTACGCCGACGTCATCAACCGCGTCCTCGGTGTCCTGGTGATCGTCATGGGCCTGGCGTTCATCGGGTTCATCCCCGGGCTGCAGCGTGAGTACAAGTTCCACTCGGCACCCAAGTGGGGCGTGGCCGGTGCCCCGCTGCTCGGCATCGTTTTCGGCATCGGCTGGTCGCCGTGCATCGGGCCGACGCTCGCTGCGGTTCAGAGCCTCGCGTTCGCGGAGGCGAGTGCCGCACGCGGTGCGTTCCTGTCCTTCGTGTACTGCCTGGGCCTCGGCCTGCCGTTCGTCCTCCTTGCGCTGGCGTTCAGCCGCATGGCGGGCGCCATCGGCTGGATCAAGCGTCACTACATCTGGGTCATGCGGATCGGCGGCGGGATGCTCATCATCGTCGGCATCCTGCTGGTCACCGGTCTGTGGACCGACTTCACGGTCTGGCTGCGGGTGACCATGCCGTCCTTCCAGACACCGCTATGAGCAGCGCGACCGACGAGCGGGCTCAGGCCACCGGAGCGCCGGTCCCTCCGCTCGGAACCGTCGGTTTCCTGCGGTGGATGTGGCGCCAGTTCACGAGCATGCGCACCGCGCTCATCCTGCTGTTCCTGCTTGCGCTGGCCAGCATCCCCGGATCGGTCCTGCCCCAGCGCGGGACCAACCCGATTCGCGTCGAGGAGTGGCTGTCGGCCAATCCGTCGATCGGGCCCGCGCTCGACCGCCTCGGCTTCTTCGATGTGTACGCCTCGCCGTGGTTCGCTTCGGTGTACCTCCTGCTGTTCATCTCCCTCATCGGCTGCGTGCTGCCGCGCACGCGCCAGCACTGGCGGGCCATGCTCGCGCCGCCCCCCGGGGCGCCACGCCGCCTCGAGCGACTGCCCGTCCACGACGAGGTCCGCTCGTCCGACGACGTCGACGCTGTCCTTGCCGCCGCCGGCTCCTACCTCAAGTCGCGCCGGTGGCGCGTGCGGATGGGGGAGTCCCCTGCGGCGGACGGCGGCGACGGCAGTCGGTGGGTCGCAGCGGAGAAGGGCTACTCACGCGAGACCGGCAACCTCGTCTTCCACCTGGCCCTCGTCTTCGTGCTGATTGCGGTCGCCATCGGGGGGCTGTTCGGGTGGAAGGGGAACGTCATCGTCCGCGAGGGCGGCGGATTCTCGAACTCGCTGACGCAGTACGACGCGTGGGGTGGCGGCCGCCTGGTCAGCCCGGACTCGCTGGCGCCGTTCTCGATCACGCTCGATCGCTTCAATGTCGACTTCGAGCGCGGTCCGGCCCAACGTGGTGCGCCTCGGCTGTTCCAGGCGGACGTCACGTACCGGGCACAGCCCGGAGCGCGGCCCGTGCAGACCACGATCGAGGTCAACGAGCCGCTCGAGGTCGACGGCGCGAAGGTCTTCCTCGTCGGACATGGCTATGCACCGCATTTCATCGTGAAGGACCCGAGCGGCGCCGTCGTGTTCGACGACTCCGTGGTGTTCTTGCCGCAGGACGGCAACTTCACGTCGACCGGCGTCATCAAGGTCCCCGACGCCAAGCCAGCGCTGGGGCTCAACGGCATGTTCCTCCCGACGGCCTCCCTCGACCCCGTGCGCGGCGGGGTGTCGACGTTCCCGGGACCTGACAACCCCGTCGTGTTCCTGTCGGCCTTCCGCGGTGACATGGGCCTCGACTCCGGCGTGCCTCAGAGCGTCTATCGCCTCGACACCTCCCGCATGCAGAAGGTCGGGCTCAAGGCACTCGCCCCGGGGGACTCGTGGACCCTTCCCAATAACTCCGGCACGGTGGAGTTCACCGGCTTCCAGCGGTGGGCGTCCTTCCAGATCGCCTACGACCCGGGCAAGGGACTCGCGCTCGCGGCCGCGGCCCTCGCGATCGCCGGCCTGATGCTGTCGTTGTTCGTCCGACGGCGCCGCATATGGGTCAAGGTTGTGCCCGCCACGGAGGGAGGTACTCTCATCGCCATCGCCGGCCTCGCGAAGAACGAGGCAGCCGATCTCCCCGACGATGTCGCGCAGATCGCGGCCCACCTGACGAGCACCTCCGAGGAGAGTCGAGCATGACCAGCGTCGAACTCGCGCAGTTCAGCAACGCCGCGGTGTACGCGACGATGCTCTCGCTCTCGCTTGCGATGGTGTGCTTCGCCGTGGCCTTCGCGCTCGGCCGCAGGCGCCCCGCCGCGACCGCCGCCGGCGTTGAGCAGGTCACCGCAGCCGAGGGCACCACAGCGGTGCTCACACGCACGACCACGGTGGCCGCCTCTGAGGCTGATCCTGGCCGGCGATGGGCCAACGTCGGGATGTCGTTGACGTGGCTGTCCTTCGCCATGCTGCTGATCGGTGTCGTGCTGCGCGGTATCTGGGCCGGCCGTGTGCCGTGGGGCAACATGTACGAGTTCTCCATCACTGCGGCGCTCGGGATCCTCGGTGTCTTCCTCGTGCTCTCGATCGGCCGCGACCTGCGCTGGCTCGGCCTGTTCGTGGTCATCCCCGCGCTGCTCACGCTCGGCCTCGCTGTCACTGTGCTGTACACCGAGGCCGCTCAGCTCGTCCCGGCGTTGAAGTCGTACTGGCTGCTCATCCATGTCTCTGCGGCGATCATCTGCTCAGGCGCGTTCACGCTCGCGGCCGCGACCGCGGGGCTCTCGCTGCTGCGGTCGCGCGCCGAGCGTCGGGCGGCTGGCGCCGAGGTCACCGGATGGCTCAACCGGGTCCCGTCGGCAGATCGCCTGCGGACGATGACGAACCGCATCATCGCCTTCACCTTCCCGCTCTGGACGTTCGCGGTCGTGGCCGGCGCCATCTGGGCCGAGAACGCCTGGGGCCGCTACTGGGGCTGGGATCCCAAGGAGACCTGGGCATTCATCACGTGGGTGGTCTTCGCGGCGTACCTGCACGCTCGTTCGACTGCCGGCTGGCGGGGAGACCGTGCCTCGTGGATCGTCATCGCGGGGTGGCTGGCGTTCATGATCAACTACTTCGGGGTCAACATCTTCGTCAACAGCCTGCACTCGTACGCCGGCATGTGATCGCGTGGTCGGGGCCGGTCAGGCCTCGACCGTGAGCTGGATCTCGACGATGTCGCCCACGTCCAGGACCTCGGCCGTGCGCACCATGTCCTTGAGGGGCACGAGGTAGGCGCCGTCCTTGGGGAACAGCGACGTGGTCCATGCGGTGGATCCGATGACCGCAGTGCACGGGATCATG
>Ga0302322_100003722_pt1 | contig 13176 bp, 6 predicted proteins | sample Fen_T0_2_FD_203757 | JGI IMG/M metagenome (GOLD analysis project Ga0302322, IMG submission 203757) | Peat permafrost microbial communities from Stordalen Mire near Abisko, Sweden - Fen_T0_2 | ecosystem: Environmental > Terrestrial > Soil > Wetlands > Permafrost | place: Sweden: Abisko...
GCATGAAATTCAAGCAGCATTTCGTGCCATTCAGCTCTATGACCTCCGAGGAGATTTGACACTGCCGGATCTCCCCGGAGCGCATGCGGAAGGCGCATTCCAAGCCCATGAGGCGGCCGGTCGCCGCCAGTGCCTCGATGAAGTGCTGCCGGGCTTCCTGAGTCGGCCAAACATTCAGATCGGCGGTCGTGCGCCCGATGACTTCGTCGCGCGCGAAGCCGGTCGTGCGAAGGAATTCCTCGTTGACATCCAGATAGCGACCATCGTCCAACGCTGTCAGCGAAACCGCTCCGGGGCTCGATCGGAAGGCTTTGGCGAACTTCTGCTCCGACTCCACAATGGCCGTCGCCGCGCGCTTTCGCTCGGTGATGTCCTGAACAGTTCCCAAAAGCCCGTTGACCCGTCCCTGGGTATCATACTTCGCGCCGCCATATGCGTTCACAACGCGGGTGCTGCCATCCGGGCGGATGAGTTCCAGTTCGAACTGGTAGGGTTCACCTGTCTTCATTGCCTTCTCGACACCGCTCTTCAGAAGCTGCCAGCTCTCGGCAACATAGAGCGTGGAATGATCTTGGTAGGTGGGTGCTGGAGAACCTGGATCGAGACCGGCGATACGATAGAGCTCCGCTGTCCAAACTACAGTGTCTGTTTCGGCGTTCCAGTCCCAGACACCGATATGGGCCAGTGCCTGCGCCTCGTGAAGCCTCTTTTCGCTCTCTGTCAGTAACGCTTCCGCCTTCTTGCGCTCGGTGATGTCCGTGGTCGAGATGATGCAGGAAAGGCCGGGGAGATTCAGAGGTGCGGCACTGACCCTGGTCCATACAACCTGGTCATCTTCCTTCCTGACGCCTATCTCGACATTGCGAACGGTGCATTGCTCTTTCACGGCGAGAACGCTGGGGAACTCCTCGCTCAACATGGGCGTTCCGTCTGCACGGAGGTAGATAAGCTGCCTATAGCGCCCCTGCCGCAAGGCCTCGGTGTCAATGCCGAGGATCTTTCCGAGCATTGGGTTGAACTCGACGAGATTGCCCTGGTCATCAAGGATGGATACGCCCACCGGCAGGGTCGAATAGAGGGCCTTCCATTTCGACTCGCTTTCGCGAAGTACCTTCACCGCTCCCTGCAGCGCCTGGGCGGCCAGTTTTCGCTCGGTGATATCAACCGTGGCTCCGTTGGCTCGCCAAGCCCTACGGTTTTCGCCTTCGCCGGTGAAATCGGTGCGCCCGAGAGCGCGCAGCCAGTGAACCGAGCTGTCGGGCCAAATCACGCGATATTCGAACTCAAAAATGCCATCGCTACTCGGCTCGTTGGCCGAGGTCATGGCCGCCAGGAAACCCGCCCGGTCCTCCGGGTGTAGGAACGGGACTAGGCCGTCCGAATCCAGCTTTACTGGGTCGTCGAGTCCGAGTCCCCAATGCGCCCGAAGTTCTGGGGACCAGTGCCCGAGGCCGGTATTGAAATCATACGAATAGGTTCCAAATCCACCTGCCTCGGATGCGAGACGGAGTCGCTCTTCGCTTTGGCGTAAAGCTTGCTCGGCCCTCTTGCTTTCGGAGATATCCACTGTGATCCCGAGCATCCTCAGCGGTTTGCCGTCGGCGTCCACGATGCAAACCGCGTCCCCCAGCGTGTAGCATTCGGTTCCGTCAGGCCGGACGATGCAGAGTTCCTTGAAGTCGCCAATGGGCCCCGCGCCTGCGCGGAGGGCTTCCTCGGTCACGCCATTCTTCCAGGCAGTCTCCAGGTTGCGCTTTTGGAGTTCACGGTAGTCAGCCCGCGTGGCCTGGATATAGTCGGAACCCTTGCCGGTGAACTCGTCGGGTCGAATTCCATAGATTCGGAACATGTCGCCGGACCAAGTCACCCGGTCCGTGCTCGCATCCCATTCCCAGGTCCCCAATCCAGCCAAGGCCGACGCCTGGCGCAGCCGCAAAGACGCCTGCGCCGCATCGCAATTTGCCTCAAGCTGCGCGACCCTCAGCCGGAGGGCTTCGACTTCTTTTCGAAGTTCAACTGCGTATGCGGACATATCACACGGCTGGTCCATGGCTGGCCTCCATGCTGCAAGCCAGTATCATCGCACAAAACACGCCGCGAGGGGCCGCCCCCCCGCGCTCACGCAGACAAGTGGCCAAGTCGGATCGAGCCTAGGCAGTGAGGCGCAACGGCGGAGGCTCGGGCAGGAGCGTAAGGACCTTCGCGACCTGGTTCCCTACTGAAAAAGACCCGTTGGGGTCGCCAACGGTATTTCCTGCTGAAACGGCGGGAAATGCCGGTTCCTTCCGGGCGATGTCACGAGTGGCAGAGTCAGCCTCCCATTCTGGGACTTGCCCCCACCGTTTTGTTTAGCCCGCGGAGGTCGCAGAAAACCTCATCCTTGTGGGCAGCCAGAAGCATCCGAGAGCCGCAGGTTCCACACACCAAGAAACCCGAGAGCAGGTGGTCTCGCCCCTTCGCGGCGGTGTGCTTCCGATGCTCGACAGGATTCGCTTCGAGTCGGCGGGTGGAGCGTCGGAACGAGCACCCTTTACTTGGCCGAAATACAGGCGCAGCAGAATGTCCTACAAGACAACAGTCAGCCCACCTCGCCAGACACTTGCGGGCTGCGTGGCCGCGAACAGATGTCATTAGCGCCGGGGAGCCGTCCGCACGTTCGCAACGGGAACGGGTCGTGGTCACCCCGCCTCGGAGCGCCGGGCGCTAACAGCGGAAGGCCAGACTCAGCACATATCCTGGTTGTCTTTTAAGCATACGGACTTCGACGAAGTCCCGCAGTGCTCGTTGCCACCGTAAAGCAGGATCTTTCGACAGAACGGAAAGCACGGATCCGTGCAGTCGCTGTCCCTTTGGCATTGAAGGTAGCAAAGTCCGTCGCCCCAGGTTTCGCACGTGTACAGAACGGTCGAAGAGCACCCTGGTGCCACGCTGCTGGCGCAAAGGTAGCAACGGGTATCGCCCTGATACGCGTACCAGTCGCTGGACGGGCACGGTGCGGACTGGCGCTGCGCTTGCGTGCAGCTCAGGACGGGCCGGGCGTCTCCGCCGTCAGCACTAACCTCGACGGGCCGAGCGATGCCATCCATGGCCAGGGCCGGATCTGGCGCTTCGGGGCCGACGGGTGCATCGTTGGCCGAGGCGGCAAGGTTCGTGTTGGGTTCCGGCGCGTTGGCGTCTGCACTTCTGGTGTTGCCGGTTCTTCCGCCACAACCGTTGGTCGCAAACATCGCCCAGCCGAAGATGAGGACAAACCTGCGCCCTACGACAACTTTCATGCCGAAAAGCCTGCCTCGTGCGGGCAGATGGCGCACTACCATGGGGACGGAAGCTCAGTAGAGGTACATCAGTCGGATTCGGCCACTGTACATATTGTTGTTCCAGATGGGCACGGCGACATCACTCGGCTGAAACGTCGCGTGCGCATAGGCGAACACAGCCTTGATGTAAAGCTGCCCCGCCAATAGATACTGAAGGGCGAGGAAGCCTTGCAGATGCGTGGTGTAGTCGTTGGCGCTACTGCCGGTCGCCATGTATCCGTCGAGCTGGGTGGTCCAATTGGCACCCAATCCCGCCAGCCACCCGTCAGCCAGCCGCAGGTTGGCGAATCCTCCCAAGCTCTTGATGGTGTAGGACCTGGCCAAATCTTCGGGTTTCGGAAAGCCACCCCCGGTTGTATCCGTATAGGACTGCTTGCCAATCGCGGCGTTCAGGCCGAATTCGACGATGGGATCGATGACAAACTGCGCGGAGGCGCCGGCGCCCTTCTGAACCAGACCTTCCACCGGATCCTTCTTCTGCCCGGAAGCATCCAGGGTCTGCATCACAGGCGTACGCTCTTGGTATTCGACGCCCATCTTGAACTTGAACCAACCGATGTCGAAGATCGCGGTTGGGCGGCCACCGAGGTAGGTGGAGGGCGTGTCATTCGTGGACCTATCCGCTCGATAGTTGTCGGTGCCCAGCTTTGCAAGAAGCTCGAAGCGCAGGTATTCGAGCGGGTAGACGTGCAGGGCGGCATATTCCACGGCCAGGCCGTCGGTGGGTCGGTCGTGAAGGTAGTTCACGCCGTAAAACGACGGGGCCTCGAGTCCGGTGTTGCTATTCACGCCAAACATTCCGGCCCCCATCCGTTCGAGCGTGTTGGGATCGAGCCCCATGCCCACGTGGTAGACCTCCCAACCCTCGAAGCGACCTACCTTCACGTCCCACAGGTTCCGCTGGCCGAATCCAATCCATAGATCATCGGTGGTGAAAGTGCCCGCGTTGCACACCGCGTTCGCTACATTCGCGGTCTGGCAGAGATTGCCCACCAATTCGGCCTGGCCTTGGATGAAAAACCCGTCGTGCACGTAGGCGGGGGTCACGCGCAGTAGCCCGCGGCCCTGCCCGACGAACATGCTCGAGTTCTGCAGCGAAGCCAAGTTGCGCTTGATCGTCTCATAGCCACTATCGACCCAGAACATCCCCGAAACGCCCACGCCGGTGCGAGTGTTGTGCGGCCAGTGCAGGCCGTGAAAGGAGGGCTCGATCCACAGCGACCCACCGTAAAGGCCGCGCAAACGACCACCGGGGAAGGTTTCCGGTCCCATGGCCTCGAAGTGCGGCGCCAGCGTCGCGGGCACTTCACTGGCGGGCACAGGTGTACTGGGCTGGGATTCCTTGGCATTGGGTGAGGGTGAGGTCTCCGACTCCGTTGGCGGCTTCGGCTCGTCTTCGTCCGGCGCCCCCTCCGCGGCGCCGCCCAAGGCGAGGAACATTGACAATACCGTCAGCACGGCAACACCTAGATGTCGTCCCAGATTTGTCTGTCTCATGTGCGAACTATTTTCCGTATCCCGCGGCGACGATGTTGGCATGCACGGCGTCGTCGGTCGCATCCGGCGGAGCGCCCATCGTCATGGCCCCTTCGAACCAGATTCCGGTGCCAGTGTTGGAACCATCGCCGCCCGTTCCCAGGATGATGGCGCCTTGCTTTTTCTGCGGGCTGTAGCCCGGCGGTCGCGCGCCATAGTTGCTGGTAGTAGCGCTAAACTTCCACTCGAGCTTGCCAGATTGAGAGTTGCCAGCCTTGAGCGCGAAACAGCCCGAGCTGGTCAGACCCGATGGGCAGTCCTTGGCCGAGAGGCCCTTGAGCATGGCCGTCACATAGGACATGCCGGTGACGGAGGTGTTGCTGGCAACCTTCGCCGAGCCGTTCTCATAGCCTTCGAACATACCGTTCTCTAGATCTGCACCGACCCATGGGCCGCTGCCGCCGCCGGATTGCCCGAACTGAGTGTCGGCCGCCCAGGAGATGGCCTCCATCGTGGCATTGCCTTCGTCGATGCCGTCAATCTCTGCGTTACCGTAGTCGAAGCAGCACCATTGGCCGTAGGTCTTGGCGTCGAACACCGAATACTCGGCCTCGGCCTGGTCCCCGGTTGCGATCCCTTTGGTGCTCTCGTTCCAGACCGCGGTCGATGAGCTGCTCGTGCCAATGTAGGCTGCTGTCAGCGTCGCGGTCATCGATGCGTTTATGTCCGCTGCTGTGTAGTAGGTGCGGTATTTGCAATTGGCGAGGTCGGCAGACCATGAGTTTGCCGGGCAATCCTTGGTGCTCGCGACAAACAAGAGCGCCGTGTTCGCCGGAAGCGTCTGCGCGCTTGAGAAGGTGACGGTCTTCGAGCCGTTGGTGATGGATGCCGTTCCGGATAGCTGCACCCCCGAGTGATAGGCGACGTTCGTACCAGACTTGATGCCATAGACGGAATGCCCACCCACGTTGATCTTGGCTGCGTTGGCGGTCGCCGGGTTGCCTCCACTCTGCAACCAATACGCGAACCACGTCACGCGCAGGTGGTTCCCGTTCGGGGACTGGTCGTAAATGATCGGAATCGTGCAGGTCGTGCCGGTGCAGAACGAGTCTTGGTCGGAGCTTTGGGCGAAGCCGCCGGGGCCGACGACGATGTCCTTGGTGGTCTTGTCCGATGCTCGCTGAACCTGATAGAGCGGGCCGCTGTACGACGCATAGAGCGCGCGAACCGTGCTGTGAGCAGCACCGCAGGGCGTGTTGGCTGCCTGGTAGATGTCGCAAGGTCCGGTGGGGCCAGTCGTCGTCGTCGTGCCGCCCGTGGCGGGCGCGCCGCCCGAGCCGGAATTCCCGCCCGCGGTTGTTATGCCGCCCGAGCCGGGAGGCCCGCCGCTGCCACCCTTTGCGTTTGTGCCGCCAGCCGCGGTCGTGGTGTTGCCACCCGCTCCTCCGCCCGGGATACCACCGCTGCCCGCCGAACCGCCGCTACCGCCCTTGTCGGTGGTGCCGCCAGCCGCAGTCGTGCTGGCCGTGGTGCCGCCAGACGGAGTCGTATTGCTGCCGCCAGCGCCGCCGCTGCTGCTGCCGCCCACGCTGCTGCTGCTACCGCCGGAGCCGCCTCGGCCGGTGAGCCCGCCGGAGCTTGTGGCACCGCCACTCCCAGCTCCGCCAGAGCCTCCGTCGCTGCTGCTCGATGCCGACGTCCCGCCCGAGCCGGTGTTTCCACCGGTCGGCGAAGTAGCGCCGTTTCTATTGGGCGAGCTGCAGCCTACGAGAGCCGAGAGCGCCAAAGATACCAAGAGAGACAGCCTAGACTTCATGGCGTCTCTGCCCATGCCGTGCACAAACGAATGCTCGACTCCTCACCGGAGAACTCCTGGTGGCAAACGATCGGGACAAACAACGCTTGTGCACCGGGCCCACTATCAAGCGCCTGGACCGGCGGCCAGCGACGCACAGCCCGAAGGCGATGAGCAACCATCCCAAGGCCACGGGGTGTCTTTCGGAAGATCCCAGGCTGCAGGAGCATCCCCCCGAATCCGGCTGGCCCTTCGCGCTCGATCCGCCCGACGAGCTTACGCCACCGCTAGCGGAGGAGGCGGTGGTTCCGCCGCCACCACTTGAGGCTCCACCGCTGCCACCCCCGGTCGATCCAGCGACAGCGCTTAGACCACCTGAGCCGCCGGGCGCCCCGCCACTGCTGGTTTGGGCTCCTCCGCTGCTTTGGACACCACCCGCGCCGGAGCCTGCACCGCCCGCACCGCCTGCACCGACCACACCGCCCGCACCGACCGCACCGCCGGTTCCATTGCCTCCAGATCCCGCATCGGCGGATCCGGTCTTGCCGCCGCTGGCTTGCGCTCCACCCGTGCCGCCGCTTCTGCCAGCCGTGCCGCCGGAGCCTGTGCTACCCCCAGAACCGACCGTTGAACCGCCGGCTCCGCCTGAGCCACCCGGCGTGACGTTCGGGCAGGTGACCGCAGTCGTGGTAGTTCCACCCGCGGTCCCGGCCAGCTTCCAATAGATGCCGTACCTGTCCTTGTAGCGCGAATAGTGGGGAACAAATAGCAACTTGCTGTCCGAATCCGTGCCCTTGGTGGCGAATTCGAGCTTCCCCGCGGTTTGCACCAGGTTGCTCTGGATGTTGGAGAGCCAGTCCTCGATCTTGGTTCCACTGTTGATGGTGATGGTGTCCTGGAGACCGCCCGGCGATGTTGCCGCTATCGTCATCGCATGTCCCGTCGTGGTCATGCTGGCCGTTCCAAGACCGGCGCTCAGGACAAGCGGTCCGTACGTGAACGCCACGGCGTTCTGGTTGTCCTGCAGTCTCGACACCTGCACAAAGAGCGGGAAGGTGAGCTCAACCTTATCGTTCGCCTGCCACACCCGGCTCACGCCAAGAAAGCCGTTGGATTCGACCGCAGCGACCGCCTGCCCGTTGACCGCAACCGTCACCTGACAGGTCGAGGCCCAGTCGGGCTTTCTGAACTGCACATTGACTGCGTCGGCCGGGGCGGCGGTGAGGGTGAAGGTCACCTTGTTCGTCAGCGGAAGATCCGTGGTCTGGGTCAGCGCCAGACCGCGATCTTTCCAGTTCAACGTCGAGCTCACGTAGAAGGTCACCCAGAGGTCTTTGTCATCGTGGAAATACACGCTGTCGTCGAGCCTGGTGAAATTCTCCATACCGGTGCCAGTGCAGCACCAGAAGCTGCTGTCGGTCGTGCCAAACGCCTTGAAATACCCCGTTCCCATCGCCTTGAAGTAGGTGGTCATTCCCGTGTCGGGGTTCATCGAGGACAAGACCTCATTGATGTGGATCCGCTCGTAGAAGTTGGCGTACTTGACGTCACCGGTGGTCATGAACAGGTCATGGGTGAGCTTCGACATGTTGTAGGCATTGCAAGTCTCGTTGTTGACGTTGTCGCGGTATTGGTCGAGCTTTCCGGACGCGTGAAAATGCTCGTCCTCGCTGTTTCCGCCTGTCACGTAGGTGTGATTCTTCAGCACGACGCCGAAGAACCCGGTGGCCGCGTTGAGGTACGAGGACTCGCTCGACCCCACGGTTCGATAGCGATTGAGCGCGCCGATGAACTTCGGGATGGTCATGTTGGCGTGCTTCCCGCTCAAGTTGTCGGTGCCCGCGGCAAGCGTCGTGAACAGGCTGGTGTCATCGAAGATGTGAGCGACTGTCAGGTGGTTGGCAACTTTCGTGTACTTGTAGAGCTCGTACAGGGCGTCGTTCAACCCGCCGTACTCCTGGCCAAGCACCGTCGATTTGGCGCTCGAGCTCCAGCCCGAAGCCCGGCTGTAGAGCCAGTCCCCAAGCTTGCTTGCGACCGCCAAGGCGTCGGCATTTTGATCGTATTTGTAGACGTCAACCAGACCTGCGAGGATCTTGTGCATCGTATAGTAGGGCACCCAAACAGTGGCCAGGCTGGTCCCGGAGGCGCCGCTGTCGAACTGGTCGAACTGGGAGATGTCCGTTGCGAACAGGTAGCCACTGGCTAGCTGGTAGGATTTGAGCTTCGAGATCACGTCGTCGAGCTTGGTCTTAATTTGACTGGCCAAGGCGGGGTCGCTGCCCAGGGCTTGCGGATAGGCGTGCGCCACCGCGGATAGCCAGTGGCCCAGGGTATGCCCGCGGATGGCTTGGTTCTCCCAGCCGCCGTAGAGGTTGGTCGGGGTCACGCTCTGGGACACGGCCTTGAAGCCAGCCATGAGGCGATCGGAATTGAGGGTCGTGAGGAGATACGTCATCTCCTTGCTGAACAGATTCTGCTGGTACGAATCCGTGATCTGGACCTGATCCAGCGGGAAGTCCTGCAGCTTCTCGACGGGACTCGCGGCCGAAGCCGAAAGAGGCGTCAGAAGGCCGAGGGGCACGAGCCCGAGAACCGCAACAAGAAGAATACGGGTGCACTTTGGGATGGTTCGGGTCATGACTCTACCTCTCCGTGGATGGACACATACAAGACTGTCTGGGGCGCGTGATTTGTGGATCGAAATCGCTAAGATCAGCGTCGATAATCAACGAGCCCTCATCCTGCAGAGTCTCGATCGGGCGGTAAAGGAGAGGATTCCCGAGAAGATGGATCGGATTGCGACTTTTTGCTCTTGGGGGAGCGCTTGCAGCGAATGCGAAAAAACCCGAGCCCGAGCAACAGCAACAACCCACGAGCGCCCGCCTGGCTGTTGCCGTGTATCGCACACGAACAGCCGGATGACGGACCCGGCTTGGTCGATCCTCCAGCAGTTCCACCTGAACCAGACCCTCTACCCCCACTGCCGCTCACGGCTCCACCTCGGTCGCCGGTCACCCCACCGGTAGCCGACGTGCCACCCATTGGGGACCCGCCCGAGCCAAGGCCCCTCGCGCCAGCGGAACCACTCGAACCTCCCGCGCCGATGCTAGCGTCGACGGCTGTATCGGCCCTAGACGCGCCCCCCGCACCGGTCTGGCCGCCAAAACCGAACGCGCCTCCGGCACCGCCACCGCCGCCGGTCGCATCCCCGTTCGCGGACCCGCCATCCGAGCCGGCCTCGCCCCCGCCATCGGTCGCAACCGGGACCGGCGTGAGGCTCAACCGGTAGCCGTCGTCGCCACTGGCATTGGCAATTGACACCGTCACCTGATCGTTGGCAATCGCCAGGTCCACGGCTGAAAGAATGTCCGTACTGGTCACGCTGCCGCCTCGTCCGGCCCAGCCCGTGTGCTCAACCACTGCATGGACCTTGCCGTCAAAGAAGGGCACCGACTTGAAGCCCTTGACCACGACCTGGATGGTTCCATCGCTGACCCCGCCCACCACCACGTAGGCGTTGCGTGCGTTCACGTCGAGGCTCGCGAAGCCGTCGAGGTTCTTGCCATCCTTGGGCAGCGATGACGTCGTCTGAACCATGCTGCCGGTCATGTCGCCATACCATTTGTACATGAACCATCCGCCGTTGGTCTGAGAGTCGGTGGCCAGCAAGCTGCTCAGATGTCCTGCAATCGAATCGGGAGTCCACCACGAGGCGCATGCGGTCTCGACCCCAGCCCGTTCCAATTGCGCGATCAGGGGAACGGAGGCACCTGGCCTTCCTTCATCTTTCGCTCGTCCAGAGCCACTGTACTCGTTGATGGTAATTGGCAGAGGCCCTACGCCAAGTTGCTTCTCGAGGTTGCGATAGCTGGTGACGTCACCCTCGATGTTCATTCCTTCATGCCAGCCGATGATGTCGGGAAGGCAGTTGTTGGTCTTGCAGTAGGTCAGGAAGCCACCCATGAAGTCCGGATCCATGTACGAGATGGAGGGACCGGTGATCTTGACCCCTGGGTCCAACTGGCGAACCTTGTCGTAGGTTTGCTTCCAAAATGCATTGAACGACAGAGTCTTGGTGCCTCCCGGAATCGCATTGGTATCGCCCCCGTTGGTCCAGGATCCGTTCGGTTCGTTCCAGATCTCATACGCATAGATGTTGCTCAAGCTCGCGGCCTTCTTGGCAGCGATTGTCGTGCCTACCTTGCCCAACCAATCGGTCATGTCGGTGAACGCGTACCAACCGGAAAACCAGTCTGCCAGCCGGATCGTAACCGTTGCGCCAAGCGGTGCCAGGCGTGCGGCGACCTTGATGGCGTTGGCCGGAATCCCAGGTTGCTGCGTGCCGGGATCGGAAGAGGCTGGGTTGGTGAACATCTTCGGGTGCAGTCCCCCAACCAGGCGCTCCAGGTCTCCGTCGGCCGGCACCTTCTCGATGACTCCGAAGAGCGAACCGATGCCAACGTGGGACGCCGGTCGATAGGCCGTCGATAAATCGACGGTTAAGATTGCTGCAGCGTAAGCCTGAGCTACCGTTAGCCGGCAAAATACCGCCGCCACGGCAAGACCCGCCAAGGCGTAGACGTGAAACGGACGAGCCCCCGGCCGCCGGGACGCGATTTCAATCATGCTGACGGCTAATCGTGCATGTCAGTCGAGCGATAGCCAAGATACCAATTCCGAACAATAGGGATCGAATTGCGACTTTTCCCAGTGACGCGCTAGCGCGCGTTCACGAACGCGCGCGCATGCAGGCGGCGATACGCGCGAGGCGAAAGGCCATTGAATCGCTCGAACATGCGGCGGAAGTGGGCCGCGGTCGAATAGCCACACGACGAAGCGACCTCGGCGACCGAATCGGTGGATTCGCGAAGAAGCTTGGCTGCATCCGCGAGCCTCCGGCGATGAAGGTACTCGGTCATGGTCATGTCATGCACTTTGCGGAAGACCCGGTTGAGGTAGTCGGGGTTCATGCGCAGGGCGCGCGCGATGCGAGCGGTGGAGAGTCGCTCGGCGAGATGATTGATGATGTACGCTTCCGCTCGACCGGCAAGCACCGAGCCGCGCGGAGCTTCCACCTCCATGGGATCCCGTTGCACCTCAAGCAGGATTTGCCACAGCATGAGCCCGGCATGGTACGGATCCAGCCGGTGTGATTCGCGGTCGTCGAGAAGGCGGTGAAACAACTCCGCCACGTACTCGGGGCGCTGCACCTTGATGAATTGCGGGACTTCGAGGATCCGTTCCGGCGTTACCTGCGTCTTTAGCACCCAATGGATCCAATAGAACGACAGATCCCGAGCGAACGGTGTGGCTCCGCGATGCCGCTTCCGGGGGTACAAGATCAGGGCGTGCCCGGAAGGGATGTCGAATCGGACGTCTTCTTCCCAGATGGACAGCGTGCCCCGGCGCACGACGATCAGCTCGAAGTCGCCAAGCACCCGATCAGGGTGGGTCCCTTTGCCGCTGCTGATGAACAGACCGCAAGGTCCCACTTCGATGCCCAGCGGTGGTAGTTCGAGTCGCATGTTCTAACCAGCCTCTCCGATCACACCGTTCCGCGCCGAGCCTCCAACTCCTCGCGAATGGCTGCCATCTTTGCTTCGGTCAATGGGAACGCTTGCGCCAAGATGAGCGCCCCAATCAGCGCGCCCACCGGAATTCCGGCGAATAGAACACGAATCCACCAAATTGTCTCAGGCGCTTGGTGGCCCATGAGCTTGCTATCGAATCCGCTGACATAGTCGAGCAGCGGGCCGACAACGAAGATGGCGGCGGACATGCCCACTTTGAGCACCCAGGCAAACGACGACGCAAAGGCTCCTTCCAGGCGCTTGCCGCTGCGGATTTCGTCGTAATCGATGACGTCGATGCACATGGATGGCAGCACGACCCACAGCCCGGCCGCCGAAAACCCATTGAAGCCGGCGCAAAGAACACTAAGCCAAGGGTGCCTCGGGGTGAACAGCCACCAACTCGATCCAAAGGCCAGCAGCCCAGCGACCAAGGTATAGGTCAGAGCCCATCTCTTGCCGAGGCCACGCGAGATGCTGACTGCGACTGGAATACCGGCGATTCCCATCAGCGCGTACGAGATCCCAGAGTACAGAGTCATGCGCGCAGCCTCGCGCAGGTCATCGGGGCAGACATAGTAGGTCGTGGCGTAGTATCCGAGAGAGCCGACCAACCCAGTCGGAATGGCATACATGAAGGCAACCCCAAGCAGGACCAGGTAGGGTTTGCAGCGAAACGTGCCCACGAAGGTCCGGAGGAACTTAACCTTTTCTTGGTACTTGGCCTTCTCGTAGTAGCGCTCCCGCAGAAAGAAAAAGTTCAGTAAGCCGGAGATAACCATGACGGTACCGCAGAGGGCGGCCAACCATGTTGCCCCTCGCGCCACATCTGGTTTGCCAGTCGCGGAATCATTGAACAACGGCAAGGTGGCGAACCAAAATCCCGAGGCTGTGACGATCCCGGCGAGCTTCTGCAAAGTGCCCTTCCAGGCCATGATGCTCGTCCGCTCGTGGTAGGACGGCGTCAGCTCGGCGCCTAGACTTTGGTGCGGCATATTGCTGGCGCTGAGGAAGA
>Ga0302322_100003724_pt1 | contig 13170 bp, 11 predicted proteins | sample Fen_T0_2_FD_203757 | JGI IMG/M metagenome (GOLD analysis project Ga0302322, IMG submission 203757) | Peat permafrost microbial communities from Stordalen Mire near Abisko, Sweden - Fen_T0_2 | ecosystem: Environmental > Terrestrial > Soil > Wetlands > Permafrost | place: Sweden: Abisko...
CCCAATTCTCGTACGTGCGGATGGCCACACCGCCGACGCCGAGCGCGGGCAGCACCTCCGAGATGTAGCGCGCCAGCGCATCGTTGAAGACCACCACCAGCATGCGGTCGGGACGAAAGCGGCGCGTGTCGTGGAAGGCCAAGTAGGCCAAGCGATGCAGGCCGATCGTCGTCTTTCCGCTGCCTGCGCCGCCTTGGATCACGACCAGGCCAGAATCCGGGCTGGTAATCAGCTCGAATTGCCGCCGATCGATCAACGGGGTGATCTCTTTCAGGTGCTTGTCGTCGCCACCCTCCTGACCCACGCCGAGCTTGCCCGGGCGGTGGTGTTGGGCCGCGCGTGTAGCCGTTCCAGCGCCTCCCGAAAGTTTGCTGCTGTTGTTCTCCAGACGACGCCACTGCCCCGTGCTGCGGCGAGCGAACGAGCCCTGCGGTGCGCTCACCCGTCGCAACGTGGAATCGACGATCGTGAGGCTGCGGCGCGTGACCACTGTTCCGGATACCTCGCGGTTGCCGAACACCTCGTCATAGTCGTCGCCTTCCTCGTAGCGATAAAATAGCCGGCTGACCGGCGCGTCGCGCCAATCGACGATGCGAATTCCGGACGTGTTATCGAGGTAGGTTCCACGACCGATCAGCACATCGCGGCGCTTACCGTTCTCCTCCAAGGCCAGGTGCCCGAAGTAGGGCGACTTGGCATCCACGTGCACCTCGGTAGCTTCGCGCTTGCGGGTCGACAGAATGTGCAACCGTTCCATCTGCTCGAGCAGGGGCGGCACATCTTCCATACGCGCAGCCGCGATCTGATCGCGGAGGTCGAGCAGTTGCGCGTCATAATCCGTGGTCGGACGCGGTTGTTCTTGCACGCGCTGGCCGAGGTGCTCGGTGACCTTCGCCAGCGTGCGTTCCTCCTCGCCAGTGATGCGGTCGAGGTCCGGGTCGGTTTCGGCGAGGTTGGGTAGTTCGGCCATCGGGCTGGGGGCGTGACACCGAAAAAATCGGGCCCCGGCGCGTACCACGCACGGCGTGTGGAGTCGACGACCGAAGCGCGGCTTCGGCGCTTCGCAGGGTCGAAAAATCGCGCCTGAAATCGCGCCCTTTCTAGCTGTCATATCCATGGCTTAACGCGCTGTGGCAGGAAGCAACAGACGGTTTGCTTTTCCCACCCTGCGGCCGGTGTCATGCTGGCTTGGACGCTCGCCAAGCGTCAGAGGGAGCACGTTTGGAAAACTCAATGCGCGCCATGGTGCTGCAGGCACCGCGCGAGCCCTTGCTGGAACAGCGAGTCCCGAGCCCACGCCTTGGCTTCGGGCAACTGTTGATTCGAGTTCGCGCTTGCGGAGTGTGCCGCACGGATTTGCACGTGCGCGATGGCGAGCTGGAGCACGCCAAACAGCCTCTGATCTTGGGTCATCAGATCGTAGGCACTGTCGCGCTGATCGGCGAGGGTGTGGAAGGCTTCACCGAGGGGCAACGCGTCGGCGTGCCTTGGCTCGGCCGTGCCTGTGGCGATTGTCGCTATTGCCTCACCGATCGGGAGAACCTGTGCGACCGCGCCGAGTTTACCGGCTACCAACTGGACGGCGGCTACGCCGAGTATACTGTTGCCAATCCGCGCTTTGCGTTGCCGCTGCCTGGCTCGTTTTCGGATTTGCAAGCGGCACCACTGCTCTGCGCGGGCCTGATCGGCTATCGCGCGCTCAGTCTGACGTATGACGCAGAGCGCGTGGGCTTGTATGGCTTTGGCTCGGCCGCGCACATCGTGGCTCAGGTGGCCGCCTTCCAAGGTCGGAAGGTGTTCGCGTTCACTCGGCCCGGCGATCTGAAAAATCAAGAATTTGCGAGAAAGATTGGCGCCGTCTGGGCTGGGGGCTCGGACCAGGCCCCGCCAGAAATGTTGGACGCGGCGATCATCTTCGCGCCCGCGGGACCGCTCGTGCCGCGGGCACTGCGGGCGGTGGGCAAGGGTGGCAACGTGGTGTGCGCCGGGATCCACATGAGCGACATTCCTTCGTTCCCCTACGAACTCTTGTGGGGCGAGCGCACGTTGCGCTCGGTCGCGAACTTGACGCGCCGTGACGGACTCGAATTTCTGGAGCTCGCGCCGCGCATTCCGATCCACACCGAGGTGCAATCGTATGCGTTAGGGGATGCCAATCACGCGCTCGAGCATCTGCGCAACGGCTCGGTGAGCGGCGCGCTCGTGCTCACGATTTAGCCGCGCAACGCTGGTTCGCCCGCGCTGTAGGAAGGCGCGGTGCGTTCGATCGCCAGTTCCCGCTTCAAGGCGCGCGCGAGTGGCTCGAGTTTGTCGCGTGCCGCGAGTAGCTCGAGCTCCAGATCGCCCGGTCCGTCGACCACGATCTCGACGCGCGTCGGGAACACGTAACAGCGTAGGCGTTTCACGAGCTGGCTGTGCCCGCGGTCGAGCGCCACTGCTAGCCGGAGCATCCCGGACAGCACCTTGATCAAGCGTTGCTGCTCGCTTGTCAGCTGCAGCAGTCGATCGTGGCTCTTCTTTGGCCGCTCTTGGCGGTGATAAAAGACGATCAGCCCGAGTAGCTCGATCTCGTCGTCCGTAAAGCCACGCAGTGTCGAGTTGCGCACGATGTAACGCGAGTGGCGGTGGCGGTCGGCATAGCCGATTTGCCGACCCACGCCGTGCACCAGCGCGGCAAACTCCAAAAGCTCCCGTTCATAGGGTCCGAAGCCGTGGATCTCGAGCGTTTGATCGAACAGTTCGAGCGCGAGTCGCGCGATGTGATGCTCGCGCGGGTCGTCGCGCTCGTACTTACGTGCCAGCTCGACGATGCTTCGGCGGCGGGGATCGGGGATTGGGGCGTGGGTCGTGGGTGCGCGGCCGTGTCGTTCCAGGTGATCCCAGATCACGCCTTCGCGCAGCGATGCGTCGCATAGCGTGAGCTCTTCGACCTCGGCCATCTCCAGCAACTCGCTGAGCAGAACACCGCCCAGGTGAATCGTGTCGGCGCGCGCCTCACCGATGCCCTCGAGCTTGGCGCGTTTGCCCGGGTCCAATTCGACCAACCGCCGCGTGAGTTCGCGAATGTCGCGCCGGCGCACGGTTTGAGCGTTCAGCGAGCGGAACGGTGCGCCATTGACGGCTAGGTGCGCTGCCTCGCCCAGCGTGCGAATCGTGCCGGAGGTGCCGACCACGCGATCGAAGCGTAGCTTGTGCGCTTGCGACATGACTTCGGCGGCGGCGCCGTGCACGTAGCCCTGCAGCTCGTACAGCTCGCGCATGCTGAGCGGTGCCGATGTGCCGTGATGATCGAGCAGCCGTTGCACGCCCAGCCGTAGGCTTTCGTTCATGTACACCGCGTTCTGCGTGCCGAGGGATAGCTCGACACTACCGCCACCGATGTCCAGCACCAGCGTCCGCTCCTGTTGTAGATCGAGCGCGTGACGCACCGCCAAGAAGATCAGCCGCGCCTCTTCGGTGCCTGAGATTACGCGCGGCAAGATGCCGGTCTCACGAAATGTTGCGTCCAGAAATTCGGTGCCGTTCTCGGCTTCTCGCGTGGCGCTGGTCGCGACCGCGAGCACTTCTTCGACGCCGCGACTCTCGGCCAGCTTCACGTACCGACGCAGCACGTCCAGCCCGTCCGTGAATGCGCGCTCGCTGAGACGCATGGTTTCGAACAGGCCCTGTCCCAGCCGAACCATGGTCTTTTGGCGATCGATCACGCTCAGTCCGTGATCCGGATTCACCTCGACCACGACCATGTGTATCGAGTTGGTGCCGATATCGATGGCGGCGATTTTCATGCCGGCTCGGGAGTGAGCCGCCGAACCAATCGCGTCAGGCCTTCCAGCACTCCACCTGGAATGCCATGCCCGCCGTTGAACGCGACGAACTCGACGGGTAGCCCCGCAGCGACGAGCTCGCTGCACAAGCGCTCGGCGAGTTCGAATGGCAAGACCGGGTCGGTGCGGCCGTGGCTCTGCAAGACCGGCAGGCCTCGGCGCGCGCCCATCAACGGCAACCACTCGTCGTGGGAGATCAAGCTGCCGCTCAATATTGCCAATGCGCCGAAGGGACGGGTGCTCCGCAGCACAGTGTCCGTCGCCAGCATCGCGCCCTGAGAAAACCCACCGATCACGGTTTGTTCGGGCAAGGCACCGAAGTCGCGCTCCAATACCGAAAGTAACTCGAGCAGCGCGCCGCGCGCCGCGTCGATCCCGGGCGGCACTTCCGCGATCAGCCGTTCCGCAGCGCTCTTCGAGAAGCGGTCCTGCAAGCGGGCCATGTCGAGCGGCCACCATGCACGCCCACCGAAGCCGAGGTCGACGGGCGCTTCCGGAAAGACGAAGCGAACTTCGTGCGGCAGCGCAAGTTCACGCCACAACGGCACCAGATCCGTGCCCGGCGCGCCGTACCCGTGTAAGAGCACGACCACGGGCCCGGTGCCGCCGCCTTCGCGATCCTTTCCACCCGTGACATGGGCCGTCAACGTGCCAAGCTTGAGGTCTCTCATCGCGTCGCACTTTAGCAGGGCCGCGTGCCGGCAATCGAGCGCTATTGGCGGGCCTAGTTTGGCTTTGACGAACGACCCGGCCCGTGATTGGTTGGTTTCACGCATGGATCTCAAGGACTTGATGGGCGAACTGTTGAGCGAGCTCGGTCGCGTGTCCAAGGCGGACGGCGTGGTGGGCACCGTTCGTGACGCCGGCCACGCCAAGGTCCTGCCACTGAGCAAGATCAGTATCGCGTTCGGCACGGCCATTGGTGACGTTGGCGGGACGGCCAAGCGAGGAAATGAAGAAAAGGACGCTGGCGCAGAGGTCGGCGGCGCTGGCGGAGCGATCGTGGTGGAGCCGCGGGCGTTCGTCGTGGTCGGCGAGGATGGCGTGGCGCACATGTTGGCCTTGCACCGGGGCAAGACGGCAGTGCTCCGTAAAGGCGTTCAAATCTTGCCGGCGCCGCAGCCCGTGAGCACAGCAGATTCCCTACCGACGGCTGTGACTCCGCAGCTCGGCTCGGGCGACGAGAAATAGCGCCTGGGCGCGCGCAGGTTCATGCTCTGGCTGGCTCTGGGTGCGCTCACGCTGGGCCTCTTCGGACTGCTTGCGTATCATTTGCCAGTTTCACTCAGTAGCAATCTCCAAGCGCGCGCCGAGCCTTCCGGCAGTTGGGCCCTGGCATTGGGCTTTGGCATCGGGCCGATCGCATTCAGTGCAATCGCGGCCCACGGAGTGAAGCCGTTTCTGACTTGCCATCTGTTCGGCCGGCAACTCCTGCGCTTGCCGCTGTCGCGCTGGCTAAGGCGCGCTCCTTCAACGGCCGATCACGAGCAGCGCCACCCGGCTACCAAAGCGGACCAACCTTCGCGCATCGAGCGTTCGATGAAGCGTTTTTTTCAGCGCCTCGACCCGGTCGAGGCGCTCTTGTCCTGGTGGGAAAAAGAGCGCGTTTTCGAGGTCCGGTCGCTCGAATTGGACGTCGAATATTCCTTTCGCGACGTGGCGCTGACCGGCCAAATCCTGGCCGGCCTGTACATGCTATCGGGGGTGCTGCCCGACCGCTACGTGATCAACCAGACGCCTACCTGGGCGTCCGAGGATCGCTTGGCGCTCGGGGCCGACGCCCAATTCCGGATTTGGCCCGTGCGCCTAGTCGTGGACATGCACGGTTTCGTGCTAAAGCAAAGCTCCGGGCGGCGGCGTTCTGCCGTCTCTGCAAGCGAATGACCCAACGCCATGAGCGAATCCAAGATCGGTGACATCGTGAGCAGTTTGCTCTCGGGCGTCCATGGCATCTCGAAGACCGAGACCATCGTCGGTCAAGCGCAGCAAGCGGGGGATGCCACGGTCATCCCGGTGCACCGCTTGAAGATCGCATTTGGCGCGGGCAGTGCCAGTGCAGGTGGCAAGAGCGCCAAGCTGGGTGGTAAGTCGGGCGGCCACGGCGCGGGCGGCGCGGTCGAACTCGATCCGGTCGCCGTGATCGCGATCGGCAAGGACGGATCGGCACAGCTGCTCACCGTGGAGGGCGACGAGAGCAGCGCGTGGTCGACCCTACTCCGTGATGTGCCGGACATTCTGGGGCGGCTCGCGCAGTCCGTGGGTGAGCGCATGCGTACGGAGCTCAACGCCCGCCCTGCGCCCACGGAGATCGACGCGGCGCCCCAAGCCGCCGCCAATGCGCTGCCCGACGCCAAGCGCGAGTAGCGCGCATCTGTCGCACTCGTGAGCGTGTCGCCCGGCGGATTCGCGAAGCGCGTCAGGCTGCGCTGGTGTGCGGTGCGCCCAGCACGTGACGTACGGCGCGCTCGAAACGCGCCAGACACTCCGCCACGCTCTCGGAATCCACGTTCAGGAATGGTCGAAAGCGGATCGAACGCTGCCCGCATGCCAGGATGATTAGCTGCTCGGCGAAGCAACGTTTGACCACCTGGTTACGTAGCTCCGTGGCAGGCAAATCGACGGCGCACAGTGCACCGAGGCCGCGCGCATTGCTCACCTCGGGCAATCGTTCGGCCAGCGCTTCGAGGCCACGGCGTAATTCGGCGCCGCGAAGAGTGATATTTTGCAGCAGCCGATCTTCTTCCACAATCTCCAGGATGCGCGTCGCGCGCACCATGTCGACGAGCGAACCGCCCCAGGTGCTGGAAATGCGACTGGGTACCGCAAACACACTCTCCACCTCGTCGATGCGAGGGGACACGAGGATGCCACCGACCTGCATCTTCTTGGCGAAGCAGAGCACGTCGGGTTGCACGCCGAGCGTTTGGAAGGCCCACCACGAGCCAGTCAGTCCGACGCCAGTCTGCACCTCGTCGAAAATGAGCAACGCTTCGCGGTCATCGGCAATACGCCGCAGCCCGGCCAAAAATTCTGGGCGAAAATGATTGTCGCCGCCCTCGCACTGGATGGGCTCGATCAAGATCGCGGCGATGTCGTGACCGCGCTGCTCGAAAGCGCGCTCCACGGCGGCGATCGAGGCTCGCTCGCTTTCGAGCACATCCGCCAGATTGCGTGCCACTGGGAACGACACCTTGGGCGCGGGCACGCGCGGCCAATCGAACTTTGGAAAATGAAGGGTTTTTGTGGGATCGGTGTTGGTGACGCTCAACGTGTAGCCAGCGCGACCGTGGAATGCTTGTTCGAAGTGCAGGATCTGGTTGCCTCCCGCAGGTCTGCCGGCGGCCAGGTTCTTGCGCACCTTCCAATCGAAGGCGGCCTTCATGCCGTTTTCGACCGCAAGCGCACCGCCCTCGACGAAGAAATAGTGCGGCAGCTCAGGGGGGGCCGCGGTGCGAGCCAACGTTTCGACGAACTCGGCATAATACGAGGTGTAAAAATCCGGGTTGCCGACTTTGACCGTGGCGGCGAGAGCCAGGCGCGCTTGAACGTCTGGCTCGAGCATTTTCGGGTGCCGATAGCCGAGCGGATTCGAGCCATAAAAACTGGCAAAATCCAGGTATTTGTCGCCCGTGAGCGCGTCGACCGCGAGCGCTCCTTGGCTTTGCTCTAGGTCGAGCACGATGGGGTAGCCGACCGCCAAGAGGTGCCGACGGAGCGTGTCGTGCACCGCCCCGGGCGGGATGCGCACGTGGCTGGCCATCACAAAAGACTAGCAGCGATTGCGCAAAAATCACGTGATGGGCGGGCTTGCCAGCGCAGGAGCGCGCCCCACGGCAGCGGCTGCAAAGGTGTGCGTTGGCCTCCATTGAATCCTGTGGCTTACTCCTGAGCGCAAACTCATGGACGTACGGGAAATCGCGGGCGCTGTCGGCAACTACCTGAAGGATCACCCGGAGGAGCTGTGGCGCCTGCTACGCAATGCGTTAGCCATGCGCTTCGGCGTGCCGCTGGCAGCGCTGCGCTGGTTGGCGGTAAAGGGCGCGGGCAAGAAGGCGCCGAAAGACGTACAGCTCGAAGCCGTCCCTCCAGGGGTGCGGGTGGCAGCTTCGCTCGATCTGATGGGCACCCCGGTGCGCGCCTCGGCGGTGGTGTACATCGAGCGCGTGCGTGCAAATGCGACCGAGCTTTGCCTTGAGATCCGCTTAGCGGAGGTATCGTTGAAGGTGACCGACGAAACGTCGAGCACGCCGATCGCGGCCTTGCTCAAGTCGGGTGCGCTCGATCTGAGTAAGCCGGGCAACTTGGCCGCGTACATGCCCAAGCGTCCGCCAATCTTGGTCGATGCCAAGGACGATCGGATCGTGATCGACTTGATGCGCCATCCCAAATTCGCCAAGAACGAAGCTGCTCAGCGCCTGGTTCGTGTGCTCGCGCCCTTGGTGACCGTGTCCGGTATCGAGTCCGAATCGCAGCACCTGGATGTGGCGCTGCGGCCGTTCCCCGATGGTGTTGCCGAGGTGCTCGCGCGTGTGCGCAATCTGATCTAGTTGGAGACGCATGTTCAGCGTCGAACCGGTCGCCAACTATCATTGTCAGGTCGGCGAGAACCCGCTCTGGGACGATCGCGAAGGGCGTTTGTATTGGGTGGATATCGAGGACGGGCGACTGTTCCGCGTCGACCACGACAGTGGCGAACACGAGTGCTTTCATCAAAACCCGGAAAAAGTCGGTGGCTTCACCTTCCAAGAGGACGGCTCACTGCTGCTGCTCGAGGTCGACCGAATTGCCGTACTCGGCAAGGATGGCAAACGGCGGGTGATTGCCGAGCAGATCGACCGCGACATGGTTCGCTTCAACGACGCGATCGCCGACCCCGAGGGTCGCGTATTCGCGGGTAGCATAGGCAAGACCGATGAAAGCGGAGGGCTCTATCGCATCAATCTCGACGGCTCGGTCGAGACGATCTGGAAGGGCACGGGCTGTGCGAACGGCATGGGCTTCAGCCCGGACCTGCGGCAATTTTATTGGACGTGCAGCACGACCTATTTGATCTATGTCGCCGATTACCAGCAGGAGACAGGCGCGCTGGCCAACCGCCGAGTGTTTCACCGCGCCTTGCGCGAACAGGGGATCCCGGACGGAATGACCGTCGATCGCCTGGGACGAGTCTGGAGCGCACGCTGGGACGGCTCGGCGTTGCTCTATTTGAGCGCCCAGGGCGACGTACTCGAGCGCGCGGTTCTGCCGGTCAGCCGCGTCTCTTCTGCCGCGTTCGGTGGCCGCGAGCTCGACACGCTGTACGTCACCACCGCTGGCGGAACTTGGAGCGATAGCCAGACCGACGGTACGCTATATCGCTTCAAAGTAGCGAATCCGGGAACAGTCGCGTTCCGCTCCCGGGTTCGGCTGTAACGCTCTTTGCTCGCTCACTCTGCCGCAGGGGCAGGAGCGGACGGTGCGGCGGGCGGCAGCGCCCGGGGCGTCTTCGGCTCGGGCTTGCCGTCCCACCACGCCTTCAGGCGAGCGACGCTGAACGGGCGCGAGTAGGCGTAAAGGAACATCAGGCTGAGCGCGAAGAATAACCACGCCTGGCCGACGAAACGATCGTCGACCCAGTAAAACCCGCTGGGCGCGTAGAGCAAGATGGTGCTGATGCCGCTGGTCATCACCAGCGGAGGGCCAAGCGCTGGCCGTACCTTGACCAAGGCAGGAGCCGCCAAAAACAGCGAATAGTAATAACAAGTCAGGTTGGTCATCGAGATGACCAGGCACACGCTCAGCGCGAGCCCCACCCAAAGCAGCCGCGTCCGGCGCAGAGACCAGGCCGTCCAAGCGAACACGCCGGCGACGATCAGCAAGAATAGCGGCTTCACTTTCTTGAACTGAGCGAGGCGGCCCTCTTTCCAACCCTTGAACGGATCATCCATGTTGTCGTCGCGCATGAAGCGCATGCGATTGTCCCAGGTGTGCTCGAGCATGGTCTCGAGTCCCATGGTGTTGGTCAGCGGGGTCGTGCCGTGCACCTTGATCGTGTGGCCGAAGAACTGCTTGTAGGAGTCCGCGCCGCATACGATCACGCTCGCCGGGATCAGCACGCCTGCCGCAATCAGGACGCCTGCGAGTAAGCGGCGGTGGTCCGGGTGAAGGTAGCCGAGTAGGCCCGGCTCGCGCTTGATCGAGAGCTTACCGGTCGCGGCCTGCACTTCTCCAGTCGTGCCGAAGCGGATTCGGCGAATGACCTCGAAGGCGATCATGATCCCCCAGCCACCGAAGAAGATGACGGGGAACACGCGCAACAAGGACGACCAGGTGAGGGCTGCGCCAGCCAGACCGAACTTACGCTTGCGCGCGCAACACACGGCAGCGACCAGCAGGAACAGCCAGTCCTGGCGCAGGAACGCGCCACCGGTCCAATAGAAGTTGGCCGGCGCGTTGCAGCCCCAGAACACCGTGGCAATGGCCATGATGCGGAAGCCGAAGGCCCAGTAAAATAGCAATACGATGCCCACGTGGAAGCCCACGTCGATCATCGAAAGGATCTTGAAAAAGGTGTCTCCGGCGGGCGCGATGCTCGCAAACAGCTTGCCCGTCATGCCCCAGACCGGCGGCGGATTGTAGCCGTGGTCCTTCTGCATGTTGTCCCAGTAACTGCCGACCGAAGAGTGGTAAAACCAGTCGACGTCTTTCTTCCAAGACTCCCAGCGTGCGGCGCTGAACTTGTCCTTGCACTTCTCCGGATGGGTGAGGACGTACGTGTCCTTCATCGGCTTGATTAGGTTGACGTGCAGATCTCGGAGATCCCGCTTGGCGACGGCCGCGCCGCGACCAAGCTCGACCTCGGCGATCGCAGTGCACTCGTACAGCTCGGTGTAACCGATTTCCTTGAAGTACTTGGACCCGAGGTAATAGTGATAAAACTCGTGCCGGTGGTAGTACTCGCTGTAGCGAACGTTCGGATTGAAGAAGTCGAAATAGGTGAAGAACGCGACCACGGTTAGCGTCACCGCCACCCAGCGTTTCGTTCTTTTCGAGATGCGTTCGCGTAGCCGCGCGGCGCGCATCTCGTACATCAGCAGCAACGCGGTTGCGATCGTCAGGAAGATCCGCGTGCCCTTAGTAAAGGGCTCCCAGCGGGACTTGTCGAAGATCATGTTCTGCCAGAAAAAATCCTGGCCGGGGGCGAACAACGACAAGTGGTCCAGCGACGCGCTCAGCGTCGAAAGCAGGGTCATCACCGGGGAGGGTCTACACCAGTAGGTTCCTGTTGTCAGGAGGGGTACCCGTGCAAAATAAAAAACAACCCGGGTAATCCATTGGATCACCCGGGTTGTCGTAGCCCCAGAATCCCGGAGGGGGTGAGGGGCGGCGGCACTGCGTGACTGCGCGATCGACGCGCAGTCTCAGACGGTACCTAGCCGTAGATAACAAGGCCCTGGCCACGCAGCGAACGGCGCGACCGACCTCGCTCGGCTAACCTCGAGGGTCCACCTCCGGGATAAAGGTACAACTACTAATCATGCCTGTCCTCCTCCGGCCATGGCCGGACGCCCGCGCCTCCTACTCGAACGAGAGAGACACTCAATCGCTCGGTAAGCTGCGGTGGTGGGCGCTTCCGAAAGGAGACCGTAGAGCGGTCTCGACCCAAGAGTGCAGGCGCGGGGGTGCTCCTCCACCGGACAAGCCCGGGAACGATGATTCCAGCCTGCACGTTGGTTCAGAAACTAGCACGGCCCTTTCGAGCGATCCAGGGTTTTCTTCGTACTTACGAGGCGTTTCGGTGAACCGCCTCGTAAGGTCGGTTGGCCGCTCGGCCAGCGTCGGGCGAGCGATTATTCAAGGCCTGGGGGCAACGAAGTGCGCTTGGCGGTGAGCGCGTACGAAACCTCGCACGGCAAGCCCATGAAGCCACCCTCTACGCCGACGAAGCCCGCGCACTCCGAGCCGCTCTTCGCCGCGTAGCCGAAGCTCATGTTCGCGGCAAAGCTCGGCACATCAGACGTGCTGCTCGAGCTGAGCGCGCCGCTCGCGGTATCCATTCGTTGAATCACGCATCCTGGGTGGACGCCCTGTGCTGCTCGCAAGATCACTTCGACGCCACTCTGGAACCCGAACGACACGCCGTCGCTCTCGATCGTTCCAGGGATCGCCTCTTGCCCATTCAGCCAATACAAGATGTGGCTCTCGCGCGAAAGTTTCACGTCGAAATGCCAATCACTGCTCACACCCAACACGGCAGCTTGGCAGCTATCGCTGAGCAATTTACCGGACGCGTGGTAGGTGCCGAGCCTGTCTCCTGGTTCGTGGGGGTCTTGGGCGTGGCCCACACATCCGCCAACTAGGATCGGAGCGGACAGAAGCAGCAACGCGCACACGACGCTGAGTCGCATGCGCGATCTGCTAACAGCTGGCCAGTGAGCAGGCCAAGTTTCGGCTCACGCCGCCCGGGTTCAGGATTGCGCGGTATCGGTGCCGGCTGTCCCCGCCTTGCGCACGAGCGCAGCTTCCAGGCCGACGCGATTGCGTGCACGAAGCTTTGGGCGCTTGGATTTGAGGGGGGTAGTGAGCCATTCGTGGCGGCGACGGACATTCCAGAGAGCACGGTTCGACATGTGGGCGGCTCAATTACCCGACCTTGCTCATCTGTGCAAGACCAACCGGCCCGCAAATCGCCTCTCTGGCCGGGGGGCGCGCGGTTACGGGCGCGCTGATAACGTATATTCCTCGAGAAAAGCGAAAAGCTATGGCAGAAACGCGCCGCCCGTTCCCAAACTTGATCCGGAGCCGATGACTAACCCCATCCCAGCCATCCCGGTGAGCGGCGGCGCAGTCCGCTCACCCCGGGGGCCTACTTACTTGCTCGGCCGGCGCCTGGGCAGCGGCGCGTTCGGTGCCGTGTTCGATTGCCTCGGCCCATTCGACCAGTCGTTCGCGCTCAAGGTGTTCCTGCCCAGTAATCGCCCGTATGAAGAAGTCCGCGCCGAGTGGCTCAAAGAGGCTGAGCGGCTGTATCGCTTGCGTCACCCGAACATCGTTTACGTACACGACTATTTCGAAGCCGCGGGTCTGTTCTACCTGGTGCTCGAGCGTTGCGATCACAGCCTGGATGAGATGCTTCAGTCGCCGTTCACCGATCGCCTAGTCGTGGACATGGCGCGGCAACTGCTTTTCGCCGTGCAGTATCTGGCGGACAACGAGTTCGTGCACAACGATCTTCACGCCGGAAACGTGCTCGTTGTCCAAGGGGAGCGCTTGACGGCCAAGCTCAGCGATCTCGGCATCGCCCAGGAGCTCTATGGCGACGGCGGCGCGAAGCCTTCGATTGTCCAGCATCGCTTGATGGCGCCAG
>Ga0302322_100003725_pt1 | contig 13168 bp, 13 predicted proteins | sample Fen_T0_2_FD_203757 | JGI IMG/M metagenome (GOLD analysis project Ga0302322, IMG submission 203757) | Peat permafrost microbial communities from Stordalen Mire near Abisko, Sweden - Fen_T0_2 | ecosystem: Environmental > Terrestrial > Soil > Wetlands > Permafrost | place: Sweden: Abisko...
CTCCGCTGGTCGTGAGGTAGACCTCGCCGGACCCCTGTCCGAGCGTGCCCTGCCAGACGGCTTCGGCGCGGCGTGGTGCGTCGGCCATTGCGGAACCTCCTCAGAGAGATGGGCTTCTGGTGGCGGACGCCGCGTGGGTGCGGCGTCCGTCGTCAGCGGTGACTTGCCCGCACGGCCCCGAACTTGAACCGACGCGCCGAGAGATCGTCCGGCCCCGCTCCGCCCAGCTTACACAGACCGCCCTTGGCCTCCGCTCAGGCTCACTGCTATGTTCATACACAGAAGGGGCAGCTGTGTGTGGGTTCTTACACTCCCTGCCTACTACTTGTTGGACAGAACTGAGGCGCGGCTGGTTGTCACCCGATATTCACGCTTGACGTCACTAACGCGTAGCGTTACTATCTTCGCATGATCGTCTCGTTCAAGGACGGCGACACCGAGAAGCTGGCCAGTGGCCGGCGTGTGAGGCGGTTCCAGAACATCGAGACGGTCGCGCGACGCAAGCTGCGCCAGCTCGAGATCGCCGGGCGGCTCGATGACCTCCGCGTCCCACCGGGCAACCGGCTCGAGCCGCTGAGAGGCGACCGCGCCGGCCAGCACAGCATCCGCATCAATGACCAGTACCGCGTCTGCTTCCGCTGGACGGCAGCCGGCGCCGAGGATGTGGAGATCGTCGACTATCACTAGGAGCGCAAGCAATGGACGAAAGACTCAGGCCGGTGACTCCCGGCGAACTGCTGCTCGAGGAGTTCCTCGTGCCCATGGGCATCACCAAGTATCGCCTCGCCAAGGAGATCGGCGTGCCGGCGCAGCGCATCGGTGAAATCGTCGCCGGCCGCCGCGCGGTCACCGCCGACACCGACCTGCGCCTGTGCCGCTTCTTCGGCCTTTCGAACGGGTACTGGCTGCGCGCCCAGGCGGCCTACGACACCGAGGTCGCCGAAGACGCACTCGCCGATCAGCTCGAGCGCATCAAGCCGTGGTCGGAGTCGGCGGCGTAGGGGTGGGTCTGTCCAACAAGCGCGTCGAGCAGAACGCCAGAGGGTCTGCCGCACAGCGGCAGGTCAGCCGCGTCTGCTCATGCGCGGTGCGTTGGGCAGGCGCGGAGCGGCATGAGACTCGAGGAGGGCAAGATGCAACGTCTCTCACCATCTGCGAGAGGAACGACCCGCCAACGATGGGCCGGCAAACTAGCCATGTCGCTGAGCGCGACTGCCCTCGCGGCACTGGTGTTCGCTGCCACCGCCGCCGCAGTCACCGGCTTCGTGTACACCGGGAGCGGCTGGGCGAAGCGGTATGCTCCTCAGTCCTTTGAGGAATTCCATGACGTCGCCATGGGCGATGCGGCCCATGCCTGGGTCGTCGGCGCCGATCAGCCCGGTCCCCTTTCCGTGGGCGTCGTCATCGCGACCTCGGACGGCGGCGCCACCTGGCGAGAAGAGCCCTTGCGCACTGCATCGAGCTTCGACGGCGTGGCCAGCGTCGATCCCGCCCACTGTTGGGTGGTCGGCGAGATGCTCGTCGACGGAGCACAGAGCAGCGTCATCTACGCCACGAGCGACGGCGGCGCGACCTGGGCGCCGCAGCTCACGGGGTTCCCCACGGCGCTCACGGCCCTCGCTTTCAGCGACGCAGCTCACGGCCTCGCCGTGGGCAGCAGCGGCACCATCCTTTCCACCTCGAACGGCGGCGCCGACTGGGTCACACATCTCCTCGGCAGCGACGAGGATCTGGTCGACGTCGCCTTCCCGGACACACTTCACGGCTGGACAGTGAGCGCGACGTCATCCCCGGGCGGGGAGGTCAGCGGCGCCATCTTCGCCACCGGTGACGGTGGGCTGACCTGGCACACGGAGGTCTCGGGCGTCACGGCAGGGTTCACGGGCGTGAGCTTCCCGGATGCCACGCACGGCTGGGCTGTGACCCGGTCGGGCCGTCTCTACCTGACCGAGGACGGCGGTGCGAACTGGACCGTGGGGCAGATCCCGGGGAACGGGGTCCCGATCGAGGACATCGCCTTCCCGGACGCTACGCACGGCTGGGCGGTGGGCGGCGCGCCTTCGCAGTCGCCCTGGCTGGGGACGATCGTCTGGGCGACGAGCGACGGGGGCGACTCGTGGCGGCTCCAGACGCACACTGGCACCGAGGAAGTAGACGTCGCGGTCGCCTTTGCCGACAGCCTGCATGGCTGCGCCGTCGGCCCCATGAGCGACCTCATGACCACCGCGAACGGTGGGGAACCGCTGCTGTTCCTGCGACTGCGCGGCCTCAGGCACCGGGCCATGCGGCTCGGTGACCGCGTGGCCGCTCTCGGCGTCGTCCATCCGCCGCTTCCCACAGACGGCAAAGTGCGTCTCCAGGTGTTCCGGCAGATCGGCGGCGGCGGGTGGGCCGCAGTGGAGGCTCACGTGGGGACACTGTCGGAGGACGGGGCCTTCCACTGGAGGTACCGGCCCACGCGCAGGGGCAACTACCGCATCAAGGCGCACATCCACCCGACTCCTGACGTGGCGGCCTCATCGAACTGGCACCTCTTCTCGGTGAGATGAGGTTCCTTTGCGCACTCGTTACATCAATCACCGGGGTGGACTCGATTTCGAGACCGAGGTGAACTCGCGGCCTCTTGAGAGAGGAGTGAAGGCGCAGCGTCGCCGCGCCAAACATGTCGTAGCGCCGACGTTGACATCAGCAATCGTCGCGCTCGCAGCCTGTCCGCGGTGCGTTGGACAGATGGCTAACGGGGGGTAAGGTGCGCGCTCGCATCTACAGCCGCGGCACCTCAGACCGCAGCCTGCGCAGGTCATGCGCCGGGCGTTAGGCCGCACGAGAACCGCCGTGCCAGCTTTTCCGTTGATGAAGACCAAGTCGAGTTCAGCGCCGTGCGCGCTCAGGGGCCTGGCGGCCAGAAGGAAAGGAAGTGGGTATGGCCAAGCTCGTGTTCGGAATGAACCAGTCCCTGGACGGCTACGTCGATCATATGGCGTTTGCGCCAAGCCCCACGCTCTTCCGTCACTTCATCGAGGAGGCTCAGGGGCAGGCGGGCAGTGTGTACGGTCGCCAAATGTATGAGGTCATGCGTTACTGGGACGACGATCATCCTGAATGGGATGCAGAGGAACACGCCTTCGCGGCGGCGTGGCGGAACCAGCCAAAATGGGTCGTCTCGCGCTCGTTGAAGTCGGTCGGCCCCAACGCTAGGCTTGTTGAGGGTGATCTTGAGGGCGCGATCCGCGAGCTGAAGGCCGAGCGCGACGGGGAGATCGAAGTGGCTGGCCCGGAGTTGGCGCACAGCCTCACCGAACTTGGCCTGATCGATGAGTATCGAATCTACCTGCACCCCGTCGTGCTTGGTCACGGCAAGCGATATTTCGCCGGACCCCGCCCGCCGCTCCGCCTTATGACTAGCGATCGGATTGGCGAGGATGTGATCAGGTTGACCTACGTTCCTGCTTAGTCTCGCGACTCGCCGGATGCAAATCAACGCCGCTTACGCGCCCCGTTCGGCGGAACCACTGGAGGCCATAGGCCCAGGGGGGCGGCATGGGTAGGAAGCCGAAGCAGCGTCGTCTGTCCGAGCCAGGTCAACCAATAGCCGCCTGGCCTAGCGAGGCTGATTTCGCAGGGGTAGAGCTCGAAGCCGTGCTGGTCGACGTGCCTCAGGACGGTAGCTACGTCGATGTGGTCGGTGAGTCACGGTGCCAGAGCGTTCTCGAGGCCGCCGCTGAAGGCCGCTCGGTGGACGGAGCGCGTCAGCCTGACCACATCGGCGTCCTGCTCCCAGAGCCGACCAACGTCTACGACGCCAACGCCGTCCGCGTCTTCCTGCACGCTGGCCGGGTCGGCTACCTCTCACGAGACGACGCTGTCCGCTACCGCGCCGTAATCGACGAGCTGGCCGCGCGCGGCCAAGTGCTCGCAGCTCGGGCAAGTATCACCGGCGGCTGGGATCGCGGAGACGGCGATCGCGGCTCCTTCGGCGTCGTGCTGTACATGAACGACCCCGACGCTCTCTTGCACGAGATTCGCGAGGGCTCGGAACTGTCGGCAGTACCAGCACAGCCTGCTTCCGTACAGGCCGCGGCTTACCCGGTCGCACCTGCTGACTGGTATCCCGATCCAACCGGACGCCATGCCCACCGGTACTGGGATGGCGCAGTGTGGACCGGGCACGTCGCTGACAACGGCGTCTCCAGCTGGGATCCGATTCCCTCATGACGGCTGGCAGTCCGCCCGAATTCAAGTACAAGTGCAACGCCGTTCATCCGCATGCGGCACGACGCCCGCCTGAGCACGCGCTGCGGTAGAGTCGGACGGCGCGGGTCTGTCCAGCAAGCGGCGAGGCGCTCGATGAGAGCAGCGGTCTTCAACGCATACGGTCCGCCGGACGTGGTGCACGTCGCCGAAGTCGACAAGCCCGCGCCCGGCGACGACGAGCTGCTGGTCAAGGTGCACGCCACGACGGTCAATCGGACCGACTGCGCCTACCGCAGCGCGAGGCAGTTCGTCCTGCGCTTCTGGACGGGCCTGTCGCGGCCGACGAAGCGGCCCGTCCTCGGGACCGAGTTCGCCGGCGAGGTCGAGGCAGTCGGGAGCAGCGTGACCTCCTTCTCGCCCGGCGACAGGGTCTTCGGCTACGTCGAAGGCACCTTCGGGGCTCATGCCCAGTACCTGACGATCCCGGAAGATGGATCGCTCGCGGTCATCCCGGCGGACCTGACCTACGAGGAAGCCGCTCCCGCGACCGAGGGTTCGCACTATGCGCTCTCGTCGCTCCTGCGCGCGAAGGTGTGCAGCGGGCAGGACGTGCTCGTCAACGGTGCGACGGGGGCGATCGGTTCGGCGGCGGTCCAGCTGCTCACCGCCGCCGGGGTCCGCGTGAGCGCCGTCTGCGGCACGCCCGACCTGGAGCTCGTCAGGGGGTTGGGCGCCGACAAGGTCGTCGACTACACCGCCGGAGACTTCACGGACGACGAGCGGCAGTACGACATCGTGTTCGACGCCGTCGGCAGGAGTTCGTTCGGCCGCTGCAGGCGTCTGTTGAAGCCCGGCGGGATCTACGTGTCGTCGGAGCTCGGTCCCTGGCTCCAGAACGCCATCCTGTCGCTCGTCACCCCGATTGCGGGGCGATCCTTCGACCGCAAAAAGGTCGTCTTCCCGTTTCCCGAGATCGATCAGGCGATGGTACGGCGGTTCGCCCGGCTCATGGAGTCCGGGGCGTTCAGGCCGGTCATCGACCGCCGGTATCCGCTGGACGACATCGTCGAGGCCTACAAGTACGTCGAGACGGGTCAGAAGATCGGCAGCGTCGTCATCGTCGTCGACCACGCGAGCCGCCCGGGGTGATCGGCTGGTCCGAAGCGCTCTACTTGTCTCCGAGGCAGTAGAGCGAGCCGTCGCGCGAGCCGATGAACACCTTGCCGTTCCACATGACCGGCGTACTCTCGAACGCGCCGCCGCCGGTGAAGGTGGACTTCTCCTCGACAGTGACGGTGTACCAGTCGCCGCCGGGGCTCTTGAGGGCTCCGGCGGCTCCCTTGGCCGCCTGCTTGTACGTGATGTCGTACAGGTGGACCTTGTCGTCGTAGCCGGCGGCGACGATGCTGTCGTCCACCATGATCGGCGTGCCGATGCCTCCGCCCACATAGAACTTGGCGACGACCTGGGGCGTGGGCCAGGGCCCGTCGCCGTTGGGTCCCGGGCCCTCTCCCGACGTCCGATTCTGCGAGACGACGTAGAGGTTGCCGTCGATGGCGATGAAGGCGGCGAGGCGTGGGCGGCGGCCCCACGGGTCGTAGGCGTCGTTGACGGCCACCGACCCGACCACGCCGCCCTCCCAGTCGCCGACCGTGCGGTCGCCCGTCGGGAAGAACCAGACGACCGACTCGGCGGGGTCCTTGGACGGGTCCAGCATGAGCACCCCGCCGTGCCCGCTGATGTACTGCTTCTCCACGGGCACGAGCAGCTTGCCGGCGGCCGTCGGCACCGACGTGCCGTCCAGGTCGCTGCCCGTCTTGTAGTCCCAGACGACCTTGAGGTCGCTGCGGCGCATGCCATACACGTGACCGGCGCCGGAGCTGATGTAGACGACGTCGTCCAGCAGGCTCGGTGAGGCCTCGAGGACGAGGTTGCCGCCGTGCGCTGCAGCGTCGCCGGGGTCGCCGAGCAGCAGCCGGCTGGCGATGATGTCCGGCGTCTGGTAGCCGTTCCAGGCCCTGGTGGCGAAGGGGTCGAGCTTGTAGAACCACCCGCTCTCGACCCCGGAGTACATCCGGCCCTTGAGGTAGAAGCCGCTGCCGTCCACGTCGCGGCTGTAGCTGGCGGTCAGCGGCACCGGGAGGCGCCAGACCTCCTTGCCGGTACCCAACGAGACCGCCCGGTACGGTGCGAGGCTCGGGTCGGTGAAGCCGCTGGGGTAGCCGCGGCGCGAGCCGGCGAGCACCAGGTACCTGTCGTCGCGGCTCGCCGGGTGCGGGTCCTCGATCACCGTGGGGCTGCTCTTGATGATGTCGTCGAACGGGTACTCCCACACGACCTTGCCGGTGGCGAGCTCGATCTTGTGGAGGTTGTGGTCGAAGCCGCCGACGACGAGGTAGAGCCTGGACCGGTCCTTGACGATCGCGGGCTGACCGGTCCAGCCGGTGCCCGACCACGTGGCCGGCTTGACGGGCTTGTTGGGCTTGTCGCCCTTCTTGCGCACGCCGGACGTCAGGCCGCTGCCGATGGTCGTCTTCCAGATGAGCGAGAGCTGCTTGGGCGGCGGCCCCAGGCCGTAGAGCCGCCGCGTCTCGTCGCCCAAGAAGGTGCTGACCTTGACGCCGTCTCCGCGCTTCTGGATGGGCGGCGGCGGGTCGACGGCCGCCGCGTGCGTGTCGCCGGCGACGAGGACGGCGCCGGCCGCCGGCGCGGCGGTCGCTCCGGCGGCGGTCTGCGCGCCGGTGGTCGAAGCAGGCCCGGCTGCCGCCGTGCCCGCTGTAGCCGGCCCCGCGAAGTGGTCCCACGCTTCCTGCGCCCAGCCGCCGCCGACGAAGATGCCGCCGGCGATGACCACGAGGAGGACGGGGACGAGGGTGCGCCGCAGGCGACGCTGCCGCCGGCGGCCGACTTCGCGGCCGCTTTCGCTCACATACACGTGGTATGGCGCGCTCGGGCGCGAACGGCGTGTGCTCACGGCGCGCCTAGCGTACCATCCGCCGGTGCCAAACGGACTAAGGCTTTCTCCCGAACGGCCGATGCAGGTCACTGTGAGTCTTCACCGAGCAAGAGCACGGCGCGCCCTCGCCGGACGCGCCGCCCTGCTGGCGGCGGCGATCCTGCTTGCCGCCGTCCTCGCCGGCGCCGTCAGCGCCGGCGCCCAGGCACGCGAGGCGCCCAAGACCCAGGGCCTGACGACCACCGGCCCGATCCCGCCGGCCAACGTCAGGCCGGCGACCGGTGCCCGGCGGGCGGTCGCTGCCGCCGGTGAGGTCGTCGTCGCCGGCGTCCCCGCCTACATCTGGCACGACGGTTGCGCCCCGACCTCCACCGGCATGGTGCTCGGCTACTGGGACGGTCACGGTTTCCCGGATCTGATCCCCGGCGACGCGAGCACCCCCACGGCTGCCGCCTACCAGGCCATCGCCTCGCACGGCACGCCGGCGGCGCCGGGCCACTACGAGGACTACGCCCTGCCCACGGATTCCGGTGGCGCCCTCAAGCCGGACAAGAGCGAGCCGCCGGCCGGCGACGAGCACGCGAGCGACTCGGTCGCCGACTTCATGGAGACTTCCTGGAGCGCCGACGGGCTGGCCTACGGCTGGAGCTACACCAACATGGTCGGCCCGGCGTTCACCAGCTTCGCCGAGCTACGTGTGCCCGGCGTGACCGCCACCGCCATCGACTACTACACGGGCAGCTACGGCTCCTGGGCGTTCACGTTCGCCGTCCTCCAGCAGGAGGTCGACGCCGGCCGGCCGATGGTCCTTTTCGTCGACTGCAACGGCGACGGCTCCACCGACCACGCCGTCGCCGGCATCGGGTACCGCGAGACCAACGGCTACCCCGAGTACGCCTGCTGGGACACGTGGTCGACTGCCATGCGCTGGCAGCGCTTCCGCGACGTCTCGTCGAGCTACGCCTGGGGCGTCAGCGGAGGGACGGCGCTCGCGCTGACCGCCGGCACGCCGCCGCCGGTCATGGACGTGACGGCGCCGTTCACCAGCGTCGACGGCGCCGGGACCGGCTGGCGCCGGACACCGGCGGCGCTCGTCCTGAACGCCAGCGACGCCGGCTCCGGCGTGGACTTCATCGAGGCAGAGCTCGACGGCGCCGGTCTCACAAGGCTCCCGGGCCTGCCGGGCACCCTCGAGGTCTCCGGCCAGGGCGTCCACACCGTGCGCTATCGCGCGACCGACAAGGACGGCAACGTCGAAGCCACCCGCAGCCTCACGGTGAGGATCGACGCCGAGGCCCCGGTGACGTCCGCGCGCGCTGCGAGCGTCCTGCGCGGCGCACGCGTGACGCTGCGGTACCGCGTCGTCGACCTGACGCCGAAGGCGAAGGTGCGCCTCGTGGTGCGCACACTCGCCGGCCACCGTGTCGCGACGCTCAAGCTCGGCGCCCGCCGCACCAACACGCTGCGCGTCGCGAGGTGGCGCTGCAAGCTCCCGCGCGGCGCCTATCTCGTCACCGTGTACGCCACCGACCAGGCCGGCAACCGCCAGGCGACGGCCGGCTCCGCGCATCTGACCGTCCGCTGACCAGCGCGTCCGCTGCCGGCGCCTGAGGCGCCGTGCCCTCAGCCGGCCCGGCGGGGCTCGCCCCCGACGGCGCGCCGCGACGGGCAACGGTTCCACCCTTCTTCCGCAGGGAACTCTCCGGGTGGCGGTCGCTTGGCCGCCTCCACCCACGCACGCTGTGAGGGACCGGCATGGCGACCAATATCGACATCGTCCGCACCGGCTACGAGAGCTTCAGCCGCGGCGACATCCAGACCACGCTCGCGATGTTCGCCGAGGACATCGAGTGGCACGAGCCCGAGTGGACCTACGGGCCGGCCTCGGGCTCGTTCCGCGGGCGCGACGAGGTGCTGCGCAGGATCTTCGCGCCGATCCCCGAGCTCAACGACGCCTTCGCGCTCGAGCCGCTCGAGTTCTACGGCGACGGAGACACCGTCATCGTCACGGGGGTGTTCCACGTCACTCCCAAAGGCGCCCCGGCTGGCGTCCTTGTGCCATTCGCGCACGTCTGGACCGTGCACGCCGGCCGCATCGACAGCCTCCGCGCCTACAACGACGTGCGCGAGATCGTCGCGTCTCACGCCGCCCGCGACGCCGACGACTGAGGCGGCGAGCGCCGTTGGTGGTGTGCGGACGGGTGACACGTCAGGTGAAGCCATAGGCGATGTCACCGATGACGCCATCCATGTCACCACCAGTGACGCCACGGGCGATGACACCTATGGCGCCACGGGTTACGTCATCCCTGTCGCCACTGGTGATGCCATCCATGGCGCCAGTGCTCACGCATGATCACCCGTGATGGCTCCGCTGGGCCCGCGGTCTGAGCCGGCGGATCGGCGCCGCGAGTCCCGCGTCCCTGCCCCTGCGGTAAGCTTGTCGTATGACCGAGAAGATCCGACTCACACAGTTCGCGGCCAAGAGCGGTTGAGCGGCCAAGCTGGGTCCGTGCGACCTGCAGGCCGTCCTCGAGAGCATGCCCGCCGCCACCGGTGAGTTCGCGCGTCTCCTGGAGACGCGTGACGACGCCGCCGTGGTGCCTATCAGCGACGACCTCTGCCTGGTGCAGACGGTCGACTTCTTCACGCCCATCGTGGACTCGGCGTACTGGTTCGGGCAGCTGGCGGCGGCCAACGCGCTGAGCGACGTCTATGCGATGGGCGCGCGGCCGCTGACGGCCATGAACCTGGTGGCCTGGCCGTCGGACCTCGACTTCGGCGTCCTCGGCGAGGTGCTGCGCGGCGGCATGGAGAAGGTCCTGGAGGCCGGCGCCGAGCTGGCCGGCGGTCACTCGATCGACGACAAAGAGCCCAAGTACGGCCTGGCCGTCACCGGTGTCGCCAGGCCCAGCGAGATCGTGTACAACGGCGGCGCGAAGGCGGGCGACAAGCTCGTGCTCACCAAGCGCCTCGGCATCGGCGTGCTCGCCAGCGCGCTCAAGAACGGCATCATCAGCGAAGCGGACATGATGCCGGCCATCGAAGAGGCCGCCGTGCTCAACGCGGCCGCGGCCGCGGCCATGGCCCAGATCGGCGTGCACGCCTGTACCGACGTGAGCGGCTTCGGGCTCGCCGGCCACCTCGGCGAGATGCTCGATGCGAGCGCCGCCGCGGCGGTGGTGCACCTCTCGGCGCTGCCGCTGCACGACGGTGTCCTCGACCTGATCGCCCGGCAGGTGTACGCCGGCGGCCTGCGCAACAACCGGGAGTTCCTGCTGCCGCGGCTGCACGAGGAGGGACCGGCCGGCGTGGCCGAGCCCGTCCCCGCCGGCGTCGCCGCGGGCGGCCGGTTCGCCGGCTCCGTCGGCGGGCAGGATCCGCTGGTGCTCTCGCTCTTCGACCCGCAGACCTCCGGCGGCCTCCTGCTGGCCGTCGCACCCGAGAAGCACGCGCTGCTGCTCGATGCGCTCGAGCACGCCGGCGCCGGCGCCTGGACGATCGGCGAGGTCGTCGCCGGCCCCAGCGGCGCGCTCGTGCTCGAGGGCTGACCGGGTGGCGCCCGAAGACTGGCAGAAGCGCCATCCGTGGGGCGAGGACGGCCGCGTCGACCCGGACGAGATCGGCCTCGGAGACGAGGAAGAGGCCGCGGGGCCGGACGCGCCGTCACACGGCCTCGTGACCCGTGCCCTCTCCGTGGTCCCATTCCTGCTGGTCGCGGCCTGTGGGCTCATCGGCGTCGTGGGCTGGCTGATCATCGTGCTGCTGGGCATGGGGACTGGCGAGCCCATCTGGCGGGCGATCAAGGGCCTCTCGCCCGCGCAGGTGTTGTGGCAACTGCTGCTCGTCGTGCTCATCGGGGCCGTGCCGGTCCTCTTCACCCTCGCCGGTTCGTGGGCGACCTCGCACGGCTTCAACGAAAGCTCGGGGCGGATCTTCTGGGGGGTGAGTGAGGCGCTGTGGGGTCTGGCGGCCCTCGGTCTCGTGGCGGTCGACCGGGCGCGGCATGTGTGGCTGACCGACCTCGGGCTCTCGACGCTCGACTGGTGGTTCCTGTTCGGCGTGGTAGCGTTCGCGATGATCATGGCCGGCGTGCGCCTGCGGCGTGCGCCCGGGTCGGTCCTGCGGAGGTGACGGGGACGTGAGCGACGCGAAGCGGACGAAGAAGGACGCCGGGGCGGACGGCCGCCAGCACCAGCTGCGCTCGCTGGCGGCTGTCGACGAAGTGCTGCGCGAGCCGGCCGTCGAGGAACTGCTCGAGCGGTATCCGCGTGCGCTCGTGGTCGACGCGGTCCGCGCGGTCATCGAGCGGCTCCGCGCGGAGATCCTCGCCGGCGGCGAGACGTCCGCCGCCGAGGCGGCGGACGTCACCCCCGGCGCGCTGACGCCCTGGGTCGCGCGGCTGCTGGAGGCGGCGGTGACGCCGTCGCTGCGCCGCGTCATCAACGCGACCGGCGTGGTCGTGCACACCAACCTCGGCCGCGCGCTGCTGCCGCGGGCGGCGGTCGAGGCCGTCGTCACCGCCGCCATGAGCTACTCGGACCTCGAGTACAGCCTGGCGCGCGGCGACCGCGCCTCGCGCCAGGATCACATCCACGACGTCCTCTGCACGGTCACCGGCGCCGAGGACGCGCTCGCCGTCAACAACAACGCCGCCGCGATCCTGCTCGCGCTCGCGGCCACGGCGCGCGGCGGCGAGGTGCTCGTCGCCCGCGGCCAGCTGGTCGAGATCGGCGACGGGTTCCGCATCCCCGACATCCTGCGCGAGAGCGGCGCCGAGCTGGTCGAGGTCGGTACCACCAACCGCACGTATCTCAAGGACTTCGAGGCCGCCTGGACCGAGCGCACGCGCGCGGTCCTGCGCGTGCACACGAGCAACTACCGCATCGTCGGTTTCACCGCCGAGCCGGCGCTGGAGGAGCTCGCGACCCTCGCGCACGAGCGCGGCGCGGTGCTGATCGACGATCTCGGCAGCGGGGCACTCGCCGACCTCGAGCTGTTCGCGGAGGAGCCGGCGCTGGCCGACAGCGTCGCCGCCGGCTGCGACATCGTCACCTTCAGCGGCGACAAGCTGCTCGGCGGTCCGCAGGCCGGTATCGCCGTCGGCCGCACCGCCGCCATCGAGGCGATGCGCCGGCACCCGCTGGCGCGGGCGCTGCGCATCGACAAGCTCGACCTGGCGGCGCTCGATGTCGTGCTGCGGCTGTATCTGGACCCCGCGCGGGCCGTCGCCGAGATCCCGACGCTCGCCGCGCTGGCGTGCCCGCTCGAGGATGTGCGCGGGCGCGCGGGCAGGCTGCGCGAGCTGCTCATCGGCGCCGGCGTGCCCGAGGACCGGCTCGAGCTCGTCGAGACGGTCGCCCGCGCCGGCGCAGGAGCGCTCCCGGTCACCGAGGTGCCGAGCGTCGCGGTCGCGGCCGCGGTGCCCGCGGCCGAGGCCGACGCGCGCGCCGAGCTGCTGCGCCGCGGCGCGCCGGCCGTCGTCTGCCGCGTGCACGACGGCGGTCTCCTCTTCGACCTGCGCGCCGTCGGCGATGACGAGCTCGAAGACCTCGCCGGCGCCATCCTGTTCGGCCTCGTCTGAGGCGGCCATGAATAGCCGCCGAAGCCAAGCTATCGAGCGGGGCACCGGAGGCGCACCGCTCAGTGAGCGCCCGCCGCTGACCCTGGGTACCGCCGGTCACATCGACCACGGCAAGACCGCGCTCGTCACGCGGCTCACCGGCAAGAACACCGACCGCCTGCGCGAGGAGCGCGAGCGCGGCATCTCCATCGAGCTCGGCTACGCGGAGCTCGAGCTGCCGTCCGGCGCGCGGCTCAGCGTCGTCGACGTGCCCGGCCACGAGCGCTTCGTGCGCACCATGGTCGCCGGAGCTACCGGCGTCGACCTCTTCCTTCTCGTCATCGCCGCCGACGACGGCGTGATGCCGCAGACGGTGGAGCACCTCGCGATCATCGAACTCCTGGGGGTGCGCGACGGCGTGGTGGCGCTCACCAAGGCCGACCTGGTAGACGAGG
>Ga0302322_100003726_pt1 | contig 13167 bp, 9 predicted proteins | sample Fen_T0_2_FD_203757 | JGI IMG/M metagenome (GOLD analysis project Ga0302322, IMG submission 203757) | Peat permafrost microbial communities from Stordalen Mire near Abisko, Sweden - Fen_T0_2 | ecosystem: Environmental > Terrestrial > Soil > Wetlands > Permafrost | place: Sweden: Abisko...
TAGAACTAATGGCCAGCGAATGGCTAAGTGGGTCGAAGATCGCGGTCGAGGCGCCCGGATAGCGAGGCGCGACGAAGGCGCATACTGGGGTATGTAACTGAGGAGCACCGACGCCAGCCGGGATAGCCGGGATGCCTCGGGCGCGAGCTCGATCGACTTAGCCATTCGCGGGCCCCAAGCGGTGGCGCGCCGCTCGAGCAAGGCTCGGAAGCGCGCGCCGCTCGATAGCCCCAAGGCACTAGCGCGCCGTGCGCGCGCGGTCAGCGCCCGGACAGAAACGGCAATCGCTGGAATAGCCACTCCGGGGTGTTCTTCACGATCGGCATGGTGACGCGCCAGAATGAAGGCACGTACGCCTCCGCGACGTGCGCGTCCAATGCGTGCAGGATCGAGCGCGCAACGGACTTAGGCTTGCCGAACAGGGCGTGCTTCTTGTGGTCGCGCGTCATCGGCGTATCCACGGGGCCAAGCTTCAGGGTCGTGACACTGACTCCCGAAGCGTACAGGCGTGTACGCAATCCCTGCAGGTAAATGTTCAACGCGCCCTTAGCTGCTCCATACGTGTAGTTGCGGGGTCGGCCGCGATCGCCGGCGACCGAAGTGATCACGCCAAGCGTACCGGCCTTGGCCCGCTCCAGGTGATTGGCGATCGGGATCAGCAGCGACACCACACTGGTGAAGTTGACCCGTAGGATCTTTTCCGCTTCCACGAAGCTCTGTTCGCTGGCCAGTTGATCGCCGAGCTCGCCGTGCGCGATCAACACGCAATCGACCCGCCCGAGCGCGAGCACGGCTTCCTTTACGCAGCGCTCATTTTGGTCGACCTCCGCGAAATCGGCAGATTGCGTCGTCACCTGGCTGCCGCCACAACGCCGCGCCACTTCTGCCAGCTTGTCCGTGTTGCGGCCGACCAAGTGCAGGCGGTCACCTCGCGCAGCACACAGCACGGCCACCTCCGCCGCGACGGCCGACGTCGCTCCGAAGATCAACACCTGCCGTGTGCGCGCCGCGAGCTGGGTCATCAAAAGCCAATCTTGCGCATCACGAAGCGAGGCAAGCAGCGAATCACGAACATTACCAAAGCCCAGATCCCAGGCGTGTAGATGACCGCCTTTTTCTTGTCCAAGGCTCGCACCACGTCTCGCGCGACTTGATCGGGTTCACCCGCGAACGGCGGCGGCTTGAGCCCCGCGGTCATGCCGGTCTTTACGAAGCCCGGCTTCACGCACAGTACGTTCAGGCCGGCCTCGTGGTATTTGTGATCGAGCGCCTCCAGGTAAATTGACAGCCCCGCCTTGGCGGAACCGTAGATGGCCACCGGCTTCCGTCCGCGATCGCCGGCCACTGACGAAAATACGGCCAAACGCCCGCCGCCTCGGGCGAGCAACCGCTTCCTCACGTGTTCGCAAAACACTAACGTGTTCGCGTAGTCCAACGTCACGAGCTTGCGCGTCAGCTCGATGTCCGCCTCGAGCGCCTCTTGGGTAGCGAACATCGCGGCGGTCACCACCACGGTGTCGAAATTGCCGAGTGCCGCATCTGCGGCGTCGAGCGCAGCGGCAAAGCCCTCGGGGGCCGCCAGGTCGCAAAGGGCATAGCCGATCGCCGCGCCCGCGGGATGATGGGCCTTCAAATCAGCGGCGCTACGCTCGAGCTCCGCTTGCTCGTTGCCCAGGAGGAAAACGACGTCCCCCCGCTGTACCAGGCGACGGGCAATGGCGCGCCCCATGCCGCTCGTGCCGCCAAAAACGATTGCTTTCATACTTGGTCGCCAAATGCTCGCGCGATGGTGCGCGGCGCGACGGTATTCCGGAACACCCCGGTCCGGCAAGCTGTCAATTGCTCGGCGGTTGGTTCGCGAGCCGCACAGCTGGCGTCCAGGCGCGCTTGCCATCGGGGAGCTCGACCCTGGCTCGCACATAACCCTCGTCGCCACGCAAGACATAGACGGCTGGTCCTTCAGTCAGCGTGCTATGACGCGCGAGCTCGCGGCCACCGCTGCCGATGAACACCACACTGGCACGCGCCTCGACGGGCTCGACCTCGTATTGTCGATCGCGCACTGCGATGCGCCGTAACTCGATACCAGTCGACGCATACAGCTGTCCCTGAGCCATGGCCGAACAAATGGCGGCGCTGTCAGTCACGTCGCCGAAGGTTGAAATCCAGGCTCGACCCGGCGTCGCCGGGGGATCACTCGAAACGTCGATGTGATGTTCGTCGTCGACACCGACGCCCATGAAGTCGGCCCCCGCCTCGAGCGCAATATCCCACAGTGCCTCGTGCGAGGGATGCTCGGCATCGCCGGCCGAATGCACGTACGGATGACCGCTGGCGATTTCGAGCAGCGAAGCGTCTCTGGCGTCCGTGACGTCCGCTGCCGAAAGTGCCCAATCGAAGTTCGGATGGTTGACCAATGCAACGCCGCCCTGCTGGCGCACCGCGCTAATGCCGTTGGACAGTGCAGCGGCCGCGCTACCAAAATTCCCACCGGGGATGCGGCTCTTGGTACAGAGAGCGTTGACGTGCACCTGGCGTCCCCTGCCGGTCATGGTGATCTCTTCACCTGAGATCAGCACGAAACCCGGCTCCTGAAGGGATGCGTAACGCGCCGGTCGCGACAATTGGTTGTGATCGGTCAGAGCAAGGAACTGATAGCCATGGCTGCGATACCACGCGATGGTCTGCTCAGGACTGCTACCGCCATCGCTGAGGGTCGTGTGCGTGTGCACGTTCCCTTTTTGGAAATGCGTGACATCGAAGGTCTTGCTGAAGCGTGGCTCGATAGAAGCATTGGCAAGGCTCGTCGGTCCGCGCATGTCGCGCCGGTCGGCTTCGGCACCGAAGCCCAAGCCGCTGAGCAGACCCAGCGCGCCAATCACAGTCGTGGTGATACCCCTGCGAAGCGTAGCGAGTGACATGGTCTTGGGGCAGCCAACTACGGCCAGCTAGCCAGCCACTATAGCGCGACAACCCGGCAAACGCCCAAAGCGGGCTCGCACGCCAGAGCCCCGGGGGTGCCAGCGGGGTTCGGAAGCCGGCGTTAATCCCGGAGATCTGTGATATTCTAACGTTCGAGCGCGCCTTGAACCTGACGATTATCCGCAAGCTACTTTCGCCCGAGCTCCTTGCCCAGATCAATGCCCGCCTAGCCAACGCCAAGTGGGTGGACGGGCTGCTCACGGCTGGCCAAGCGGCAGCGCGCGTCAAACGCAACCTCCAGCTCGAGGCGGGACCAGACGCTCAAGAACTCGGCGACCTGGTAAAAAAGGCGCTGCTGGCCAACGACAAGTTTCCTCCGCTCGCTCTGCCCCGCCGGCTCACTCCAGCAATCTTCAGTCGCTATGAGAACGGCATGGAATACGGCGCACATACCGACGACGCCGTGCGCGCTCGGGATGGTGTACGTACTGATTTGGCGGCGACGCTGTTCTTGTCCGAACCCGAAAGCTATGACGGCGGAGAGCTCGTCGTGAACAATAGCTCGGTGAAGCCGGGAGCCGGGGATCTCGTCCTGTATCCGGCCACGACCGTGCATCGCGTCGCGCCCGTCACTCGCGGCGTGCGGCTGGCCGCGGTGTTTTGGGTCCAAAGCCTGGTCAGGAGCCAAGAGCAACGTGAGTTACTCTTGGCTCTGCACGGGGCAATCGCGCGCCTCGGCGCTCACCCAGTGACCGTAAGCGTCGAGGCCGTGCAGCAGAATTTGCTGCGCATGTGGGCTGAACCATAAGCACGCGCGCGCCCGGCGCGTTCAGGGGCAAACGCCGTTCGTGTATGGCACGCCAACCGCTCCCGCAGCGACCCAGGCCAAGATCGCGCTTTTGTCGGCAGCGCTGATTGTCTTGCCTGAACCAGGCGGCGGCATCGCGCCGCTTGCAAGCTTGTTCGTGATGTTGTCCTTCTCGCCAAAGAGGTTCGCGTAGGTCACGAGCGGCACCGGTGCTCCGTTCGGTGGCGCGGAATGACAGTTGCGGCAGACGGTGAATAGCGTGTCGATGTTGCCGGATACGCAGTTGGCCGAAGCGGGAGTAAACAGCACTGTTGTGCCAGCAGAGCCTGCGGATCCTGCGGTGCCTCCGCTGCCCGCTTTGCCCCCACTGCCCGCAGTGCCGCCGCCACCGGCTTTGCCGGCGCCAGAGCCTGCCGCGCCGCTGGCACCCGCACCACCGGATGCGCCAGGGCCACCTGCTTTGCCCGCGCTCCCGCCAGCACCTGAACCGCCAGCGGACCCCCCGCTGCCACCCGCTGTACCGCTGCCACCCGCTGTACCGCTGCCACCCGCTGTACCGCCACCCCCACCGGCGCCAGCCGCAAAGACGTCGGCTTCGCCCCCTTCCTCCTCGACGCCGCCGCTGCCGCCTTCCGTCGGGGTCTCGCCAGCCATGCTCGATTCGCCGCCGCCGCTCGTGCTACCGGCCTTGCCAGTACCGCCAAAACCAGCCGTTTGATCGGGATCGGGAACCCAAACCTGTTTGGTGCCGCCGCACCCTCCGGCCACTCCCGCTGCGACGAGCAGACTCAAAGCACTCAACAAAAGCAGATTGGATTTAGTCATCGCCATTCTTTCTCGATCTTCGTTGGTCGAACTCAGCGCATCGCGCGCCACGCGACAATGACTCAAGAGTTCAGCTGCGTTGAGTAGCTCTCAGCGAGATCGTGTTTCTCTGATGCTTACTCGGCGTGACAATGGGCGCACATTGCGCCAGTTCGGCACGACGTCATTGACAAGACTTTGCCGTAGCGATTGCACAGCTGCCATTCATGCCGAGCCACTTCAACGCCGTCGCCTTCTGCCACGCGGATAGGGTGTACGGTGGACGGGGCATCGTGCCGCTCTTGATCACGCCGTAGATTTGCGCAGCGTTCGGCTTGATGTCCGCGAAGGTCACGTACGAGGAAAACACGCCTTTCACAGGTGGATTCGCATGACAATTGCGGCACGCGTAGAGCGCGGTCGAGACGTCACAGGGAAGGAACATGTCGAGCGTCGAGTGATCGTCCGCAGGGTCGCAGATGGGTTCGAACACGGCTGGGGTGCCTGCACCAGCAGCGCCTGCACCAGCAGCGCCTGCACCAGCAGCGCCTGCACCAGCAGCGCCTGCACCAGCAGCGCCTGCACCAGCAGCGCCTGCACCAGCAGCGCCTGCACCAGCAGCGCCTGTACCAGCAGCGCTGACCATGCCGCTGCCGATTGCAGGCGGGGGACTAACCGCACTCGCTGAACCGCCACTGCTCACTGCCGGCTCGCCGCCTGCCGAGGACGCGAGATCGGACGGTTGTGACGGGTCAGGAGCGCCGCCCTCGTTCATCGTCGACGGAGAGTCGATGTCTCCGCCGAAGCCGAGGTCAGAACCACCACCGGCCGCGAAAGGCGAGGCGCCGCCGCTTGGGCTTTCAGAACCTGCGCCGCCGCCCGTCGTGATCGAAGCCTCTTCGTGGTCGCCGGAAGAACACGCCCAAACGAAGAGTACGGTCACGACGAGCGGCGAGACAAGCGAAGCTGCCTGACGACGCCTCTGGTACATTCACTGCTTACCGTTGCGGCGGCGACGCACCGCGCCGAGCATGGCCAAACCGAAGGCGAACAGTGCGGCGCCGCGCCCCTTGGTCGCCGGCGTCGCCGTGGAAACGCTACAGCCGCCGTCGTCGACGGTTTCGTAGTGGCCCTTGCTGCCAGCCGTGCCCGAGGGCGCATCGCCTTCGCCGCTGCCAGCGACGCTGGTGCCCGAGCCCCCTTTGCCACTGGACTTGCCACCCGTGCCAGGGCTGGCTCCGCCGGCGTTGGTCGAACCGCCAACGCCGACCTCGCCAGCCTCGCCGCCTTCGGCCGTTCCGGCTTCGCCGCTGCCAGCAGCTCCTGCGGTGCTGCCGCCACTGGCCGCGGTGCTGCCGCCTGCGCTGGTGCCGCCGCCTGCCGTCACGCCGCCAGTGCCTGCGGTGGTGCCACCGCTGCCTGCCGTCACGCCGCTACTACCGCCTGATGTGCCGCCGCTGCCCGCAGTCACACCGCTACTGCCGCCTGATGTGCCGCCGCTGCCTGCAGTCACACCGCCGCTACCGCCGCTCCCTGCGACCACGGGAGGCGCGACCGGCGTCGGCACCGTGTAAGTGAACGGCGACGACGTGGCAACGTTCCCGAAGCGATCCGTAGCACTCAGCTTGACTGTGACCACTGCGCCAGCGACCTGTGCCGGAATGGTCGCGCGGAACAAATCAGCGCCGTAAAACGAGCCTTTGACAGTCTTTGGAATTCCGCCAGCGAGGTTGTACGTGATCGACGTGGCCTTGATCATCTGGCCCGTCTCGTTGGTCACGCTGTCGCGCAAGGCGTAGCGGATCACGGTAGGCGTCTCGGCCAATGGCGTAGGCGTCTGGATGGCGCGGAAGATTGGAGGTCTGCTGTCCGGCACGGAGCCGCCACCGCCGTAGTAGATCTTTTCGTCGAAGTTACCGCCTTCTCCTTGGCCGGTCACCATGTCGAGTATCTTGTCGCCGTTGAAGTCGGTCAGGTCGTGGGAAAGCGACGAGTCACCGCTGGTGCTGGTGCCGCTAAAGCCATAGGGGACGCCGTCCGGCACGAAATTGAAGTGACCGGTGCCATCATTCATCAGCAGCTTCTCGCTGCGACCAGAGAGCGTTGCAACGATCAGATCGTAGTGATTGTCGTTGTTGAGATCGGCACATTTGAGCGCGTTGTCATCACCACCGGGTTCGCCGACCACCCGATTGGCGGTGTCGTCCACGAACTTTCCGTGGCCATCGTTGATCAGGATTTGCGAAACATCCAGCGTACCACTGGTGCCACCGCCGTATGCCCAGCTGTAGTTGTTGAGCGGCTTCGGCCCGACGTTGTCGATCAGCATGTCGAGATCGCCGTCGTCATCGATGTCGCAAATCTCTTGGTTGTAGACGTACGGCCCTTGCTTGACCGGATAGTTCGTGGTGACGGTCTGCTTCAGGCCATCAGCGGAGGTCACCACACCAAAGTTGGTACCGTCCTTGAAGTTGGCATGGCCGTCGTTGATGAAGATGCGGCTGAAGCCATTTCGCATGTTGACCAAGATGTCGAGATCGAAATCGTTGTCGACGTCCGCGAAATCGACGTCGATCGGCCGCGTGCCCCAGTAAGAGATAGAACCGGTGGTCTGGGGCGCAATCGAGGGAGCGTTGCCGGCGGCGGCGATGGTCGCTGGCAGGCGATCGGTGGGCGAGAAGAAGTCGCCGTCGTGCTGAACGGCGGCCAAGCTGAATTTGCCGGCGCCGTCGTTCGTATACAGGATGGCGTGCGCCACGGTGTTGGTAGAACCCATGCTCCAGTCCATGACGATGATGTCCGCGTCGCCATCGCCGTCGAGATCGCCCACGTGGCAGGAGCCGGCGTGTGACATCAGGCCATCCGGGAGCTGCGTCGCGGCTCGGTCCTCGTAAACCCCGGGCGCGGTTTGTACGAACAGCTTGTCCTTGTCGAGACCGAAGCCGCCCGGCTGATAGATATCGAGATCGCCATCACCATCGATGTCGGCCACCGAGATCTGACGATTGCGGTTGGCCGCGTTGTTGAACGCAGTCGGCGTCGCGTCCGTGAAAACCCCCTTGCCGTCGTTCAAGTACACGACCGATTCATCGGCCTTGCCCGTCTGGTAGTAGCCGCCGCCATTGGCCAGCAGGATATCCATGTCGCCGTCGCCGTCGATGTCCGCCGTGGTCACCCAGCTCGTGTAGCAACCGGGGTTAGTGTCTTGGCACGGTTGAACCGCTGGCAGTGCCGTGGCGGTATTGAGCGTGAAGAAACCGATTGCTTTGGCTTCACGTGGAGCTGCCAAGGCCGCCAACAGGCTGACCGTAAATACTCCCGACGCGCGGCCGGCGCTCTTCCAGTGAGAACCCCGAACCCTCTTGGCCGGATCCGCCTTCAACACGGCGGCCCCCGCTGTCAAAAACGGTGAAACTGAACCAGTGACACGAGATTGCTTGACCATGGTCGAGATATTCCTAAAAAGATGAAAGCGGTTTCCGGAGAAACGAGACTGAAGCGGGGCGTGCACGCGCAGAGCGCATTCGTCGTACCTAGTCAGGGACTGACGTTGACGGTGAGCGGCTGCCCACTGGCGCACGTCAAACTCAGCTTGTCAGGCAGCGGCAGCGCAGCGACTTTCGAGCACAGTGTTTGATAACTAGAAGTTACCGGCGTGGCGCTGGGGATCGCGCTGGCGTCCTTGGGCTGAATACCGAGCATCAAGAACTGCGGCGTGGCAATCATCGCTCCGCATACCCTGCGTAGCGAACCGGACAAGTCCACGGCTGCATGGGCATCCGAAGCCAAGGAAGCCCCGAACAGGCCTTCGACCTGGGTCCTTTCCGTGCCACTCGAGATCGTGGGCTCGCCCATGATGCGATCTTTCAGCACGCTCACCAGATCACCCACGGTGACCGCGCCCGGGACGTTGGCTGATGCAATCAAACCATCGATCACGTCCGGCGTGGTGTTCCCGACGAGCTTGTTGCATTGGGCGAAGCGATCTTCCCAACCGAGGCGCCCTTGGAAGTCGAGACCGCGGAAGCCGGGCTGCGAGCTCTTCAGGTAGTAGCCGGTCTCGGTTTGGAATTGCAATTCCAGGGTGCCGCTGGCAACGCCGTTGACGGTGATGCTGTTTTCGCCCCAGCCGCTGACATTCGGAAAGACCGAGCCGTAGGCAACCAGAGGCCAGCCAAGGGCGCCGTAGGCGGCTCGCGCTTGAGTCCGCGAGCTGATGGCTTGCACGCTGTCGCTGATGCTGTTGCCCTGCTCCGTGACGTCTGGCTCTGCCATGCGCCAGGGGTCGAAGATGCGCGGCGCGCCGTACGGGTTGTTGCCACAGCCCGTCTCTGGCGCCGCCATGTTCAAGTACGGGCTCGCGAAAATGCCCGAGAGCAGGGCCTTGTTCGAGTAGCCGGACTTGATGAAGGTCTCGGTCAAGGTCCAGAGTTGGTCGCGGGCCGCAGCGTTTCGCGGGAAGTAATTGGCGATCGTCAGTGGCGTACCGACGACCTCTTTCCACACCTTCTCCACGATGTTCATCGTTACGAGGTAGGCGAGCGCTTTGTCCGCGTCGGCAATGTTGCCATCACGGTCCGCGCCCAGGCCTTCGACTTCCAGCTTGTTGAAGCCACCGCGCAAAGCCGCTGCGACGTCCCACATCGAGGTGCGGAGGCCAGAGACGTTACCCAGCCGCGTTTCGACGAATGCCTGATCGATTGGCACCTGGTCGGGCGTCAGGAACTGACCGCAGGCAGCGGCCAAGCCCCAAGGTTGAATCCGGCGCGTCCGGTTCGCGACACTCGTACACATGAGTTCGGTAGAGAAGTTACAGTACAAGAGTGGGTCGCCGGACGCGCAGGTGGGCACTGCGCTACCAGCTGCGGTGATCTGCGCAGCAGTGGCTGTCGCGCAATCGGTGGTCAGGTTGGCCAGCGCGGACGGACCGACCAGGAACTGCGCTCGGCGCAGGGCGCCGTGCAAGCGATCCGCCCCGCTGAAGCCGTTGACCAAGCCCGGCCCCGTCGAGTCGCCGAAGAGCGCCTTTTCGAACAAGCCCGGAACCGGGAAGTGGCGATTGGTCGCCGGATCGCTCGACTGCGTGACCGAGAACTCACTGTTGTGACAGTTGAGGCAAACCATATCGCGGTTCAGGTACGCGCCATCGAACCAGGCTCCGAAGTCGCTGCGACGAGACAGCTCGAGTGGGACCGCGAGCGCATTCGCTCCCTGATACGTCTTGAGCACCATCGTGAACAGGTTCTCGACGTAGATGGGCGTTACGTCGTCGAGCTCGATCGACCCGAACACGACGTCGGCGAAGGTCGGCGCGGCTTTGCCGTCGCCGCCCGTGAGCGGCGATTGGTCTCGAACCCAAGCCGCGACGTCCCTGGCGTCCGTGGTACGCACACGCAGTGCGTCGCAGGCCGCATTTTGCTGCTCATCGATCCGTTGAACGCGCACGAAATCGCGATACAGCTCGGCCCAGTTGGATTGGTAGTCCGGGTTTGCCAAGAGCGCATTGACCACCACCTGCCGACTATGACGAAGGGTGGTGATGGGCGCGGAAACCTTGGTATCGGGCTCGTAGCCGTCCAGCGCGTCGATCTGCGAAATCATGTCCGCGTAGACGTTGACTTCTGCTTGACCGTACGGATGGCGACCGAGAATGCCGAGGATCGCGCGTCGAACGAACGCCTGATCGGTGGCCTGGCATTGGTACCAAGCAACCGAATTGTCCGCCGCGCCGCCTTCGCCGCCTTCACCGCCCGCGCCCGAGTCACCCGTGATGCTCCCACCCCCGATGCCGGGAGCGCCCGCGTCGTCGGGTGAGCCTGCACTTCCGGCAACGCCGGTTTCACCTGCTAGGTTCGTCCCGCCTGCTTTGCCGGCCGAACCAGCGACACCACTCCTCCCGCCGGCATTCTTGCCGCCGGCATTCTTGCCGCCGGCACCCTTGCCGCCGGCACCCATGCCAGAACCGCCGTCGGCCTCGTCGCCAGCGTGACCCGCGGATTGTTTGTCGCTGTCTCCACAGCCCGCCAGGGCCGCAGCGGCGGTGAAGAGCATCAAGAATCGAAGGGAAGTTTTCATACCGTATACCCCAGTACGCGCTTCAATACGCTCTTCACCGCGTTGCTCTCGGAGCTCGAGTCTTGGACTTGTGCACTGCTGAAGCTCGCTTGATCGAAGGGCCAGATGCCTATGGCCAGCAAGGCGGCGATGCGATTCTCGGTCGGCGTCGTGTACACGCTCGCCGTGCCACTCTCGGGGATCGTTCCGTAGATACCCTTTTGCGCGTTCGTGATCGGGCCTCCGATGTAAACTTGGGTGTAGCCGTAGGGCCAGTGGTTACGGCCCGTATTGTTCGTCTTCTGCAAGCCAGGTGTTCGCCCGAACTCCATATTCAGGATGATCATGGTCTTGTTCAGGTCGATCTTGGTCGGGTCGGCTTCGCCGGGCTTGTTCAGCAACGGCAGCAGGCTATTGAAGAAGTTGTTCAGGTTGTGCGACTGCGTGAAGGGGGTCTCGTTGTGCGTGTCGTAACCGCCACCGCCATCTGCCGCGACCAAGCCGGTGTCGATCACCATGCAATGGGCCGCAGGTGCGTCCGGGTGCGTGAGCAAGTGAGCTGCCATCTTCAGGCTCATGCCTGGATAGTTGGCCGTGGCCGTCACGGGAGTCGTGCCGAGCGTCGACCCGTTGGCGGTCTGGGCACCGGCGCGCGCGAAGCACGCGGTACCGGGTACGCGAGCCAAGTACTCGGCAGCCAGCAGATCCTGGATGTCCTTGGCATGCGCCAGCGAATTCTTTGCCGCGCTCAGCTCGTTGAAGCGCGGGGCGCGCAAGATATCGCCCGTGCTCGCGAATTTCAGGCGCTCTTGATACTGGCCGAAGTACGTACCGAGCAGCGCATCGTAGCGCTGGCGATCATCGAGTGAGCCGATCGGTGTGCGGTTGATCAGTGCGCTCAGACGAGCGACATCGTTCATCTTGATGTGCAGCGGGCGCGCGGCGCCGGGATGGAGGCCCGTGGCCAGCATGGTCAAGATGTTGTCGGTCGGAATGAAGGAACCGCTGCCGACGATGCCGTAGGCAAACGGCGCCGGATGCTTGGCTTCGACGTCGTGATCGACGAAGTAGCGTGCCACGTGCGAACCGAGGGCGGCGAGCGACGGAGCACCGAGGGTCGCGCCGGCCATGGTCAGCGGGATGGCGGCCTCGTGCGGCTCGAGCGAATGACGATTGACTACGATCCGCATGCGGTCCGTGATGTCGCTGCGCGCGATCAGTGGCGCCAGGAACGGACTGAGGAAGACGTCTTTTGGCCCGTCGACGTTGTCCCCCGAATCCTTTGCGAAATAGCTGAACAGACCGGGGTCGCTGTAACTACAGGCCTTGGCGGCGTTCAGAAAATCGGTGGGGTACGACTTGTGCCAAGTCTTGGACTCTTCGCTGCCATAGCTCGGAACACAGTAGAAACCTTCCCATGGAGTGACGCCGCCGTAGAGGAAGCACTCCAGGATGTTCGTCGCCTGGTTCTGCTTCGGCAGCATGATGCTCGCGTGATCGGCGGGGACGTCACCGAACAGCGGGACTGCGCTGGCGCGGCGAGTTTTCATGCTCACCGATGCCGCAGCGGCAGCGCTACCGACGGCGGCAGCTTTCAAAAAATTACGTCGTTTCATGCAACTCTCCGTGTTCCGAAAACTCCTCGGCGAAGACACCGGGGTGGGCAGTTGGCTCGAGGAGCCCGTTGATTTGCTGGATCGAGTAGGCGCGCTGGCGCGGCCCGGCCTCGGCGCTCGATGGCCGCTAAGGCTGGGAGAGATGGTGAGCGGTCGTTCTGAGTCCGACAGTGTCGTCGACCGACTCACAAGGGTCATTTGCCCTTTAACTTGTGAGACCCAAATCAGTCAAGAACCAAAACAACACAGTCACACATTTACAAACCAAAACACCTACCGACTCAAACCTCACAATCCGCAACAATCCATGGCGACATACTGCCGCAATCGCAGCGGCTTCCCCGCGAAACCCGCAGAAAATTCCGCGGGTTTCACGCGACAGCGCCCTGCATTTCGGCCGCATCGCCCCTGGCGCACACTATCCACATCGCCTACGTACCTCACAATTGGAGAGTGACCGCGAAAGCCTAAGCCAGCACTAGCCACTCCCAGGGAACCGTCCCAGGACAATGCTAAACAACGAAGCCGCCCAGCCACACCCCGAGCCCGCTGGCAAAAATGCGCGATTTTCGGCGCACTTTTCCGATACCGAAGACACGAAACATAAAACAACTACCAACGAAATGGTTTGATGGCCACTAACTCACTTACCAACCTACCTACCAGATCTAGTCACAATCTCACATTTACGACACACTCCATCGCCGCTCGAAATCGCCCGGCGCAGTGCGCGCTCCAGAAACAAGACCCACCTGTCACCGCGGCTTTACCCCAGCTCCGACTCATTCACTTAACTGAATAAATCAGAACCCTTACAGGCTGCACCCCGGAGCAGCGTCGGAGCGCGGCTGCGGAACCGCAATCGTCCCGAAACCCAACTATTAGGAATCTTGCAATGTCTCGAATACATCTCAGATCTAACACACTGATCTTGTGGCTCTCGCTATCCTCGCTGATAGCGGT
>Ga0302322_100003728_pt1 | contig 13164 bp, 13 predicted proteins | sample Fen_T0_2_FD_203757 | JGI IMG/M metagenome (GOLD analysis project Ga0302322, IMG submission 203757) | Peat permafrost microbial communities from Stordalen Mire near Abisko, Sweden - Fen_T0_2 | ecosystem: Environmental > Terrestrial > Soil > Wetlands > Permafrost | place: Sweden: Abisko...
CACGGCCTTGTGCACGCGCCCATACGACCGCCGCAAAGAGTGGTCACCGGTCGACTCGACGCCCCTCCCCGCCGGCCGCATCCTTCGGGGGTGCGGTCCGCCGCCATCGCCCGGCGGCGCTCCAGGACCGCCGCTCCAGGCAACGACACTCCTTCAGGAGGATGCCATGGCCAAAGTCTTGATGATCCATCCCGACAAGTGCACGGGGTGCCGCAACTGCGAACTGGCGTGCTCGTTCGAGCACGAGGGCCAGTTCCGCCCCAGCGCCGCGCGCGTTCAGGCGTACACGTGGGAGCGCGAAGGCATGTCGGTGCCGATGATGTGCCAGCAGTGCGACGACGCAGCCTGCGTCACCGTCTGCCCCACCGGGGCCATGCACCGCAGCAACACGATGGCGAATCTCGTCGACTGGGACGCCGCCACCTGCATCCGCTGCAAGATGTGCACCATCGCCTGCCCGTTCGGCAACGCGCGCTACGACGCGGCCTCGAGCAGCATCTTCAAGTGCGACACCTGCCAGGGCGCGCCGGAGTGCGTGACCTTCTGCCCCAGCGGTGCGCTCGAGTTCATCGACGACGAGCAGCACGTGCGCTCGCGCAAGAAGGCCTACGCGGCCAAGTTCAAGGACGCCTTCCAGGAGGTGAGCTGAGATGTACGGCTGGACCGGCACCATCCTCCGCATCGACCTCACCAAGGGCAAGGTGAAGCGTGAGGCGACCGACGTCAAGATGGCTCACGACTACCTCGGCGCCCGCGGCCTCGGCGGCAAGATCATCGTCGACGAGCTCGATCCCAAGACCGACGCACTCAGCCCGGACAACAAGCTCATCTTCGCCCCCGGCCCGTTCACGGGCACCTTCGCGCCGTCGGCGGGCCGCTACGAAGTGATCACCAAAGGCCCGCTCAACAACGTCATCGCGTGCTCCAACTCGGGCGGCGCCTTCGGGCCCGAGCTCAAGTACGCCGGCTACGACGCGCTCATCATCGAGGGCAAGGCGGCCAAGCCGAGCTACCTGTGGATCAGCGACGACAAGGTCGAGATCCGCGACGCCGCGGCCATCTGGGGTCACGACACCCCCGACACCACGGACCTGGTGCGCGCCGAGACCGACGAAGAGGCCAAGGTCGCCTGCATCGGGCCGGCCGGCGAGCATCTTTCGCTCATCGCCAACATCATGAACGAGATGCACCGCGCCGCCGGCCGCACCGGCGTCGGCGCCGTGATGGGCTCCAAGAACCTCAAGGCGATCGCGGTCTACGGCACGGGCTCCGTGCAGGTCGCCGATCCCGACCGCTTCAAGGCGGCCGTCATGAACGCGCGGAAGCTCATCCAGGCGCACCCCGTCGGCGGCGCCGGCCTCAAAGCCTACGGCACCGACGTGCTCGTCAACATCCTCAACCAGACGGGCGCCCTGCCCACGCGCAACTTCCAGGACGGCTACTTCCCCACCGCCGACAAGATCGGCGGCGAGTCGCTGGCGGCCAAGCAGCTGGTCCGCCCCAAGGGCTGCTTCAGCTGCATCATCAGCTGCGGCCGGGTCAGCAAGGTCGACAATCCGGACTACAAGGGCTTCGGCGAGGGTCCGGAGTACGAGACGGCGTGGTCGTTCGGCGCCGACTGCGGCATCGACGACCTCGACGCCATCACCAAGGCCAACTTCCTGTGCAACGAGTACGGCATGGACACCATCTCCATGGGCTCCACGATCGCCTGCGCCATGGAGCTCTTCGAGATGGGCGCCATCACGGCCAAGGACACCGACGGCGTGCAGCTCACCTTCGGTAACACCGCCGCGATGGTCGAGATGGTGCGCAAGGCCGGCAAGAACGAGGGGTTCGGCGCCAAGCTCGCCCAGGGCTCGTACCGCCTCGCCGAGAGCTACGGTCACCCCGAGCTCTCCATGACCTGCAAGAAGCAGGAGATGCCGGCCTACGACCCGCGCGGCGTGCAGGGCATCGGCCTCAACTACGCCACCGGCAACCGCGGTGGCTGCCACGTCCGCGGCTACACCATCGCCATCGAGGTGCTGCAGAACGGCGCCGTGATGGACCCGCGCGTCACGGAGGGCAAGGCCGGCCTGGACATCCTGTTCCAGAACCTCACCGCAGCTCTGGACTCCAGCGGCGCCTGCCTGTTCTCGACGTTCGGGATCGGCGGCGCTGAGCTGGCGGAGATGCTCTCGGCGCTCACCGGCGTCGAGTACTCGCTGGACGAGTTCCTCAGGATCGGCGAGCGCATCTGGAACCAGGAGCGCCTCTGGAACCTCAAGCAGGGCTACACGACGGCGGACGACACGCTGCCGGATCGCCTGCTGAACGACCCGATCAAGACCGGCCCCGCCAAGGGCGAGGTGAGCCATCTCGACCAGATGCTGCCCGAGTACTACTCGCTGCGCGGGTGGGACGAGAAGGGCGTGCCCGGCAAGGCCAAGCTGAAGGAACTCGCTCTGAACTGACGGGAGACGAGCCGGGGCCGGCGAGCTGCGCGAGCAGCCCTCGCCGGCCCCGGCGTCCCCGCCGCAGAGCGTGCACCATGATCGTCAAATACTTCGCGACCATCCGGACCTACACCGGAGAGAGCGAGCGGCGTGTCGACGACACACCGCCGACGCTCGGGCCGCTGCTCGAGACGCTGGCGGCGCGCTACGGCAGGCCGTTCCGACGCGCCGTGTTCGCCGGTGATGAGCTCAATCCCGAGATCATCATCTTGGTGAACGGGCGCAACGTCCTCTACTCCGGCCGTCTCGAAGCACCGCTGGCCGAGGACGACGAAGTCTCGATCTTCCCGATGGTGGCCGGCGGATGAAGAAGGAGCGAGCGTGAGCGAGCGTGAGGCCAGCAGCGAGGCGCGCCGCGCGGCGGCCATGGAGCGGCGCCCCTCCGGCGCCCTGCTCGATATCTCGGCGACGCTGACTATTCTCGAGCGCTATCCCGAGCAGGACCCGGGCGAGCTCGTGAACATCCTGCACGACCTGCAGGCCGAGTTCCGCTACCTGCCCGAGGCGGCGCTACGGGAAACGGCTGCCTACCTGGGCCTGCCGCGCGCGCAGGTCTACGGGGTGGCGACGTTCTACCACGGCTTCCACATCGAGCCCCGCGGCGAGCACACCTGCACCGTCTGCATGGGCACCGCCTGCCACGTGCGCGGCGCACCGCGGCTGCTGGAACAGGTCGAACGGGACACAGGGGTGGCCGCGGGTGCCACGGCGGCGGACCTCTCGCTGAACGTCGAAGAGGTCAGCTGCGTGGGCGCCTGCGCCATCGGCCCGCTCGTCATCCTCGACGGCGACACGCATGGTCACATGACGCCCGACAACCTCTCCCGCCTGGTGACGAAGCTCCTCGAGAAGGAGGGGCCGGAATGACCGCGCGGCTCGCGGACCCGGGCGCGCTTGCGCGCCATCGCGAGGCGCTCGCCGCCGTCCGGAGTTCCGAGCGCAGCGTCGTCGCGGTGTGCGTCGGCACCGGCTGCCGCGCGAACGGCGCCATCGATGTCTACCAAGCCCTGCGCGCCGAGGTCGAGGCGCACGGCGGCGCGCGCGACGTCGAGTCGCGCGCCACCGGCTGCCAGGGCTTCTGCCAGGGCGGCCCGCTGCTGCTCCTGTTCCCCGAGGGCATCGTCTACCAGCACGTGCGCGTCAAGGACGTGCCCGAGATCGTCGAGAAGACGGTGCTCGGCGGCGAGCTCGTCGAGCGGCTGCTGTACGTCGACCCGCCGACGGACCTGCAGTGTCGCCGGGAGGAGGAGATCCCCTTCTACCGCCACCAGCAACGCACGCTGCTGCGCGACAACGGCCTCCTCGACCCGAACTCGATCGACGACTACATCGCGCTCGGCGGCTACTCGGCCCTCGCCAAGTCCCTCGACATGGGGTCCGACGCGGTCCTGGAGGAGGTCAAGCGCTCCGGCCTGCGCGGCCGCGGCGGCGCCGGCTTCCCGACGGGACGCAAGTGGGAGGCCTGTCGCAGGGCGGAGGGCGAGCTCAAGTACGTGGTCTGCAACGCCGACGAGGGCGACCCCGGGGCGTTCATGGACGACGCGCTGCTCGAGGGCAACCCGCACAGCGTGCTCGAGGGCATGATCATCGGCGCGTTCGCCATGGGCGCGCGCGAGGGTCACGTCTACGTGCGCCAGGAGTATCCGGTGGCCGTCGAGCGCATCACTCACGCGATCGAGGAGGCGCGCGCGCTCGGCCTGCTCGGCGAGGCGATCCTCGGCAGCGAACTCAGCTTCGACCTGCGCGTCAGCCGCGGCGGCGGGGCGTTCGTGTGCGGCGAGGCGAGCGCCATGATGGCCTCGCTCGAGGGCCGGCGCGGGGTGCCTCGCCGGCGGCTCATCCACCTGTCCGACAAGGGCCTGTGGGGGCGGCCGACCAACCTCAACAACGTCGAGACATGGGCCAACGTGCCGCACATCGCGCTCAAAGGCGCCGACTGGTACCGCTCCGTCGGCACCGAAGGCTCCGCGGGCACAAAGATCTTCTCGCTCGTCGGCAAGGTGAACAACACCGGCCTCGTCGAGGTACCGATGGGCACGACCCTCCGCGATATCGTCTTCGGCGCCGGCGGAGGCGTCCCCGGCGGCAAGGCGTTCAAGGCCGTCCAGACCGGCGGCCCTTCGGGCGGCTGCCTGCCGGCGGACAAGCTCGACGTCCCGGTGGACTTCGACACGCTCGTGGCCGAGGGCTCCATGATGGGCTCCGGCGGCATGATCGTGATGGACGAGGACACCTGCATGGTCGACGTCGCCAAGTACTTCTTGCGCTTCTTGGCCTCCGAGTCGTGTGGCAACTGCACCTCCTGCCGCGACGGCCTCGCCATCTTGCACGACCTGCTCGGCGACATCACCGAGGGCCGCGGCACGCGCACGACCATCGCTCTCGTCGAGGAGCTCGCCGACACCGTGGAGGCCACGTCGCTTTGCGCGCTCGGCACGAGCGCGGTCAACCCGGTGCTGTCCACGCTGCGCTACTTCCGCGAGGAGTATCTTGCGCACGTGGACGACAAGCGCTGCCCGGCGGCGGTGTGCAAGGCGCTCATCACCTTCGGCATTGACGCGGAGCGCTGCAACGGCTGCACGCTCTGCGCGCTCCGCTGCCCCCAGCACGCCATCACCGGAGAGAAGAAGCAACTGCACGCGATCGACCAGGAGCTCTGCATCAAGTGCGGCATCTGCAAGGACGTCTGCAACCGCGACGCAGTACTGGTGCACTAGGAGGCCGTGGTGGACGTTGAGCTGATCATCGACGACGTGCAGGTCACGGCTCCGGAGGGCGCGAGTGTGCTCGACGCCGCCCGTCGCGCCGGCGTGGACATCCCGGCGCTTTGTCATCACGAGGCGGTGCCGGCCATCGCGTCCTGCCGCCTGTGCCTCATGGAGGTCCGCCGCCCGGGTCGCGACTGGGTGCAGCTGACGACCTCGTGCGACTACCCCGTGTCGGCCGGCCTCGTCGTGGTGACCGATTCGCCGCGCATCCGCAAGCACCGCGCCATGAACCTCCAGCTGCTGCTGCGGCGCGCGCCGGATGCTCCAGTCCTCCGGCGGCTCGCCGAGGAGTTCGGCGTGACGAAGCCGCTGTTCGCCCCCGTCACGGACGCGCCACTGCAGGATTGCATCCTGTGCGAGCTCTGCGTGCGCGTCTGTTCCGCCCTGGGCTACGACGCACTGGCGGCGATCGGCCGTGGCGAGCACAAGCGGATCGGGCCGCCTTTCGGGCAGGCGGCGGCCGAGGACTGCGTGGGTTGCGGCTCCTGCGTCGAGGCGTGTCCCACCGATTGCATCGCCATGGAAGACACAGCCACCACGCGCACGATCTGGGGCCGCACCTTCGATCTCCAGGCCTGCGAGCGCTGCGGCAGGCCGATCGCGACCAGGGAACACGCGGCTGCGACAGCCGCAGCCACCGAGCTCCCGGACAAGAACGACGGCCTCTGCGACGGCTGCAAGAGGCGCCTCGTGAGCGAGCGCCTGGCGGCGCCGGGGAGATAGCGGGCCGGCAGGTCGAGCCGGCTACGCGCCTGCGTGCTTCGGGCCATCCTCGGCGGGCCCTGCCACCAAGCCCCGGACGACGACGAACACCGCGTAGCCGAGCAGCACGCCGGCGAAGTTGAGCAGCACGTCGTCGACCTCGGTCACCCGATACGAGTAGCCGAGCGCGAGTGAGATGGCGAACTGGCTGAGCTCGATGGCGAGCGGGAAGAGCACCCCGGCCAGCGCCATGCGCCGCCAGGTCGCGAGCCGCGGCGCGGCATACGGCAGCAGAAAGCCGAACGGCGCCGGCGTCAGCACATTGCCCCCGAGGATCCAGGCCTGCGCGAACAGCGTCCCGTGCAGCAGCACGTCGCGGATCGACGCCAGCGGCACGAGATCGACCGTGACACCCCGGCCCGCGGCCTCCAGCTCGGCGACGCCGGGGCGCACCGGCAGCGGGAACAGCGTGGCGCCGACGACCCAGCCGAGGTACAGGACGAAGAGCGCCCGCATGGCGACGACGAAGGCGGGCTGGCCGCTGCGTGCGGCCCGCCACGCCACGAGCACGGCCAGTAGCGCGGCCGCGGGATAGACGACGACACCGGTGAGCATGGTCCTCCGTGGGAGCGAACGGGTCGCCGCAGCGTACCCGATGGGCGCCCGGCAGGGCCCTTACGCCCGTACGGACGCTCCGCGCTTCATCGGTCGTCGTCCCGATCTCGCTCGTCGGTCTGGATGCCGTGGCGGCGCAGGATGCGCCGGGCGGCGGCCGTGAGCAGCCAGCCTACGGCGGCCACGGCGAGGAGCGCGATGACGACGGCGAACGAGTTCACGTCACCAAGGATACCCGGCCGGCCGGCCCTCGGCCTTCAGTCGTAGTGCTGGAACTGCGGCCACAGCTCTGGCCAAGGGCGCAGCGGCTGCCGGCACAGCCAGACCGACTGGCCCTGCTCCTCGTTGTCCACGCCCGCCGCGTTCGCGATCCCGGCAGCGCGGGTGACCTCTCCGAAGTACTGCCCGAGCCAGCTGCTGGGGTCCTCGCCCATGCCGACGGCGATCACCGTCGTCGCCCGGGCCGGCGGCCTCCCCCACAGGTAGAAGTTGTTCTGGCCGGAGTAGACGGGTGGCAGACCGTGGGCCGGCCCGTAGCGCTGCAGCGCGCCGGCCTCCCCGTAGTTGCCGGTGATGATCACGGTGTGCGCCCGCTCGCCGGCCGGGAGCGACCCGTAGACGCCGGCGACCGTCCTCGTGAGGTCCTGCCAGCCGATCTCCTCACCCAGGTTGTAGTCGATCTTCTGAAGGGGGACCGTGTGCAGCCAGTGCGCGGGGAGCACCGGCAGCGAGAGAGGGAGGAAGATGACCGCGTACACGACGATCCACGTGTACGCCGCCGGCGGTGAGCGCCACATCGAACGGGGCGAGCGGACCTCGGCCGGCTGCTCCGAGAAGAAGCGCCGCGATCCTTCGATCACGCCGCCGGTGATCACGGCCCCGACGCCGAGCAGCACGACGTACAGCGGCCCCAGGTAGTAGGGCCGGTCGCCCATGGCGACCAGGAGGACGACGAACAGCAGCAGATAGGCCACGGCGAACGCCCGATAGTCCCGCAGCCGGCGGTCCCGCAGCAGCGCCCAGAGGCCCGCCAGCCAGACGGGGGCCGCCCAGAGGCCCGGGAGCACGAACTGCAGGATGACGAAGGTGACCGAGTATCCAGCACCCGAGTGTTTCTCGCGCAGCGCTCCGCTCATCGCGATGGTCGGCCAGCCGTGCTGTGCCTGCCAGAGCAGGTTCGGCACCCAGAGCACGATGGCGATGCCGGCGCCGAACCAGAGATACGGGCTGAGGAGCACCTTCCACTGGCGGTTCACGACGAAGCCCGCCAGCAGCGCGATGACGAGGAACAGGATCGTGTGCTTGGCGTAGAGCGAGACGCCCACGAGGAGGCCGACGAGAAGCCAGAGGCGCTGGTCGCCGGTGCGCAAGACGCGCAGCACGACCAGCATGACCAGCGCCCAGCCGAGCAGGTCATAGACCGTCGGCCCGGCCAGGTGCGCCAGGATCAGGAACGGCGAGACGGCGAGGAGGAGCGCGGCGAGCGTCTGTGCGAAGCGGCGGCCACCCAGCTCACGGGCCGTGAGGCCCGCGAGCGCCACGGCCGCCGCGAACGCCAGCGCCGGGAAGAGCCGGAGGCCGTAGAGCGAGTCGCCGAAGAGGCGTCGCGAGAGCCACACCAGCGCGACGCTCAGCGGCGGCTGGTCGACGTACCCCCACGCCATGTGCTTGGAGGCAGCCACGAAGTAGAGCTCGTCGCGGTGGTAGCCGTACCGGCCGGCCACCAGCAGGAGGACGACCAGCGCGCCCGCGGCGACGCCGGCGACGGGCAGCCACGCAAAGGGGGCGAGCACGTGCGGCCACTCGCGCTCGCGAGCAGGATCCTCCGGGATCGTCGACATGCCGGCATCGTATCCGCACCGATGCGCCGGCGACAGCCGCGTTCACCCGGGCCCGACGGTTTTTCGCCGCCCGAAGCGCGGGCACCGGCGCCGGCCAAGGCCGCGGCCTGATCATCGGCGCAGCGAGAGCGACGGGCCGGAGCTCCTTCGCCAGAGCTCCGGCCCACCGGCTGCCCCTGCGCCTCAGCGGACGATGAGCGCCGCCGAGGCGGTCGCGGAGCGGCCAATGGCGGTCGCGGCAATCACGGAGTACGTGTGACGGCCGCGCGGCAGCGCGCACGAGACTCGCGCGGCCGGCCGCCGCAAACGGCGGCTCAAGCGGAAGGCGTGTCCCGGGCGGGCGACGCCTTCTCGAAGCCGCCCGAGAACGCCTCCACCTCGATGAAGATCCGGGTGACCTCGGGGTACGGGTCGTTGATGCGCTCTTCGATGCGGTGCACGGCGGCGTGGATGTCCTCGGCCGGCAGGCCGGGCGTGAACTTGACCTCGATGTTGAGCAGCACATCGTCCGGGCCGAGGTGCATCGTCAGCACCACGCCGAGGCCCGTCACCGCCGGGTCGTCGAGCACGATACGGCGGATCTCCGCCACCATCTCCGGATCCGCGGCCTCTCCCACCAGCAGGCTCCGGCTCTCATACGCGAGCCAGAGCGCCGCGACCACGAGGATGCAGCCGATGACGACCGACGCGAGGCCGTCGAAGACCGGCTTGTGGAGCAGATGGCTCGAGGCCACACCGATGAACGCGACGGCGAGGCCGAGCAGCGCGGCCGTGTCCTCGAAGAGGACGGTGAACAGACTCGGGTCCTTGCCGTGGTGGATGGCCGACAGCGTGCGGCGCGAACCGCGCGTGCCGCGGAACGTGCGCCAGGCGACACTGAAGGAGAGGCTCTCGAACACGGCCGCAAGGGCCAGCACGACGTAGGCGACCGTGGGGTTCTCGACCGGCACGGGGTGCCGGATGTGGGTGATTCCCTCGTAGATGGACATGCCGCCGCCGATGCCGAAGATGCTCACGGCGACGATCAGGCTCCAGAAGTAGACCTCCATGCCGTGCCCGAACGGGTGGTGGTCGTCGGCCGGCCTGGCGCCGCGGTTGAGGCCGTAGTAGAGGAGGCCGCCGTTGCCGGTGTCGACGAGCGAGTGGATGCCCTCGCTGATCATCGCCGAGCTGCCGGTGATGGCGCCGGCGACGAACTTGATCGCCGCGATCGCGACGTTGCCGACGATAGCGGCGACCACCGCCTTCTTGGATTCCTGAGCCATGCGCGGAGTCTACTCCACGCGAGCGTGCGTACCGGGTCTTCACCCGACTTACACAAAGGTACTGAATGGGTAAGAATCATTGTGTGGTCACTTTTGAAGGGAGTACCACAGTGCCTGGCAGCGAGTATGAGTGTGGCGAGTGTCGCCACCGCTTCCGTGCGCCGGAGGGAGTGCCGCGTGACACGCGGTCGATCATGTGCCCCGCCTGCGGAAGCATCGACCTCAACCTCATGGACGTCGCGCGGCCGCAACCGGCCGTCATGATCGCCCGCGAGGGAGCGCCCGCCGAGCAGCGGCGGACGCCGCCTGAGCGCGCCGCGTCGTAGGCTCGGGGTCACAGCCGTGCCGCGCGCCTCGTGAGCGGCGCGCAGCACGGCGTCAGCATCCCGTCTGGTACGCTAGGTCCATGCTGAGGGCCGTCACGTTCGACTTCTGGAGCACCCTGTTCGCGGACCCGCACGGCCGCGAGCGCGAGGCGCTACGCTCCACCGTCCTCGCGGACGCGCTGGCCGCGGCAGGCCTGCAGGCATCCGGCCAGGCGCTGGACGAGGGACTCCGCGCGGCCTGGGATCACTTCGACTCCGTCTGGCTCCGCGAGCATCGCACGCCCTCGTGCGCGGAGCTCGTCGACGCCATCCTGCGCTCGCTCCGCGTGCAGCTGCCGGACGACCTGCTCCAGCCCCTCGTCGAGCGCTTCGAGCGCCTCATCCTGGAGCTGCAGCCGGAGCCCATGCCCGGCGCCGTCTACACGCTCCCGCAGATCGCCGGACGCTACCGCCTCGCGATCATCTGCGACACCGGCTACTCGCCGGGAGCGGTGCTGCGCGAGCTGCTCGAGCGGCATGACATGCTCGCCCACTTCGAGTACACCTACTTCTCCAATGAGCACGGCATGAGCAAGCCGGACACGCGTGTGTTCATACACGTGCTGGAAGAGCTCGGTGTGCGCCCGGCGGAGGCGGCCCACGTCGGCGACATCCAGCGCACGGACATCGCCGGGGCCCAGGCCGCCGGCATGTCCGCCGTCCACTTCGTCGGCGCGAACAACACCGACGTCGCCCACTCCACCGGCGACGTCATGGTCAGCCACTTCGAAGAGCTGCCGCAGGCGCTGGGCGGTCTGATCTGTGCCGGCTGCTGAACGCACACACCGCCTGAGCCGGCAGCGCCGGCTGTTCCTGATCGCGGCCGGCGCCGGACTGGCGGTGTTCGTCCTCGTCGCGATCCTCTACCGCACCGGCGCCCTGGACGGCTTCGACGTCAGGGTCAGCAACTTCGTGACCGACCATCGCAAGGGGGCGCTCACCAGTGTCGCCGACGTGCTGGACAAGCTCGACGTGTGGTGGCTCCTCGCGATCATCGTCGCCGCGCTGCTCGGCGGCCTCTGGTGGTCCGGACGCATGGTGCAGGCCGTGTACCTCGGCGTCGGCATCGCCGCGGCGCTCATCATCAACCCGCTGCTCAAGCGGGCGTTCGAGCGGTCGCGGCCGACCGGCAACGCGCTGGTCCACGTATCGAGCGCGGCGTTCCCGAGCGGCCACACGACCACGGCCACGACCATCGCGACCGCGCTGGCGGTGATCGCCTGGCCCACGCGCTGGCGCTGGCCGATGGTCGTCTTGGCGGCCCTCTTCTCCGTGGCGATGGCGGGCTCCCGCGTCTACCTCGGCGTACACTGGCCGACCGACGTGATCGCCGGTCTCGCGCTCGGCTTCACCATCGCCATGGCCGTGCGCGCGTTCATGCCGTGGCCGTCGCCCGAAGAGGCGGCAGAGGCGCAGGGAGAGGACGCCGCGCCGGCCGCAGGCGAGCGCGGCGCGGCGACCGCCGTGGCCGCCGCCGGCCCGGCCATTCCCGGCGGCGCCCCCGGCATCGACGTCGTCTTCCTCGACTGGGGCAACACGCTCATGGTCGACAACGGCATGCGCGAGGGCCCCATGAAGGACTGGAAGAAGGTCGAGGCGGAGGCCGGCGCGCAGGAGGCGCTGCTGCGCCTGCGCGCCCGCTACCGCCTCGTGGTCGCCACCAACGCAGCGGACTCACCCGCCTCCGACGTGCTCGCTGCGCTCGCGCGCGTGGGCCTCCATCAGTACGTCGACGAGGTCATCTCCTCCGCGGACGTCGGCGACCACAAGCCCAACTACGCCTTCTTCCGCGCGGCGCTGCTGCACGAGGGCGACCGCGGCCTGCCGCTCGACCCGCGCCGCGCGGTCATGGTGGGCGACGGCACGACCAACGACATCAGGGGCGCGCAGCGGGCCGGCATCCGGACGATCTGGTACAACCCGACCAAGCGCCGCTTCCCGGATGGCGCCCAGCCGCCGGATGCGGTGATCCGCAAGCTCACGGAACTGCCGGCGGTGGTCGACCGCATGGCCGGCGTGGTGTCGGAGAAGCGGTCGCGCAAGCAGCGCAAAGCCGACGCCGAGGCTGCCGCCGCGGCGGCTGCGGCCGCGGCGGCCGAGGCGCTGCGCGCCGAGACTGCCGCAGAGGACGCAGCCGCCTCCGCCAGGGCGGCGATTCCCGGCGCCACCGAGACTGACGCGCCGGCCGAGCCGACGCCAGGCGCGCTCGCGAGCGCGCCGGGCGGACCCCCGGACGAGAGGTGACCATGGACCTGTCACTGCCGGACCAGTGGCGCCGGCGGGCGCTGGAGCTCGGCGTCGACGCGGCGACGCCGGTCGACGCCGACGCCGTCGTCGCCGCCGAGTGGGTGCGCATGAAGTGCCTCTTCGGCTGCGACGAGCCGGGCGTCCGCAAAACGTGTCCGCCGAACCTGCAGCCGGTGGCCGTCACCCAGAAGCTGCTCTCCGAGTACCGCCACGGCGTCCTCCTCGAGGTGGGCCCCATCGTCGGGGGAGAGAACAGCGACCCAGAGTCGCGCCGCCTCAACGACGCCGCCCTCACCCTCGAGCGCGATCTCTTCCTCGCCGGTCACCACAAGGCGTGGATGATGGGCGCCGGCCCGTGCGACCTGTGCGACTCGTGCGCCAGGGGCAAGGAGTGCCCCACGCCGGAGAAGGCCCGGCCTTCGATGGAGGGCTGCGGCATCGACGTCTTCACCACGGTGCGCAACGCCGGGCGGACGATCGACGTGGTGAGAGACGAGGGCGACGAGTATCGCTTCTTCGCCCTCGTCCTCGTCGACTGACGGCGGGCTCCGCCCGCCTGCTTCACCCAGCGGCGCTCAGGCGGCCCGCGGCGTGCGGCTCCCCGCCGAGCCGACGTGGTGCCGGACCAGCTCGAGCCCGCCGCCCCGGTCAAGCCAGCCGGGGAACGTGTGCAGCTCCGGGTAGACGCCGCGCAGCCGCTCGACGTCGCGGACTTGTGTCGACGCCTCCTGGTAGACGAACACACCCTCCACCTGGACCTGCTCGTACCGCACCCGCTCACCGAGGGCGGCCTCGAGTTGCAGGGCGATGGCGATCGGTGTCTCCGTGTCGCCGGCGAGGTCGATGGTCCGGCCGGCGAACTC
>Ga0302322_100003729_pt1 | contig 13161 bp, 6 predicted proteins | sample Fen_T0_2_FD_203757 | JGI IMG/M metagenome (GOLD analysis project Ga0302322, IMG submission 203757) | Peat permafrost microbial communities from Stordalen Mire near Abisko, Sweden - Fen_T0_2 | ecosystem: Environmental > Terrestrial > Soil > Wetlands > Permafrost | place: Sweden: Abisko...
GCGTCATCAGGACCCAGCGAGCGGACTCTGGTGGCAGGTGCTCGATCAAGGCGGCAGACCGGGCAACTACCTGGAGTCGTCCGCGTCGAGCATGTTCGTCTACGCCCTCGCGAAGGGCATCAACCGCGGCTATCTTACGCGGGAGCAGTATCTGCCTGTTGTGCTGAAAGGATATGCGGGGCTGGTGCGCGACTGCCTCCGCACGAACAACGACGGCCGCGTGAATCTCACCCGCGTCTGCGAAGTCGCCGGCCTCGGTTACACGACCGCCAGCGGCCGGCCGCGCGATGGCAGCTTCGATTATTACGTCAGCGAACCGGTGGTGGAAAACGACCTGAAGGGTGTTGCGCCCTTCATCCTCGCCGGGCTGGAGGTGCAGCAATTGGTCACGGCCCCGGCGGCCCCGGAGATCGTGCGCGGGTGGGGCGACGTCGATCGCATCCTCGCCCGGATCCAACCCCCGGTTTTCCCGGCGGGCGATTTTCCGATCACCGTTTTCGGCGCCAAACCCGGCGCGGACGCCACGACGGCGATCCGTGCCGCGATCGCGGCATGTCACGAAGCGCGTGGCGGACGCGTGGTGGTGCCGGCGGGCGAGTGGCTCACCGGCGCGATCAGGCTGCTAAGCGGCGTCAATCTGCACATCAGTGCCGGTGCCACGCTTAAGTTCAGCACGACGCCGACGGATTATCCGGTGGTTTTCACGCGCTGGGAAGGCGTGGAGTGCATGAACCACTCGGCTCTGATCTACGCCTTCGACCAGCACGATGTAGCGGTGACAGGTTCGGGCAGGCTCGACGGCCAAGCGGACTTCACGAACTGGTGGGCTTGGAACGACAAAGCTCATCCACCAGTGCGCCAGCGGGCCGCGCGCGACCGGCTGATGGACCTGGGCGAACGGGGCGTGCCGGTCGCGGAACGCGGGTTCGGCGACGGCGGATTCCTGCGGCCGAATTTCATCCAGTTTTACCGCTGCCAGAATATTCTCGTCGAGGACGTCACGATCGTCCGTTCGCCGATGTGGGAGATCCACCCGGTGCTGTCGCACAACGTCACGGTCCGGGGCGTGAAGATCGACTCGCACGGGCCGAACAACGACGGCTGCGACCCGGAGTCGTCGCGCGACGTGCTGATCGAGGGCTGCACCTTCGACACCGGCGACGATTGCATTGCGATCAAGTCCGGCCGCAACAACGACGGCCGACGCGTCAACATGCCCAGCGAGAACCTCGTCATCCGCCGCTGCACGATGAAGGATGGACACGGTGGGGTGGTGCTCGGGAGCGAAATCTCGGGTGGCGTGCGCAACGTCTTCATCGAGGACTGCACGATGGACAGCCCGAATCTCGACCGCGCGCTGCGCTTCAAGTCCAACGCGCAACGCGGCGGCATCCTCGAGAATGTCTTCATGCGCCGCGTGCAGATCGGCCGCGTGGCCGAGGCCGTGCTGGCCATCGACCTGCTTTATGAGGAGGGCGCGAAGGGATCGCATCCGCCGGTCGTGCGCAACGTCCAGCTCGAGAACATCACCAGCGTCGCGAGCCCGCGCGTCCTGTTCATCCGCGGCTTCGCGGGCGCAGTGATCGAGGACATCCGCATCGCCGACTCCACCTTCCGCGGGGTCACCGCCCCTGACGTGGTGGAACAGGCGGGCGCCATCAGCTTTGTCCGCACCACCACCGTTCCGGCCAAACGCGCTCCAAGCCTGAATTCACCCCCGGCAGCTCCCTGACCCATGAACAAGCTGAACCAACTCAACGAACAGATTGGGCGCTACCGCTGGACGATTTGCGCGCTCGTTTTCTTTGCCACGACGATCAACTACCTCGACCGGAACGTCCTCGGCCTGCTGAAGCAGACGCTGTCCGACAGCGGCGTGTTCGGCGCGGACAAGGCCGGCCGCGAGCTGAATTACTCCACGGTCGTGATCTGCTTCCAGGTGGCCTATGCGGTGGGCATGCTGGCGGCGGGCCGGTTGATCGACCGGGTGGGAACCAAGCGGGGCTACGCCTATTCCCTCATCGGCTGGAGCGCCGCCGCCATCGGCCACGCCTTCGGCCACACGACGGTCACGTTCGGGTTCTGGCGCGCCGCGCTCGGCTTTTGCGAGGCCGGCAATTTTCCGGCGGCCAACAAGACCATGGCCGAGTGGTTCCCGAAGAAGGAGCGGGCGTTTGCCACCGGCCTCTACAATTCCGGCGCGAACGTGGGGGCGATCGTGGCCCCGCTGGCCGTGCCGTCCATTGCGGCTACCTGGGGCTGGGAGTGGGCTTTCATCCTGACCGGCGCGATCGGCCTGGTCTGGATCGGATTCTGGTATGCCCTGTACGATTCCCCCGCCGGCAAACTGGCCAGCGGACACCTCACGCAGGCCGAGTATGACTTCATCCATAGCGATCCGGACGAGGCGGTGGGCGGACTGGGGGCCGGGGTCGTGGGAAAAGTCCCGTGGTCCCGCCTGATCGGCTTCCGCCAGACCTGGGCCTTCGTGATCGGAAAATTTCTGACCGACCCGGTTTGGTGGTTCTACCTGTTCTGGCTGCCGGCGTTCCTCACCGGGGAAAATGCCCGCAAGGTCACGGCGTATCTGGCCGCGCATCCGGATTACACCGGTGCGCAGGGCGACATTCCCGGGGTGATCAGCTGGCCGCTGGCTGTTGCCGTGGTCTACACGGTTTCCACGGTCGGCTCGATCTTTGGCGGGTGGCTGCCGAAGCAGTTCATCAATGGTGGCATGGATGCCAGTCGGGCGCGCAAGCTCGCGATGTTCATCTTTGCCCTCTTCCCGCTGACGGTGCTGCTCGCGTCCCGGCTGGGCCAGATCAACACGTGGCTCGCCGTCGCGACGATCGCGATCGCCTGTTCCGCCCACCAGGCGTGGTCGGCCAACATTTTCACGACCGTCTCCGACATGTTTCCCAAGCGGGCGGTCGCCTCCGTGACCGGGATCGGCGGCATGGCCGGCGCCGTCGGCGGCATCCTGATTGCGCGCGTCGCCGGGCTGCTGCTCCAGCATTTTGCCGCGCTGGAGAAAATCGAACTCGGCTACGGCATCCTCTTCATCATTTGCGGCTCCGCCTACTTGGTCGCTTGGCTCATCATGCACCTGCTCGCGCCGCGGTTTGAACAGGTCGACATGAAGGACGCCTAAGATGGCCCGGCGGCGTTCATTGCTCGCGGTGCTGCTGCTGACCGTCTCCGGTTGGGCCGCGGAGCCGCCGGCCGCGGGTCCCACGCTGTTTCTGGCCGGCGATTCGACGGTCGCGGACAAGCCCGACCTCGGGCTGCCGGAGCGGGGATGGGGCCAGCTTTTCCGCGAACTGGTCCAGCCGCCGCTGCGGCTCGACAACCGCGCCATCAACGGCCGCAGCACGAAGTCATTTCGCGCGCAGGGCCACTGGCAGCGGCTGCTCGACGCGCTGCGACCCGGCGACTGGGTCGTCATCCAATTCGGACACAATGACTCGAAGCAGGACGACCCCCTGCGCTTTGCCGCCGCCGAGACGGACTACCGCGCCAACCTGATTCGCTTCGTGCACGAGGTGCGGGACCGCTCCGCTAATCCCGTGCTCGCCACGCCGGTGGCCCGGCGGCGCTGGACCCCGACGGGCGAGTGGTATGATGCGCATGGAGCCTATCCTGACGTGGTGCGGGCCGTGGCGGCCGCCGAGCATGTGCCGCTGCTTGATTTGGAGGCGCGCACCCGCGCCTACTTTGCGGGACTTGGGCCGAAGGGCTCGGAGTCGCTCTTCCTCCATTTTGCCCCGGGCGAGCATCCGCGGCTGCCCGAGGGGAAGCGTGACGACACGCATTTTTCCGAAAAAGGCGCGCGGGCGGTCGCGGCGATCGTTGCTTGGGAAATGGTGCGCGTGAAGCTGCCGATTGCCCGCGACCTCAAACCCGACCCGGCGACCGAACCGCCGCGTTACGCGCCGGTGAAATGGCGCGACGCCCTGAACCAGCCCGCGGCGTGGTATGCGTCGGCGGATGCCCGCGACCTCGCGGACACCGTGCTGCTCTACCAGTTTCCGAATGGCGGCTGGCCGAAGAATCGCGAGATGACGCTCACTCCCCAGGCCGAGGCGGCGGCCCGCCCCGCCCCGGTGCCGGACGACGAGCAGATGCCCACGATCGACAACAACGCGACTCATATGCAGCTGCGTTTCCTGGCGCGGGTCATCAGCGCGGTCAACGGCAGCGTCGCGCACCGCGCGGCGGTGGCGCGCGGGCTCGAATATCTCCTGGCTGCGCAATATCCGAACGGCGGCTGGCCGCAGTTCTTCCCGCTGCGCGAGGGTTACTACTCGCACATCACGTTCAATGACGACGCCATGGCCAGCGTGCTGGAGGTGTTGCATGACGTCGCCCGGGACCGCGCGCCGTTTGCCTTCGTGGATCCAGCGTTGCGCCCGCGGGCGGCCGCCGCGGTGACGAAGGGAGTCGAGTGCATCCTGCGCTGCCAGGTCGTCGTCAACGGTTCGAAGACCGTCTGGTGCGCGCAACACGACGAGCACACGCTGGCGCCGGCGCCCGCCCGCAAGTTTGAGCCGGTGTCACTCTCGGGCGGCGAGAGCGTGGAGGTGGTGCGCTTTCTCATGAGCCTCGACGAACCCTCGCCGGAGGTCATCGCCGCGGTGGAGGCGGCGGTGGCGTGGTTCCGGAGTGTCGCGCTCCCGGGTCTGCGTTACGAGCAGGGCGCCACGCCCGCCGTGCCGAAACACCCCAACAAGGTCTTGGTCCCCGATCCGGCGGCGCCGCCGCTGTGGGCGCGGTTTTACGAGCTCGGCACGAACCGCCCGATCTTTAGCGGGCGCGACTCGGTCATTCACTACGCCCTGGCTGAAATCGAGCCCGAGCGGCGTTTCGGCTACATCTGGTATGTCGATGCCCCCGCCCGGCTGCTGGCCAAGGACTATCCGGCGTGGCGCGCGCAGCTCGACGCCTTCACGATCGCCAATGTGGAGCGGAAGGTCCGCCCGGAGTTTCCGGGAATTCAGCGTGTGAGCGATGACCTGCCGGCGGGAGTAACGGCGCGCGAAAATCTTGAGTACGCGCAACCCGGCGGTCAGGCGCTGGCCCTGGACATTTATCAGCCCGCGGGCCCCGTGCCCTTTCCCGCCGTGCTCATCGTGCATGCGGGCGGTTGGGAGTCGGGCTCGCGCCAGATGGAGCGTCCGTTCGCCAAAAAACTCGCCGCGCTGGGCTACGCCGCCGTGCCGGTGAGCTACCGGCTCGGGGCTGATGGCCGCTTTCCCGCGCCCTTGCATGATTTGAAGGCCGCGGTGCGCTGGCTGCGGGCGCACGCGGCGGAATTCAAGGTCGACCCGGCACACATCGGGGTCGTGGGGATGTCCGCCGGCGGGCAGCTGGCCGCCCTGCTCGGCGCGACCAACGGCCAGGCCAACTTTGAGGGCGAGGTGGGGGAGCGCGCCGGCGCCAGCACGGTGCAGGCCGTCGTCGACATCGATGGATTGGCGGATTTCACCGGCGCGAAGCTCGTCGCAGAACAAGCGAAAATCCCGAGTGCGCCGGTGCGTTACCTGGGCGGAAAGTTCAGCGAGCGCCCGGACGTTTGGCGTGCCGCCTCCGCCCTCATGCACGTCGGCCCGCACAGCGCCCCCACGCTTTTTATCAACGGTACCGCACCGACGCCGACGCTGCCGGGACGGACGGAAATGTGCGACCGGCTCCATGCGGCCGGCGTGACGGGCGAGATCGTGGTCATTCCGGGCACGCCGCACCCGTTTTGGCTGTTTCACCCGTGGTTTGAACCCACGCTCGCCGCGACCGACCGCTTCCTCCGGGTGCAGCTTTCGGGCAAAATGTAATCGCGACCGCCGGCGTCCCGCCCCAGTCTCACTCCATGAAATCCGCCGACTACCTCAACTCGCTGTTCAACCTCGCCGGCAAGGTCGCGGTCGTCATCGGCGGGACGGGCGAACTGTGCGGCGCGATGGCCGAGGGGCTCGCGGGGGCGGGGGCCGAGGTGGTCCTCGTCGGCCGCAACATCGAGAAGGCCAAGGCCCGGCTCGCGAAGATTGCCGCCCTCGGCGGCACAGCGTGGTTCCATGCCGCCGAGGCCACGAGCAAGGCTGAGTTGGTGAAGCTGCGCGATGTCGTCCTGGAGAAAACCGGGCGCATTGACATCGTGATCAACGGCGCCGGGATCAATTCCGCCACGCCGTTCTTCGACATCACCGAGGAGGAGTTTGACCGCATCCTGCGCGTCAACCTGAAGAGCGTGTTCCTCGGCTGCCAGGTGTTTGGGAAATACCTGGTCGAGCGCGGGCAGGGTGGCTCCATCATCAACCTCGGCTCCATGTCCGGGGTCGTACCGCTCTCGCGCGTCTTCACCTACTCCGCGACGAAGGGCGCCGTGCACAACCTCTCGCTCAACCTCGCCCGCGAATGGGCGCCGCATAAGGTGCGCGTCAATGTCCTGGTCCCCGGCTTTTTCCCGGCCGAGCAGAACCAGAAGGTGCTCACCCCCGACCGCGTGGCCAGCATCATGGGCCACACGCCGATGAAGCGCTTCGGCGAGGCGCGGGAGCTGATCGGCGCGACGCTGCTGCTGGCGGGCGAGGCCGCGGGCTCGTTCATCACGGGCGAGGAACTGATCGTCGATGGCGGCTACCACGCGATGACGATTTGAGGATTAATTTTTGGTCACGGAGGACACAGAGCCGGGCCACTGAGGCCACGGAGGAAATTCCGAAAACAAAACAACACCCCAACAATTCCAACCTCCGTGACCTCAGAGCATCCTCCGTGTCCCAATCCGATCTCCCCGCTTACCCCTGACCTCGCCTGATGAAACCCATCAACGCCTTCCTGCTGAAAAACCACCTGCGCATTGCGCAGAACCCGTGCGTCTCGCCGGACTTCTGCCTCGACTGGCCGGCGTTGCAGCTGGAACTGCGGGCGGGAACCTCGGTTCCTTATCCGAAAAGCTGCTTTCAAACCGCTGCGGGCGAATGGACCTTGCGGGAAGGCCGGCAGGGCGATCTCGCCTGGCAGCTGCAGGGAACGGCCCGGCCGCTCGACGACGGCGTGGCGCTCGGACCCGGCACGCAGGCGTTCCCGGCCACGTGGGAAAATCTGCTGAAGCTCAAAAACCTGATCCAGGAGCATGACGCGGAATCCACGATTTTTCCGACGGCCGGGGCGCAGCTCGGCCGCAGCACGCTCGGGGTGGGCGCGCGTTTCACCACGCTGCACTGGCCCGCCGTCGAGTGGGCGATGAGCGCGCTCGAGCTGGGACTCACCGCCAACCAGAACTCGATCCCGCGCGAGCTGGTCTATGATGTCGACGCCATGCTCGGCGGCCGGCTCGACACCGTGCCGTTCCCGTTCATCGGCACCAGCGTGCCCGAGGGCCACCAGGGCCAGAGCGTCGAGGGCATGAGCCACGGCTGCGTGCTCTCCAAGCTCAAGACCGGTTTTCACCGCCGCCGGATCGCCTGGTCGTTCAACGCCGACCACCAGCCGATCGGCGGCAAGTTCGACTCGCGCGAGGAGGCCCTCGTGCGCGGCTGCCTGCTGGCCAGCTACATCACCTTTGACCTCTCGCCCGAGCTGGCGCTCAACCAGCCGGCGAAGCTGGCCGATATTCCCGCCGCCCTCGTGGCCTCGGCGCGCACCCGCGTCACCGCGGCGGGTCTCACGCTCGACGACGCGGCCTTCGGCGCGCTGCTCTCCACCGTCTGGCCCTCGCTGCAGAAGATGAAGCGGCGCGACGAAAAGTACGCCGCCGCCCGCGCCGCGGCGTTCACCACGGCCGCCGGCCGCGCCTATCTGCGCGAGCTTTCGATCGACGAGCTGCCCGGGCTCACCGCGCCGGAGACCACCGCCATCATGCTCGCGCTCTGCGAAGTCCTCGGCATGCCCGTCAACTTCGTGGCGCCGGCCTTTGGCTTCCAGAAGAACATGCCGTACCCGGACAATGCCGCGCTCCGCGCCCTCATTGCAAAGCAGTGGGCCGTGTGCGAAAAATTCGGCGTGAGCATCGGCTTCCACTCCGGCTCGGGCAAGTCGGCCGAGAATTACCAGGTGATGGGACAGGTGACCGGCAGCCGGCTCGAGATCAAGACCAGCGGGCGCTACACCTACGAGATGGGTGTGGCGCTCTCGCAGTCGAAGCATCCCGCGGATGCCGCGCTCTGGCACGACTGGTATCAGTTTACCCTCGGTATGGCGGTGGCCGGGGCCTTCAGCGCCGACGCCACGGAGCAGAAGATGGCGCGGGTGTTTGTCACCACGGCGCTGGAAAATGGAGCCGCGACGCCCTCGTCGCGGCCAGGCGCAGAACGCGGCGGGGGCCCCGCTGCTCCATCGCCCAAGGTCTTCGCGTCCCCCGCCGCCTGCCGCGCCGCGCTCGAGGCGCTGCCGCCGTCGCCCGACCACATGTTCTTCTTCGAATATAATTTTCTCTACGTGCTTGCCGCCGGCGGCCGGGCGGAGAAGTCCGCGCTGGGCGACCACTCGGCTGCGGGCTACGCGCAACGGGCGCGGTTCTACGCCCTCAGTCCCGAGGCCCGCCTCAACTACGCGCGCGGCGTCGCCAGTTATCTCATCTTCCTCGCCGAGACGACCGGCCTGGTCGCGGCGCCGCGCTGCGCCGCGGCGGGCAAGCTCCTCGCCGGCTACACCACCCTCGACGCGATGCTGGGTGACATCAGCCAATGATGAGTTTCCTGATCAATCTGGAACTCAGGAACTCATGAAACAATCCCCCATGCATTCCGGAGATCGAGGCCTTTGTTTCCTGCGTTCCTGAGTTCCAGATTAATTCCCTCATGAAATCCTTCATTCACGACGATTTCCTGCTGCAAACCGATGCGGCGCGCGACCTCTACCGCCAGTTCGCGCAGGCCCGGCCGATTTTTGACTACCACTGCCACCTGCCGCCGGCGCAGATCGCCGACAACCACCGCTTCGCCGACCTTGCGGAGATCTGGCTGGGTGGCGACCACTACAAATGGCGGGCGATGCGCGCCAACGGCGTGGCCGAGCGTTTGTGCACGGGCGACGCGGCGCCGCGCGAAAAGTTCGACGCCTGGTGCGCGACCGTGCCGTACACGCTGCGCAACCCGCTTTATCACTGGTCGCACCTCGAGCTGAAACGCTACTTCGGCATCGCTGCCGCCATCAGCCCCGCGACGGCCGACGGCATCTGGCGCGACGCCAACGCCAAACTCGGGACCATGCGCGTGCATGACATCCTGGCGGCCAACCACGTCGCGGTCATCTGCACCACGGATGACCCGGCGGACTCGCTGGAGACCCACGAGCGGATCCGGAAACTCGGGCTGAAGACGCGGGTTTACCCGACGTTCCGGCCGGACAAGGCGCTGGCCGTGAACCAGCCGGCCGCATTCAACGCCTGGCTGGAGAAGCTGGCCGGGACGGCCCGGATGAGCGTGAAGACGTTCGACGACCTGCTGGGCGCGCTCAAGCGGCGGCACGACGACTTTCATGCGTTTGGCGGGCGGCTCTCCGACCACGGCATGGAGAGCGCGCTGGCCGAGCCCTGCACGCCCGCCGCGGCCGCGGCGATCTTCAACGCAGCGAGGGCCGGCCGGGCCGCCACCCCCGCGGAATGGGCCGGCTACGGCTCGTTGCTGATGCTCGAGTTCGGCCGCTGGGACGCCCGGCGGGGCTGGACGAAGCAGCTGCACCTTGGCGCGCTGCGCAACGTCAACTCCCGGCTGCTGGCCAAGCTCGGCCCGGACACCGGTTTCGACAGTGTCGGGGATTTTCCCCAGATGCGCGCACTGGGACGTTATCTCGACGCCCTCGATGCCACGGGCGAGCTGCCGCGCATGGTGCTCTACAACCTCAACCCGGCCGACAACTACGCGCTGGCCACGATGGCGGGGAATTTCCAGGACGGCACCGTCGCCGGGAAGATCCAGTTTGGCAGTGGCTGGTGGTATCTCGACCAGAAGGAGGCAATGGAGTGGCAGCTCAACGCGCTCTCGAACCTCGGGCTGCTCCGGCGCTTTGTCGGCATGCTCACGGATTCGCGCAGCTTCCTGTCCTACACGCGGCACGAGTATTTCCGCCGCGTGCTGTGCAACCTGCTGGGCGCCGAGATGGAGCGCGGCGAACTGCCGGCGGACCGGGAACTGGTCGGCGCGCTCGTGCGCGACGTGTGCTTTGGCAATGCGGCCGGATTCTTCGGCCTCGAGGTGGACCCGGCTTTTCGCTGAAGCCCGCGCCGCGCGACCCGCGGGGCGGGCGGCGCCAAACTTCCGGCATTGCGCTCGACGTGCCGGGGCGGCATCTCACCCGCATGAAAATCAAACCCCTGGTCTTGGCGGCGGTGATCTTTTCCCTTGGCCTCGGGCTGGCCCGCGCGGCTGAGCCGACGTTTGACCAGTGGTCTGATGAATTTGCGGCGCAGTGGGTGCGGCAGAACCCGCAGTTCGCCACGCGGGCCCAATATTTTTCCGGCGCCGAGCAGGATGCGCTCGACCGGCAGCTCACGCTCGGCGGAGCCTTTGGGCAGACTTTTGGCGTGAAGGCGGCCCAGGCCCGCGCCGGGCTCGCGCGCGAGGGCCTGGCGGCACTGCAACGCTTCCCGGCGGCGACGCTGACCGCGGAGCAGCGAACCTCCGCGACGGTCATCCAGTGGACGCTGGAGGACGCGGTGCGCGGCGCGGAGTTTGCGCAGCAGAATTTCATCTTCAACCAGTTCAGCGGGCTGCACCTCGGCCTGGTGAATTTCCTCACGACCACACACCCGATCCGCAACGGGCGCGACATCGAGAACTACCTCGCCCGCCTCGCGCTGGTGGCGCCGCGCATCGACGAGGGCATCGCCGAGGCGAAGGCCGCGGCGGACGCGGGCTTCCTGCCCCCGAAGTTCGTCCTCCAGCGGGTGCTGGAGCAGCTGGACGGCTTCACGGCGCTGAAGCCGGAGGAGAACGTCTTTGCCAGTTCCTTGTCCAAGCGCATCACCGCGCTCGGCACCGCCGTGACGGCGGAGCAGCGCGCGCAGTTCGTCGCCGCGGCGGCGAAGGAAGTGGGCGCCAACATCATTCCCGCGTACCGTCGCGTGCGCGACCTGCTGGCGGCGCAGTTGCCGGCCGCGACCGATGACGCCGGCGTCTGGCGCCTGGCGCACGGGGCCGAGTATTACGCCAACAATCTGCAGACGCTCACGACCACCAAGCTGACGCCGGACGAGATCCATGCGATCGGCCTGCGGGAAGTGGCGCGGGTCTCGGCCGAGATGGAGACGATCCTCCAGCAGCTGGGCTACAAGGACGGCACAATCCAGGAGCGCATCGAGCAGCTGAACGCGACCCTGAACCCGCCGGCGGAACCGGATCCGCGCGCCGGACTCGTGGCCAAGGTGGACGCGCTGGTGCAGGACGCCCAGAAGCGCTCGGTGGCGTGCTTTGACCTCCGGCCGAAGGCACCGGTCACGGTCAAGCGCGAGCCGGCCTTTTCCGAAAAAAGCGCGGCGGCGCATTACTCGAGCCCGGCGCCCGACGGGTCCACGCCCGGCATCTACTGGCTGCCGCTGGCCGACCTCGGCCCGCGCGTGACGTGGCTGGGGACGGGCCTCAAGTCCACCGCGTACCACGAGGCGGTGCCCGGCCACCATTTCCAGATCACGATCCAGCAGGAATCGACGGATCTGCCGCGCTACCGCAAGCTCGGTGTGTTCGGCTTCAATTCCGCCTACATCGAGGGCTGGGCGCTCTACGCCGAGCGGCTGGCGGCGGAGAACGGATGGTATGACGGCGACCTGCCCGGCAAACTCGGCTTCCTGAATCTGCAGCTGTTCCGCGCTCGTCGGCTGGTGGCCGACACCGGGCTGCACGCCATGAAGTGGACGCGGCAGCAGGTGATTGACTACGGGTTCACGCCGCAGGAGACCGAGCGCTACATCGTCTGGCCCGGCCAGGCGTGCTCCTACATGATCGGCCAGCTGCGCATCCTCGAACTGCGGGAGAAGGCGAAGGCCGCGCTGGGCCCGAAATTTTCCATCAAGGAATTCCACAACCTCGTCCTGCGCGGCGGCTCGATGCCGCTCGACGTGCTGGCGATGGAGGTGGACCACTGGATCGCCGCGGGCGGGGTGGGGAAACCGGGGAGTTGAACCCCGGGGTGGACCAGCCCGGTTCGCCCTGATTTTCCGCCGGCGGAAACTACGCATCCGGCGGGTGCCGCGCGGGACTGAAAGGCAGCGCCCGGCCACGGCTTGCCACGCTGGGGGTGCCATGCCGCCTTGGGGGAACTGGAGCGGGTGGACGGAATCGAACCGTCGATACCTCTTTGGAAGAGAGGAGTTTTGCCACTAAACTACACCCGCGGGCGAGGCCGGCAGCTTCGGGGGCAGGCGGAGACGGGGTCAAGCCTGCGTTCGGGCGGTTCCGGGCCCCGGACGTCGCAAGTTTTTTACTGCAGTTCGCTTGAAATGAGGTTGCGGCCAAGGGTCGGGCAAGTTTGCCTGTTTTGGCTATGGCTCTAATTACCTCCGCATCGTCAGGGCAATCCGCCGGCGAATTGCTGGGTGGCACGTCGAAAAACCGTACCAACCTGAAGACGGCGCAGACGCTGGCCAAGCTGAAGTCGCTCGAGAAGAAGTCGAAGAAGTACAAGCTCCCGATGGGCGAGCTGGCCATTTTCACCCAGCAGCTGGCCTCGCTGCTCACCGCCGGATTGCCGCTGGTGCAGTGCCTCGAGGCGCTGCAGGACCAGACGGAAGACCAGTGCTTCCGCATCGTCATCCGGGATGTGCGCACGGACATCTCGTCCGGCAACTCGTTTTCCTCGGCCGTGCGGAAGTTCCCCAACTCGTTCAACACGCTCTTCGTCTCCATGGTCGAGGCGGGCGAGGCGAGCGGCGGCCTGGCCGAGATCCTTGGCAAGGTGGCGGGCTATTTCGAGTCCACGGTCAAGCTGACCAAGAAGGTCAAGTCGGCCATGACCTACCCGATCGCGGTCATCGGCCTCGCCGTGGCCCTGGTCAACGTGCTGCTGATCTTCGTCATCCCGGTGTTCGCCGCGATGTTCGCGGACTTCGGCGCGAAGCTGCCCGCGCCCACGCAGTTCCTGATCGACCTGTCGAACTTCATGAAGAAGTGGTGGTGGGCGGTGGGCCTCGGCGCCTACGGCGTCTACTTCGGCACGGGCAAGTTCGTGGCG
>Ga0302322_100003732_pt1 | contig 13156 bp, 9 predicted proteins | sample Fen_T0_2_FD_203757 | JGI IMG/M metagenome (GOLD analysis project Ga0302322, IMG submission 203757) | Peat permafrost microbial communities from Stordalen Mire near Abisko, Sweden - Fen_T0_2 | ecosystem: Environmental > Terrestrial > Soil > Wetlands > Permafrost | place: Sweden: Abisko...
AGCGAGAGAGCCGACCACGCTCCTGCAACGGACTTTACCTGGGCGGGCCGGATATGGCCCAACAACGTCCCATCGCCGAGTTCTCCCGACGCATTGTCACCCCAACACCACAAGGTGCCGTCGGTCTTGATAGCGCAGGTGTGCGACGCGCCGACCGCGACCAATGCCCAGTCGTTGCCAGGAACGGGCGTGGGGACGTTCTTCTTCGACGTCGTGCCGTCGCCCAACTGACCGACATCATTTCCACCCCAGCACGCCAGCGAGCCGTCACCGTAGATGGCGCAGGTGTGAGAGCCACCCGCAGCGACATCAACGACGCCGGTGTTCCCAACTTGCGTTGGAGCAAAGGCGGTCGTGCTGCTTCCACTTCCGATCTGTCCGTCCGAGTTCGAACCCCAGCACCATAGGGTCGTGTCGCTCTTGATTGCGCAGGCGTGTGATGGCCCCACGGCCAGCAGAGTCACGTCATCGGCAACCTTCGTTGGCGTGTCCGCCTCCTGGGGACCGCTGACACCAAGCCCGAGTTGCCCGCTGAAATTTTGGCCCCAGCACCACAGCGTGTTGTCCTGCTTCCTCGCGCAGGTCTGGTAGGCGCCTGCCGCAACCGCGGCCCAGTCGGAATCCGCAGGCTGTACGATTTGCCCGTTGACTGGAAGTTGACCACCTGAGAGCACTTTCCCAAGTTGGCCCGAATCCGCCCGCCCCCAACAGGTGAGCAAACCGCTACTGTCCAATGCGCAGGCATGATTCTGCCCGGCGGCGACAGCCTGCCATCGGGAACCGGCCAATTGCGTCGGAGCCAGAATCACGCCCTGCGTGGGGTTCATGCCTAGTTGTTTCTCGGCGTTGTCACCCCAGCAATACATCGCCCCATCGTGGCGGACACCACAGGTGAACTTGAGCCCTGCGGCGACGCTCACGAATGAGGCTCCCGACAGAGGCGTCACCGGTGTGACGGTTGCTCCAGAACCCCCGTCCAGGACTCCGCCATCAATCCCCGGTCGAGCATCCGACCGGCCACCGTCCACCCCACCATCCCCGCTGGGACGCGTGCCGCCGGGTACGAGGCGGCAGGCGAGATCGCAGTATCCGTCGTATCCGTTTCGAGGGCCATCGTCGCAGCTCTCCCCGTCATCGATGCTTCCGTCACCGCACGAGAAGCCGCCGGGCTCCAGGGTCGCATAGACGTTGGTGCGGTCGCCGGTCTTGATGTTGCTGGTGGCCGTGCCATGGGCAACCACCTGCGATTGGTCGCCCAGACCCTCGACGTCAATGACCATCACGCCCGAGTGATTGGGCGAGAGGGTCAGAGCAAAGGTGGCAGGAAAGACGAGCTCGCTGCCGCCGGAGGATGATTGGCCAGCCGGGAAGTAGACCTGCCGCACCTTGCCGTCACTGGTGGCGGTCACCCGCACACTGGTCATCACCAGGGGGGGATCGGTTGCATTGACGTCGGCATCGACGTAGACGACGACGTACGAATTGCGCGAGCAAGACGTCGCGAGAAGTCCCCAGACCAGCAGCGAAAGGTAGCGAAGAGAACGCACTAGAACACCTTCTGGGAGCCCCACGACGTGCGGGGCGCACCTGGATCCTTGGTTGATTCATACACGATGACAGCTGCAGCAACCCCCGCGACCACCACGCCGGCAGCCGTCCATACCCAAGGCGATCGGAGCCACGAAGGCCGCGGCTTGTCCTCCACCGCAGGCGGCTCGCTTTTCAGCAACAACTCGGCCGAACGAGCCGATTCGTCCGCTTTCACCAGGTCGGTTGGCTTTGCCGCGCTTGGCGGAAGGGGCGTCTTCTCTGCTTCCTTTTCGTTTGCCAGCTCTTCGGTGGGTTCCGACTCCGTCGTCGCAACAGCTTCGACCTTCTCGATGGCTGGGGGCTCCACAGCCGTCGCCTTTTCGGCCGGGCTGTTGTCTTTGGCGGCCGCCTTGGCAGGGGCGGCTTTGCTCGGCTTTGCAGGTCTACCCTCCAGTCGGATCTGCTCGACGATGATCCCGAGCTCCGCCACGGTCTTGTCGATCTCCTCCCGGTTCCGAGGCGTCAGGTTGGGACGCGTTCGCAAGAACGAAGCACAAAGAACCAGGGCCCGCTCGGGATTGCCGTTCAGCCGATGGGCTTGCACCAGGTCGAACAGGATGGAAGGCTCACGTGACAGTTCGTAGGCCTCCTCGAGAAGCTTCACGGCGTCGTCGTAACGGCCCAGGTTGAGGGCCACGATGCCCTTGTCTCGCAGTTCACGCGCCCTGGCCGGCGTGGCAGACTGCGCCGCCGGATTCGCTTTGCGGGGCGCCGCCTGCACGGGCGCCGCCATGATGCCAATCGCAACCACGATGATGGAAAGGCACATCCGCTTCTTGGAAATCATCATTGAGAGCATGGTGAGTCGATTCGCCCCGCTTTGGTCAGGTACTTGGCGCGCAGATAGTTGCTTGGAGTTTCACGCAAGGTCAAGAACGCATCGGCACGTCACTGTATTGTGACAATTCCTTTGCACAACAAACACTTGCCAATTCGACGACTGCGCGGGTCCTAGGTCGGCCCCGCAGTGAAGTCGAACGTAACAGACGTAGACAGTCCAGCCGGGTCTGACACCACGACTGTGACATGCATCGCTTGCCCAGAAAGCACGGAAGGCGCCGTCCAAGATGCGCTGCTAACGCTCGTGTCGGCCGACGTGACCGGGGTGCTGAGCGTGCCGTCGGTTGCGGTCCACGTGTACGTGACGGGCTGCCCCTCCGGATCCGAGGCGAGCACGCTCAGAAGAACCACATCCTTCGGCGACACCACGCTCCACCCTTGCGAAGATGTCCCGATGGTCGGCGCAAGATTCAGCACGACGGCGCCAGCCTGAACGGAGAACTTTCCCAAGGATGCGCCTCCGCGGCCGTCGGACGCCACGACCTGGAAGGTGCATAGGTGGCCTGCCGGTACTGTCGCCAGGGTAAAGATCGGGGTGGCGGAGGTGCCACCCGACAAATTTCCGTCGCAATCAGACGCCCAGGCATAGGTCAGCGGATCATTGTCAGCGTCCGCGGCGGTAACCGACAGCTGGGTAGCCTGACCGACCAACAAGGGCAGCAAAGTGGCCTGCATGTCGGTAATGTCCGGCGCGTTTCCAGCCATTCCCTCCACGGTGGCCATGGACTGCCCTCCGCGCATATCGGTGACGTTGACGGTAAACGAGCAATGTCCAGTGCTGGGCATGGCCGACAGGGTGAACGTGGGATTCTGGGCGGTCCTATCGTCGAAGGTGCCTTCGCAGCTTCGGCTCCACGAATAGGAAAGAGCGTCTCCGTCCGGATCCGTCGCAGTGACCGTGAGCTTGATGGATTCCCCAACTATGATTTCTGCGGGCGCTATCGTCGGCGCACCAACCACTGGCAGGTGGTCCGCGATACCAACCACGGCCCCGACCGCCTGGCCACCATGGCCGTCCGTCACCAGGACTTCGAAGGAACAGTAGTAGCCCGTCGGGAACGTCGTCAGCGTGAACGTGGGATGGTCCGACCCGGCGTCATCGAAGGTCCCAGCGCAGGTCGTTGTCCATGCGTAGGTAAGCGCATCGGCGTCCGCGTCCATGGCGACCACGCGCAGGTGGGTCGCCGCCCCCGTGACCAAAGGCGAGGGCGAGATCGTCGTGCTGCTGATTGCCGGCGCGTGATTCACACGGTTGAAGATGAACGTCACCTTCGCGCTTTGGCCGCCGGGATCCTTGACCGTGACTTCCACATGCATTGCGCCCGCTGGAAGAACTTCCGGTGCGGTAAAGCGCAGCGACACAGAATGCACGTCCGCGTTCATTTGAACCACAGTTCCCTGGTCGGCCGTCCATGAGAAAGTGATGTCTTTGCCGTCGGGATCCGACGCCTTGACGGCAAGCACTGCCGATTGCTTTGGATCGAGCTCGTCGTGGGACTGCGTGGCCGCCTCGATCACCGGCGCCCGGTCGACCTCCACGCTCCCCGTGGCTTGATTCAGCATGCCGACCGTGTGGGCGCCCAATGAATCCGTGACCTCCACCTGGAATTGGCAGTGTCCGCTGGCAGGAATGGCCGAAAGGGTGAAGCCGGCGTTCTGCTGCGTGGCGTCCGCGAAGGCGCCGGCGCAATCACTCGTCCATTTGAAGGTCAGCACTTGCCCATCGGGATCGACAGCATCGAGGTTTAGCGTCACGGGCTGCCCGACCACGACCGGGGTTGGCGTGATGCTCATGCTCTTGATAAGCGGGGAGAGATCCGGCGAGACGCTCACCGCAGCCCCGCCCCGCGCTATCGAGTCCACAACCAGGCTCACACTCGAGTGCACGCCGGCCCCGCGGCCATCTTCCACCGTGAGCTCGACCTGGCAGACGGCAGCCCCGTCGGGAGCGGTCCAGACCGGCGTGGCGGTGTCTGCCCCCGAGAGGGTTCCGCAAGCAGTCGACCACCCGTACGTCAGGACGTCAGATGGGTCGGCATCGTGCGCCTGCACCCCTAGGTTCACCCTGCCGCCCGGTGCAACGACTGCGGCAGACGCTGTCACGACGTCGATAACAGGTGCGTTGTTGGCGAACCATGGCGCGGGCGACATTTCGAATAGCGTGATCGAGATGGGTGTGGTGACGCCCGGCCGAATCGCAACGTTGGTGGCCTCCCCGAAGAACAGGCCCACACCGGACTGGTCGCTCGCCAGCACCGAGATCCCTCGCTCTGTCCCGGCGGGAATACCCGCCACGTTCGCCTTCCAGACGTTGTTGTCCTTCGCACCAAGAGGCATCACGAGAGGGCGAGGAATGCCCGAGCCGGTGATGGTTGCCGACACGGTGGCGATGTCGGAATAGCGGAGAGCCTTGGTGGATGCGGTAATCAGGACATCGCCGGAGCTTGGCCCTGTCTCGTGACATCCCGCCAGAGCCATTGCAAGGCACAGGGGTGACCACCGCAGTGCGGACCAACCCGGTCGAATGCGGCTATAGCAGCCGTCCTGTCGAGATTTCGCCATTGAACGAGACCCATCTATCACGACGCAGGCTCACTAGCGTTCCTATTTGGTGAACGTTTCGCAACCGATTGGCAACGACGGCTTCTGCGCAATTCCCACCACGAACTGTCACGCAATTGTGGCGGTCGTTGCAAGCATGGTTGCGGCAACTCAAGGTCCCCGCAAATCAATATTTGCAACCTTTGCGGAACCGTCTCTTGCTTCCGAAACGAAACTCTAATATGTGCCAGGGGGCCGCCCTCTCACTACGAAGAGAGCACTGCAATTGTCACGACATTCCTGGTGGAACATCAATGGGTACATACCGCTCGAAATTCTTGGCGACTGTCCTGGCAATAGCGTCAGCCGTGGTACTATCCTGCGACGGTGGGTCAGAGCCGTCCGAGGGATCGGCCCTGATCGTAGCGCGACTTTCCCTGGCAAGCAGCATTGGGGATGTGCGCGTGACGGTGTCCGGATCGAAGCTTCCCACCACGGTCTCGAGGCCTCTTGCTGTGGCCGGCAGCCAGTATTCCGCGTGGATAGACAATCTTCCGCCAGCCGGCGACTACACGTTCACCGCGGTGGCCACGGATGGCTCGGCGGCGCCCAAGGTGCTACTGCAAGGGTCGGTAAGCCGCCAGGTAATCTCGAGTGGGCGCACGGCCAGCGTTACCATCTATCTGAACGCGCTTACGGACAAACCGTCCTACACCAGTTCCGCGCCCGTCATTGACAGCCTTTCAGCGACATCTCTCACTGCTACCTACGGTGAGACGCTTCAGTTCCAGGTGACGGCCCACGATCCAGATCCCGGCGAGACGGCGTTGCTCGCGTTCAAATGGGCAGCAACGTGCGGCGCGTTTAAGGATGTTGTGAACACGGCAGGTAGCGACGTCAAGGGCTCCAAATCCGTCGCGAACTATACCGCACCCGCCGAAGGCCAGCGTTGCACGGTCTCGCTGCTCGTCACGGATCCTTCGAAGCACAGCGCTGCGACGGCACTCGATATCGCCCTCAAGAAGGCGACTGGACAGGTCAACTTCCAAATCGCCTTCAGCGGCGCACCCGCGGTTTCACTTCTATTTGCCGCCCCTGGCCAGTTGCCGGTCGGGGGAAGCACGGTGATCAAGGCCTTTGCTTCCGACCCCGACGGCGATGCGCTGGATTATTCCTGGTCCAGCTCATGTCCAGGCACCTTCGATTCGCTGACCGCGGACACCACGACCTTCGCGCTCGCACCGACCAGCACTGCTTCGGCGTGCACGTTCAACGTCGTGGTGGGCGACGGCAAAGATACCCAAGGGAACATCAAGAACCGGACCGAAAATCACCTGACTTTGGGTGTGGGAGAGCCGACCCTCGCGGTGTCACCAGGTTTCGGTGTCGCCTACCGCTCGGATGATTCATTCAGCGACGGGAAGTCCGTGATATTCGCGGTGGAAGCTTTCGACCCGGCAGGCGGCCCAATGACTTACACCTGGACATCTTCCACGGGTGCAGCGCTTGCGGCGGCGGCGCCAACAAATTTGGGTTTCGATGGCGCGGTCTTCGGGAGTGCCGCGACGTGGACGGCCCCTCAGGGAATGGCCGGAACCAGCCTGGTGACGGTAACCGTGACAGCGACCAGCGCGGTCTCGTTGCTGTCGGCCCAGTACACGTACGTGCTGTACCCAGCAGGCTCCTTGTGCGTAAATCCCACGGTCGACTGCGCCGCGGGTCGCGTTTGCGATCCGCAAACTGGCGGATGCGTCGTATTCCCGTTCTGAGCGTTGCTTCGGGCCGAAAGTTGGCCGATTTGCAGGCTCGCTAGCCCGTTACATCGCGACCAGCTCGGGACAATCGGCATCCCACGCCCAGGCGTCGGCGTCGGCGTCGTCTCGGCCCGGCGTGGACAAGAGCCGACAGACATCTTTGACGGCCGTCCGGGCCTCGACCGTGGCACCCACATACAGCAGGACCAGATCCACCAAACGGGGAACGGCGGCCCACACCTCGTCGCTGAACTCGGTTCCGCAACTCAAGAATTGCTTCCCCTCGATGGCCGCGATCGCCACCCGGCGAGAATTGCCATCACAGGCGACGTAGCGTAGGAAGTCGAGGATCTGCAAGACGCCGGCACGATGAGCGCACTCCGAGCTCGCCAGGGCCGCAGGAATCTCGGTGACATCGGCGACCGTACAGGTTCCCGGTTCCTCGCCGCTACCCAGGGCGTCCACGAGCACGAGTTGGTCCGCAGTGGTAATCCTGTCGAGAAGGTCGAAGGACACCTTCGACACGATCTTCACCGAGACGTTTCGCGGAAGAGTGACCGACTGCAGGACCCGTCCGACCAGGACCCCGACGCCGTCGTCGCACACGCGTTCATTTCCAAGACAGATGATGAGAGTTTCCACGTCTCTAGTTACACAACAAAAACCGTCCGATGCATGTGAGAAGCGAGAAACAATCATGTGGCGACGAGGTGAAGCGCCCGCTTCCCTGTGCGGAGATCGTCACCTGAACGTCGCCATCGCCCCAAGACGGACCGTGTATGGTTCCCATCGTTCAACGTCGCTCCCGTCACTGCCGAAGTTTGAAACCCACACCTAGCTTGACTTAAATTCTCCCTCTCGCGGCCTTGGAATTCTTGGTGATTCCAAGGCCGCACTCTTTTGTCCCGCCGATGTGGGCCGTTCCTGGTTCGTCGACCGCGTGACTGTCACGAATTGGTTGCCGAGTACGTATTCGCACGGCCCTATAGTATCGAAGCCATGGGCGCATCCACTTCTTCTGCGCGTCTAGTCCGACAGGAAAGACTCGATCAGCCTCGCTACCGGCTGGTCAGTCGAATCGCGACCGGGGGCATGGCCGAGGTGTTCCTGGCGGTGATGCCCGGAAGCTGTGGGTCCACCAAGCCCCTGGTGATCAAGCGCCTATGGCCCCAGTTGGCGCAGGACCCGGAACATCTACAACTGTTCCTCGACGAGGTGCGCCTGACCTTGTCCCTGCATCATCCGAACGTCATCCACGGCTACGAATCCGGCAGCGACGGCGCATTTCCTTACCTGGCCATCGAATACCTCGACGGGCAGTCGTTCAAGCACATTCTAGATCGCCTCCGCGGCGAGGGTGGGCTTGGCCTGCCTCTGGCGTTCAAGATCATCTGCGATGTTCTTGCGGGACTGGAATACGTGCACAGCTTGACGGATCTGTCCGGCAGGCCCCTGCGCGTCGTTCACTGCGACGTCAGCCCACAGAACGTGTTCGTCACCTGCGATGGCGCGGTCAAGCTGATCGATTTTGGCATCGCCAAGTCCGTGATGGCCCAAAGTCCGGCGCTACCACGTGAGACCAGGGGACGCGTGGCGTACATGGCCCCTGAACAACTCGTGGGAGACACCGTCGACCACCGGGCCGACCTGTTTTCTGTCGGAGTGATGCTGTGGGAAGCCGCGGTTGGACAGAGGCTGTGGCACGGGTTGACCGACGGCGAGATTATGCAGCGGCTGCTGTCGCCCGAAGCACCGCCCAGACTTCCGCGGGGTCAGGGTTTCCCGCCGGGGCTGGCCGCGATCTGCGCCCGCGCGCTGGCTCTGGATCCAAACCAGCGCTACAGCAGCGCCTCCGAATTCCAATCCGATCTGGCGGCCGTCTCGACCGGTTCGATGCCGGCGCAGACCCGCTTGCTGGGGGGACTCGTGACCAGGGTGTTTGCCAGCTCGCGCGCCCTCTCACGTACCATGATCCAACAGTCGCTTGCCGACGACGACGCTCCGACCGCTCTGGTTGCACGTTCGGCGCAACCCGCTGCCCGTCAGGAGATTGCCGACCGCGCTCCTACCGACGGCACGACCGAGAAGCGGCCGTCCGGGGCTCTTCTCGTGGCCATGCAGGACGAGGTCACCCAGGCCGGGCCCTTTCCCTCCCGGCCCGGGCGCTCCATGGGTTGGCTCCCACTGGTCGGTGTGGCCGTCGCGCTGGTTGCTGCCGGGTTCGCCTACCTCCGCTTGGGATCGGTCCGGGTTGGTGCCTCGGCTCTGGCCTACGGAACGCAGAATGTCCACGTGGCGCAGACTCGGCTGCCACAGCTGGGTGCGGCTACGGTAGTTCCGCGAGAGCAGCCCCCAACACCAGGTGATGCCGACCTCACGGAGCTGACCAAGCCCGCCCCGGAGACGGACCGTAGCCCGAAGTCTTGGCGCAGCCGCCCTTGGGCCAAGCAAGGCCACTTCACCAAGAGACCCGCCACCGTGGCCATTGGCGAGATCCTCTTGACCAAAGAGCGAGACGTCTTCGACCTTCCCTTGCCGCGCCCGTCGGGCACAAGGGCCGGACGGCCCATCGACCGAGAAGATCCATACGGGCCATGAGCGCTCTTGGCAGAAGCCTTTCGGCGGGCCTGGCCCTTCTTCTTCTCGTCACTGCCGGCCCTGCCATCGCCGATCCGATGCCTGCGCCTCAAGCAGGTTCGGGCGAGGTCGGGGCGCGAGCACGAGCGAGTTTCCTTCGCGGCGTAGAGCTATACGAAGAGCGAGACTTCGGCGGCGCGGGGGTGGAGTTCAGACGCGCCTACGAGCTGGTGCCGAATTTCCGCATCTTGTTCAATCTGGGCCGGGTGGCCGTCGAGCTGCACGACTATGCCGCTTCCGTCGACTTGTTTGTGCGCTACCTCTCGGAGGGTGGCGATCAGGTTCCACCCGAGCGTCGTCGCGAGATCGGACAAGAAATCGAACATCTCAAGCCTCGGGTTGGACAGATCAAGATTGTCGCGGACGATGTCGACGCGGAGGTGTACCTCGACGATGTTTCGGTCGGCCGCACGCCCCTGGCGCCGCTGACCGTGAATGTGGGAAGACATCGCTTGGAGATTCGTCCGAGGCAGGGAGAAGCGCAGTTCCACGTGGTGGACGCTCCCGGACAAGAGACCGTGGTGGTTCGCATCGCCAGGTACTCCCTTCGGACCCCTTCGCTGCGCCCAATCGAACCGGTCCGTGAAGACATGCTCGGACAGCAACGTGGCGGGCCGTCGCGGCAAGAGCGGGTGGCTTCGCGTCCTCTCTGGTTGGGATGGACCGCGACCGCCCTTTGTGCGATGGGGGCCGGGGTCTTCGGCATCATGGCCTATCGCTCGTCCAAAGACTTGAGTGAGCTGCGCGCGACCTATCCGGTCAGCCGCGACACCCTGGACAGCAAACAGAAGGAAACGCGTGCCTTGAGCGCTGTGGCCGATGGCCTGCTCGGGGGAGCGGCGGTGTTTGGCGGCCTGTCGCTCTATTTCAGCTTCAACCACGAACCGAAGAGAAACGATGCCAAGATCGGGGTGTCGCTGGGATGGCCAAGTATCGTCAGCCTGAAGGGACATTTCTGATTGGTCGACAAGGTACGAGGTTGGTCGCGCCGTGCGGTTGGGCACAGACTGCACCTTGCAGTCCTGCTGCTATGTCATGGATGCAGCGTGCTCCTGAACTCCGACGCCACACAATGCCAAAGCAACGCCGACTGCGCCCGCTTCGGACAAACCTCATGCGACATGGAAAAACATGTCTGCCGGGCCGCCGTGTCGCCGCGGGTCGACAGCGGTCAGGCTGATCTGTCCGCCCCGGACGCGGCCGTGTCTTGCCAGGGCTCGACCGGTTGCTTCCAATGCTCACCTGGCACCGATCCCGAGTTTTTGTCGGCCTGTACCGACTCGACCTGTATCCCTTTCGACAACGGACGACTCACGAATCTCAATTCCGATGGAACGCTCAAGCCGATACCTTAGCTCTCTGGCCGCTGTCACCGCGTTCGTCGCGGCCGCATCGCCCGCCTCCGTCGACGCGGCCGAATGCGCCACGCTACCTACCCCGGTCTACGTGACCGGCTCGACCGCGGCCAAGCCTCTGCTCATCGAGCTGAGCAAGTACTTGGTCATCCAATCCTCGCCCATCACCGTGGTCTACCTGGGACAGGGGTCCTGCGTGGGCATCGATGCCATCTTGAACGGCACGCCCATCCAGGGGACGGGGAGCTCTGCCCCATCCACCTGGGATGCTACCGGTGCGGAAAAGAAATGCGACGTGACGACGCCCATCGTGGCCGACGTCGGAATTTCGGATGTCTTCGCGACCACGTGCTTCACCCTGCCTGGCGGCGTTGCGGGCAACGTGTCCGATTTCCTCGGACCGGTTCAGTCCATGACGTTCGCGGTTCCCATCGGTTCTCCCGAGGTCTCGATCAGCGCCGAGGCTGCGTACTACGTGTACGGCTTCGGAAACAGTTCGGGCGTGACGCCGTGGACCGACGAAACCGCAATCTTCAAGCGCGACGTCAACTCGGGCACGCAGCGTATGATCGCGGCCGCCATCGGCGTTCCCGCCGACAAATGGAAGGGAACCGCCACCACGGGAAGCAGTGATCTTCTGCAGAAGCTGACCATGGCCTCGCCGCGGGACCAGGCGATCGGAATCCTGGCGGCCGATGTCGCCCAGGACAACCGGACGGTGCTGAAGATCCTGGCTTACCAACACGGCAAGCAGTCCTGCGGATACTTTCCGGATCGAGATTCCACGTCGAATGAAAAGGCCAACGTGCGTGACGGTCACTACGCCATCTGGGGGCCACTCCACCTGCTCACGAGGCTCGACAACAACGGCTACCCGCTGAAACCGGCCGCAGCGGATGTCATCGGTTACCTTGCGGGCAGCAAGACGGCGCCTGGCCAATTGGACCTGGTCTTCCTCGAAGCACAACGCCACGTGGTTCCCCAATGCGCGATGCGTGTGAAGCGAACACAAGAGATGGGCCCCATGGTGCCATTTGCCCCCGCGGGCGCATGTGGCTGCTACTACGAGAAGGTCGCCAACGGGGCGACCCAGTGCACGCCCTGTCAGCGTCAGGTCGACTGCCCGACCAGCGCGCCGGTGTGCAGTTACGGTTACTGTGAACGAAGCTAGCCTGGATTGGCCTCGGCGAACACGTAGTCGGGGGCCCTGGCTTTGCGTTCGTCGGAACTGTAACGATTGCGAATAGCCGTGATTGCCTGCTCGGCGCGGAAGAAGGCCGCCACGACCCCCGGATCGAAATGTGAACCCGAGCTGTCGCGGATGATGGACAGTGCGGCCGGCAATGCAAACGGCTCTTTGTAGGGGCGACGCACGGTCAGGGCATCGAAGACGTCGCAAACTGCCACGATTCGTCCAACCAGCGGAATCGATTCGCCGGCAATGCCGTGCGGGTAACCGCTGCCATTCCATTTTTCGTGATGGGTCAACGCAACGACTTCCGCCAGCCGGATCACCTCGGATGAGGATGCCGACAGGATACGAGCACCGATCAGCGGGTGCCGCTTGATGATCTCCCACTCGCCAGCGTCCAGCGGACCGGGTTTCTTCAAGATGCCATCCGGCACCGCGATCTTGCCGATGTCGTGCATGGGGGCCGCGTGAAGAAGGAGATCGAGACGCTTGGGGTCCCACCCGAGCTCGCGCGCGACGGCCACCGCGTAGTCGGCCATTCGCAAGACGTGCTGTCCGGTGTCGTCGTCCTTGAACTCGGCCGCGAGCCCCAGCCGAAAGACCGTATCCAGTGCGCTCCTGTGCAGATCCTGCAGAGCCGCGTGCAACTCGGCCGTGCGCGCCTCGACGCGAGCTTCGAGTTGTGAATTCTCGCTACAAAGGGCATCGCGCACGGCCTTCAACTCGATCTGGGTTTGCACACGCGCGCGGACGACCTTGGCGTTGAACGGCTTGGTGATGTAGTCGACGCCCCCCACCTCGAAACCCAACGTTTCGCTTCGCTCGTCGCCGAGACCGGTGATGAAGATGACTGGGATACTGGCTGTCGCGGGATTCGCTTTCAGCTGCCGACAGACTTCGAACCCGTCCATCCGCGGCATCATCACGTCGAGAAGGATGAGATCAGGCGGCCGCGTCTGTGCCAGGCGCAGCGCGGTCGGCCCGTCGATCGCAACGCATCGTCGATGATCGGAGAGCACATCGCTCAGGACATCGATGTTGGATGGATTGTCATCGACAATCAGAATATAGACACCTTCGCTCATCGAGCTTCCTCCTGGGATCCCACGGCGCCAACGACCTCGGCCAGGGCCTGGCGCGCACCTTCGAAGTCGTATCGGTCGAGACGCCGAATAAGTCTCTCTGCTTGCGAGCGTGCCGGACCTGACAGCGCGTTTCGCAGATGTCCCGCCGTGCGTCGCGCGTCG
>Ga0302322_100003733_pt1 | contig 13155 bp, 6 predicted proteins | sample Fen_T0_2_FD_203757 | JGI IMG/M metagenome (GOLD analysis project Ga0302322, IMG submission 203757) | Peat permafrost microbial communities from Stordalen Mire near Abisko, Sweden - Fen_T0_2 | ecosystem: Environmental > Terrestrial > Soil > Wetlands > Permafrost | place: Sweden: Abisko...
CATGGTGCCAGGCATGGGGCATTGCGGTGGCGGCAGCGGCCCTTCGGCGGTCGACATGCTCGGCGCGATCGACCAGTGGGTCGAGACCGGCAAGGCGCCCGAGCGGCTCGTGGCCAGCAACCCGCCAGGGCAGCCGGCGCGCACGCGGCCGCTGTGCGCCTACCCGAAGGTGGCGAAGTACGCCGGAAAAGGCAGCACGGACGAGGAAGCGAGCTTCCGCTGCGACGCGCCGTAAGCGCGAGTCATCGGGAGTGGGTCGCGAGCCAGCGCTCTATGTCCGGTAGGGCGCCGGCCTGCACCTTCTGGTTCAACCGGATCGACGCGACGGCCGCTTCGATGGGACGACGCGCGTCTGCCGGCATGTCTGCTTCGCCGTAACGACGCACGTCGACGATCCGGGACGCCCGGGTCGAGCCCGACGCGATGGAAGGGATGACATACCAGCGGGTCATCGGGTCGATCGGCAGGGGTCCCTTCGCCAGATACGGCGCGAGTGCCTGCCATACGGCGTCCGGATTTTCCTCGCCGGCGATCGAGAGCAGCCCGCCGCTGGCACCCGCCGGCGCATCCGGCCCCAGCGCGATGTCCACCATGCGGGCGGACAGTGCGGGATCGGCGACGCCCGCCAGCGCGCGCAGGATCCGGATCTTTTCCAGGGGATCCTGTGCAGCCCTGGCTCGCGTCAGCAGCGTATCGAAGGTGCCCGGATCGGCCACCAGGCTGACGACGTTCAGCGCGGCGCGCTGGTCGGCGACCGAACCCTGTCCGCTGGCAAACACCTGCTGGGCGCGAACCCGCGCTTCGGGATCGCCGAACCGGGCCTTGGCCCGCCACAGGGAGGCGCGCAGGCCCTGTGCGTTCGGGTTCTCGCCGGCGCGCGGCGCGGTGCCCAGGGCGCTGTCGACCGGCGCCAACAGCCGGAGTGCTTCGCGCCGGAAGGCGCTGCGGGACAGCGCATTGCCATAGGCTCGGTCCACGGTGACCAGCAGTCCGACGGCGCGGTCCCACACGACGGGGTCTGCATCCGCCGGCGGCAGGCTGGCGATGAACGTCATCAGGTTCTGCGCCGGCGCATAGCCGGACTGACCCAGCGCCCACGCGTCATTCAGCAGCGTCAACTGGTCCATCGGCGACAGCTTCGCCATGAGCCCGGCGAGGGCCGCCGCATGCGCAGGCGCATATGCCACGCGCACGTAGGACGTGCCCCCGGCGTTGACCAGCGGCGTTGTGCCCGGCACGTTGGCTGTCCCGGCGAGCAGCAGGGTGGCAGGTGCCTGCCCGGATGCCGCGATGGCGAGTGGCAGCCGCCACCGGGTCGGCGTCTTTCCCTTGAGGTCGTCCGGGTCCTCGGCGAACTGGCCGGTGACCAGCCGTGACGCAAGCCCCGTGGATTCGACGCGCACCAGCGGGACGCCCGCCTGGCGCGTGAAGTCGCGCTCGATGCCCAGAATGGGCTTGTGTGCAACCGCCTGCATCTCGCGCCACAGGTCGCCGTCCACGGTGTTGCCCAGCGCGTGCCTGCGCATGTACGCGCGCACGCCGGCGCGAAAATTCCCGGCACCGACGTAGGCCTCGAGCATCGTGATGATGGCTGCGCCCTTGTCGTAGGTGATGCTGTCGAAGGCCTGGGTCGCCTGCTCGGCGCTGACGATGGGCTGCAGCACCGGATGCGTCGCGGCCTGGGCGTCCTGGCGCTTGCCGTCCTCGAAGATCCCGGCAGCCTGCAGTCCGGTGTGCCAGGCCGGGTGAAGGGCGTCCGCCGCATGCGTCTGCATCCAGCGGGCGAACCCCTCGTTGAGCCACAGGTTGTCCCACCAGGCCATTGTCACGAGGTCGCCGAACCACTGATGGGCCATCTCGTGGCTGACGACCAGGAACACCCACTGGCGCTCCTTCTCGGTGGATGCCGCCGGGTCGAAGAGCAGGTGATCCTGCGAGAAGAAGATGGCGCCCCAGTTTTCCATCGATCCACCGGAGATCTCCCCGGGCGCGGCGATCAGGTCGAGTTTCGGCAAGGGATAGGGCGCGCCGAAATAGTCGTTGTAGTAGCGAAGCAGGCCCGCGGCTTCGTCCAGCGCATACTCCGCCTTGGCCGCGTCGCCGCGCTTGAACATCACGCCGACATCCACGCCGTCCACCACCCGGTGTACGCGCTCGAAGTCGCCGATGCCCACGAACAGCAGGTACGTCGACATGCGGGGCGTATCGGCGAAGCGCACGCGCTGCTGGCCGCCGGCCATCGGGGTGGTGTCTGCGACCGGCATGTTGGACACGGCCACCTGGTCGGCAGGGGCGACCACTGAAATCGCGAACGTGGCCTTGAGTGCCGGCTCGTCCCAGCACGGCAGCAGGGCGCGCGCCTCGGCCGGCTCGAAGTTCGTGGCGAGCGTGCGGCGCTTGCCCGTGGACGTGTCGTAGTCCATCGCGAAGAAGCCGAGCGTGCCCCGGGTGATCGGCCCGTGGTACGTGATGTCCAGCGTGTGGTGACCCGGCGGGAATGCCGAGGCAAACGTGATCGTCGCGCGCCCCAGGGTCTTGTCGAGCGCAACCGTGCCGGCCTGCTGGCCATCCAGGTGCACGGCGTCGAATTCGAGTCCCTTGGCGTTCAGCACGATCCTGTTTCCGCCCGACGGCGCATCGCCCGTGATTCGCACGGTTCCGGTGAACTTCAGTGCCTGCGCATCGGGGGCCAGGCTCAGTTCATACCGCGTGGGTACCAGCGTCCGGGGCAGGACCTGACGACCTGCCGTCAGCGCCGGGGCAGCCTCCGCACACGTGACCTGCAACAGGCAGGCGGCCAGGACAACCCGGACTATCGGGGATCTGAGGATGAACGCGCGCATGGTGCACTCCACGACAAGCGACGACGAATTATTGTCAACTTCCGGCCCCAGTGTACAAGCCTCGTGCTTACGTATGTCATACGCAGGCCATTGTCAGTGCATGACTGACGCAGGCCTCACAGGGAAGTTAAGTGAGCGAAGACTCGCCTGAGTGATGTACCCCTCCGCCAATGAAGCCTGATCGCCGGCACGCCCGTCCGGCTCGCGGGCCTGTGCGCCCGGCGGCCATCGTCCTGGCGCTCCTGTGCTCGGGCCTCGCGCGGGGCGGTTGCCTGCAACTGCCCGACGCGGATCTGCGCGTGCTCGATGACAGGGCTGAAGGCTACCCGGACCTGGGTCTCGCCGAGGCGAACCGGCGCCTCGCCCAGATACCCGCCGGGCAGGACCCGTTCCTCCGGGCGCAGCTCTATGCCGTCATCGCCACGGTGGGTTCGGAACAGGGGCGTTCTGCCGCAGTCCACGCCGCCGTGGTGGAGGGGCACCGTCTCCTGGATAGCGTGCCCGCGTCGGATTCCGTGATGGCCCTGCGGGACCGGCTCACGATCAGCGATGGCTCCAACGCGGCGACACGCAGCGACCTGCTCGTCGCACTCCGGGCGCTCGATGAAATGGTGATGCGGCGGCGTGATGATTCCGTCGAACGCATCTGCGCCCTGGCTGCGAGGGCGGACCTGCGTGCGGAGCTCCTTGAGCTGGACGGTGCGGCTGCGGACGGGATCGCCGCCTACACCGCCGCCGAGCGCCTCGGGTCCGGCGCGGGTCGCCTCCAGGCGGCGATCAGCCTCGCCGAGGTCTATCGTCGCAGCGGGCTGATGGACGACGCCCAGCGGATGCTGGACGAATCCATCGCCTACGAACGCCAGCGTGACCATCCGGCGCAGGTGGCGTCGGCGCTGTACATGCGCGGACAGATCCTGACCGAGGCGCGCAACTTTGGCGAGGCAAAAGCGGTCCTGGAAACCTCGCGACGAATCGCCGAGGAATCCGGGGATCATTTCAGCGCCATCTTCACTGACGTGGCGCTCTGTCCTGCGCTGATCGGGGCCGGGGACCTCGATGCCGCGGAGCGCGTGTGCAGCGAGAACGCCGCCGCGTTCGCGCAGGCCAGTCGTGATGACATCACGACACTGCTGGAAGCCTACATGGCCAGGATCGACATCGAGCGTGGCCGGCCCTCCGCTGCGCTGCGCAAGCTCGACGACGTCCTGGGTCCACACGCGGGTGACGTGGTGCTGAACCTGGAGCCGCAAATCTACCTCGATCGTGCTCGCGCACGGGAAGCGCTGGGCCAGTTGAGCGGTGCCTACGCGGACGTCAGGCATTCGCTGGAACTGCAGCAGTCGCTGGACCGGGACAAGCGGGCGCGATCCGCCGCCGTCCTGAAAGGAGCGGCCGATGCCGAAAAACTCGCCGCGTCAAATCGCCTGCTGGAAGAACACCTGGCACGGGAGCGCGCGGACCTGGCCAATCGCACGCTGACGCTGCGCCTGGCTGTCGCCATCGCAACGGCCGCCGCGGTGGTGGGCGCCCTGTTCGGCTACCTGTTCTGGATGGCGCGCCGGCACGAGCGCTACATCCGCCGCCAGGATGCGGTCCTGAATACGGTCCTGGGCCACGCGCCGGACGCCCTGATCCTGCTGGACGCGCAGCGCAAGCTGCGCTTCTGCAACCGGAGCCTGTTTGGCGGCATCGAGACACCGCAGCCGGGGCAGGACCTGGAAAGCATCGTGCCCCAGGAGGCGCTGCAGCCGGTGCAGGACGCACTGGTGGAGCTGTTCGAACACCGTCGCGCGGCGACGTTTGCCGCGAACGTCACCGATGACTCGGGCAGCCAGCGCAATTTCGAGCTGCGTGGCGTCCCGGTAATCGTCGACGGCCAGTTGCTTGGCGCCACGATCCGGGCGGTCGACATGACACGGGTCCGCAGGCTGGAACGCGAAGTCGTCGATATCACGACGCGCGAGCGGCAGCGGCTCAGCAATGACCTGCATGAAGGGTTCGGCCAGGACCTGGCAGGGATCTCGCTGCTGCTGGAGAGCCTGGGAACGGAGATCGACCGCGGCAGGCCCGTGGCCCGCGCGACCGTGCGGGAACTCTCGACGCATGTCTATCGGCTGATCAGTGCCACCCGCGACATCGCCCATGCCTTGTCGCCGGTGCAGATCGCCAGTGGTTCCCTGAGCAGCGCGATGGCCCGGCTGCTGGACGAGGCTTCAACCGCATTGAAAGTCAGCATTGCCATGAAGTCCCATCCCGCGGACATCATCGTGCCGGAGGACACTGCGGACCACCTGTGCAGGATTGTCGTCGATGCCGTCACCGCCGCCGCGCGGCAGGAAGGGTGCACGAGCATCACCGTCGAACTGCGGCTCCAGGAGGGCGTGCTGCGCCTGACGATCGAGGATGACGGCAGCGAGCTCGACGTGGCGGGCAGCATGGCCGAACACCATGCGTCCCAGATGATGGCCTACCGGGCGAGCCTGCTGGGCGGGAGCGTGCACGTGGAGTCCGGCTCGCAGGTCGGAACGCGGACCTGCCTCACCCTGCGGCTGACCCGGGCGGCCTGAACCCGCGGGCTGCGGGGCCGTAACCCCGCCAAAGCAAATCGGCCTAGTCGACGCGATCGTCACTGCACAGCCGGTAGCCGATCCCTGCTTCGGTGACCAGGTAGCAGGGCCGGCCGGGATCCGGCTCCAGCTTCTGCCGCAAGGTCTTGATGCAGGAACGCAGGCCGCGCGTGTCTCCCAGCTTCTCCGGGCCCCAGACCTCGCGTATCAACTGTGTCTGCGTGACGATCATGCCGGCGCGGCGTGCCAGGCATTCCAGCACGCGATACTCCAGGGGCGTGAGGTGCACGGAACCCGACGCATTGCGCGCAGTTCGCCCAGTCAGGTCGATGGCGGTTGATCCCAGGTGAAGCAGCGACGCGGTCCGGGGCCCCCGGACGGAACGCCGCAGCGCTGCCCGTGTCCTGGCAAGCAGCTCCGGTGCGCTGAACGGCTTGGTCACGTAGTCGTCGGCGCCGGCGTCGAGCGCCTGGATCTTCTCCTTTTCCAGGGAGCGGGCCGACAGCACCAGGATCGGCACGGGAGAAAAGCCGCGGATGCGACGGATCATCGTCGTGCCATCGAGGTCCGGCAGGCCGAGGTCTGCAATGACCAGATCGGGACGATGGCTGCGTGCCTCGATGAGGCCACGCCCGGCCGTGGCGGCGTCGATAACCCGGTACTGGCTGGACTCCAGCATCGTGCGCAGCACGCCGCGCAATTCTGCATCGTCCTCCACGACCAGGATGAGGAACATGGCACTCGTCATGCGCCGGAGCCATCAAGTGGCAACGTGAAGGTGAAGCGTGCCCCGCCGCCAGGCCGCTCGCCGGCGGTGATGACTCCGCCGTGTGCGTGAACGATGGCGCGGCAGATCGCAAGCCCGAGTCCCGCGCCTCCGCTGTTGCCTTCTTCCCGGCCACGCTGGAATTTCTTGAACAGGCGTTCCGGGTCGCCGGGAGGAAGCCCGGGACCCGTATCGTCGATGACGACGCGCACGGCCCCTTCCTCACTGTCAGCGGAAATGCGGATGCGCGTTCCGGGCGGCGTGTGCCTTGCACAGTTCTCGAGCAGGTTCGCGAATACCTGCGTGACCAGGGTCGCATCGACATGGACCTCGGGCAGACCGTCCGGCAGTGCGATTTCGACGGGATACCCGGCCAGCCGGTCCTGCACCTGCCCGAGTGCGGTGCCCGCAAGGTCATCAATCGTCTGCCAGTCCCGGCGCAGGCGGATCTCGCCGGACTCAAAGCGCATCAGGTCGAGCACGTCGGAGATCAGCTTCGACATCTCCTGCGCCCGGCGCTCGATCGCGTGGGCCAGCCGGGTACGCGTGGCGGTGTCGATCGCAACACCGGGATCGCCCAGTGTACTGCTCGCGCCCGCGATCACCGCCAGGGGCGTCCGCAGATCATGGGATATCGAGGCCAGCAGCGTGTTGCGCAGGCTCTCGGTCTCGGCAGCAACGAGCGCGGCCTCGGCCTCCTCGGCGAGCAGGGCGCGCTCGATCGCGAGGCCGATCTGGCTGGCAAAGGTTTCCAGCAGGTGCTGCTGCTCGGGGAGCAGCAGACGCCGTCGTTGCGTCGGCAGCGCAGCCAGGACGCCCAGCACGCGGCTGCCGCCGCGCAGCGGCTGGTACTGTGCCGCGGCCGCGGGCAGCGTGTCCGTCCCGAGTCCCGCGGGACGGCCGTGATCGAATACCCACTGGGCCACGGACAGGTCGGCGGCACGCAGGCTTGCCGGCATGGGCGCGCCGCGCGGGTGGTGCAGGCGTCCCGCCGGATCCGGTAGCAGCACCACGGTCTGGCACGCGAAAGTCTCGGCCACGTGTTTCACGGCGACCTGGGCGATATTGACGCGCTGGCGCGTTGCCGCGAGTTCGCGGCTCATTTCGTAGAGCAGGGCGGTGCGGCGTTCCCGGGCACCGGCAACGCGCGTCTGGGCCCGCACGCTGGCGACCAGGCTGGCGATGACGAGGGCAACGACGAGCATGACGACAAAGGTCACGACGTACTGCAGGTCAGCGACGGCGAACGTCAGGCGGGGTGCGACGAAGAAGAAGTCGAAGCTCAGGACATTCAGGACCGCGGTAAGGCTGGCAGGTCCGCGCCCGAGCCGCAGGGCAGCGATGGTGGCTCCGAGCAGGTAGAGCATGACCAGGTTGGTCAGTTCGAAGTACGGGAACATCAGCGCCGCGATCCCGGTGCAAAGCAACGTGATGAAGGCGGCCGCCCAGTACCTGCGCCAGTTGACCGGCCGCGCGTCGGTGCGTTCCGGTGCCTGCGCCGGAATGGCGGATTCCCGGCGCGCGATGATCGACACATCCAGCCCCGGGCCATCGCGTACCAGCTTGGCGGCCGTCGAGGGCGCCAGCAACGCCCGCCAGCCGCGACGCCTCGGCTCGCCCACCACGATGCGCGTGATATTGCGAAGCCTGGCGTATTCGGCAAGGGTTGCGGCAGCGGATGAGCCGTCCAGCGTGACGGTCTGCGCACCCAGGGATTCCGCGAGGCGCAGGGCCTCGATGCGCCGGTTTCGTGCGTGCTCCCCGAGCTTGAGCAGCGCGGGCGTCTCGACCGAGACCACCAGCCACTCGGCATCGAGCGCGTCCGCAAAGCGTTTGCCGATGCGCACCAGTTGCCCGGCCTGGTCGTCCGGCGCGATGGCGATCAGGAACCGGTCGCGCGCCAGCCAGGGCTTTGAACTGCGCGCGTCGCCCACATAGGCGCGGGCGGCGGCATCCACGCGATCGGCAGTGCGGCGCAGCGCCAGTTCGCGCAGTGCCATCAGGTTCGGCCGCCGGAAGAACCGGTCCGCGGCGGTAGCCGCCTTGTCGGATACGTAGATCTTGCCGGCCTTCAGGCGTTCGAGCAGGTCATCCGGCGAGAGGTCGATCAGCTCGACTTCCTCGGCCTCGTCGAAGACCCTGTCAGGAAGGGTTTCCTGTTGCCGCACGCCCGTGATGCCCGCCACGACGTCGTTGAGGCTTTCCAGGTGCTGGATATTGAGCGTGGTCCAGACGTTGACGCCTGCCTCCAGCAGTTCCTCGATGTCCTGCCAACGTTTCGCATGGCGCGGGCGCGGCTCGCCTTCGGCGATATTCGAGTGCGCGAGTTCATCGACGATCAGCGTTGCGGGCCTGCGCTTCAGCGCCGCATCCAGGTCGAACTCACGGCGCGTGATGCCGCGATAACGGACCTCTACGGGTGGCAACTGCTCCAGGCCCTCGAGAAGGGTCTCCGTTTCACGGCGGCCATGGGGTTCGACGTAGCCGACGACGATGTCCGCTCCCGTCGCTTGCGCACCTCTCGCGGCCTCCAGCATCGAATAGGTCTTGCCTACGCCGGCGGACGCGCCGATGAAGATCTTCAGCCGCCCGCGATGCGCGCGTGCCTCGTCGCGTTGTACGGCGGCGAGCAGCGTGTCGGGATCCGGGCGATCCGGCGTGGTCATTGCGTCCGGTGTAGCTCGTCCAGCGCCAGATTCAGGTCCAGCACATTGACGCGGGCCTCACCGATGAACCCCAGCAGCGGCTCCTGCCGATGCGCCCGGACCAGCGCCTGCAGCTGGGCGACGGTGAGGCCGCGAGCCTGCGCCACGCGCGGGATCTGATAGGCGGCGCCGGCGGGACTGATCTCCGGGTCAAGTCCGCTCGCGGACGCGCTCACGAGGTCCACAGGCACCGGCTGCAGGGCTTGGGGATCGGCATTCCGCAGAGCGCCGACGCCCGCCCGGACCTGGTCGAGAAGCGCCGGATTCAGCGGGCCGAGGTTCGATCCGCCGGACGCGACGCCGTTGTAGGGCTGTGGAGATGTCGCGGAGGGCCGTCCCCAGAAGTATTTCGGGTCCGAGAAGGCCTGGCCGATCAGGCGGGAGCCGATCACCCGATCCCCATCGCGGATCAGGCTGCCTTCGGCCTGCTGCGCAAAGACGAGCCGGGAGATGCCCGTGATGGCGAACGGGTAGGCCAGCCCCAGGACCAGGGTCAGTGCGACCAGGAGGCTTGCCGCCGGACGAAGGTGCTGTGTGAACATGTCTTGCGTCTCCCTGTCAGGCCCAGCCGGCGGCCGATATCAGCATATCGATGACTTTGATGCCGGGGAACGGGATCAGCACGCCCCCCAGTCCGTAGATCAGCAGGTTTCGGCGCAGCAGGGGCGCCGCGCCCAGCGGCCGGTACTTCACGCCCCGGATGGCGAGCGGGATCAGCGCCACGATGACAAGCGCGTTGAAGACGACGGCCGACAGGATGGCCGACTCGGGTGTCGCCAGGTGCATGATGTTGAGCGCGCCCAGCTGCGGATAGGTCACTGCGAACGCAGCGGGAATGATCGCGAAGTATTTTGCCACGTCGTTGGCGAAGCTGAAGGTCGTCAGGGCGCCACGTGTCATCAGCATCTGCTTGCCCGTCTCCACGATCTCGATGAGTTTCGTCGGATTGGAGTCGAGATCGACCATGTTGCCGGCTTCCTTGGCGGCCTGGGTGCCGGTGTTCATGGCAACCGCGACGTCCGCCTGCGCAAGCGCCGGCGCATCGTTCGTCCCGTCACCCGTCATCGCGACCAGCCGGCCCTGTGCCTGGTGGTCGCGGATCAGCTTGAGCTTGGCTTCCGGCGTGGCCTCCGCGAGGAAGTCGTCCACGCCCGCCTCCGCGGCGATCGCGGCAGCGGTCAGGCGGTTGTCGCCGGTGATCATGATCGTCTTGATGCCCATGTGGCGCAGGTCGGCGAAGCGCTCACGGATGCCACCCTTGACGATGTCCTTGAGCGCGATGACTCCCAGCACCCGCGGTCCGTCCGACACCACCAGCGGCGTACTGCCCTGGCGCGCGACGCCTTCGACGGACTCGATCACCGCGCGGGGAAACGTCTGGCCGAGCGCTTCGACGTGCCGCGAAATCGCGTCGGTCGCACCCTTGCGGACCTGGCGCTGGCCGATGTCCACGCCACTCATGCGCGTGTGCGCGGAGAAGGGCACGAATGTCGCATCCAGCGCCTTGAGGTCCCGTTCGCGCAGGTTGAATTTCTGCTTGGCAAGCACGACGATGCTGCGACCCTCCGGGGTCTCGTCCGCCAGCGACGCGAGCTGCGAGGCATCGGCCAGTTCCAGTTCCGTAACACCGGGTGCCGGCAGGAAGGCCGCGGCCTGCCTGTTGCCCAGCGTGATCGTGCCGGTCTTGTCCAGCAGCAGCACGTCGACGTCACCGGCGGCTTCCACGGCGCGGCCGGAGGTGGCGATGACGTTGGCCTGCATCATGCGACTCATGCCGGCGACGCCGATGGCGGACAGCAGTCCACCGATCGTCGTCGGGATAAGGCAGACCAGCAGCGACACCAGGGCCGTGAGGGTGACCGGACTGCCGGCCTTGCCTGCCTCGACGCTGAACTGCGAGAAGGGCAGCAGCGTGACGATGACGACCAGGAAGACCAGCGTCAGTGCGACCAGCAGGATCGTCAGCGCGATCTCGTTCGGCGTCTTCTGCCGTTTGGCGCCCTCCACCATGGAAATCATGCGGTCCAGGAAGGTCTCACCCGGATTGACACTGACGCGAACGATGATCCAGTCGGACAACACACGGGTGCCGCCGGTCACGGAGGCGAAGTCGCCGCCGGACTCGCGGATGACCGGCGCCGACTCGCCCGTGATGGCGCTTTCGTCCACGGAGGCGGCACCTTCAATGACCTCGCCGTCGACCGGAATCACATCTCCCGCCTCCACCAGGACCACGTCGCCCTTGCGCAGGTCTTCGGCCCTGGCCGTCGTCGTCCTGCGGTCACCGAGGGCGGGGTCGGTGAACTTCCGCGCAAGCACCGTCTGGCGCATGCCGCGCAACGATGCCGCCTGGGCCCGGCTTCGACCCTCGGCCAGTGCCTCGGCGAAATTCGCGAACAGGACCGTGAAGGCAAGCCAGGCCGTGATGGCCAGGATGAAAGCCGGTGAGGCCTCGCCACGTCCGGCGACCGCCTGGACGAAGAGCACCCCGGTGAGCAGGGTCCCGACGTAGACGACGAACATGACCGGGTTGCGCCATTGCACGCGGGGATCAAGCTTCCTGACGGATTCCAGCAGCGCCGGGCCGATCAGCTTGCGGTCAAGGAGCGAAAGGGCTTCTCGTGACATGGGAGATCTCTCTTACTTGGCGGCGGCGAACATGAAATGCTCGACCACGGGCCCCAGCGCGAGGGCCGGCACATAGGTGAGAACGCCGATCAGCAGGATCGAGCCGATCAGCAATGCGACGAACAGGCCGCCATGTGTCGGTAGCGTCCCTTCGGACTCCGGGATGCGCTTCTTGGCCGCCAGGGAGCCCGCAATGGCCAGCGCCGCGATGATCGGCCAGAAGCGGCCGAACCACATCGCAAGGCCGAGCGCGACGTTGTAGAACGGCGTGTTCGCCGAGAGACCTGCAAAGGCGCTGCCGTTGTTGTTCGCGGCCGAGGAGAAGGCGTAGAGGATCTCGCTGAAACCATGGGCGCCCGGGTTCAGGACGCCTGCCTTACCCGCGGCAGTGGCCACGGCGACAGCCGTACCGATCAGCACGATGAACGGCGTGGTAAGAATGAAGATCGACGCGAGTTTCATCTCGGTGGCCTCGATCTTCTTGCCCACGTATTCCGGTGTCCGCCCGATCATGAGCCCCGCGATGAAGACGCCCAGGATGGCGAAGATGAGTGCCGTGTACAGACCCGTGCCGACACCACCGGGCGCGAGTTCCCCGAGCTGGATCAGGAACAGTGGCACGAAGCCGCCGAGGGGCATCATGGAGTCGTGCATCATGTTCACGGCGCCGCACGAAGTCGCCGTCGTGACTGCGGCGAACAGCGTCGAGGCGGCGATCCCGAAGCGGGTTTCCTTGCCCTCCATGTTGCCGCCGGCCTGGCTCGCACTGGCGACGGTGTCGATACCCTGGTGGGCGACCAGCGGATTGCCGTGCTGCTCGCTGTAGTACGCGACGAGAATCAGGCTCACCAGCAGGATCATCATGGCGGAAAGTACGGCCCAGCCCTGGCGCGTATCACCCACCATCCTGCCGAAGGTGTAGGTGAGGGCGAAGGGAATGAGCAGGATGGCGATGATCTCGAGGAGGTTGGTCACCGGCGTCGGATTCTCGAAGGGGTGCGCGGAGTTGGCGTTGAAGAATCCGCCGCCATTCGTGCCCAGTTCCTTGATCGCCTCCTGCGAGGCGACCGGCCCCATGGGCAGGGTCTGCGCCTGCGTTGTCGCCGCATGTGTCAAGGCGTTGCCCGTGGCATCCTTGATCGCGGTGCCTTCGGCATCGACGGTGGGTGCCTGGTAGGTGGTCGCCTCGATCGTGGTGACTTCCCGGTAGCTGTCGAGGTTCTGGATCACGCCCTGGCTGACGAGCACCAGCGCGAGCACGACGGACAGCGGCAGGAGGACGTAGAGCGTCGAGCGCGTGAGGTCCACCCAGAAGTTGCCGATGGTCTGTACCGTGTGGCGTGCAAAACCCCGGATCAGGGCAACCGCGACGGCCATGCCGGTGGCTGCCGACAGGAAGTTCTGCACCGCCAGGCCCGCCATCTGCGTGAGGTATCCCAGCGTCGATTCGCCGGAATAGCCCTGCCAGTTCGTGTTGGTGACGAAGCTGATAGCGGTATTGAAGGACGAATCCGGGCTGACGGCTTCCAGCTTCTGCGGATTCAGCGGCAGGTGCAGCTGCAGGCGCTGCAATGCGTACACGACGACGGCACCGAGAAGATTGAACAGCAGTAGCGCAACGGCATAGTCTTTCCAGGACATTTCCC
>Ga0302322_100003734_pt1 | contig 13154 bp, 12 predicted proteins | sample Fen_T0_2_FD_203757 | JGI IMG/M metagenome (GOLD analysis project Ga0302322, IMG submission 203757) | Peat permafrost microbial communities from Stordalen Mire near Abisko, Sweden - Fen_T0_2 | ecosystem: Environmental > Terrestrial > Soil > Wetlands > Permafrost | place: Sweden: Abisko...
GTGATAATAATAAAGACGAAGAAAAATTTATTGTAACTGGTGATAATACTATGATTACACTGAATATCATGATTCCAAATGGCAAACTAAAAGTATCGGGCGGCCCCAGGTATGGAATTATGACTGGTTGGTTCATTACAGAAAAAATTGAAAGTAATGGCAGTAGAACCATTTGGAATAAATATGATTGTTCTGGTTTGCCACAATTTGCAAGGGTATCGTCTGAAAATGTTGAGCCTCAAATAAAAGAGAAGCCAATTGAGATAGAAACTCCGGTTGTTGCTGATGTGTTTGCGGTAAAAATTTACCCGAACCCAACACCCGGTGATTTCAACATACAGGTGATAACCAAAAGCAATGAACCCATTATGGTAAGGATCATGGATGTGAATGGAAGATTGGTTCAGGCTTCAACAAAACTAACCAAGCAGGGTTTAATTGCCATGACTAATAAACTACCCGGTGGAACTTATTTTGTGGAAGTAACCCAGGGGAAAAATCATAGTGTAACAAAATTGGTTAAATTGAATTAAGCAGGGTCTATAAAAATTAAAAGCCGTCTTATCATATATAAGACGGCTTTTTCATATACAGTTGTAAAACAAAAGCTATTTTATTAAGAAGCAGGGTAATTAAAAGAACCAGGCTAAAACTTACTGTTCTTCTCTTTGATTGTTTTCCATCTTCTTTTCAATTCTTCTGTCGGGGATAAACCAGATTGCAGCTACAATCACATAAATTGAAAATCCAATCCAGGGGTTGATAAATGCAGACGCCATAATTCCTGCAATGTATAAAACAACAGAAATTATTCCTTTTTTATCTTTACCTATTGCCCGGGCCAATGTAGAATCTTTGCCGTGAATAGAAGTGAGACAATGCGCCAGTATATAATATGCAACGCCCGCCAGTAGCAGGATAAGTCCATATAATATTACCGGCCATTTACTAAAATGATTTTCGCCCATCCATGCGGTGGCAAAGGGAACAAGCGAAAGCCAGAATAATAAATGAATATTGGACCAGAGTACCGCACCGCTTACTTTATTAACCACCTGCATTAAGTGGTGGTGGTTATTCCAGTAAATTCCGATGTAAATAAAGCTGAGTACATAACTCATGAATATTGGTAGCAGGGGTTTCAGATCTTCCAGTATATCGCCATGCGGCACTTTTATCTCCAAAACCATGATGGTGATAATGATTGCCAATACACCATCACTGAAAGCTTCCAATCTTCCTTTGCCCATAAGTTTAGTTTATGGGCTGTAATTTAAATAAATTAAGCGTAGTATAAAAGAGTGGTTTTATTTTTGCTTCGATAAAAGATGACCAATGATATAAAGATGAAAAGTGCGACGCCTGTGAAGATGCACAAAGCGTTGTCGCCGGTTAACAAAATTTAAAAATAGCGAAGCTATTTAATCTTCTTTTTCGATATACTTCTTTTCACCATCGGGTTGCTTGCCTCTTTTATAAATGATCAATCCATTTAAGAAGTTACGTAACAACTGGTCGCCAGCCTCTACAAAACCGGGGTGGTCTTCGTTTCTAAAGAGATCGCCCAAGGCACCTTTGGTAATATCAAAGTCAACCAGTTTTAGTATCTCAATAATATCCTCATTGCGTAAAGAAAGGGCTACCCTTAATTTTTTAAGTATATCGTTGTTGCTAAGCATATTTTAAGTTGTGTATTAAATAAAAAAAATCCTTCCGGTAAAGAAAGGATTTTTAAATAAGGTTGTATCATTAAATATTAATAACCGCCTCTGTTGTAACCGCCGTCGCCACCGCCACGGTTTCCACCGCCGCCGTAACCACCACCACCGCCACGGTTTCCACCGCCGCCGTAGCCACCGCCACCACTTTTCTTGTAGCCACCGCCGCCGCCGCCGAAGCTGCGTTTAGGACGATCGCCCTCAGCACGTGGCTGAGATTCGTTAACAATCAACTTACGGCCCTGAACTTCAACTTCGTTCAATGCAGCGATTGCAGCTTTGGCAGCTTCATCGTCTTCCATTTCAACAAAGCCGAAACCTTTGCTACGGCCGTTCATTTTGTCTTTCAAAATTTTAGCACTAGTTACAGTACCATGCTCAGTGAAGAGATTCATTAAATCGTCATCAGTCATTGACCAACTAAGATTTCCTACGTAAATGTTCATTGTAAAAACTTTTAAATAAATAAAAAAGAATAATGACTTAGTTGTTACAATGCACTGAATCGGACTTCAAAAAAGCTACTTCAGTCAATAGCGAAAAACTAAAACCATTAATTAACAAAGTAAAGATAGGTTTTTCCTTAATAAATTGCCAATTAAGGGTTAAAATAATTACTATGTGCTAATAAAGAGGGTATTTGCTTAAAATTCAATCAGTTAAGTACTTAATTTATTTGTTTTTGATTAAAAATAATTGCTTACCTTCGAAATTATTCAATGGTAAACGCATCAATTCATATCATTTCTACAGGTTCGGCAAAGGCTGAAACTGCCTGTATTACCATTACAACAACTACCACCACAACCCGTTAGGGTTGTACAATTTCATATCAAACTTTGGGCAAACGCTGTTATCCGGTCACCGGAGATTGGCTTTACATTCATCACTAATTATACATTATATGCAGGTTTTAAAATTCGGAGGCAGTTCGGTTGCAAATGCTGAGAACATAAATAAGGTAGTTGAGATCATAAAAAATAAAAAGGCTGATACAAAAACAGTAGTGGTTGTTTCTGCCCTGGGTGGCATAACAGATCTGTTACTTAAAACAGCAGCATTGGCCGAAGCAAATGACGAATCGTACAAAACGAGTCTACAAGAGATTGAAGATAAACATTTAGAAACCGTAAAAAATCTGATACCGGTTCAACAACAGAGTGGCGTATTGAGTTTAGTGAAAACGATTTGCAATGAAGCAGAAGATATTTGCAATGGTATTTTTTTATTAAGAGAATTATCTGCACGTACAAAGGACAGAATCGTTAGTTATGGCGAGTTACTTTCTTCACAAATTATTGCTGCAAAATTAAATGCCACTGGTTTGGTAACCGAATGGAAAGACGCCCGGAAAATAATTGTCACCGACAGTAATTATGGAATGGCTGTAGTTGATTTCGCAGCTACCGATAAAAAAACTGCCGCTTTCTTTGATGCTTCGGCCTCTTCATTATTTATTATTCCCGGCTTTATTGCTGCAGATAAAAATAGTATTACCACAACTTTAGGAAGAGGAGGATCAGATTATACCGCTGCCATTCTTGCCGCAGCATTGGAAGCATCGGTACTTGAAATATGGACTGATGTGTCGGGCATAATGACAGCAGATCCCAGGCTGGTTAATAACATCAAGCACATTCCACAAATTTCTTACCAGGAAGCGATGGAGCTTTCGCATTTTGGCGCTAAAGTTATATACCCGCCAACCATACAACCTGTGATGAAAAAGGGAATTCCGGTTTGGATAAAAAATACGTTTGCTCCGGATGAATTGGGAACTGTTATAAAGAATGAAGCGACTGCAACAGGCACCAGCATACAAGGAATATCGAGTATCAATAAAATTGTGTTGCTGAGTTTGGAAGGCAGCGGCATGGTAGGCATACCAGGGTTTTCAAAAAGATTGTTTGAAGCCCTGGCGAATGCATTCATTAATGTGATCCTTATTACACAAGGCTCTTCGGAACATTCGATTTGTGTGGGTGTAGATGAACATGCAAGTGCAAAAGCTAAGGAAGTTATTGATGCTGCGTTTGATTACGAGATAGAAACCAATAAAGTTGATCCCATTATTGTTGAGAAAGAACTATCTATAGTTGCCATTGTTGGGGATAATATGAAGAACCATTCCGGCATCAGTGGTAAAATGTTTTCAGCTTTGGGAAGAAATGGTGTAAGCATTCGTGCCATTGCACAAGGTTCTTCGGAAAGGAATATTTCTGCAGTAATTGCTACCGCCGATGTAAAAAAGGCCATCAATGTGTTGCACGAAGAGTTTTTTGAAACAACCTACAAACAGGTAAATTTATTTATTGCGGGCCTGGGAAATGTGGGACAAAAATTCCTGGATCAATTAATTCAGCAAAAGCAATTTTTACTGGATAAGCTAAGAATACAAATAAGAGTAGTTGGTATTGCCAACAGCAAAAAAATGTATTTTAATGAAGATGGCGTTGATATTGCAAACTGGCAATCTGAAATACAAAAGGGTGAAGCGATGAACCTGGCTGATTTTACTTCAACCATACAATCAAAGAACTTACGCAACTCCGTTTTTGCAGATGTTACGGCCAATGATGAACTGGCGACTATTTACGGCGACCTGTTACAAAAAAGTATTTCTGTGGTTGCCTGCAATAAAGTAGCAGCATCTTCGCCGTATGTTTATTATAAAAAACTTAAAGATCTTGCAAATGAATTTAACAGTCATTTTTTATTTGAGACGAATGTTGGAGCAGGATTGCCTATCATCGGTACTTTAAAAGACTTGCTGCACAGCGGCGATAAAATAAACCGCTTACAAGCTGTGCTTAGTGGAACACTTAATTTTGTGTTTAATAATTATGATGGCAGCAAAAGTTTTGCATCGGTAGTAAAACAGGCGCAGGACGAAGGTTATACCGAACCCGATCCAAGACTTGACCTGAGTGGTAAAGATGTAATGCGTAAGATTATGATATTGGCACGTGAGTCAGGAGAGCAGATGGAGATGGAAGATATCAGTAATAATTCCTTTATGCCCGAAAGCTGCATGACCGGTTCCGTTGCAGATTTTTATGCAGCCATGGAAAAAGAAGAAGCACATTTTAAAAAGATACTGGATGCTGCAAAAGCCGCCGGAAAGAAATTAAAATTCGTTGCCAGTTATGATAATGGTAAAGCTGCCGTAGGTTTGCAACAGGTAGATGAACAAAGTGATTTTTATCATTTATATGGAAAGGACAATGTAGTGTTGTTTTATACAGATCGTTATCCCGAACAGCCATTGGTTGTTAAAGGGGCGGGGGCCGGAGCGGCTGTGACTGCATCGGGTGTGTTTGCAGATATTATAAGGGCTGCAGCTAATTAATCTATGCTCTCTTTATTTGAACCACATAGAAAGATTGAGACATAGGGAAAACATAGACTAAACTATGTGTGTCTATTGTGTTCTATGAGGTTCAAAAAAATATTGATCATGAAAAAAATAAAAATAGCAGTTCCGGCAACAGTTGCCAACCTGGTTTGCGGTTTTGATATTTTGGGAATGGCATTGAACGATCCATGTGATATTATGGAACTGGAATTAATTGATGAGCCGGTCATCAACATTAAACATACCGACGATTATGGTTTGCCCGAAGCTGCAGAACAAAATGTTGCCGGCGTTGCATTACAGGCAATGATCGAGGATTACGGAGAAAATATTGGCTTTAATATAACCGTACACAAAAATATAAAGCCGGGCAGCGGACTAGGTTCCAGTGCAGCAGGCTCGGCAGGGGTTGTTGTTGCAGCTAATCATTTACTAAATGATCATTTTTCAAAAGAAGACCTGGTAAGGTTTGCCATGAATGGAGAAAAACTGGCCACAGGTGTTAAACATGCAGATAATGTGGCACCTTGTATTTACGGTGGTATTACTTTGGTTCGTTCTGTTTTTCCTTTGGATATAATTTCTTTAGCTGCTCCCGAACTGTTTGTCACCGTTGTGCATCCGCAAATAGAAGTGAAGACTGCGGATGCCCGGCAGATCTTGCGCAAAGAAGTGCAGCTTAAAAATGCGATAAAACAATGGGGCAATATTGCCGGCCTGGTCGCAGGCATTTTGAAAAATGATATTAAGCTTATCGGCCGTTCGTTGGAAGATGTGATCATAGAACCGGTAAGGAGTATTTTAATTCCTGGCTTTGGCGTGGTGAAGCAAATGAGTAAAGAAGCAGGTGCATTGGGTGGTGGCATTTCGGGCTCGGGTCCATCCATATTTATGCTCAGCGAAAATGAAACAATTGCCAAACATGTTGAACAGGTAATGACAGATGTATATACAGCGATAGGCATCGATTTTAAAACTTACGTAACAACCATTAATCCGCAGGGCGTAAAAATTATCGGCAGCGAATAAAAAATGAAATATTACAGTTTAAATAAACAATCACCTGTTGTGGATTTTGCGACAGCGACCATTTTGGGGCAGGCGCCCGACAAAGGTTTGTATTTCCCTGAAACAATTCCGCAGGTAGGCAAAGAACTGATTGATAATATCGAAAACTATTCTAACGAAGCCATTGCCCTGGAAGTTATTGCTCCTTATATCGGCGATGCTATTCCAAAACAAGTATTGGAAAAGATCGTAAGTGAAACAGTAAATTTTGAAATTCCACTGGTAAAAATTACAGACGATATTTTTTCGCTGGAATTATTTCATGGGCCTACGCTGGCATTTAAAGATATTGGTGCAAGGTTCATGAGTCGCTGCCTGGGCTACTTTGCAACACATTCGGCTTCGCTCAGTGCCAGCAAAGAGAAAGTAATCGTACTTGTTGCAACATCCGGCGATACGGGTGGCGCCGTTGCCAATGGTTTTTATGATGTGGAAGGAGTTGATGTTGTTATTCTTTATCCTTCAGGCAAAGTAAGTTCGGTGCAGGAAAAGCAGTTGACCACTTTAGGCAAAAATATTCATGCGCTGGAAGTTGACGGAACTTTTGACGAATGCCAGCAAATGGTAAAAGCCGTTTTCGCTGATGTGGAACTGAATCAAAAAATGAAACTTACTTCCGCCAATTCTATCAATGTGGCCCGCTGGCTGCCACAGCAATTCTATTATTTTTATTTGTGGAAACAATGGGAGGATAAAGACAATCCGCCGGTTGTAACAGTACCCAGCGGTAACTTTGGAAATATCTGCGCCGGCTTACTTGCTCAGCAATCGGGTTTACCAATACAGCATTTTATTGCAGCCTGCAATGCTAATGATACCGTTCCTGAATTTTTACGTTCAGGAAATTATCAACCTAAAAAAGCAGTGCCCACCATTTCCAATGCCATGGATGTAGGCGACCCCAGCAATTTTATCCGTATCATGGAAATATTTCATCAGCAAATTGATGGGTTGAAAAAAACACTGAACGGTTATACCATTTCAGATAATGAAACAAAAGCCACGCTGATTTCTGTTTTTAAAAACCACAATTACCTGCTGGATCCACACGGAGCAGTTGCCTATAATGCCCTGCAGCAATACCTGGCGCAACATCCAAATGTAAAAGGAGTAATCCTGGAAACCGCACATCCCGTTAAGTTTTACGATGTCATCGAGCCTTTAATAAATCAAAACGTGCCGGTACCGGAAGTTGTTGCAGAGCAAATCAAAAAAGAAAAAGTAAGTACCAAGATCAGCGCTAATACAAATGAGTTAATAGAATTTCTATTGAGATAATTTGGATTGCTCCTTCCTTCAGGACTGGGACAAAAAAAGGCCTTGCTAGAAGCAAGGCCCGTTATAAAATCGTAATTAAGAATTACTCAGCAATTACTTCAAATTCAACTTCAGTTTCGTTGCCGTTACCAAAATCGATACTTGCTTTAAACGTGCCCAATTCTTTTACTTCGTCGATGATTGTGATACGGCGGCGATCAATTTCGTAGCCTTTTTGTTCTTTAATTGCACGTGCAATCTGAACTGAAGTTACGCTACCAAATATTTTACCGCTTGTACCGGTTTTAGCACCAATCTTTAAAGCACCATCTTTTAAAACAGCAATTACACTATTCAATTCGGCCAGTAATTTGGCTTCTTTTTTAACCTGTTGCTTTTTCTTTTCTTCCATCATTTTCATGTTGGAAGGACTGGCTTCAATGGCCATTTTGCTGGGGATCAGATAATTTCTGCCATAACCGTTCTTAACTGTCACCAGTTCATTAACGCCGCCTAAATTGTTTACATCCTGTATTAATATTACCTGCATTGTTTTGCATTTTTACCCAACCTCACTTAAGGGCTTTCTCCGCCGGGCTGGCGGATTAGGGTGGTTTAAAAAAATTATTTCAATAGATCAGTAACGTACGGTAAAATAGCCATTTGACGGGCTTTTTTTACTGCATCACCCACTTTACGCTGAAACTTCAAAGAGTTTCCGGTAATACGGCGTGGCAATAATTTACCTTGTTCGTTAATGAATTTCTTCAAAAATTCTCCGTCTTTGTAGTCAATATAATGGATACCCATTTTCTTGAAACGGCAGTATTTCTTCGGACGCTTCTCCTGCTTAATGGCAGTAAGATATTTTATTTCATTTTTTGCCATGAGTTAAGCGGGGGTTTTTTCGTTAGTAAATTTGCCGCCACTTCTCTTTTTCGCATTGTAATCGACGGCGTACTTGTCGAGTGCAGTGTACATGTGACGCATCTGTGATTCGTCACGTAAAAGTTGAATTTTCAACTTTTCATTGAAGCTGGTTGGCGCTTTGTACTCCATTACCCAATAAAGACCGGTGGTCTTTTTGTCAATGGGGTAGGCCAGTGATTTTAGTCCCCAAGGGTTGCTGTGCAAAACCTCACCTCCGTTTTCTGTAACGAGGTCGGCGTATTTTTTCTGAGCGGCTTTAAATTCCTCTTCAGAAAGCACAGGGGTAAAAATCACCATCAATTCGTAGTTGTTCATTTCCCTGATTGATTTTTGTTTAAAAAATGTTGTTAATCCGTTTTTTCTTAACGGGCAGCAAAGGTAGGGGTTTTAATGGAGAATTGACTAATGAATAATGGAGAATTCGATGCTTTTTTGATACCAGCCTTGGTTTTCCATGGCATCAACGTGCAGCCTGTACTGAGCGAAGCGAATGTATCGCAATCACTTTATCGGCCGTACTACTATTGGGCTATACCCATTTTGTAGATTATCCCCTTATTATCAATACTTTATGTACTTATTTTACCTTCAGCCTGTAAACCGGGTAGCGGTTATGTCCCGGCTCGTAATATGGTGAATTTTTATAAATAAAGTCCAGTTGGGCGGATCCATTGGCAGCAAATTTCTCATCAGCCTTCTTCTTTTCCTCGAGTTTGGCCTTTAAAACGGGGTCTTTTCTCAATACTTCTGCCGCCAGGTCATCCCAGCGGTAATCGCTGTAACCCTCTTTTTGCTGTAGAATTGCATCAAAGAAATTCCAGGCAAAAAAGCTGTCGTCACCTGTTGGTTCCAGCATTTCCACCAGATACCGGTTGGCATCCTGGTTTAGCCAGATAATATAATCACCTTTTAAAAACCGTAGTTTCTGATTCATAGTTGTAACCTTAACCGCCGAATTTTTGTGGTGCTTTTCGTATGGCCTGGGTAAAGCTTTATAATCATCAATATGGTAAGCTTCCACATCAATTAAAGTATCATTTTTAAATTGTTGCATTTGCACATTGTTCAGTTTCAGCAGATCAATCACGCCATACCATCCCTGCGGAATGATATAAGCTGCGGGAGCTGTAACCTTATCAACCGGGTTGAAAGAATTGAAAAATCTTACCTGTTTTGTAAAAGGCTTAGTTCGGTCGTAAAACATCCTGTTCAGGCCAGTAGCATCGCTGGGCTTAAAACCTTGCTCGTAACCTTTAAAAGTAATAAAGGAATAACGGGTTGTATCTACATTCCATTTAAGCGGAAATGCTTTTGTTGCAACTACAGCCTCTTTCGCTTTTTTGCGCTGAGCAATAATTGCCCCAGCGTACAGAGAAGCTTCTTCAATAACTGTTTGCGAAAAAGCGTAGGTTGACAAAACCCTTTGTTTATAAGGCTTAAGCATGTGAGTCTCCGGAACAAAGCCGATTGTCTGAAACAGGGCTGCATAGCCGGAAGAGTAACGTGGAGGATCGTAAAACATTTCCATGCCTTTATCAGGTGTTTCAGTTTCAAAATTTACATACGGCACCATATCCCAATTTTTTTCTGTCATGCCTTTGTACAATTGTGGCTCAAAATTATTTTTCAGCCATTCTCCCAAACTTCCGCCCAGTTTATCGTATTGCGTGGTAAGCAATGTCATTACATGCTGGTAATCGGCGCCATCGCTAACGTGATTATCAATTAAAATATCGGGATCAAGCAAATGAAATATCTGAACAAATGATTTTGCTTCCTTGCTGTCGTTCTTTGTAAAGTCGCGGTTCAGGTCAAGGTTTTGGCTGTTTCCTCTAAAACCATATTCCAGCGGACCGTTTTGGTTGGCTCTTGAATATGAATTGCGGTTCAAACATCCGCCGATATTATAGACAGGTATAAATGCAAGCGCAACATTATCGGGCAGTTTAATTTTATTGCTAACAATATCTCTAACAAGCATCATACTTGCATCAATACCGTCCGGCTCGCCGGGGTGAATGCCATTGTTGATGAGTATTAGAGCCTTATTTTGTTTATGCCACTGTGCCGGATCAAATTTACCATCGTTGCTAACCAAAACCAGGTGCAAAGGATAACCTGCATCACTCATACCCATTTCTTTTACTAATACCTTGTTTGATATTTTATCTAAATTTTTATACCAATCAACGGCTTCAAAATAAGTAGCACTTTCTAACCCGTTTGTTTTTTCAAAACGACATTCCTGAGCATCAGCAGTTTTTAAAATAGAAAGTATTACAAACAGCAAGAGCAGTTTTCTCATTTAAATTAATTTTCAGTGAAGCTACAATCATTTTCAATTCGTTCTTTGCCTTTCAAATAAAAAACAAGTTTGGTTTATTAATTGTTAACGACAAACGTTTGAAGGTTTATTATCACATCTACTGCTTCCATTTTGGAAATCGTTATTTATCTTTCCACTATGAACCTAATTACTGTTATAGGCTTTGTGGCTGCCTTTTTAACCACCGCCTCTTTTCTGCCACAGGCTTTAAAAACCATCCGAACAAAAAATACAGCCGGCATTTCTTTATTTATGTACTCACTTTTTGCATCAGGTACGCTTGCCTGGTTTTTATTCGGAGTGTTCAGCAATAATATGCCCGTGATGATTGCAAACGCAGTAACACTGGTTTTTGCAGTCATCATACTTGTTTATAAAATCAAATACAAATAATTATGGCAGATAATAAATTAGCCGGACAAACAGCGATTGTAACCGGCGCCAATTCAGGCATTGGCGAAGGGGTTGCAATTGCACTCGGCGAAGCTGGCGCCAATGTGGTAGTAAATTTTGTAAGCAACCCGGATGCAGCCAATGCGGTTGTTGAAAAGATAAAATCATTTGGTAGTAATGCTGTCGCGATACAGGCAGATGTAAGCAAGGAAGACCAGGTTATCAATATGTTTAAACAAGCTGTTGATCAATTTGGAACCATAGATATTTTAGTAAACAACGCAGGCCTTCAACGAGATTCAAAATTTCACGAAATGACACTGGCGCAATGGCAATTGGTAATTGACGTGAATTTAACCGGGCAGTTCTTATGCGCAAGAGAAGCTGTAAGAGAGTTTTTGAGAAGAGGTATTGTTGCCGAACGTTCAGTTGCCTGCGGAAAAATTATTTGCATGAGCAGCGTGCATGAACTGATTCCCTGGGGAGGCCATGCCAATTACGCAACCAGTAAAGGCGGCATCAAAATGCTGATGCAAAGCCTGGCTCAGGAATATGGCGATAAAAAAATTCGTGTTAACAGTATTTGCCCGGGTGCTATTAAAACACCCATTAACCAGGCTGCCTGGCAAACGCCTGAGGCTTATAACAGCCTGATGACTTTGATACCATACAACAGGATAGGTGTTCCCGGGGATATTGGTAAATTAGCTGTATTCCTGGCGAGCGACGACAGTGATTATATAACCGGTGCCAGTATTTTTATTGATGGTGGCATGACGGTTTTTGAAGGCTTTTCAACCAACGGTTAAATTTTGAATTATTTGTAAACAAAAAAATTAGTGGCAAAAAAAATAAATATTACTGCAGAGCAGCAACGTTTAAATATCAATGCACAAAAAAAAGTGCCGCTGGAAGCCTGGGGGCCTTATTTAAGCGAAAGGCAATGGGGAACAGTACGGGAAGACTACAGTGCAGGCGGCGATGCCTGGAATTATTTTAGCCATACGCAGGCCAGGAGCAGGGTGTACCGCTGGGGCGAAGATGGCATTGCAGGGATTAGTGACATGCACCAGAATCTGTGTTTTGCTCTTGCTTTGTGGAATGGGAAGGATCCTATTTTGAAAGAACGGCTGTTTGGTTTAACCAATTCAGAAGGTAACCATGGGGAAGATGTGAAGGAGTTGTATTACTACCTGGATAATACGCCCACGCACAGCTACATGAAATATTTGTACAAGTATCCGCAGGCTGCTTTTCCTTATGAAGAACTGGTTTCTGTAAACAAAAACCGCACTAAAGCAGAACGTGAATTTGAACTATTGGATACCGGCATTTTTAACGACAGTAAATATTTTGATGTAGAAGTTGTGTATGCAAAAAACAACAGCGAAGATATTTGTATCAGCATTAATATTACCAACCGCGGCGCCGGAACTGCAGAATTGTTTTTATTGCCAACTCTTTGGTTCCGCAACAGGTGGTTGTTTGGTGATACTGCTGAAAAACCTGTTTTGGAAATGCAGGGCACTTCGGTTGTAAAAGCCACGCATGAAAGATTGGGCAGCTATCGCTTTTATTATGAGGCAACGGCCGAAACCCTGATGACTGAAAACGAGACCAACACAGAAAAAATATTCGGCACACCCAACGCTTCTGTTTTTGTAAAAGATGCTTTTCATGATGCATTGCCTGATGGCAACCAGGAATTATTTCAGCAGCTGAAAAGTAAATCCACCGGTACAAAATTTTCACCCGTATATCATGTATCGCTTTCTTCGTTACAGTCGCAAAGCATTAAACTCCGGCTTAGTAAAGCGGCATTACAAAGCCCTTTTGATGAAGGTTTTGAGAAGGTTTTTACAGATAGAAAAAATGAGGCTGATGATTTCTATAAGAATTTAATGCCCGAAAATATTTCTGATGACCTGGCCGCCATTCACCGGCAGGCTTTTGCAGGTTTGCTGTGGAGCAAACAGTTTTACCAGTATGATGTAGAGCGCTGGCTGGAAGGCGATGTACACAATGTGAATCCGCCAAAGGAAAGATATTATGGCAGAAACGCAAACTGGGATCATTTAAAAATTGCGGACGTGTTAGCCATGCCTGA
>Ga0302322_100003736_pt1 | contig 13151 bp, 10 predicted proteins | sample Fen_T0_2_FD_203757 | JGI IMG/M metagenome (GOLD analysis project Ga0302322, IMG submission 203757) | Peat permafrost microbial communities from Stordalen Mire near Abisko, Sweden - Fen_T0_2 | ecosystem: Environmental > Terrestrial > Soil > Wetlands > Permafrost | place: Sweden: Abisko...
CGCCGTTCGGCGCCGTCTTCGCCCAACTGCTCGGTTTCGAGACCGCGTTGGTCATCATCGGGGCCGGCTACGTGATGGCCGCGATCGTGATGATCGGCGCCCCGGACCCTCGCACCGACGTAGCGTCCACGGGCAACCTGCTGCGTGACGCCTGGCTGGGGCTCGTCTACACCTGGCGCAACCGCACCCTGCGTGCCCTTGCCGTCTCGCTCTCGACGATGAACCTCACCGGCGGGGTCATCGAAATCGTCGTTCCACTGCTCATCCTGCGGCGGCTCGGCATGGGCCAGGACATGGTCGGATACATGTTCGGCCTGAGCGGCGCGTTCGGTGTCGTGTCGGCGTTCTCATTTGGCCGGCTCAAGACCGAGGGTCGGGAGAAGCGGCTCATCCTGATTCCTGCGACCGTCTTCATCGGCACAACCGCGATCCTGCTCTGGCCTGCCGGCCTCCTACCGATCGCTCTCTGCATGGCCATCTCGGGCCTCGCCAACGGGCCGCTCGACGTCGCCATGTTCACGCTCCGCCAGCGTCGGACCGATCCAGCCTGGATGGGCCGCGCCTTCACGGTCTCGATGAACCTCAATTTCTCCGGCTTCCCGATCGGGGCCGCGATCGCCGGCGTTCTGGTCACGGTCTCGATCGAAGCGGCAATCGTTTTCGGCGTAGCGGCCAACGTCGCGGCGGTGATATTCGGGCTCGTCCTGATCCCGAACTCGGACGAAGAGGCCGCCGGAGAGGCCGCAGCCGCCTGAGTCGCCCGCCGCCTACTTCCGTATGTCGTAAGGCGTCCGATTGAGCGGCTCGGCGCCTGTGGCCGTGATGATGTAGCCGTCCTCGACTCGAATGCCGCCCCAGGGAGTGTTGAACATGGGAATGTCGATGGAAATCACCATGTTCTCTTTCAGCGTCGCGGCGCTGCTGGGGCCGAAGATCGGCGGTTCGAACTCGATTACGCCGACGCTGTGGAGGCCCGAGTAGAGGAAGTACTCCCCCAGACCCGCTTCGGCCACGATGGCGCGCCCGACGGCCTCCACGCTGCGCCCTTCGACGCCCGGGCGGAGTGCCTTCGAGGCGGCGCGCTGGGCTCGGACGGCCGTTTCCAGCGCGCGCCCAACCTCCCGATCGGGGTTGCCTACCAGCACGACCCGGCCGATCGCGGCGTGATATCCCTGAAATCGCGGGGCCACGGTCAGAAGCACCAGATCGTCGGGCGCGATGCGGCGGAAGGTGGATCGGGCCAGGATCGGGCGGGAGTTGGGACCGGAGGCAACGATGGTATCGATCCCGGTCCCCTCCGCACCGGCACGGCGCATCGCCGCTTCGATCTCCGCTGCGACCGCTCGCTCGGTGACGCCGGCGCCGATCGCCTCAATCCCGGCGTCGATCCCGACCTCCGCGATCTTGTAGGCGTAGCGGATCACCCCGAGCTCGGCCGGCGACTTCTGCGAGCGCAGGTCGCACAGAAGGTTCTCCGTGTCGATCCATTCGGCAGCGGGCATGGCAGCCTCGAAAGCGGCCATGAGGTCCGCTCCGATCAGGCCACGGCCGCCCAGGCCCACCCGGCGTGCCGCGAAGGTCCCACCGATCTCGGCCATGACATCGGCGAGGCTCTGGATCCGCGCGTAGGGGTAGTCCTCGTCGGGGTGAGTCAGCTCGCGCAGGATTCGCACGTCGGCGATGCGACCGGCCACCAGCGCGTACTGGTCGCTCTCGGGCCCGACCAGCATGACCGGTTCCCCTTCCCGAGGGATGAGGATGCAGGCGGGTTCGAAGTGGACGGGGAAATCGGCCAGCCAGCGGGCATGGGCCGGCCCGAACGAGGCGCGGTCGTCGGCGTAGGCCACCAGGAAGTCGAGCTCCGCGGCGGCCATAAGGCCCTGGACCCGGAGCCAGCGCTCCGGGTATTCGGTTGCGGGGATCTGCGGTTTGGGCCCGAGTTCTATCGGAGCTCCTTTGTCACGACCCTACGCCTGGACTTGCTCCGCCTCGGCATGCTCCTCGGCCAGCCCGAGCCGGCGTCGCGAACCGACCTTCGCGTCATCAACGAGCGAGTACACGACCGGGACGACGATCAGAGTCAGGAACGTCGAGGTGAACAGCCCGCCGATCACGACCGTGGCCAGTTCGGAGGCGATGATCTCACCCTCGGACAGCCCCAGTGCGAGCGGCATCAGGGCCAGGATAGTCGCGATCGCGGTCATCAGGATGGGCCGGACTCGCGTCCGCCCGCCCTGCATCAGGGCTTCGTACATCGGCATCCCGCGGCGCCGGTGTTGCTCCACGAGATCCAGCAGAACGATGGCGTTGGTGACGACGATGCCGATCAGCATCAGGAAGCCGATCAGGGCGCTGATGCCGATGGCACGTTGTGTGATGAAGAGCGCCGGGAAGGCGCCGATCGTGGCCAGCGGCAGGCTGAACATGATGACCAGCGGGTCGATGAGCGAGTTGAAGACCAACACCATGACGATGTAGACGAGCAGGACCGCGACCGCCATCGAGACGAACAGGCCGCTGAAGGCGCTGTTCATCTGCTCGGTCACGCCTGACAGAGTGACGGTGACTCCGCCGAGCTTGCCGTCGGCCTGGAGCTTGTCGATCGCCTTCTGGATCAGCAGCGAGATGCCGCCCGTGTCCTTGCTGGTCGTGTCGGCACTGATCGTGGAGGCCGGCGACTGGTCGACGCGGCTGATGCGGGCCTGGGTGTCCTGCTGCGAGACCGTGGCTATCGAACCGAGCGTCATCTTTCCCACGCCCACCGGCATCCGCTGCAACGCCTGGAGGGAGTCGAGCTTGGTGTCGAGCCGGAGGTAAACGTCGGCCGGCACTCCGGCCAGTTCGACCGTCCCGGCCTTGGTGCCGACCAGGGCGTTGTGAATTTCACCCTGGACCCCGACCGTCGTCGTGCCGTCCAGGATGGCCTTGCCCGGATCGACGTCGATCTGGAACTCGGGTGTCACCGTGGCCAGGTCGCTCTTGACGTTGATCAGGTCCGGGAAATCGGTCTTGTTCTTGAGCGCGGCGATGAGCGTCGTCGTGGCGCTCTGGACCTGGGTCGGGTCGGCCCCGCTGACCACAACGCTGATGCCGCTGCTGCCGCCACCGAATGAGCCCTGCTGGGCGACCTGGATCACCCATTTGTCGGCCTGGAGCGCGCCCAGGTCATCGCTCAGCTTCTTCTGCTCGGCGTCGAGATCGACGCTGTTGTCGAGCCGAACGACGACGGTGGCGCTGTTGGACGAGCCGCCGGTAAAGGCGGCGGACAGCGTCGAGAGGCCGGTGTCCGCGTCACCGGGCACGGTCGTCTCGATCAGGTTGATTTCGGGGTACGTGCGGAGCTTTACCTCGACCGCCTGGGCGGCCTTGAGGACCGTCGACGATGGCGTGCCGGAGGGCGGTGCGACGGTGATCTGGAGGTACTTCTGCGAGCCGGCGTTGAGGAACTGAGTGGGGATGTGAGGGACGAGCAGCATGGCGCCGAAGACGAGCGCCATCGCGATGCCGATCACGCCCCAGCGGCTGCGCCGGTTGTGAAGCGCCGCCCGGAGCAGCGGCGTGTAGATCCGCTGCACGATGGTTTCATGGTGCTGGACTCCTTCGTCGGGATCCAGCTTGATGCGGTCGATGAAGAGCGAGGCCATGACCGGAACGACGGTCAGCGCGCACAGTAAGGACGCCAGCAGGGCGAACGTCACCGTCAGCGCGAAGGGCAGGAAGAACTGGCTGACGATGCCGCCGACGAACCCGAGCGGCAGGAATACCGCCACGGTAGTGAGCGTGGAGCTGGTGATGGCGCTGGCCACCTCGCGCGTGCCGGAGATGACCGCCTCGCGCATCGGATCGCCGCGGCCGCGGTGACGGTAGATGTTCTCGAGGACGACGATGGCGTCGTCCACGACCCGGCCGACGGCTATCGCCAATCCGCCCAACGTCATGATGTTGATCGTGACCCCAGCCACCAGCATGAGAACCAGGGCCGTCATGATCGAGACCGGGATGCTGACCGCGGCGACCAGGGTCGAGCGCAGGCTGAGCAGGAACACGAAGATCGTGATGATGGCGAAAAGCGCCCCGAGGCCGCCTTCGCGGACCAGGCTATCGCGTGATTCGATGATGAAAGTCGAGTAGTCCTGGACCGTCACGATCTCGAAAGTGCCGCCGCCCTGGGCCTTCAGCTGGTCCAGCTTGGCCTTGACGGCCTCCACCACGTTGACCGTGTTGGCGTCGGAGGTCTTGGACACGTTGAGGATCAGCGACGATCCGGCGGCCTGGTTGCGCGGATCGGCGTTGAGTTCGGCGTAGCCACTGGCGTAGACCGGAACCACGGCTACGGAGCCCAGATCGCCCATGGTGATCAGGGTGGGCGCGGTGGCGCCGGAGCCGGCGACCGGCGGCTTGACCCCCACGGCCAGGGCGAGAATGTCGTCCTTGGTCTTGAGCAGGAGCTGATGCTGGGCCGAGACCGGGATCGTGATCGTTCCGGACGCGGTCGTGGTCGGGAGAGACCCGGCCGGCAGGATTAGGTTGTTGGCCGCCATCATGCCCTGGATCTGGCTTATCGAGACGTTGTTCGCGGCCAGCTTGGCCGGGTCGAGACTGACCACCAGGCGATCCAGGCTGGCGCCGCTGAGGTCGACCTTGCTGACGCCGTCGATGCCCTCGAGCGCGGGCACGATGGTGGTTGAGGCGACCGTGTTCAGCTGAGCCGCGGTCGTGCTGCCGGTCGCCCGGATCGCCACGGTCAGCGGCGGCAGGGCGTTGATGTCGAACGATTCGACGTCGGCAGTGACGGCAAGGCCGAGCGCCTTGACGTTGGCGTCGATCGCCGCCTTCGTCTCCTTCACGTCGGTCCCGAACGAGAACGACGCCACGACGATCGAGAGGCTGTTCACCGAGCTCGAATCGAGATGGTTCAACCGCGGCACGCTCCCGATCGACCGCTCGATCGGTTGCGTGACCTGCGTCGACACGTCCTGGGCACTCGCCCCCGGCATCGGCGTGATGACGACGATGTACGGGAACTGGATGTCCGGCAGCAGCTCCTGGTTCAGCTGGGACCAGGAGAAGATGCCGCCGAGCAGCAGGCCCAGCGTGATCAGAACGGTCACGCTGCGCTTGGCGACGGCGAACTGTGTCAAACGGATCACTTGGGCACTCCTCGGTTCGGGCGGTCTGGCGGCGACTGTGGGATTGCGGGGTCAGTCCTCAAGATGGACTCGGCCGGAGGCAATTGCGTTCACCGGATGCGTGTTTTCAATCGTTCGATGATCGTCTGGGTGAGCCTGGCGAAGTCGGCAAGCTCCTCGTCGGAAAGGACTCCGACGATTTCGTTGAGCATCTCGCGGCGCATGCCGCCGATGTCCTCGATCAGCCGGCGGCCCTTGTCGGTGAGGTCGCACTCGACCACGCGGCGATCGTCCCGGCGGTGACTGCGGGTTACGAGCCCGTGCCGCTCGACACGGTCGACAACGCCGCTCGCAGAGGAGAGGCCGACGCCCAACCACTCCGCGACGCGGCTGATCGGCGACGGCCCGTGCTTGCTGAGCAGGAAGAGAATCCGCATCTGCCCGAACGTCAGGTCCTGCGCCACCCAGTCGGGCACGTCTTGGCCGCCGCGGTCCGCGAGCGCACTCAGCGACTCCACGAGCGTCTCGACGTCTTTGGATCTGGAAGATACTTCGTTCACACACGAATAGTAGCAGCAACAGCGAATAGCTGGCGATCCCACGAATTTACTATGCCGGGACCCGCCGTTCGGGTGGCGACCTCGGCGTCGGTAGCGGTGCCGCCGGTGAGATCGATGCGAGCGCCGTTGCGACTCCGCGTTCCGGGCCGGGGTCTCAAGTGAGGAGCGGACCTAGCGGAGAGCCGCCGCGGGCACTACGATCCGTGTAACTCACCAATTGACGGCATTCGGGGAGGGAGAGATGCGTGGCGGGCAGGGGTAAGAAGACCGAAGGCCCTATCCGATGGACGACCTTGGGCAGCGCCCCATATCCAAAGGCCGACGAGCCCTGTTCGGGCTACCTTCTGCAGGGCGGCGGAGCAAACGTCCTGGTCGACATCGGCGGCGGAACGCTGGGTCCGCTTCAGCAGCTGATGGACCTGTCGGATCTGCACGCGGTCTGGATCAGCCACTTGCACGCCGACCACTTCGCCGACATGCCTCTCCTCTACTACGCCTTCGCGTATGCGGAGAAGCCGATGCGCAAGATCCCGGTCCTGGCCCCGGCCGGCTGGGCCAAGCGCGTCGAGGACTTCGTCAGAAGCGCCGTCGATCACCACATGAGCAGCGTCTTCCAGGTCGTCGAGCTCAAGGACCGCGGCATCGCCGAGATCGGCGACCTGCGCATCCAGGCCCGCTCGGTAGAGCACGGCGTGCCCGCTTTCGGGCTGGCCGCCCGGCTCGGTGACCACCGCCTGGCCTATAGCGGCGACACCGGTCCGTGCGACAACCTGGTCACTCTCGCCAAGGGCGCGAAAGTCCTGGTGGCCGAAGTCGGGACGGACCTGATCGAGATCCCGTCGGTCCACCTCTCGCCCGAGGATGCGGGCCTGACGGCCGAGCACGCGGGCGTGACGCGACTCGTTCTCACCCATTTGGGCCCGGGTCTCTCGCCTGACGAGGCAATCGAGAGGGCGGGCGAGGTTTACCGGGGCGCCATCGAGGTCGCGACGCCTGGGAGCATGATCGAGGCCTGAGCGGACGGGCGGTGCCCAATACGGCGCCGCACGGGCTCGCGCCTTCGGCTTTCGGCTACGCGCCCCGACGGTACGGCGTGTCGAGCACGACGAAGTCCTTGCGACCGACGAGGGCGGCCCGGATGCGGTGCACGTTCTGGTTGTAGAGAAGCCGATCCCACCAGTGGCGCGGCAGGTGCTCGGGCAGCAGCACGATCGTCAGTCGATGCGGGTCTTCGGCCTGCGAAACCTCCAGGTAGCGCACGAACGGCCGGACGAGCGCGCGATACGGCGACTCCACCAGCACCACGCGAACACCCGGCAGCTGGCGCTCGACTCGCTCGCGGAAATGCTCGCCTTCGATCGGGTCGAGGGTTACGTGGACGAGCTGGACCTCCTCGCCCATCGTCTCACCGACCTTGACGGCCTGGACCACGGCCCGGCTCATGGCCTGGGCCGCCACGACCACTCTCTGGCGGCGATGCGGGGGCCCGAAAACCAGGTCCGGCGAGACGTCGAGGCCCACCCCTTCCAGGGCGTACTCCCGTTTGATGAAGAGCATCAGGAGGACCAGGATCGGGACGACGATGAGGATGATCCAGGCGCCCTGAGTGAACTTGGAGACGGCGATGATAAGCGCGACGATCGCGGTGACTACCGCGCCGAACCCGTTGACGAGGGCGCTCCGCCGCCAGCCCTCCCCTTGCTCGAGGAACCAGTGGCGCACCATCCCCGCCTGCGACAGGGTGAACGACGTGAAGACCCCGATCGCATACAGGCCGATCAAGGCATCCGTAGAACCGTTGAACGCAGCCGCCAGGGCGATCGAGACGACGCCCAGGGCCACGATCCCGGAGTTGAACGCGAGTCGCTCGCCGCGCAGCGCGAACTGGCGCGGAAAGAAGCCGTCGCGAGCCAGGATCGATGACAGCCGCGGGAAGTCGGCGAAGCTTGTCTGGGCGGCCAGGACCAGGATCGCCATAGTGAAGAACTGGAGGATGTAGTACGGCAGAGTCGGGCCGCCGAAGACTGTTCGGCCGATCTGCGAGAGCACGGTTTCGCCGTTGCCTCTGTCGCCGGTCGGGATGGCGCCGACGTGGACCGCCAGGTAGCTCGTGCCCAGGTACATGATCGTGAGCAGGATGGCCACGGTGAGCATCGTCTGCCGGGCGTTCTTCCACTCGACCGGCTTGAAAGCGGGCACGCCGTTCGCAACGGCCTCGGTGCCGGTCATCGCCGAGCAGCCGTCGGCGAAGGCGCGGGCGAGAAGGAACAGGCCGAGCCCCTCGGTCGGGATGCCGGTCGCCGGCGCGACGCCGGTAACCTGGGGAAGATTGCCCATCAGCGAGCGAGCAACGCCCAGCGTGATCAGCAACAGCATGACGCCGATGAAGATGTAGGTGGGGCTGGCGAAGAGCGTGCCGCTCTCTCGGAGGCCGCGCAAGTTCACCGCCATTACGGCCAGGATGAACAACGAGATCAGAGGGACAGCCCAGGGTTGCAGCCATGCCAGCGCAGGCACCGAGTAGATCGCGGCGACTCCGGCCGCCACGCTGACCGAGACCGTAAGCACGTAGTCGGTGAGCAGGGATCCGGCGGCCACCAACCCCGGGATCACGCCCAGGTTGGCATGGGCGACGATGTAGCTGCCGCCGCCGTTGGGATAGGCCCGAATCGTCTGGCGGTAGCTGAAGGTCACGACCAGCAGCAGGAGCACCACGATGATCGAGATCGGCATGAGGTAGTTGATGGCGTTCTTTCCGGAGCCGAGCAGAATCAGCATGCTCGCCCCGCTCGCGTACGCCACCGAAGACATGACGTCCGAAGAGAAGACCGGCAGCGCCTTCCATTTCGGAAGGCGCTCTTCCAGCTCCGCAGCGGAAGACAGAGGCCGGCCGAAGAGCAGGCCTCGTACTCTCGCCATGCGGCGCTGCTGGGCAGTGCGCGGTGCCTGGGCCTCGAGCTTGGCCTCGAGGACGCCGGGGGCGAGATATCGGAAGTAGCGGGCGTGCGGCCGGTCCACGACCACGCGGCGGTCGCCCAGCTTGCGACCCCGCAGGGTCTGTTGTTCAGCCATCGGTGCGGGTTTCCCTCGCGATCACGATGTCCACGCGGCCGCCGGGACGGACGACGGTCGGCAGGATCAGGACGTCGGCGGCTTCGGCGAGCTGATACGCCTGCCACAGGAGGCCGGGCCAGCACGGGAAGCCGGTCAGCACGATCCGCGACGCCAGTCCGCACTCGACAAGGGCGACGGCGGCCTCGATATCGGAGAAGCCGGGTTCGAGGCGGGACAGGGCGGCAGGCCCGTCGGCGGTCAGATCGTCCGCCGCGAACAGTTCGACTGCGAAGGAGTCGGTGCTCGGCTCGATCGTTGTGGAGGAATCGACCGAGGCGGCGATAAGCTCGGGGGCGAGTTGCGCGCCGTCGCCGTCGGCAGGCGAGAACGACGCCCGATCTCCGGAGTCGTCCCGGGCCCCAACCCTGACCAGTCTCAACACGCCTTCAGCGAATGTCATGCCCCCAACTTAGACGGGGGCCCACGAGGGAAGCCCCATGGCGGCGGTCGGCGGCGCTCAACAACCGCTCAACACGGCCACCCGAAAGAGGTGCATACGCCTGCCCAGGCATTAGGATCGAAACGATGAATCTTTGGCAACCCAGGCTTCCCAGGCGCGCGGATCTCGTCCGAGTGGGCGGGCTGGCCTTTCTCGCGCTCGGCGCCTCGACGATCACGATCGCCCTGCTCCGAGCCGGCATCCACATCACCTACCCTGCGCCCGTATACCTGCTCGCCGTTCTCGCGGTCGGCATGCGATACGGAACGGTGCCGGCGATCCTGACCTCGATCGCAGCGTTCCTGCTGTACGACTTCCTGTTCGTCGAGCCGCTCTACACCCTCACCATCAACAGCCCGGACGAGTGGCTGAACCTGTCGCTGCTGCTGGCGGTGTCCGCGGTTATCGGCCGGCTGGCGGCGCTCCAAGCCGACCGCGCGCGTGAGGCCGCGGACCGCGCCCGCGAGGCGGAGGGCCTCCATGCCATCACGGGAGTTCTGGCGGCCACGAGCACGGTCGCCGAAGCGGCCCCGGTAGTGGTGTCGCGGCTGGAGCGGATCACCGCGATGGACCGGGTCTGGGTCAGCCTCGGTGCGACCCCGGCCGAGGAACGCATCCTCGCCGACACTGCGCCCTCCGAGCCGTCTCCAGCAGCGGGCTGGCAGGTGGTCCTGCAACGCCGGCCGGATGGTCAGATGCGGTGGGTCCGGGCCCACGTGGCGACGGGGAGTGCGCGGCGCGCTCCGCGCGCCGCGCTGCATCGGGTCCGCATCGAGGTGGCCGGCGAAGTTCTCGGCTCGGTTTGGGCGCTGCGGTCCCGCGACGAGCGCGAGCCGGATCGAGCCGAGACGCGCATCCTCTCGGCGGCGTCCGACCAGCTCGGCCAGGCCGTCGTCCGCGACCGTCTCAGCCAGGAGGCGACCAGCGCCGAGATCGCGCGTCAGAGCGAGGCCCTCAAGACGGCCCTGCTCGACTCCGTCTCACACGATCTGCGGACGCCGCTGGCCACCATCCGGGCCGCGGCCGGAAGCATGCTCGACGAGACGGTGAAGTGGTCCGAGGAAGACCATCGGGAGGCATTCCAGGCGATCGATTTCGAGGCGGAACGGATGGGCCGGCTCGTCCGGAACCTGCTCGACCTGAGCCGGATCGAGGGCGGCGCCCTCAAGCCCGAGTTGGAGCCGTGCGACCTCGACGATCTCGTCCACGAAGCCGTGAAGCGGACGCGCGCCACGCCCAACAAGCGGATCGTCGTCGAGCTGCCCGAGTCCCTCTCGCCCGTTCTGGCGGACGAACTGTATTTGGGCCAGGTGCTGGCCAATCTGCTCGAAAATGCGATTCGATACGGCGGCGACACGATCCGTGTGCGCGGCCGCGCCAGGACCGACGGGCGCATCGAAGTCAGCGTCGAGGACGACGGCCGCGGCGTCGCGCAAGCCGCCCTCCCTCACTTGTTCGAGAAGTTCTACCAGGCCGGGGCGCCGGGCGAGGCGCAGCGGCGCGGCATGGGGATCGGGCTGACCGTCGTCGAGGGCCTCACTCGGGCGATGCGCGGCGAGGTCGAGGCCTGCCGTAGCGAGCTAGGCGGCCTGAGAGTGGATGTCCGGCTCCTGCCCGCGGTCGTGCCCGAAGAATTGGTCGTGCCCGAAGAATTGGTCGAACCGGCGCCGGCGGCCTCGGCCCAACCGGCGGCCCCACCCGAGCCCTCGCGCGAAGTAGCTCCCGCACCCTCGACCCCCGCGGGATCGCCGTGAGCGGGCCGACCGTTCTGCTCGTCGAAGATGAGGGCGGTGCGCGGCGGGCGTTGTCCGAGTACCTCGAGAGGCGCGGCTACAACGTCGATGAGGCGGCGACCGCGCAGGAAGCGATACGCCTGTGGGACGCCCACCGTGCGGATTTGGTCTTACTGGACCTGGGCCTGCCCGATCTGGATGGCGTGGACGTGATCAAGCGCATTCGGCGCGAGGCCACGACGCCGATCATCATCCTCTCGGCCCGCGGCGACGAGCGCGACAAGATCGGCGGTCTTGAGGCCGGCGCCGACGACTACCTGACCAAGCCGTTTGCCACAGACGAACTGAACGCCCGGATCCGGGCCGTCCTGCGGCGCGCCGGCGGGCCCGATGCCGACGTCCAGGGCTGCCTGCGGCTCGGCGTCATCGAGATGGACCAGGTGCGCCGCTCGGTCAGCGTCGCCGGCGAGCCGGTCCGCCTGACCCCGCGCGAGTACGAGCTGCTCAAGGTGCTGCTTTCGAACCAGGGCCGCGTCCTCACCAAGGCCCGGCTGCTGCGCGCGGTCTGGGGTCTGGCCTACGCCGAGGAAAGCACCTACCTGCACGTCTATGTCAACCGGCTTCGCCGCAAGCTCTCCGCAGCGGCGGGCGCAGGAACCGTCGGCGCCTCGATCGAGGGCCTGATAGAGACGGAGCCCGGCATCGGCTACCGCGTCGCCGACAACGAGTCGGTGAGCGATACGGGCGCTTAGTGAACGGACTAGCTAGTCGGGTCCGAGGTTCGACTCCTCTCGCCCCGACCATATCCAACAGATGCCGTGAACTGCTCCGGAACGGCCGCCGTGAACGCGTGAGCACGAGCCTCCTCCGTTAGGTGCACCTTCAGCTCGCGGAACCCTGAGGCCTCCAGCCGCTCCAAGACTGTGCGCTCGCTCGATGGGTGCCAGCTGCAGGCGTTCCTTGCTGAGAACAGCTGGCCGTTCCGCGTGACGAGTTGGGCGGTGGTCCGGGTGGATACTGAGATGCGAACGTGCCCCGCAGTTGAAGCTTCCTAACAATGAACGAAGCAGCAGCCCGAGAACTCATAGGCGACCATTTCTCATGGGGTGGAAGGGATGAGGCGCGCGCGTCGCGGATCTATGCGGACGACGCGGTTCTGGAGTTCCCGCAGGGCGGTGAGCGGATCCGGGGCAAGGCGAACATCCAGGCGATGCGCACAGCCTATCCGGCCAGCCTCGACTTCGAGAACCGGCAGACGATCGGCGGCGGGGACGTGTGGGTGAATCAATACACGATTCGCTACGACGGACGTCCCAGCCACGTCGTCGGGATCATGGAGTTCCGGGACGGTCTCGTCGTTCGCGAGACGATCTACTTCTCCGATTCGTGGGAACCGCCCGAGTGGCGCGCCGAGTGGGTCGAGCCGATCGCGCCGCCAGCGAGCTGAAGGAGGTCACCATGCCCTCGCCTGAGCCGCGCGAGGTCTTCGAGGCATTCCTCCGCGCCGTGAATAGCCGTAAAACGGCCGCCCTCGACGCGTTGGTTCACCCGGACTACCTCGAGACCTATCCGCAGTCCGGCGAACGGACCCACGGCGTCGAAAACCTGCGCGCGATCATGGAGCACTACCCCGGGGGCTACGAGGATAAGGGCCTCGACCGTACCGTCGGCAGCGAGGACCGCTGGGTCGTGACCGCGGCCTACACCCTGCTCCGCATCGAGGGGGCCGGCGATACGTTCACGAGCGTCCAGCAAGCGAGATACCCGGACGGTTCCGAATGGCACGTCATCTCAATCGGCGAGATCCGCGACGGTCGCGTGTGGCGCGTGCAAACATTCTTCGCGCCCGCCTTTGATCCCCCCGCGTGGCGTTCGTCGTGGGTTGAGGTGGTCCAAACCAACGAGTAGACCTTGCGACAGGAGGAGGTTCAAGGTCGTCGCTGTTCGCCGCAACCAGATGCCCTATGTCCCAGCGAGACCTCTCTTGGTCAGCGCGCGGCTGTCGGGGAGCTCTCCCGCAGTCGCGAAGAAGCTCTACGATGGTCCCACGCGTAGCACATGGGGACCCCGATGGCGATCCATACGGACCTCGTCTGTCCAAAGTGCGGCGGCCGAATGCTCGAATTCGAGCGGACCGGCATCCTCGTCGAGCAGTGCCAGGAATGCCGCGGCATCT
>Ga0302322_100003737_pt1 | contig 13151 bp, 12 predicted proteins | sample Fen_T0_2_FD_203757 | JGI IMG/M metagenome (GOLD analysis project Ga0302322, IMG submission 203757) | Peat permafrost microbial communities from Stordalen Mire near Abisko, Sweden - Fen_T0_2 | ecosystem: Environmental > Terrestrial > Soil > Wetlands > Permafrost | place: Sweden: Abisko...
GACCTGGTGATGAACAACTACCGGCGCTTTTACATGCGCAAGACCTTTTTGTCGTATCCCTGGATACGCGACAAGGTCAAGCGCCGCTATATGCTGGGCTGCCTGAAGGCGTTCCTGAAGAGCGGATTCGAGCGCAAGTTCTATGATCTGGGCCGGGTCGGCTACTGGGGTCCGCAATCGACCGGTAAGGTCGATTTCGGGTTTGACGCCAAACGCGACCGCGACACGACCAGCGCCGCCGCTGGTGAGACCGGCTGGCAGACCATGCACCACCGCAAGCTCGCCAGGATGGCCGCGCGCACCTCGGCGCAGGCCGCTGCGGCGATGCAGCCGCAGGGCGTCAACCAGCCGGCGCCGGCCGACGCCGCGGAAAGCGCGCCGCAAGGCTGAGATGCGCGCTGCACGTATCGGCCCCAACGCAATCACCCGGGTGGCAGAGGTATTGCAGTCCCGGTTCGGCGATAGCGCCGCGAAAGCATTGTTCGGTTCCGCCGGATTGGCTGCCTATCTGGCGCGGCCACCCGAAGACATGGTCGACGAAGCAGAAGTGGCATGCCTGCATCGCTGCCTGCGGGCAGAACTGGGCACCGACCTGGCGCGCGAGGTGGGCCGCGCTGCGGGGATTCGCACCGCCGACTATCTGCTGGCCAGGCGGATCCCGCATGCCGTGCAATGGTCCCTGCGCCACCTACCGGCGGGACTCGCCAGCCCGTTGCTGTTGGCCGCCATACGCCGCAATGCCTGGACCTTCGTCGGGAGCGGCCGGTTTGCGGCACGGGCAGGGCGGCCTGCGCGACTGAGTATCAGCGGCAACCCCCTGTGCCGTGACGTCTCCGCCTGCGTACCCGTGTGCGATTACTACGCTGCCACTTTTGAGCAGTTGTTCCGTGAACTGGTGCACCCCAACATGCGTGCGGTCGAAACTACCTGTGAAGCTGCTGGCGCGCCCGCCTGTGTGTTCGAACTGAGGTGGTGAGCTTCGCGGTTCGACCATGGCTGATTGACGTATCCATGTCCGGCGAAGGCGCGAGCGTTCAAGTTCTCGCACGCTTGGCACCGATCGTCGGGAAATGGGCTAACCGGAGACTGGGTCGCGAAGGTCTTTGAAGGAAAAGAAAATGGGCGGAGAGTGTGATTCTCCGCCCCCGATTGCGCGCCTGGTCAAATCAGGGCTTGGTCGCAGCCGCGGTGGTTGCCGCTGGCGTATCGGCCGCGCCTGCGGCGGCCGGTGCCGCAGGCGCGGGCGCTGGGACCGCCGGTGGCGGCGGCGAGACCGTCGCGAGTTGCGGATAGTCCTTGAGCATGTTGGCACCATAAAGTGGTTTGAACGCGCCCTGATGGCAGGTGCCGCAGTTCGCCTTGGCAACATCACCGCCCGGACCCAGTCGATGGGGCGGGAAGGCCTTGGTCAGGGGTTCCATATAGTTGTTGTTGATGTCGCGCACCATGCGGATGCCATGCCACGCGGTGGTCCGTTGCGGTGTGCTGCTATCCCAGGATGCAAACGAGCGAGTGTTGTGACAATAGGTGCAATTGACACCCAGCGAGTCGGATATGTGCATCATCAGCCCGTAGGATCCTTCGGTCTGTTTGATCGACTGCCGGTTACCGCTGGCCAGGGCGGTGGCGCCGACCACCCGAATCTCGTTTGACTGCGACAAGAAGTGCGTAAACGGGTCGTATGGCAGGGAGGTCAGTCCCACCGTCCTGGCAGGGCTGTTCTGTCCGGCGTTGTCTCCCGCCAGGCGTCTGGCCTGCTTGGACTCGGGAGCGGTAAACCAGACCTGCGCAGGCACGTTCTGGCCACGATGGCAGGTATAGCAGGTGACGCCGGTAGCGGCGACGTGGTCCTTCCAGTCGGAATTGACATGGCGCGTCATCTGCAGCATGCGGCGCGCCACCACCTTGGTGTAGAGCGCATCCGAGGAAAAGTCGGCGCCGGCGGCATGGCAATAGGCGCAGCCCTGTTGGGGAGCCACCCATTGAGTCATCGCTACCATCAGACGGGTGAAATCGCCGACCCCCAGATCATTCAACACCTGTACATTCTTGAAGACAGTCGATGCGGGCGGGCCTCCGGCAGGCACCGGCGCAAGCGGTTCGGGCGCCTGGTTGGCGGGCGCCTTGGTGGCCGTGATGCGCGGATTGAACACTTCCACCATGCCCGTGCCGCGATAACCGCGCTGCACCGCATCTACGGGAGGGCGCTCGCAACCTGCCAGGGCGATGACCGTGGCAAGAGCGAGCAGGGTGACCCGGCTTGTTGTGATCATGGCTTGGCTCCCGGTAGCAGTGAGGGATCGATTGCCGGCGGAAATACCGCTGGATAGAGTGGCGCGACATGATGCTTGACCGCCCACAGATACCAGTTGTCCACCACGGTACCGGTGAGCAGGATGCCGATGCCGCCGGTCAGCGGGCACAGCACCGCGAACCACCAGGCCCAGCGATGGATCGATTCCATGGTGGCGTTAAAGCCCATGGTCCAGCGCCAGAACAGGGCGCCGCGTTCCGAGGCGGTGCCGCGATCGACGATCTGCTCGATTTCCCGTTCGCCGCCGAAGCGGCTGACCGCGAGGATGGTGGCGCCGTGCATGGCGAACATCAGTGCCGAGCCGTACAGGAAGGCGATCGACAGCATGTGGAAGGGGTTGTAGAACAGGTTGCCGTAGCGGATCGAAAAGGCCGCGGTCCAGTCCAGGTGCGGAAAGATGCCAAAAGGCACGGCCTCTCCCCAGCTGCCCATCAGCAATGGACGGATGAAACCCAGCACCAGCATCAGCCAGATGGCAGCCGCGAAGGCCCAGGCAACGTGGGTACCCATGCCCAGCGCGCGGGCGCGCCGGTACATCCGGGTCCACCAGAGCAGCACCGAGCTGGTCATGAAAAAGCCGGCCATGATCCACCATCCACCCTGGTTGAGCGGTGGCAAATGCAGGCCATACGACGGTGGCGGAGGTTCCAGCGCCAGCCATGGCAGTTGCCGGACGAATTGCACCGGGTCCCAGTTCACCGAGGCAAACATGTTCAGGCCGACAATCTCGAAGGCAATGAACCCGCATAGCAGGGATGCCATGCCGAACCAGCCCAGATACAGGGGGCCGAGTTGTGCATCACCGATCCAGCCGAGCAGGCGGACATGGACGGGCGTGCCGGCCCGTTCCTGGTTGCCGCGTTCCAGGGGAACCCCGGCGTAAGAGGGGGCCCGCACCTGAACGCGGGTAAATATATTCTGGTATTCCGCAGCCATGGCTAGTCTCTCCTTGCTTCGCGATTAATGCCAGACCGGCAGGTTCAGCCACCAACTCCACCATTCCGGCCAGCCCCGGGTCCAGAACGGCCCGCTGATGACGATGCATACCGCGCTCCAGAAGGCGGCGGACAAGGCCAGGAACAGCCCGAGGCGATGGATGCCCAGGGTGCCGATCGAGTAACCGACGGCATCGCGGAAGAATGTGTTCTCGTGTTCCGCCGTCTTTACCGTTTCGCCGGCGGCCGGATTGGTGGCCGACAGCACCAGGCCACCGTGCATCGCCAGTGCCAGTGTCGAGGCGAAGAAAAAGCTCACGGCGATCATATGCGCCGGGTTGTAGTGGAAATGCAGGTACTGGTAGCCGGTGTTCGAGACCCAGTCGAGGTGGCTCATGATTCCGTAGGGGAAGCCATGGCCCCATGCACCAAGGAGCAAGGGGCGGATCACCACCAGGGTTACATACGCGAAGATCGCCACGCTGAAGGCGAACGGTACGTGGTAGCCCATCCCCAGCTTGCGGCAGATTTCCACCTCGCGCAGTGCCCACGAGACGAAGGCGCCGATTGCGCAGATGGTGATGATCTGCCACAGGCCGCCTTCCTTGAGAGGCGCCAGCCCAAGGCCATATTTGAGATCTGGCGGTGCAATATTGATCTGCCAGATGTTCCATGTTGGTCCCAGGGATGCGCCCCAGATGATCAGCAGGGTTCCAAGCAAGGAGAAGAAGGCCGAAGTGACACCAAAAAAGCCGACGTAGAACGGGCCGACCCAGAAATCGAACAGGTCGCCTCCTACCAGGGTGCCGCCGCGTACGCGGTATTTTCGTTCAAAGCTGAGCATGGACATGTTGTGATCCTTCCGCCGCAAACTACGGAGCAGGCCGCTGGTTCATTGTTGTTACAAGACCGCAATGGCGGAAGGGGTGCGACCTGTCCCAACCCCTTCCACCAGTGCGGTCACTGTCGCTACTTGCCGGGTGCCGCCATGGGAGCCGCGGGTACCGGTGCCATCTGCTGGACCTTGGCGGCGCGCGGGGTGCGCGAGCCTTCGAGCCAGTTGAACCTGTCTGTGCTGAGCAGGATGAAATGAATCAGCAATGCCAGCACGAGCAGGAAAGTGAACAAGCCGACCAGCGCTCTGCGGGGGTCGAAGATAAGCCAGATTCTCCACATGGTCTTGTCTCCTATCCCATGAAAGCGAAGGGAACGACGTTGTACACAGCCGCCTCGACGCCTTTGAGCATCGACGTGTAGCCCTCCGAACCGGGGAGCCAGGGACGCCATTGCCAGGCAAGGACGTGCGCGATGATGGCGATCACCGTGAAGATGATGAAGCTGGTGACGAAGATGCTGTGAAACTCCTTCGCCTCCGCTTCAGTCAACCCCGACAGCGAGCCGCCCGGTCTTTCTGCATTAGCCATAGGTATTACCTCCAGATCGGCCTTTCGGCCATTACCGCGCGATTCCCACGCGGCGGGGATTGCCGTGTTAAGCCAGTCACGACAAATCTGCTGCCCGGCGTTGGCGGGCGAAGTCGATGCGCGCTCGAGGGGCACCCGGCGCCTCGGGCGCCGAAATCCGGTGCTATGCAGTCAATCGCGCTGACGCTATTCACCTGGGTTCCCGTTCATGTCTGTGGATGGGCGATCAGCACGCTGGTCTGCAATGGCGTGGCCGTGCGCACCATGCGCATCCGGCCGAAACCGGAGGCCTGCAAGAGCGCCCTGAGCTGGGTTTCGCTACGGGGCTGGCCGCGTCCCATGGCGAGGAGATAGAATCCGAAATAGGCATCGCCCATCGCCTCGGCACCGGATGTCCCGGACATCGGCTCGGCCAGCAGCAAGATGCCGTGGTCGGGCAGGGCGCGCCGGACCGCGCGAAGGATGCTCATTGCGCGCGCGTCGTCGTGGTCGTGGATTACCCGTACCAGAGAAATCAAATCGGCGCCCTTCGGCAGCGGATCGGCGAGAAAATCACCGCCGAATACCTGTGCCCGGCCACCCACCTCGGCTTTCTCGAGGCGGGCGCCGGCGCGGCGGGCGACTGCCGGCAGGTCGTACAGCATCAGATGCAGATCGGGAGCGCGCGCCGCCGCCGCGGCAAGAAAGCTGCCGTCGCCGCCGCCGACATCGAGCAGGCATTTGTGCTTGCCTACCGGATAGGCATCAAGCACTTCGTCCGCGATCAGGGATTGCGAAGCAGCCATCAGGGTCGTGTAAGTGGCCACCTGGCTGGCGCAGAGCATGTCCGGCCGGTCAGTGCCGGCATACGGCCAGTACTCCGACAGCGCGGTGTTACGGGCCGTGCCACGCAGCAACGCAACGGGGTCGCTCAGATCGCCGTAGAGGAGGGAATGGTGTTCAACCATCGCAGCGAGGGCGGCATTTCCCGCCATCGGCGCGCCCAGCGGTCCCAATCCGTAGCGGTCACCGCTGCGCCGTTCCACCAGGCGCAGCGCGATGGCGGCCGCCAGCAAACGCGCGGTTGCCTCGGGTGGCAGGGCCAAGCGCGCCGACAGCACGTTTGCGGGCTCCGGGCCGGCGCGGAGCACCTCGAACAGGTTCAGGCGCACACAGGCCAACAGCACTTGCGAGTAGACAAAGCCTGCGCACAGGTCGAACAGCGCGGCCGCGCGGTGCCGCGCAATCGGCCGGGTCAGCGGGAAAGCCGCGGCCCAGCGCTGGAAGCGGGGGTTGGCAAGCAGGCCGTCCCGAAACGAGTGAATTCGGTCTAGCCAGGAGATGTCGTTTCTCCGCGGGAGGCTGGCGAGTTGGGCCGACATGTGCGAAAAATGAGGTGAAAAGTGCGGCGAGATGTGCGTTAGTGACTCATGCCGTGGCGTATTCGCGCGGCAACAGGCGATTCACCTCGGAGCGCATCAGGCTGCGCAACTGCGCCGCTCCCGGGCATGGCGGAATCGATGCAATGGCTTTCCCGACCAGGCGCTCGAAATGATTCAGGGCACCCTCCAGTCCGAGTTCGAGGGCGGCACTCGGTCTGCCCAGAACCGCATCGCGGCCGACGGGCTTGCCCAGGCTTTCCTCGGTGCCGACCACGTCGCGAATATCGTCGGCCACCTGGTAGGCCTCGCCTATGTATTCACCCAGTGCGTGCCAGGGGCCAGCAGATTGGCCCGCGGCCTCGGCGCCGGCGACGGTCGCCGCCGAGAACAGCGCACCGGTCTTGGCTCTTTGATACTCTGCCAGCACCACTCGCGATTCGCATTCCCATGCCTGGCCAGCGACTATGCCGGTCGGCATGCCCACCGATTCCGTGATGGTCACCAGCAGTGAAGCCAGGCGTTCGGGCTTGTTCGCGGCGCCGCGCGCCAGGGTCTGAAAAGCCATCACGATGAGTGCGTCGCCAGTGAGTACCGCGATCCGTTCGCCGAACTTGGCGTGCACGGAAGGTTGGCCGCGCCTGGTTGCCGCATCGTCAAAGCAAGGCAGGTCGTCGTGCACCAAGGATGCGCAGTGCAGCAGTTCGATGGCCGCTGCCGCGGCGAAAAGCACACCGGGAGCATCCGCGCCGCAGGCCTGCCCAACCGCCAGGCACAAGCGGGGCCGGATTCTTGCCCCACCCGGAAACACCGCATATTGCATTGCAGCAGCCAGTTTCGGCGGGCAGCCCTGAATTTCACCGCGGGCGAGGCTGTCGGCCAAGGCTTGCTCGATGCGCTTTGTCGCTTCCACGGCTTGTCTCCTTTGCGGAACCTATGCTTCTTTGTGTAAAGTATAATAGTCACTAGAAGATGTCAATTAATATATACACATGATATCCAGCCGTCAACGACATTCTTTGAGTGGCGCCCGATAATGGTTTCCAAGCGTGTGATTGTTGTGGGCGCGGGCGTGGCGGGCCTTGCAGCGGCGATCGAGTTGTCGCTGGGTGGCCTGGACGTAACCGTGCTCGAGCGCGAGGCTGTTCCCGGAGGGAAATTGCGCGAAGTTGATGCAGGCGGCCTGCGCATAGACGCCGGTCCAACAGTGCTGACCATGCGCGAAGTATTCGAGGCGCTTTATGCGCGGGCCGGCACCTCGCTCACGGCCCACCTGGCGCTGACACCGGCCCGAGTGCTGGCGCGCCACGCCTGGAGCGAAGGTGAAACGCTGGACTTGTTTGCCGACCGCACCCAGGCGGCCGAAGCCATCGGAGATTTCGCCGGTGCGTCCGAGGCGCGCGGCTACCTGGCTTTTTGTGAGCGTGCGCGGCGCGTTTATCGAACACTCGATGCGTCCTTCATCCGTGCGTCCCGGCCCAACCCCTATTCCTTGGCGACCCGCGTGGGTTGGCGCGGGCTGCCCGATCTGTGGCGGATTTCCCCTTTCTTGTCCCTGTGGGCGGCGCTGGGCGAATACTTTCGCGATCCACGCCTGCAGCAACTGTTTGGCCGATATGCAACCTACTGCGGCTCGTCGCCTTACCTCGCGCCCGCAACGCTCATGCTGGTTGCGCATGTCGAGCAGGAAGGGGTGTGGCTGGTCGAAGGGGGAATGCGTCGAATTGCGGCGAGCCTGGCGCAATTGGCAAGCGCGAGTGGTGCCGTGATCAGATGCGGAGTGCAGGTCGCCGCTGTGTTGGTTGACGCTGGGCGGGTCACGGGCGTACGCCTGGACAGTGGCGAAGTCCTCAATGCGGATGTCGTGCTTTGCAATGCCGACGTTGCCGCGCTGGCGGCGGGGCGTTTTGGCGGGCAGGTCCGTGGCGCGGTGGCGCAAGTGCCGCGCGCCTCGCGTTCGCTCTCGGCGGTTACCTGGGGGGTCACTGCATCGACCAGCGGGTTTCCGCTGTGCCGCCACAACGTGTTTTTTTCATCGGATTACGCGGCGGAATTCAACGATATTTTTGATCGTGGGCGACTTCCGCAAGGCCCGACGGTCTATGTCTGCGCCCAGGACCGGGATGACATGGGCGAGCGCCGGACCACGGGTGCGGAACGGCTTCTATGCCTGGTCAACGCTCCTCCCAATGGGGACATCAAAGTCGACGCCAACCGCTACGCCGATTCGGAGATCCAACTATGCGAGAAAGCCACATTTTCCCTGCTGGAGCGCTGCGGTCTGACGGTGGACCGTTCGACGTGCGAGCCGGTGGTGACGACGCCCACGGATTTCGAGAATCTCTATCCGGGCACCGGGGGGGCGCTCTACGGACAGGCCTCTCACGGATGGCAGGCATCGTTTCGCCGGCCGGGCTCGCGCAGCCGGATCGCGGGCTTGTATCTGGCGGGCGGCAGCGCGCACCCGGGGCCGGGCCTGCCGATGGCGGCTCTGTCGGGACATCAGGCAGCATCGGCGATTCTGGAGGACTTCGCTTTGACGCGCCGGTAGAACGCAACGGCTACGCCTGGTGGTACCTGGACGCACTCAGCGACGATGGTCGGCATGGACTGACGGTGATCGCTTTTATCGGTAGCGTGTTCTCGCCATACTATGCCTGGGCGCGTCGACGCGGCAGCACTGATCCTCTGAATCATTGCGCGCTCAATGTTGCGCTCTACGGCGCGGGCGGCAAGCGCTGGAGCATGATCGAGCGGGGCCGCTCAGCGGTACGTCAGGAGGCGCGGTGCCTGACGATCGGGCCCAGTGCCGTCAGTTGGGATGGAGATGCATTGACCTTCTCCATCGACGAAGTCACCGTTCCCTGGCCCTCGCGGATTCGAGGCAAGCTTCGTGTGCATCCCCCGGCATTGCCCGAGCAAGGATTTGCCCTGGATGAACAGCGGCATCACCACTGGTTGCCGATCGCGCCGGTGGCGCGCATCGAGGTTGAACTGGAGCATCCCGCCATGCGCTGGTCGGGAACCGGCTACCTGGACAGCAATCGTGGCAGCGCGCCGCTGGAGCAGGCTTTTTCCTCCTGGACGTGGTCGCGCGCTTCGGTGCGGGGTGGAACAGGGATCATCTATGACGTGGAGCGCCGGGATGGCCCTCCCTTGTCGTTGGCGCTCTTTTGCGATGAAGCGGGCAGGGTGCGGCATTTTCAGGCGCCGCTTCCGGTTCCTCTGCCGCGTACCGGATGGCGTATCGATAGATCCACCCGCGTTGATGCGGGACACCGAGCCAACCTGCTGGAGACGCTTGAAGACACGCCTTTCTATGCCCGCTCCACGTTGGCCACCCACCTGATGGGCAAGCCGGTGACCGCGATTCACGAAAGCCTGTCGTTGAAGCGGTTCAGTGCGCCCTGGGTGCGCATGTTGTTGCCGTTTCGCATGCCAAGGTGGACCGCCTGAGAATCATGTTCTTCGGCGCCGTCTTGCCGTGGCGGCCGGCACCTTAGGCCGATTATTTGGGTGGGTCAGGCGGCGCGCGCTCTGAGCCGCTTGCGGCTGACCCCTTCGCGGTCTCTTGATCTCGACCCTTGTCGCGTTTGAGGCAATAGAGTTCCCAGCAACCCCAGGTCAGGGCGGCGCCAAGTACAAAGACCAGTTCCACCGCGATGAGAGCGCTGGAATTCACGTCGTTTCCCTAATTCTGGCCACGCATGCGCATACCTCGTTCCTGCTGTTCCAGTCTTTCGAACAGGTGAACCAGCCATCCCAGGCGAGTGCGGACGTGCCACCAGCGCACTCGTTCCCAGGTGAGGGGACCCGTGCGCGCGGAAACCGGTGCTACTGCCTCGACCAGAAATCTGGTCTGTGCCAATGCAGGCGCGCCTGCATGGACGGCCGACCGGATCGACAAAAACGGCGCGAGCGCCAAGAGCCGGAGTTTGCGCTGGGTAGGCACCACCGTGCGACGCGCGACGGAATCGAGTCCGCGGCGTTTCAGCTCGCGGCCGATTTCAGCGTACAGGGAACGTGCTGCGTTGATCCCCGGCCGGCAGCCGGCAGGCAACTCGGCCACGCCTGCGGCGACACGCCCATAAAGCAGGTCGGCTTCGCGCAGCAGGCGGGCGATCACCGTCGCCAGCGCTGGGTCGAAACGAGGTGCGGCCAGCCAGGTATCCGGGTCGATACCGGCGTCGCGCATCCAGGAGCGCGGTAGATACAGGCGCCCGGCCCGTGCGTCTTCGCCTACGTCGCGGGCAATATTGGTCAGCTGCATCGCGACACCGAGGTCGCAGGCACGTGCCAGGGCGGTCGCCGACCGCGTGCCCATGATCAGCGCCATCATCGCGCCCACCGCTCCGGCGACGCGCGCCGCATAGGCATGCAGTTCTGCAAGGGTTTCGTACTGGCGGCCGGCCGCGTCCCACTCAAAGCCCTCGATCAGTGCTTCGGGCAAGGCGCACGGTATTGCATAGCGTGCCACGACCTCGGCCAGGGCGCGGTCCACGGCATGCAACTGCGGTTTTCCTTCATAAGCCAGGCGCAGCCGCTCGCGCAAGCCGGCAATGGCCTCCAGGCGCCCGCCGTTGAGGTCGACTTCGTCATCGGCGATCCTGCAAAATGCATAGAGGGCGCAGGCTGGGTCGCGTACCTCGCGCGGCAGGAGCAGGGAAGCGGCAAAGAAGGTTTTGGAGTTGGCGCGCAACATGGCGCGGCAGGCGGCGATATCTGCACTCTGCATGACGTCCCCTCAGGCCAAGGTGCTTGCGTGTGGTATCAATGTATCGAGCACCCGGGCCGAGGACAGCACGCCCGGGAGGCCGGCGCCAGGATGGGTGCCGGCGCCCACCAGGTAGAGCCGGTCGATCTCCTCGCTGCGATTGTGGGGACGGAACCAGGCGCTTTGCGAGAGTACGGGTTCCAGGCCAAAAGCCGCCCCCTTGTAAGACAGCAGGCGGTCCTGGAAATCCTGCGGGGTCGTCATGTGCGAGGTGATGATGTTCTCCTGCAGGCCGGGGAGTATGGTCTGGCCGAGATGGCGGGCGATGGCGCGGCGATAGGGTTCGGCTTGCGCCCGCCAGTCGGTACCGCTGTCCAGGTGCGGCACCGGCGAGAGCACATAAAAGGTATCGCAACCGGGTGGCGCGAGCGAGGCGTCGGTGGCGGTCGGGCGGTGCAGATACAGGCTGAAGTCTTCGGCGAGGACCTTGCGCTCGAAGATGTCATGCAGCAATTCCCGGTAGCGGGGGCCGAGCAGCATGGTGTGCTGGCCGACCTCCGGGTACTGTCGCTTGGTGCCGAAATACCAGACGAACAGGCTCATCGAATAGCGGGCGCGTTCGATGCGGCGGTCGGTCCAGCGTTGGCGCACTTTCCCGGGCAACAGGTTGCGGTAGGTCCAGGCCGAGTCCGCGTTCGACACCACCACGTCCGCGGCGATGGTTTCCCCGTTCGCCAGTCGCACGCCCGTGGCGGTACGGCCTTCGAGCGTGATGGCGCGAACTTCCTGCCCGCAGCGTACGGCACCGCCCTGGCCCTCGATCAGCCCAACCAGCCCGTTGATCAGCCGGCCGGTGCCGCCCATGGCGCAGTGGACTCCCCAGCGCCTCTCGAGAAAGGCGATCAGGCAATAGATGGACGTGACCGAGAACGGATTGCCGCCGATCAGAAGTGGATGAAAGGAGAACACCACCCGTAGCCTGGGGTTGCGGATGTAGCGGGAAACCAGGCTATAGACGGTGCGATAGCTGCCCAGCCGCATCATTTCCGGAACGATGCGCGCCATGTCCGCCAGTGAATTGAAGGGTATGTGGCCCAATTGTTCGAAGCCGATCCTGCAAATCTTTTCACTGGCCTGCATGAAGCGCTCATAACCGGTAACGTCGTCAGGGGCGAATCGCGCCACCTCTGCGCGCATTGCCGCGGGATCGCTGCTGCAGACGAAGGTCTGACCATCGTCGAAGCGGATCTTGTAGAACGGCTCGATCGGCCGAAGCTCGACGTCGTCGGCGAGTCGGCGTCCGCACAGGGTCCACAACTCCTCAAACAGGAAAGGCGCGGTGATGATGGTGGGGCCGGCATCGAAGGTGAAGCCGTCCTGGCGGTGTACATAGGCGCGGCCGCCAGGCGCGTCCAGCTTTTCGAGCACCGTGACACGGTAGCCGCGGGCGCCCAGCCGCACTGCGGCGGCCAGCCCGCCAAAACCGCTCCCGATCACGACCGCATGGGGCCGGCCGGTTTCGAGTAAGCGCGGAGGAGATAGTGGGGAGACAGCCGACATTTGTTATTGACAATAAAATGTGTCAATAAAGTATAACAGTGGCGGTCCGGGAAATTGGGTTTTATTGTGGAATAACGCTATTGCGCTGCACAATGAGCATGCTCAGCGTGCACGTGGGATTCGGTGGCTCACTACGTGTCCGACCAAGCACCGCAAGCGCGTGCCGCACGGATCAACAGTGCCGCCACCTGACGTGGTTGTTCTTCGTGCGCGAGATGCCCAAGTCCGGGCAACGACACCGTTTTCGCCCTCGGTAGCAAGGCGCACACCTGGCGGCTGGATGCCGGCGGAATGGTCCGGTCACTGTCGCCTGTGACCAGCAGCAGCGGCGTCGCAAGCCGCGGCAGTTCACTTCGCAATTGGCCCAACTCCCAGTTGGCCATCATGGCCAATGCCGCGCCCACATGGACCGAATTGCTCGCCAGTCGCCGGTAAAGGTCGACACCTACGGGGTCAAGTGTCGAGCCGGTGTCCTGAAGGAGTCGCGAGACCAGGGGCTGCTCGGCTGCATGGCGTGCAAACAGGCGCGGCACCAGATCAAATTGGGTCAGGATTTTCGCCATTGGCGAGAACACCAGACCCGGCAGGCCCGGCAGCGGCAGGAAGGCGCCGTTCAGGCTCACCAGACATCGGGGATGAATGCTTCCTTGCAGGCAAAGGCGGGCCAGCAGGGCGGCGCCGGCGGAGTGGCCAACGGCCAATTGCGGGCTGATCTCCAGTTTGCCAAGTAATGCAGCGAGTGCAGCGGCCATACCGGGCAGCGAGAGGCATTGCGGCGCCGGCCGCTCGCTAAAGGCGTGCCCCGGGGCATCCGGTGCGACCACATGGAAGTGGCGTGCGAGCAAG
>Ga0302322_100003738_pt1 | contig 13149 bp, 11 predicted proteins | sample Fen_T0_2_FD_203757 | JGI IMG/M metagenome (GOLD analysis project Ga0302322, IMG submission 203757) | Peat permafrost microbial communities from Stordalen Mire near Abisko, Sweden - Fen_T0_2 | ecosystem: Environmental > Terrestrial > Soil > Wetlands > Permafrost | place: Sweden: Abisko...
AGATCGGTCGTCACCGTGAAAGTCTCGGCCGTCGACACCGGCGCCGAAATGGCAGGCGCGCCGGGCGATGCCTTGGCCTGCAGTGACGCAGACGGCGTTGGCGCCGCGCTGCCGGCGGGGGTTGTTGCCACCGTATCGGCGGCCGGCTTCGGCTGGTTGTACTTCTGCCAGTTTTCCCACAGCATGAAGCTGGAGAAAGTGAAGATCAAAACCAGTATCAGGCGACGAGTATCCATGAACAGCCTACAAAAGAATTCTTGAATCAGGGTACAGGATCATACCCACCAGGATGCCACGGGTGGCAACGGCCGACTCGTTTCAAGCCTAGCCAGCCACCCCGGAAGGCGCCATATTTCTGTACTGCTTCCACCATATAGGCCGAGCAACTCGGCATATGGCGGCAGCGGCTCCCGAAAAAGGGGCTGATCGCATATTGGTAGATGCGAACCAGACCGATCAACAGGTGCTTCATCAATCTTCCCGCTTCGGCCGTGGCCGTTGCAGTTTATTCAGCAGAGCAAGGAAATCCTCGGCCAGCAACTTGCTGTCGAGCCCGGCCGGCTTTGCTGCCAGCCTGATCACCAGATCGACTGCCGGCAAGCCAGCCAGCCGTAGCCGGAACTGCTCGCGAACCACACGCTTGACCTTGTTGCGGTCAACGGCCCGTTTGAGCAGTTTTTTGGCGACGACCAGACCCAGCCGCGCTTCGGTATTTCCTTCGGGGCGTGGCTGATAATGCAGCATCAGCAATTTGCCTCGAATTGCTCTCCTGAAACCAAAAACGGATGAGAACTCATCCGTTTTTGTCAGGCGATAGCGTCGGGCGAAGGTTTGTTCCACCTCGCCGAACGTCCGGTTTATACGGCCAGACGCGTGCGACCCTTGGCGCGGCGAGCAGCAATGACTGCACGACCACCCTTGGTGCGCATACGAACCAGGAAGCCATGGGTGCGCTTGCGGCGCACGACCGACGGTTGATACGTGCGTTTCATGTTGTAATCCCTTGATGTGCGAAGAAAAACGCGTGATTACACCCTGTTTGATAGTGCTTTGTCAAGACCAATTATTTTCCAAAGCTGTGGATAACTTCCCCGATGGGGGGTAGAATCTTGGCTTCGCTGGCCGCCAACCGGTCGCCAGCTTATTCAAAAAATAGTTTTTAAATCAAGTATCTAATAACCGCCATCGATCTCAAAATCGAATGTGTGGGGAGGAGTGTTTTCGTCAATGGCTGGTTTCTGGGAATCCTGTTTGCAGCGCTTCGAGCAGGAATTGCCCGCGCAGCAATTCAACACCTGGATCAGGCCTTTGCGGCTCGAAGGCGAAGTCACGGCCCTGGATGATGGCCTGCGCCTGATTGCGCCGAACACTTTCATATTGAAGTGGGTCCGTGATCGTTACCTGACCCGCATTGAAGAATACAGCCGCAGTTTTTTCTCTGGCCCGGTCAGTATCGCGCTGGTCATAGGCAGTGCAAAAACAGCCAATCGAGTCGAATCGAACAGCGAGGCCGGCGAAAAGTCGCCAGCCAAGCCGGCAGCAAGCAGCGACAAAAAAGCCCCGTCATCCGAAAAGCCCCGCAGTAAAAGCGGCAATTACGAAAAATCCCGGCTTTTTCAGTCAATGACCTTCGACAATCTGGTCGTCGGCAAGGCCAATGACCTGGCGCGTGCCGCTGCCGTCCAGGTCGCCAATAATCCGGGTGGTGCCTACAACCCGCTGTTTATCTATGGCGGTGCCGGCCTCGGCAAGACTCACCTGATTCACGCCATCGGCAACGCCATCGTCGCCGAAAACCCGGAAAAAATCGTCCGCTATGTCCATGCCGAGGATTACTACTCCGACGTTGTGCGTGCCTATCAGCAGAAATCCTTCGACAGTTTCAAGCGGACCTATCGTTCGCTCGACGTCCTGTTGCTTGACGACGTCCAGTTCTTCAACGGCAAAAACCGCTCGCAGGAGGAGTTTTTCTTCCTGTTCAACGCACTGATCGAAGCCCGCAAGCAGATCATCATCACCTGCGATACCTATCCGAAGGATATCAACGGTCTCGATGACCGTCTGGTCACCCGCTTCGACTGGGGTCTGACCGTGCAGATCGAGCCGCCGGAACTGGAAATGCGTGTCGCCATCCTGAAGAAGAAGGCGGAAGCCGAAGGCATCCATCTCGATGATGAAGTGCCTTTCTTCATAGCCAAGCATCTGCGCTCCAATGTGCGCGAACTCGAAGGCGCCTTGAAGAAGGTGCTGGCCTACTCGTCCTTCCATGGCCGTGCCATCGCGCTGGACCTGACCAAGGAAGCCTTGAAGGACGTCATCGGCTCGGCCCGCAATGTCGGCATCGACAATATTCAGAAGACCGTTGCCGACTATTACAAGATGAAGGTTGCCGAACTTTTCTCGAAAAAGCGCACCCGCGCCATTGCCCGGCCGCGTCAGGTCGCGATGTGGCTGTGCCGGGAAGTGACTTCGCACAGTTTTCCGGAAATTGGCGATGCCTTCGGTGGTCGCGATCACACGACGGTCATTCATGCCGTCAAGACCATCGACGCCCTGCGCCTCAAGGAAAATGAACTCAACCACGACCTGCATGTGTTGCTGCAGGTATTGAAAGGATGAGGCTGTTAATAAGTCTGTGGAAAAGCTGTGCGTCAATTGTGGGTTATATGGAAATACCCACTTTGTGGGAAAATTGTCCGGATTTCACCCACAGGCAATTCAGTCGTTTTCGCAGACCGTAAAATCTGATTCAATCATCTGAAATTAAACAACATTTTTCAGTTATTCACAGAATTGTTCCCGATATAGTCTACTTAGGAATTTAATGTATGGTTCTTATCAAAACCCAAAGAGACACGCTTCTCGCCCCGCTGCAGTCGGTGTCGGGAATTGTCGAACGTCGTCATACCCTGCCTATCCTGTCCAACGTCTTGCTGGAAAAGAAGGGTGATCGCCTGACCCTGTTGGCTACCGACATCGAAATCCAGATCACGACAATGACCGAAGGCGCTGGCGGTGAGGGCGATGGCGCCGTGACGGTCGGCGCCCGCAAGCTGCAGGAAATCCTGCGCTCGCTGCCGGATACCACCGAAGTCAGCCTGGTTCTCGAAGACAAGCGCCTGCTGGTCCGCGGCGGCAAGAGCCGATTCAGCCTACAGACCCTGCCGGCCGACGACTTCCCGCGCATGACAGTGAGCGAAGGCGAAACCAAGCAGTTCTCGATTTCGCAAAAGGCTTTCCGCCAGCTCATCAGTAAGACCCAGTACTCGATGGCGGCGCAGGATGTGCGTTACTACCTGAACGGTCTGCTCTTGTTGGTTGAAGGCAAGGAACTGCGCGCCGTGGCCACCGATGGTCACCGCCTGGCCTACGCCAGCGTTGATATCGATACTGACCTGCCGCGCCAGGAAATGATCCTGCCGCGCAAGACGGTGCTTGAACTGAACCGTCTGCTGCTCGACAACGACGATGCGCTGAACATTACGCTGACGCCGAATCAGGTTCGTTTCTCTTTCGGCTCCGTTGTGCTGGTTTCCAAGCTGATCGACGGCAAGTTCCCGGATTACGAGCGCGTCGTGCCGGCCACGCTGAAGAACCACATGAAGGTTGGCCGCCAGACGCTGATGCAGGCCATGCAGCGTGCCGCCATTCTGACCAACGAAAAATTCCGCGGTGTTCGCGTCGTCTTGGGCGACAACAGCCTGAAATTGATCGCCGCCAATGCCGAGCAGGAAGAAGCCGTCGAAGAAATCGAAGTTGATTACACCGGCGATGTCATCGACGTTGGTTTCAACGTCGGTTACCTGCTTGACGTGCTGAACAACATTCACACCGAAGAAATTCAGTGGAGTTTCAACGACGCCAATTCCAGCGCCCTGATTACCGTCCCCGGCAACGACCGCTTCAAGTACGTCGTGATGCCGATGCGTATTTGATTGACGGAGCAATAACCCAAGAAGGCCTGCCCAGCCGGGCAGGCCTTTTGCAGTTTCACGTGGAACCAAAACAATGAGTGAAGAGAACGTCCCGCAAGCTGAATCGCCCGCCTATGGCGAAGCCAGCATCCAGATCCTTGAAGGCCTGGAGGCCGTCCGCAAGCGTCCCGGCATGTACATCGGCGACACCTCCGATGGCTCCGGTCTGCACCATCTGGTCTTCGAAGTCGTCGACAACTCGATCGACGAAGCACTGGCCGGCCATTGCAACGACATCATCGTCACTATCCATACCGACAACTCGATTTCCGTCATCGACAACGGCCGGGGCATCCCGACCGGCGTCAAGATGGACGACAAGCATGAGCCGAAGCGTTCGGCCGCCGAAATCGCCCTGACCGAACTGCATGCCGGCGGCAAGTTCAACCAGAATTCCTACAAGGTGTCCGGTGGCCTGCACGGCGTCGGTGTTTCCTGCGTCAATGCGCTATCCAAGTCCCTGCGCCTGACCATCCGTCGTGACGGCAAGAAGCACTTCATGGAGTTCTGCCGCGGCGTGCCGGTTGATCGTTGCCTGGAGGTCCGCGACGGTTTCGAGATTTCCCCGATGAAAGTGCTCGGCGATACCGAAAAGCGCGGTACCGAAGTTCACTTCATGGCCGATGACGAAATCTTCGGTCACGTTGAATTCCATTACGAAATCCTCGCCAAGCGCCTGCGCGAACTGTCTTTCCTCAACAACGGCGTGTCCATCAAGCTGATCGATCAGCGCGTCGGCAAGGAAGAGCTTTTTGCCTTTGCCGGTGGCGTCCAGAGCTTCGTCGAGTACATCAACCGCACAAAAACTGTCCTGCATCCGACGATTTTCTACTCGGCCGGCGACGCCAAGGTGGGCCAGGGCGCGGCCGATACCGGCATCATCATCGGTGTCGAAGTGGCGATGCAGTGGAATGATTCCTACCAGGAACAGGTGCTCTGCTTTACCAACAATATTCCGCAGTCGGATGGTGGTACTCACCTGACCGGCTTGCGCGCTGCGATGACGCGGGTCATCAACAAGTACATCGACGAAAACGAGATCGCCAAGAAGGCCAAGGTCGACATCGCCGGTGACGACATGCGCGAAGGCCTTGCCTGCGTGTTGTCCGTCAAGATGCCCGACCCCAAGTTTGCCTCGCAGACCAAGATGAAGCTGGTTTCGTCCGAAGCGCGTGCAGCGGTCGAAGAGGTCGTAGCCCAGAAGCTCGCCGATTTCCTGCTTGAGCGCCCGGTCGATGCCAAGATGATCTGCGGCAAGATCGTCGAAGCCTCCCGGGCCCGCGAAGCGGCCCGTCGTGCCCGTGAAATGACGCGCCGCAAGGGCATTCTGGATGGCGTCGGCCTGCCCGGCAAGCTGGCTGATTGCCAGGAAAAAGACCCAGCCCTGTGCGAAATCTACATCGTCGAGGGCGACTCCGCCGGCGGCTCTGCCAAGCAGGGCCGCGACCGCAAGTTCCAGGCGATCCTGCCGCTGCGCGGCAAGGTGCTCAACGTCGAGAAGGCCCGTTTCGACAAGCTGATTTCGTCCGAACAGATCGTCACGCTGATTACGGCGCTCGGCACCGGCATCGGCAAGGACGACTTCAACGTCGAAAAGCTGCGCTACCACCGCATCATCATCATGACCGACGCGGACGTGGACGGTGCGCACATTCGTACCCTGCTGCTGACGCTGCTCTATCGCCAGATGCACGAGCTGATCGACCGCGGCTACGTCTATATCGCCCAGCCGCCGCTCTACAAGGTCAAGCACGGCAAGACCGAGCGTTACCTGAAGGACGATCTGGAGTACAACCAGTTCCTGCTCAACATGGCGCTCGACGAAGCTGTCCTGACGCCGCGCGCCGGGGCCGAGGCCATCACGGGCCCGGCACTCGAAGGTCTGGCTCGTTCGTGGCTGGCCACCGAAGCAGTTATCGACCGCCTGTCGCACCTGATCAACCCGGAAGTGCTGCAGTCCATCGTTCGCCACAATCTGGCGGTCGACCTGTCCAGCGAAGAAAAAACGCGGGCCAGCGGCGAACTAATCGCGACTTACATCCCGGCTGGCACCCGCATGGTGCCGAAATACGACGACATCCAGGAACGCTGGACACTGCGTGTCGAACGCATGCACCACGGCAATCTCAAAGTCGGCCTGATCGACGAAGACCTTCTGCTGTCCGGCGACTTCATGCAACTGCGCCGCACGGCCGAAACCTTGGCCGACATGTTCGGTGCCGGTGCAATCATGGCGCGTGGCGAGAAGAAGCAGGTCATCACCAATTTCGGTGAAGCCATGAAGTGGCTGCTCAACGAAGTCGAACGCGGCATCAGCAAGCAGCGCTACAAAGGCCTGGGCGAGATGAATCCGTCGCAGCTCTGGGAAACGACCATGGACCCGAAGGTTCGTCGCCTGCTGCGTGTCCAGATCGACGACGCGATTGCCGCCGATGAAATCTTCACGACCCTGATGGGCGAAGATGTCGAACCACGCCGCGCCTTCATCGAAACCAACGCCTTGAGCGCCCGGGTCGATATTTAACATTTGTCGGATGGTAGAGAAAGTGGAAAAGGCTCCCATTGGAGCCTTTTTCTTTCGTTGTTCAGTCGTGTCGATTTTGATGTTTGTCGGCTACCGGATGATGCCCTGGCCCTAGCCTTGAGCCGGCCAATCGCGTTACGCTACCTGACAGGCAGTTCACTACAACCCGCCGGGAGGAGACCCCCATGAAAATAACGATTCGCCTTGCCGCTGTAGCCGCCATCGTAATCGCCGCCCCGCTGGCCGCTCATGCCCAGACACCGGATGTCGTGCGTCTTGGCAACCTGAAGTTTGCCCATTACGGTGCCGTCTCCTACATGAAAGAGGCCTGCGGCAAGTACAACATCAAGGTCGAAGAGCGGATGTTCCCCAAGGGGCCGGACATCATGCCGGCGATGGTCGCCGGCGAAATCGACATTGCCGCGCTGGCTTCCGACGGCGCCATTTCGGGCCGCGCCAATGGCGTGCCGATCTATACCGTCGCCGGTTTTGCCAAGGGCGGGGCGCGCATCGTCGCCGGGGTCGACAGCGGCATCAAGGCGATGGCTGACATGAAGGGCAAGAAGGTCGGTGTCACGCGCGGCGGGGCCCAGGAGCTGCTGCTCTACGCCGAGCTGGAAAAGGCCGGGATCACCTGGTCGGACAAGCCGGGCAAGGATGTGCAGATTGTTTTCCTCGCCTTTGCCGATCTCAACCAGGCGCTCGCCGCCAAGCAAATCGATGCCATGTGCCAGTCCGAGCCGCAGTCCTCGCAGGCCATCAACAAGAAATTCGGCGTCGAGATCATGAAGCCCTACACCACCAAGATGGGCGAGCCGGTTCGCCTGCTGGTGATGACGGAGAAGATGTACAACGAGAAGAAGGATGTCGCCCAGCGCCTGATGAAATGCTTCGTCGAAACTACGGCGCTGTTCAACAACAATCCGCAACTGGCCGAAAAGTATGTCACCGAGCAGATGTTCAAGGGTCAGATCAGTGGGCAGGATTTCAAGGACGCAATGGACAACGCCGACTACACCTACGACGTGACGCTGGAACACATCGACACCACGACCGAGTTTATGAACAAGTACGGTGTCGGCCGCATGGCCAAGCCGCCGAAGGCTGCCGAGTGGGTCAAGCTCGACCTGCTGCAGAAGGCCAAGACCGAACTCAAGGTCAAGTAAGCCGATGCTCGACAAGCTCAAGAGTTTTGGCCGCGGCGTCCTCGTGCCGGTGCTGCTGCTCATCCTGTGGGAGGCCTGCTCGCGGGCTGGCTGGTTCTCACCGGTGCTGCTCCCGGCACCGACCGCAGTGGCCATCAAGTGGTGGGCCTACCTGCTGCCGATGCAGCCGCAGGAAGCCGGTCAAAGTACGCTGGCCTGGATGTTCTCCGGCGAGTTGCCGCATGATGCCTATTCCAGCCTGTTTCGCGTCGTCACCGGTTTCCTGATTGGGGCCGGCCTGGCCCTGCCTTTCGGCCTGCTGATGGGGGCCAGCACCCGTATCTACGCCCTGTTCAACCCGATGATGCAGATCCTGCGGCCGATCCCCCCGATTGCCTACATCCCGCTGGCAATCCTCTGGTTCGGTCTGGGCAACCCCCCTTCGTTCTTCCTGATCGCCATAGGCGCTTTCTTTCCGGTACTGATGAACACCATCGCCGGCGTCCGCCAGGTGGATGGCATCTACCTGCGGGCAGCGCGCAATCTCGGCGTTGGCCAATGGACGATGTTCACCCGCGTCATCCTGCCCGCCGCCACACCCTACATTCTGGCCGGTGTGCGGATCGGCATCGGCACGGCCTTCATTGTCGTCATCGTTTCCGAAATGATTGCGGTCAATGATGGCCTTGGTTTCCGCATTCTCGAAGCGCGCGAATTCATGTGGTCGGACAAGATCATCGCCGGCATGATCACCATCGGCCTGCTCGGCCTGGCTATCGACACCGCCGTCAGCCGCCTGAATAACCACCTGCTACGCTGGCATCGCGGCCTGGAGCACTAAGCCTTGAAATCTCAGTTGACCGCTTTCCATTCCTGGCCAGCCGCATGAATACTAGCCGCTGTGCCTTCGAGCCGATTCGCCTTCGGGGTGACAGCGCTACGCGGCCGCTGGCACGTCTGATCGGGCGTCCTGCTTTGTCGCTCCTCCTTGCAGGCATGAGCCTGCCGCGTCCGCAGGGGATACCGATCCCTGCTGAGCAGGGAACATATCGTCGCTTCGCGCCGGCCATCCCGCCCAGACGCACCATCGGCCGCGCCCAACTGAGATTTCAAGGCTGAGATGGCCCAGATCCTCATCAACCACGTGCACAAGGTCTTCAAGACACCCGGCAAGGATGTCGTCGCGTTGAAGGATATCAATCTCGACATCAAGGCCGGCGAATTCGTCTGCCTGCTCGGCCCCTCCGGCTGTGGCAAATCGACCCTGCTCAACGCTGTCGCCGGCTTTGCGCTGCCTTCGGCCGGCGACATCAGCGTCAACGGCGAGGTCGTCAGCGCACCCGGTCCGGATCGCGGCATGGTCTTTCAGGAATACGCGCTCTTCCCGTGGATGACCGTCGGCCAGAACATTGCCTTCGGTCTGGAAATCCAGAAGAAGGGCAAGGCGGAAATCGCGCAGACGGTCAGCCAGTTGCTCGAACTCCTGCATCTCGGCGACTTCCGCGACCGCTTCCCGAAAGACCTGTCCGGCGGCATGCGCCAGCGCGTTGCCATCGCCCGTATACTCGCCATCGATTCACCGATCATGCTGATGGACGAGCCTTTCGGTGCCCTCGACGCACTGACCCGACGCAACCTGCAGGATGAGTTGCTGCGCATCTGGCACAAGCTGGGCAAGACGATTCTCTTCGTCACCCACTCGATTGAGGAATCGATCTACCTGGCTGACCGCATCGTCGTCATGACTTACCGCCCCGGCACGGTCAAGCGCGACCAGGTCGTCGATATGCCGCGCCCGCGCGACCCGTCGTCAGCCGCCTTCAACGACCTCAAGCGCGAACTGGGACGGCTGGTCATGGCAGAGCAGGAACGGCACACCAACGACGAGCTGAAACTGGCGGCAGCCGACTGATGTTTCAGGCTCCGCCGGGAGCCTTTTCCATGGAGGGAGCACAGGAATGCGGGTGGTGATTCAGCGGGTCCGTGCGGCATCGGTGGCCGTAGAAGGCAATATTTGCGGAAAAATAGAGTCGGGATTGCTCGTACTGGCTGGATTCGAGGCCGCCGATAGTGCGGCCGATCTTGACTGGATGGCCGGCAAGATTGTTCGCTTGCGCCTGTTTGCCGACGCGGACGGCGTGATGAATCGCAGTGTTGCGGAGGCTGGTGGTGAGATTCTCGCCGTCTCGCAATTTACGCTCTATGCCTCGGTCAAGAAGGGCAATCGGCCATCGTGGAGCCGGGCAGCGCGCGGGGATGTTTCAAAGCCATTGTTCGACAAGTTTGTCGTCAGGCTGGCGGCCGAATTGGGCAAGCCGGTGTCGACCGGGATATTTTGTGCGGACATGGCCATCAGCCTGATCAATGACGGGCCGGTGACGCTGACTATCGACTCGAAGATGCCGGAGTAGGTGGCCTCAGGTTTTGGCGCAGGCCTCGTGGAGGCGACTGATACCTTCGAGACCGCCCATGGTTAGCCCGACGCCGCGGGCCGTGCCGGGGAGTTCCGGTTCGCCGGGATTGATGCGGATCAGCTTGCCGCCACAGGCTTCGGAAAAGTGCCGGACGGTGGGGATGTTCGTCCCGGCGCCGATTTCGATGCAGACCAGACGGTCAACCGTGCTCAGCCATTGTTGCAGGCGCTGATATTGCAGCGTGGTGCGTCGCTCGAGCCAGCCCCAGTCACCGAACATCAGGATGTTGGGCCGGGCCAACCCGCCGCAGTGCGGGCAATGCGGCAAATCCTTGAGCAAACGGCAGTTGGCGGCATCGATTTCAGGATGGAAATCATCGGCGGACCAAATTTGCTGGCCGCAGCCAGCGGCGCATTGCAGGTGATGGATGGAGCCATGGATTTCGCAGACCTGATCAGCGGCGAATCCGGCTTTCTGGAACTGGCCGTCCACATTGCTGGTGAAGGCCCGGATGCTCTGTGGCATGTCTTTCGCCAGGTCGAGCAGCAGGCCGAACCCGGCGTGTGGTGTGGTTCGCCGGTAGAGTTCGAGGCGATGGCCGTAGAAGCCCCAGGCGAGGCGCGGGTCGGTTTCGAAGGCGGCAGGGTTGGCAATCGATTCGAAAGCGATTCTGGACCGGCCCAGGGCCGGATAGACGGACCAGAAACCGCCTGGTCCGCGAAAGTCGGGGAGGCCCGAATCGATACCCATGCCGGCTCCGGTGCTAACGAGGAGGCCATCGGCTTCAGCCAGCCATGCTGCGGCCAGCTTGAGTTTGTCTTCCATTTCAGGGGACAACGGTCATTTCCGGCGCTGAGCCGATGAATTCCAGCCGTTGGCGCAGGGCTGCAGTGACGAAAATCCGGTTGTCGCGATCGACGCGCAAAACCAGGCCGACTTCCATCTTTCTCGCCATCTCGCGCCAGCCATCGGGGCCGGCGATGAAGATCGGCTTGGAAGTGGCGTCGGACAGCGTGCCAGCCTTGGGGCCGGCTGGAATCAGCACGGTGACGGCCTGCGTGTGGTCGGCGGGGTAGCCGCTGCGCGGGTCGAGCAGGTGAGCATAGCGCCGGCCATCGACCTCGAAGAAGCGTTGGTAATCACCCGAGGTGCCAATTGCCTCGCCATCGGCTAGCGTCACGGTGGCCATCGGCCCCGGTTGGCGCGGGTGCTGGATGCCGACGCGCCACGGCTTACCTTCCTTGCTGCCCAGCGCCATGACGTTGCCGCCGATGTTGATCAGCGCGTTGTTGATGCCCTGAGCGCGCAGGATGGCCGCAGCGCGGTCAAGCGCTACGCCTTTCAGGTAACCGCCGAAATCGAGGGCGACATCGCGGTTGCGGCTGCGGACGGTGGTGCCATCGATTTTGATGTCGGCGATTGACGGTTTGCTGGCCAGCCAGGCCTTGATGTCCGCCTTCGGTGGCAGTTCGGCCTTGAATTCATCGGCCTGGAAGCCCCACAGCTTGATCAGCTGGCCGATGCCAGGGTCGAACAGGTAGTCCCCCTGTTTGGCCAGGGCCTGTGCCTCGCGGACGAATTCGACCAGTTCCGGCGTCACCTCCTGCGGTCGACCGGAAAAAATGGCCGAATTCAAAGTCATCAGTTCTGATGGCTGCCAGGCATGGTAGGCCCCGTGCAGGCGGTCGAATTCGCGAAGGACGGCAGCGATGGCCTTGCGGCCCTGTTCGGGATCGGCGCTGACGACCAGCACCTCGACGCGGGTGCCGAAGACATAGGCCTGCTGTTCCTGCAGTGGCGTGCGGCCGCAGGCGGCGAGGAGCAGGGCGCAAATGGCCGTCAGGAAAAGCTTCAGGAAATACCGCATGCGTGTTCGATGGCCGTGATGAAAGCGCCGGCCGCATCGTAGCCCGACTGCTGGCGGATTTCGACCATGCAGGTCGGGCTGGTCACGTTGATTTCGGTCAGTTGGTCGCCGATGACATCGATGCCGACCAGCATCAAGCCGCGCTTGAACAAGATCGGGCCTAGCGTTTCGGCGATTTCCCGGTCGCGCGCCGAGAGTTCCTGGGCGATGCCGGTACCGCCGACGGCCAGGTTGCCGCGCGTTTCGCCGGCCTTGGGAATGCGTGCCAGGCAAAAGGGTACCGGCTTGCCGGCGATGATCAGGATGCGTTTGTCACCCTGACTGATCTCGGGCACGTAGCGCTGCGCCATGATGGTCCGGGCACCTTCGTGGGTCAGCGTTTCGACGATGACATTGCGGTTCGGGTCGTTGCGATGGACACGGAAAATCTGGCTGCCGCCCATGCCGTCGAGCGGCTTGAGAATGACGTCGCGCTGCTCGTCGATGAAATGATGGATTTGCGCCATGTCACGGCTGATTGCGGTCGTCGGGGCAAAGTGGGCGAATTCCATGAGCGCCAGCTTTTCCGAATGATCGCGTAGCGCCCGCGGCCGGTTGAAGACCTTGACCCCGTCGGCCTCGGCCCGTTCGAGCAACCAGGTCGCGGTCAGGTATTCGAAATCAAAGGGCGGATCCTTGCGCATGATGACCGCGTCGAAGGCCGTCAGCGGCATCCATTCGCGAGCGGTTTCGCGGTACCAGTCGTGGTCGTCGGGGCGCAGATGCAGGTGCGTCGCCTCGCCGGAAACGCCGCCGGTGTGCCCGGCTTCCGGCTTGCGCCAGCCGAGCCTTGCGGCATCGATGGCAAACACCTCGTGGCCGTGGTTTTCAGCGGCGCGCATCATGGCCACCGACGAATCCTTCCACGCCTTCAGATGCTCGAGTGGATCGACGATAAAGGCCAGCTTCAAGGACTGGCTGCTGCCGCCAAGCAGGTGCTTCTCGAAATGCAGTTGGATCGGCATGCCGACTCAGACTTCTTCCGGCGCCGTGCGTTCGAGTTCGATGGCGGCGGCCAGGCAGGCCAGCCGGCCGACCACGCCGTAAGCGTAGAAGCGGTTGGGGGCGGCGTCCGGGTTATTGCAGCCATAGTCGGGCAGATTGCAGCCCGTCTCGAAAGCCAGCGGCTCGAAATGCATGCCCGGTGCGTTGAGGTTTTCGTCCTTGCCGCGCCCGGTATGGACGC
>Ga0302322_100003739_pt1 | contig 13147 bp, 13 predicted proteins | sample Fen_T0_2_FD_203757 | JGI IMG/M metagenome (GOLD analysis project Ga0302322, IMG submission 203757) | Peat permafrost microbial communities from Stordalen Mire near Abisko, Sweden - Fen_T0_2 | ecosystem: Environmental > Terrestrial > Soil > Wetlands > Permafrost | place: Sweden: Abisko...
AGTGGTTCCGTTATTACATCGCAGCCAAGCTCAACGGGCGCGTGGAAGACATCGACTTCAATCCCGATGACTTCATCGCGCGTGTCAACTCCGACCTGGTCGGCAAGTACATCAACATTGCCAGCCGCGCAGCCGGCTTCCTGACCAAACGCTTCGGCGGTGAACTGGGCAAGATCGCCGCTGACGGCGAAGCGCTGCTGACGCTGCTGCGCGCCGACCGCGACACCATCGCCGAGCTGTACGAATCGCGCGACTACGGCAAGGCCTTGCGCCAGGTGATGCTGCTGGCCGACCGCGTGAACGAATACGTCGATGCCAACAAGCCCTGGGAGTTGGCCAAGCAACAAGGCATGGATGCTCGGCTGCATGATGTGTGCACGGTCTGCATCGAAGCCTTCCGCTTGCTGACGATCTACCTCAAGCCGGTGCTGCCCGCACTGGCCGCGCAGGTCGAAGCCTTCCTGCGCGTCGCGCCGATGAACTTTGCCGACGCAGCGCACGGCCTGGGCGCCCACACCATCGGCGAGTACAAGCATGTGATGCAACGCGTCGACCCCAAGATGCTCGAAGCCCTGTTCGAACCCGCGGTCGTCGAAGCCCCGCCCCCCGGCGGAGAACCGCTCGCCGCCGAAATCAAGATCGACGACTTCAGCAAGGTCGACCTGCGCATCGCCAAGATCGTCAACTGCGAGCAGGTCGAAGGCTCCGACAAGCTGCTGCAGCTGACGCTCGACGTCGGCGAAGGCAAGACCCGCAACGTCTTCAGCGGCATCAAGTCGGCCTACAAGCCGGAAGACCTGATCGGCAAGTTCACCGTGATGGTGGCCAACCTCGCGCCGCGCAAGATGAAGTTCGGCATCAGCGAGGGCATGGTGCTCGCCGCGTCGCACGCCGACGAGAAAGCCAACCCCGGCCTCTATGTGCTGGAGCCGTGGCCCGGCGCCACGCCGGGCCTGCGGGTGCGCTGAAGCCCGTCGCGAACGACCCGCATGCTGCCGATCATCCGAGGCTGGACCGACGCGCAGCGAACGCCGCAGACCAATCTCCGGCTGGGTGCCACGCTCGCTTTCGTGGCCGGTGCGGCGAATGCCGGCGGCTTTCTCGCGGTGGGCCGGTACACCTCGCACATGACCGGCATGCTGTCGTCGACCGCCGACAACCTGGTGCTCGGGCAGTGGCAGCTCGCCGGGGCGGCCTTGGCGGCCTTGCTGACCTTCGTTGCCGGGGCCATGTGCACCGCCATCCTGGTCAACTGGGGCCAGCGCCGCCACCTGCACAGCTGCTACAGCCTGCCGCTGCTGATCGAGGCGGGCTTTCTGATGCTGTTCGGGCTGATGGGCGCCAGCCTCGGCCTGCATTCGGCGCTGCTGCTGCCGGCAACGGTGCTGTTGCTGTGCTTCATCATGGGCCTGCAAAACGCGGTGATCACCAAGATTTCGCGGGCCGAGATTCGCACCACCCACGTCACCGGGCTGGTGACGGACCTGGGCATTGAACTCGGCAAGCTCGTCTACATGAACCGCGGCGGCTCGCCCGTCAACGTGCGTGCCAACCGCGAGCGCATGCGCACCCACGGCTTGCTGATCGGCTGCTTCTTTGGCGGCGGGCTGCTCGGCGCCTTGGGTTTCAAATGGGTGGGCTACATCACTACCTTGCCGCTGGCCCTGCTGTTGCTGCTGCTGTGCCTGAAGCCGCTGTGGCGCGACATCAACGAGCACCTGGCGCCGCCACACGGGAGCGCCGCTCCATGACCGAGCCCGGCACGCCGCCCGTTGCACCCGGCGCGCCCACTCCCGGCATTCGCCTGATGGGCCTGGAAATCGCGCCATTTCGCCCGCGGCTGATCGATGCGCTCAAGGGCTACGACCGCCACCGCTTCTTCGCCGACCTCGGTGCCGGCATCACCGTCGGCATCGTGGCGCTGCCGCTGGCCATGGCCTTCGCCATCGCCTCGGGCGTCAAACCCGAGCAAGGCATCTTCACAGCCATCATCGCGGGCTTTCTGATCTCGGCACTGGGCGGGTCCAGCGTGCAGATCGGCGGGCCGGCCGGCGCGTTCATCGTCATCGTCTACGGCATCGTGCTGCGCTATGGCCTCACCAACCTGCTGATCGCCACCGCGCTCGCCGGCGTGCTGCTGTTCGTGATGGGCTTGTTCAAGCTCGGTGCGCTGGTGCGCTACATCCCGATCACCATCGTGATCGGCTTCACCAATGGCATTGCGGTGCTGATCGCGTTCTCGCAGGTCAAGGATTTGCTGGGCCTGCAGATCGGCAAGCTGCCGAGCGACTTCTTTGCGCAACTCTATGCGCTGGGCACCCATTTGAGCAGCTTCAACCCCTATGCCCTGGCGCTCGGGGCACTCTGCGTGCTGATGCTGTTCGGCTGGCCGCGCCTGTTTGCGAGCGGCTCGCTGCTGCCATCGGCGCTGCTCGAAGGCCGCACGCTGCGCACTGCTGCGCGCGTGCCCGGCCCCATCATTGCGCTGATCGTGCTGAGCGGCGTGGCCTTCTGGTTGCAGTTGCCGGTCGAGACCATCGGCACGCGCTTCGGAGGCATCCCGCAGAGCCTGCCCTCGCTCGAGCTGCCGCCCTTCAGCTGGCAAAGCGCCAAGGAACTGCTGTTCCCCACGCTGACCATCGCGCTGCTGGGGGCGATCGAATCGCTGCTGTGCGCGCGCATCGCCGACAACCTGATCGACAGGCCCCGCCACGACCCCAACCAGGAGCTGATGGCGCAGGGCGTGGCCAACATGGTCGTGCCCTTCTTCGGCGGCCTGCCGGCCACCGGCACCATCGCCCGCACGGTCACCAGCATCCGCGCCGGCGCCTACAGCCCGGTCGCGGGCATCGTGCACTCGGCCACGCTGCTGCTGGTGGTGCTGGTGGCCGCGCCACTGGCGATGAACGTGCCGCTGGCGGTGCTGGCCGGCATCGTGCTCTTCGCCGCGTGGAACATGGGCGAGTGGCATGAGTTCGCCCGGCTGCGCCATTTCAGCGTGCCCTACCGCACGGTGCTGCTGGGCACTTTCTTTCTGACCGTGGTGTTCGACCTCACGGTGGCGGTGCAGGTGGGCCTGGTGCTGGCCTGCGGCTTCTTCATCTACCGCATGAGCAAGCTGTTTCGCGTGGAGTTCGCGCCCGACAGCCCGCCCGGCGTGCGGGTGTACAGGCTCTATGGCGCGCTCTTCTTCGGCGCGGTGAGCAAGGTCGAGGCCGTGGCGCAGGCGCTGCCGGAAGGCACCCGCGCCGTGGTGCTCGAGATGCACCAGCTGGTGTCGATGGACAACTCGGGGCTGGACGTGCTGATGCAGCTGCACCGCGCCCTGACGCGCCAGGGCGTGCGGCTGGTGCTGTGCGATCTCAACGAACAACCGCGCGCGATGATCCACCGTGCCGGCTTCGATGCCGAGCTGGGCGAGGCCAACGTGGCCTCTCACCTGGGGGCCGCGCTGGCGCGGGCCAGCGATGCCCCGGCCGCACAAACAAGCACTTCAAGGGATACGGTCCCCCCCCCAGCCTGAGCTATGCTTTTCCCTTCGACAGGGAGAAACACCGTGGGTTTTCTAGACGACCTCAAGCGCCAGGCCGACGCGCTGAAGACACAGCAGACCGTCGACACGGCTGCGTTGGCACGCAATGCCGCGCTGGTCGACGCAGCGTGCAAGTCCACCTTGCAGTACTGGATGGACCTGGCGTCGCAGCTCAACGTGCTGCAGCCCACGCCGAAGCTGCGCATCTTGCTCGACAAGACAACCGCCCTCGACGGCCTGAAGCGCTGCGACTTCCGCGTGGATGCACGCCGCAAGCAACACCGCGGCCAAGAGGTGTACGAGTACGTGGTCATCCACGGGCTTCAGAAATCGGACCGCAAGGTCACGATGAGCAAGGATTTCCCGCCCGAGATCGAAAAGCTCGAGGCGCGCCTGCGCCAGGCCGGCATCACGCCCGACACCCAGTGGGTGCGCCACCCCGACAGCGGCCGGCTCGAGGAGGTGCGCTTCGCCTTCACGGCCGACGTGACCCTGGCCGCGCGCCTGCTGCCCGACCACGACGAAGGCAAGCTGCGCTTCCAGCTCAGCAACTTCGACAGCCTGGAAACCGTCACCGCCGACTTCCCGGCCCATCTGGTGGGTTCGGACCTGCTCGACCAGCTCGCCCGATGGCTCATCGGTGAGCCGAACCAGTTCCTGCAGCGGGCCGAAAGCGTCCGCCGGGTCGAGGCCTGACGGCGTTCCAGGGGCGCTTTCCCTGTCCCCGCTAAAATCACGCCTTCACTCTGCCGCCGGCTTCCCTGCCGCGACCGCCATGCCGCTGTTCTGGAAAGCCTACAAATCCGACGTCACCTCGTTCATCGAGGAGCTCAAGGCCAAGAAGCCGACGCTGGAAGACGAGCAGCGCCAAGGCCGCGCCCTGCTGTGGGACAAACCCATCGACCTGCCCACAGAGGCCGAGTACCGCGACGCCCGGGTCGCGCAGGCGCCCTACGTCTACCAGACCAAACGCTGATGATGACGCCCCCCACGTCGCTTCGCTGCACCCCCCCGAGGGGGCGCAGCCCGGCTTCGGGCCGCCGGGCGCCGGACTGACTGCACGAGCCCACTGTGAGCAATGAGGTGATGGCGCCCGAGGCGCCGGACGCGGCCACCGCGCCCACTGTCGTCGACCATGTGGCCGTGGCGCGCCTGTACGGCGAGCCGCTGTTCACGATGCCGCATGACCTCTACATCCCGCCGGATGCGCTGGAGGTGTTTCTCGAGGCCTTCGAAGGCCCGCTCGACTTGCTGCTCTACCTGATCCGCAAGCAGAACTTCAACATCCTCGACATCCCGCTGGCCAGCGTGACGCGCCAGTACCTGGCGTATGTCGAGCAGATCCGCAAGACCAACCTCGAACTCGCCAGCGAATACCTGCTGATGGCGGCGATGCTGATCGAGATCAAGTCGCGCATGCTGCTGCCGCCCAAGAAGGTGGCCGAGGGGCAGGAGCCCGAAGACCCGCGGGCCGAGCTGGTGCGTCGCCTGCTGGAATACGAACAGATCAAGCTGGCTGCAGCGCGGCTCGATGCGCTGCCGGTGATCGGCCGCGACTTCCTGCGGGCTCAGGTGACCATCGAGCAGTCGCTCAGCCCGCGCTTCCCGGACGTCGATGCCGACGAGCTGCGTGCCGCCTGGCTCGACATCCTGAAGCGCGCCAAGCTGACCCAGCACCACACCATCACCCGCGAGCAGCTGAGCGTGCGCGAGCACATGAGCATCGTGCTGCGCCGCCTGCAGGGCCGCCGGTTTGCCATGTTCGAAGACCTGTTCGACGCGAGCCGCGGCCCGCAGGTGCTGGTGGTGACCTTCATCGCGATGCTCGAACTCTCGCGCGAACGCCTGCTGGAAGTGACGCAGGCCGAGGCGTTTGCGCCCATCTACGTGCGCCTGGCCTACCAGCCGGCCTGAAACCCGCACCGCCATCCCCGCCATCTGCGCCGGCGCATCTGGTTAGACTGCGCGCCGTGCCCCTTGGAGTGACCTTTCCATGCAAGAAGCCGCCGTTCGTGTCCACCCCCGTTCCTCCGTGCCTGCCACACCACCCGAGCGTTGGTCGGTGGCCGAGGTCGAAGCGCTGTTCGCGCTGCCGTTCACCGAGCTGCTGTTCCAGGCGCAGACCGTGCACCGCCAGCACTTCAACCCGACCGAGGTGCAGCTCTCCACGCTGCTGTCGATCAAGACCGGCGGCTGCCCGGAAGACTGCTCCTACTGCCCGCAGGCCGCGCGCTACGACACCGGCGTGGAGGCCAGCAAGCTGATGGAGCCCGAAGCCGTGCTCGACGCCGCGCGCCGCGCACAAGCCGCTGGCGCCACGCGCTTCTGCATGGGCGCCGCCTGGCGCGGCCCGAAGGACCGCGATGTGGAGAAAGTCGCCGGGCTGATCGCCGCCGTCAAGTCGCTGGGCCTGGAAACCTGCGCCACGCTGGGCATGCTGGAAGACGGCCATGCCGAGACCTTGCAGGAAGCCGGCCTCGACTACTACAACCACAACATCGACACCGCCCCAGACAAGTACGGCGACATCATCAGCACCCGCCAGTACCAGGACCGGCTCGACACATTGCAGCGCGTGCGCGGTGCCGGCGTGAAGGTGTGCTGCGGTGGCATCGTCGGCATGGGCGAGACGCGCACGCAGCGCGCCGGGCTGATCGCCGCGCTGGCCAACCTCGACCCGCATCCGGAGTCGGTGCCCATCAACAACCTGGTGCAGGTGGAAGGCACGCCGCTGCACGGCGAGGCCCAACTCGACCCGCTCGAATTCGTGCGCGCCATCGCGGTGGCCCGCATCACCATGCCGACCGCGCGCGTGCGCCTGTCGGCGGGCCGCCAGCAACTGGGCGAGGCCGTGCAGACGCTGTGCTTCGCCGCCGGTGCAAACTCGATCTTCTACGGCGACAAGCTGCTGACCACCGGCAACCCCGACGTGCAGGCCGACCGCGAGCTGCTGGCCAAGCTGGGCATGACCACCTCATGAGCAGCCACCCCAGCGAAGCGCCTGTCGCGGGGCGAAAGCCAATCACGCTGCACAGGCTGCGCGAGATGCAGGCAGCCGGTGAGCCCATTGCGATGCTCACCTGCTACGACGCCAGTTTTGCGCGCGTGCTCGACGCCGCGGGCGTCGACTGCATTCTGGTCGGCGATTCGCTGGGCATGGTGATCCAGGGCCAGACGAGCACCCTGCCCGTCACGCTCGAAGAAACCGCCTACCACCTGCGTGCGGTGGCCCGCGGCAACCGCAGCGCCTGGCTGATCGGCGACCTGCCCTTCGGCAGCTACCAGGAGTCGGCCAGCCAGGCCATGCGCAGCTCGACCGTGCTGATGCAGGCAGGTGCGCAGATGGTCAAGCTCGAAGGCGGCGGCTGGACCGCCGAGACCGTGCGCTTTCTCGTCGAACGCGGCATTCCGGTGTGCGCCCACCTCGGGCTCACGCCGCAGTCGGTGCATGCGCTGGGCGGCTACCGCATCCAGGGCCGCAGCGACGAGGCCGTGACGACGCTGGTGAAGCACGCGAAGGAGTTGTCGGACGCCGGCGCCGCCATGTGTGTGCTGGAACTGGTGGCCGTGGCCGCGGCGCGGGCCGTGAAGAAAGAGGTGTCGATGGCGACGATCGGCATCGGTGCCGGTGTCGACTGCTCTGGCCAGGTGCTGGTGCTGCACGACATGCTGGGCGTGACGCAAGGCAAGCTGCCGCGCTTCGTGCGCAACTTCATGGAAGGCGCGCCGTCGATCGAGGCGGCCGTGGCCCGTTATGTGGCCGACGTGAAGTCGCGCGCCTTCCCCGACGACAAGGTACACAGCTACTGACGATGAAGATTCTCCACACGATCGCCGAGTTGCGTGCGGCCCTGCCGGGCCCGCAGAGCTGCGCCTTCGTGCCCACGATGGGCAACCTGCATGAAGGTCACCTGGCGCTGGTGCGGCAGGCCAGGCAACATGGCCTGCCGGTGGTCGCAAGCATCTTCGTCAACCGGCTGCAATTCGCACCGCACGAGGACTTCGACCGCTACCCGCGCACGCTGCCGCGAGACGCCGAGTTGCTGCAGGGGGCCGGTTGCGACATCGTGTTCGCCCCCGACGAGCGCGAGATGTACCCGCAGCCGCAAGCCTTCAAGGTGCACCCCGACCCGGCGCTGGCCGACATCCTCGAAGGGCATTTCCGACCCGGCTTCTTCACCGGGGTAAGCACCGTGGTGATGAAACTCTTCTCGATCGTGCAACCCCAGGTGGCGGTGTTCGGCAAGAAGGACTACCAGCAGCTGATGGTGATCCGCCGCATGGTCGAGCAGTTCGCGCTGCCCATCGTCATCGAAGGCGGCGAGACGCGGCGCGCCGCCGATGGGCTGGCCTTGTCGTCGCGCAATGGCTACCTGAGTGCGACCGAACTGACCGAAGCGCTGGCCTTGTCGCACACGCTGAAGCGGCTGGCCGAGGGCTACCGCGCCCAGCCTGCGGCACTCGATGAGCTGGAAGCACAGGCCCGCCAAGACTTGACGGCGCGTGGCTGGCAGCCCGACTACCTGACGGTGCGGCGCCGCGGCGACCTGTTACCGCCTACCGCAGCCGATGCAACGGCTCCGTTGGTGGTGCTGGGTGCTGCCCGCCTCGGCAACACCCGACTCATCGACAACCTCGAGTTCTGAGCGTCCCGTCATTCCCGCGAAGGCGGGAATCCACGATGTGCCGCGATGCTGGATTCCCGCCTTCGCGCGAATGACAAGAAGCCGCTACGCAGCCGGCGCGCGCACGCCGAGCTTGAAGCCGATCATGGCCCGCAGCTTGTTGGGCACCACGGGCTTCACCAGCAGGTGGAAGTCGTGCGCCTGCGCCTCGGCTTCGTGGCCGGTCATGGTGCTGCCGGTGACCATGATGGCCGGCACGTCCGGGCCGAAGCGTTCTCGCAGCGCCTGGATGGCTTCGACACCAGTGCGGCCCTGTTCCAGCCGGTAGTCGACGATCAACAGATCGGGCCGGTCGGCCGCCGAATCGGCGGTCTGGGCCCAGGCCTGGCTGGCCTCGACCGTCTCGAACGATGCGACCCGCGCACCCCAGCCCCTGAGCAGCACCTCGAGCCCGCCCCGCACCGCGGGCTCGTCTTCCACCACGACGATGAATTTGTGATCGAGCGTGATGCCCAGCGGCGCCTTGCCGGCCACGTCGCTCGGCCCGCGCACGCGAGGTGCCTTGCCCGGTGGCAGCTGCAGCGAGAACACCGTGCCGCGGCCGGCTTCGGAGCGCAGCGACAGCGGTGCGTCGATGAGCCCGGCCAGGCGCTTGACGATGGCCAGCCCCAGCCCCAGCCCCTTGCGTTGCTGCGGCGACAGCGCTTCGCTGTAGGGCACCTGGTAGAACTCTTCGAAGATGTGCTCCTGCTCGCGCTCGCGAATGCCCACGCCGGTGTCCCACACCTGCAGCAGCAAGCGGCCATCGCGCCGCCGGCAGCTCACCAGCACGCTGCCGTCGTTGGTGTAGCGGATGGCGTTGGAGACCAGGTTGCGCAAGATGCGCTCCACCAGCACCGGATCGGCATAGATGTTGTGGCTCGCACCGCGAAAGCGCAGGCTCAGGCCCTTCTCGAAGGCCACCGGCTCGAAGTGCAGCCGAAGCTTGCGGAAGATCTCACCGACGTTGAAGTGCTCGGGCGTCACGTCGACACCGCCGGTGTCGATCTTGGTGATGTCGAGCAGTTCGGAGAACAGGCCTTCCAGCGCGTCGACCGAGCCGTTGATGCTGGCCACCAGGTGGCTCACCTCTTCGTCGTGGCTGCGCTGGCGCAGGGCTTCGGCGAACAGGCCCATGGCGTGCAGCGGCTGGCGCAGGTCGTGGCTGGCGGCCGCGAAGAACTGCGTCTTTGCGCGGTTGGCCACCTCGGCCTCTTGCCGGGCCTGGTCGGCCGCGGCCTTCTCGGCACGCAGCTGGATCAGCAGCTGGTCCGCGCGCACCTTGATCTGCATCAGGCCCTCGTTGTTCTTGCGGTACAGCCGCGCCAGCATCACGGTGATGCCGAAGACGACCAGCAGGTAGGCCGCCAGCAGCAGGCTCTTCGAGTCGCCAGGCAAGGCCACCCGCACGATCAGCGGCGCCAGGCACAGCGCACAGAACTCGTAGAAGGTGTTGTGCTGCGGCGAAAGAATCTGCATGCCGGCCATGCAGAAGCTGTAGATCGTCAGGATCAGGATCACCTTCTCCGACGCGTTGCCGTAGCCATAGAAGAACCAGGCCGCCACGCCCCACAGCAGGCCCGCACACAGCGTGGTGGCGCGCCAGGCCTGGTACCAGCGCAGCAGGGCCGCGCGGTCGTCGTTGGCCCGGTGGCTGAAGCCATACGACATCCAGGCCCGCACCAGGCCCAGTACGCCAAGCACGCTCAGCCAGGCCAGCATGCCGGTGCGCGGGACCACGGTCCAGTACTGGCTCACGGTGACGCTCACGCCGAGGATCATCGCCACCGTGGTGGTGGGCAGGTAGGCGTAGATGTCGGCGACGCGCTCGGCCGAGGCCTGGTCTTCGAGCATCGCCCGGATCGCGGCATCAGCGGACGCGCCCCCCGCCTGCACCTCGTGTGCACCCAGCGGTGCGGACTTCTCGTGGCCGGGCAGGGGTGCGGGCATGGAGGTCAGCGCGGGTTGCTGCCGCGCCAGGCCGAGAAGCCTCCGTGCTGCTGGCTCATCTGGCTGACGGCCAACACGGCCTGGGTGCGCGAGCTCACGCCGAGCGCGCGCAGCACTGCGGCCACGTGGTCCTTGACGGTCTCGACCGACAGGCCCAGTTCGCGCGCGATCAGCTTGTTGGGGTTGCCCTGCAGCAGCAGCGCCAGCACATCGGTCTGGCGCGGCGTGAGGCCGAGCGAAGCCAGGCTGGGCTGGGTCTGGAAGCCGCTGTCGGTGGCCTCCTTGTTGACCACGTTCAACTGACCACCGATCACATCGGTGCTGCGCCGAGCCGCGGGCGGCTCCACACCGATGCTCATCGGCGGCACATAGATGCCGCCCGACATCACCATGTGCAAGGCCTCGAACAGCGTCTCGTTGGTGGCGCGCTTGGGCACGAAGCCCATCGCGCCGAGGTCGATGGAGCGGATCACGTCGCTGGCACGGTCGGAGGCCGACACCACCACCACCGGCAGCGCCGGGTAGCCGGCACGGAACTCGACCAGCAGGTCGAAGCCATCGGCGTCGCCGAGTTGCAGGTCGAGCAGCACGAGGTCGAAGTCGTTCTCGCTCTTCAGCGCCTCGCGCGCCGCACGGGCACTGCCCGCGCCGACCACGGTGACGTGGTCGCCCAGCCCCTTGATGACCGTTTGCAGCGCCGAAAGAATCAGCGGATGGTCATCGACCAGCAGTACTTTCATTGTTTTCCCCCTGAAGGTGGTTGCGAGCGACGATCGTATGCCAGGCAAATCAGGCGACGGCTCCCTCCGATGGGGGGCGAAATCTGTGCTCTAAGCGTAGCGGCGCGCGAGTGATTCGGCCACGCACACGGGCTTGGTCGAGCCTTCGCGCTCCATGGTGCATTCGACCGCCAGCTGCGCACCACCTTCGAGCGGGATGTATTCGGTCAGCTTGAAGCGCCCGCGCAGGCGGCTGTTCACCGGCACCGGCGCCGGGAAGCGCACCTTGTTCAGGCCGTAGTTCACGCCCATCTTCGTTTCCGTCACGCGGAAGGCCGAGGCCGTCATCTCGGGCAGCAGGCTCAGGGTGAGAAAGCCGTGCGCGATGGTGGTGCCGAAGGGTCCGTCCTTGGCGCGCTCGGCGTCGAGGTGGATCCACTGGTGGTCACCGGTCGCATCGGCGAACTTGTTGATCTGCTCCTGCGTGACGGTCATCCACTCGCTGACGCCGAGCTCCTGCCCGACCAGACCCTGCAGGTCCGAAATCTTCTCGAAAATCTTCATGCATCGATCCAGGTGATGAGGGGTTGCCACTGCGCCATGTCTCGCTCGACCCGGCTCGGCGCCACGTCCCACAGCGTGAGGCCGCGCGCGGCAAGGTGAACGTAGTTTTGAGTGTCGCGCAGGAAGGTGACGACCGGCGTCGCCAAGGTGCCCGACCAGCTGCGCAGCTGGTCGGCCGAGATGGTGCCTTCGCGGATGCGCATGCCCACCACGCACACCGAGACCTTGTCACCGCGGCGGTGCGCCAGCAGCTCCTGCAGGAAGATGTGCGTGGCCTGGATGTCGAAGAGGCTGGGCTGCAGCGGCACGATCACCTTGTCGGCGATCTTCATCACCTCGTCGAGCCGCTTGCCGTGCAGGCCGGCCGGCGTGTCGAGCACCACATGGGTCGTGCCCTTGGGCGGGCGCACGATCTCGTCGTGGGCCAGGTCCCAACCCGTGATCTTGGGCAAGCCTTCGGGGCGCAGCGACAACCAGGCACGGGCCGACTGCTGGCGGTCCACATCGCCCAACATCACCGCGTGCCCTGCATGGGCCAGGTAGCCCGCCACATTGGTCGACAAGGTGCTCTTGCCCACCCCACCTTTCGGATTGGCCACCACGATCACCGGCATGCATTTCTCCTTGATGGGCGCGCGGAAGCGGCTCCGGCACACGTTTTACCCTGTTTGCGGTTATGTTAACGGGCACTTCGATAGACCAGCCATCAAGACTTACCCATGACCCAAGCGACCGACATTCTGGTGATCACGGCCCATCCGCAGATGGAGATGTCGCGCATCAACCGAGCGCTGATGCGGGCCGCCGCCGAGGTGCCGCGGGTCGAGGTGCGCGACCTCTACGCCCTCTACCCCGACTACCTGATCGACGTGGCCACCGAGCAGGCCGCGCTGGCCAAGGCCCAGCTGGTGGTCTGGCAGCACCCCATCCACTGGTACCACATGCCCCCGCTGATGAAGCTGTGGGTCGACGAGGTGCTGGCCTTCGGCTGGGCCTACGGGCCCGAAGGCCATGCGCTGCGCGGCAAGGACCTGTGGCTCGTCGCGAGCACCGGCGGGCCCGACGATTCGTACCAGCCCACCAGCTACAACCGGTACCACTTCGAGGCCTTCATGCCACCCTACGAGCAGACCGCCACACTGTGCGGCATGCGCTTCCTGCCGCCGATGGTGCTGCACGGCGCCCACCATGTGAACCGCCACGAGCTGGCGGCCCATGCCAAGACGCTGGCCCACCACCTGCAAACCTACCCCGCCTGGCCCGAGCTCGAAGGCCTGGAAGAATGCGTGGCCTGCGAGGTGCCGATCAGCGCACGCCCGCAAGAGCTGCCGCTCGACGCGCTGAGCCAGATCACCCGCCAGACCACCCAAGAGACCGCGTGATGGAACACGGCAGCTGGCTCACGGGCAGCCTGGTCTATCTCGCCGCCGCGGTGCTGGCCGTGCCGGTGGCCAAGAAGCTGGGGCTCGGCTCGATCATCGGCTACCTGGGCGCCGGCATTGCCATCGGCCCGTGGGGCCTGCGGCTGGTGACCGACCCGCAAGACATGCTGCACTTCGCCGAGTTCGGCGTGGTGTTGATGCTGTTTCTTGTGGGCTTGGAGCTGGAGCCGCGCCGCCTGTGGTCGCTGCGCAAGCCCATCTTCGGTTGGGGCAGCACGCAGCTCTTCGGCTCGGCCGCGCTGCTGATGGGCCTGGCCGTGCTGGTGGGTGTGCCCT
>Ga0302322_100003740_pt1 | contig 13147 bp, 9 predicted proteins | sample Fen_T0_2_FD_203757 | JGI IMG/M metagenome (GOLD analysis project Ga0302322, IMG submission 203757) | Peat permafrost microbial communities from Stordalen Mire near Abisko, Sweden - Fen_T0_2 | ecosystem: Environmental > Terrestrial > Soil > Wetlands > Permafrost | place: Sweden: Abisko...
GGCACGCCGGTTCCCGCCCCCAGCAACGCCAGCAGTGGAGCCGGACCACACACCATGACCGAATCGACCCGGGCGCTGCCGGCGACACCACGCACAGGTCGCCAGCGCTTCAGGCTCCGGCCCTCGACGCGAGAGGCGCTCTGGGGGTACGCGTTCATCGGCCCGTGGCTCATCGGGCTGGCCCTGTTCACCGCGGGGCCGATCATCGCGTCGCTGGTCATGTCCCTGACGAACTTCGACCTGCTGCACACCAGCCAGACGCGGTTCGTGGGCCTCGACAACTACATCCGGATGGCCTCGGACCCGCTCGTGGCGCAGTCCCTGGCCGCGACGTTCAAGTTCGCGCTGCTCACGCTCCCCGTCACGATGCTCGCGAGCCTGGGCTTCGCCCTCCTCATGAACCACCCGAAGCTCGCGGGAAAGAGCGCCCTCCGGACGCTGGTCTACATGCCGATGATGATCCCGCTCGTCGCCAGCACCCTGGTCTGGAGCGGGTTCCTCAACACCGAGACGGGCTGGCTCAACAAGGCGCTCGAGGCCGTCGGAATCCCGGGCCCGGACTGGATCAGCAGCGTCGCCTGGATCTACCCCGCGCTGACGCTCATGGGCCTGTGGACCATCGGCAACTTCATGATCATCAACATCGCCGGGCTGCAGTCCGTGCCCACCGAGCTCTACGAGGCCGCGCGGATCGACGGCGCAGGGTCGTTCACGCAGCTGCGCAAGATCACGATCCCCCTGATCTCGCCGGTCCTGATGTACGACCTGGTGATCACGCTGATCGCGACCTTCCAATACTTCACCCAGGCGTACACGCTCACCAACGGCCGGGGTGACCCGGACAACGCGACCCTGTTCATCAACCTCAACCTGTTCCGCGAGGCGTTCGTGTTCAGCCGGATGGGCTACGGCGCCGCGATCGCGTGGCTCCTGTTCGCCATCGTCCTGGCCCTGACCGCCGCCCTGTTCTTCCTGGCCCGCGGGCGCGTCTATTACGCCGGGGGCGACCGATGAGCAGCGCCGCCCGCACGGCCGAGCTCTCGATCTCGAGCCCGAGCCCGATCGCCAGGACCTACCGGCGGTTCCTCGCCAAGGCCGGCGTCACGATGTTCGCGGTGATCATCGTCTCAGCCTTCCTCTCGCCGCTGCTGTACATGGTCACGACCTCGTTCATGCAGCCGTCGCAGATCGCGACGCCGGGCGCGCCGATCTGGCCCGCCAAGCCCCAGACCGGCACCTTCGAGGGCAAGGAGTACCCCGTCTACGCCGTGACCATCGACGGTGTGACCCGCCAGCTGATGCTGGTGGAGCCGGGCCGCCAGTCCAGTGTGTTCGTGGACCCCAACGACCCGACCGCAACGAGGATCGAGTGGCAGGGCCGGTGGCGGACCCTCCAGCAGTCCTGGCAGTTCTCCCCGCTGTTCGAGAACTACACGACGGTCTGGAACCAGCTCAACTTCCCGCGGCTCCTGTTCAACACGGCCGGCATCGCCTTCTTCTCCACGCTGGGCGCCGTCGGATCGTCCATCCTCGTGGCCTACGGGTTCGCGCGCTTCCGGTTCCCGGGGCGCAACCTGTTCTTCTTCATCCTGCTGGGCACGATCATCCTTCCCAACCAGGTGACGCTGCTGCCTCAGTACGTCATCTTCACGTGGCTCGGGTGGAACGGGACGTGGCTGCCGCTGATCGTCCCCCACTTCTTCGCCAACGCGTTCAACGTGTTCCTGCTGCGCCAGTACTTCATGACGATCCCGCGCGAGATGGACGAGGCCGCGATGATCGACGGCGCCGGGCCGTTCCGGATCCTGCGCAGCGTCGTGGTGCCGCAGTCGATCCCCGCGATCACGGCCGTGACCCTGTTCCACTTCTTCTGGGCCTGGAACGACTTCTTCGTGCCGCTGCTCTACCTCGCGAACAAGCCCGAGCTGCAGCCGCTGTCGATCGGGATCCAGCAGTACAACGCGCTCTACGCGAGCCAGCCGACGCTGATCCAGGCGTCCGCCGTCCTCGCTATGCTGGTCCCGGTGGTCATCTTCTTCATGGCCCAGCGCGCCTTCATGCGGGGCGTCGTGGTGACAGGGGTCGACAAGTAGCGTGCAGTACGGCCATTTCGACGACGAGCGGCGCGAGTACGTCGTCACCCGCCCGGACACGCCGCTGCCCTGGATCAACTACCTGGGCAGCGAGGACTACTTCGCGCTCCTCTCCAACACCGGGGGCGGGTACTCGTTCTACCGCGACGCTCGCCTGCGGCGGCTGATCCGCTACCGCTACAACAACGCCCCGCTCGACGTTGGCGGCCGCTTCCTCTACCTCCGCGACGACGCCACCGGCGACGCCTGGAACCCGGGCTGGCAGCCCAGCCAGCGCGAGCTCGACGACTACGCCTGCCGGCACGGCCTCGGGTACACGGTCATCGCGGGCGCGCGCGCCGGCATCCGGGCCGAGACCACGTACCTCGTGCCGCCCGGTGAGGCGGTCGAGGTGTGGCGGACGCGGGTCACCAACGAGCGCCGCGAGCCCGCTCGCGTGTCGCTGTTCGGGGCCGTGGAGTTCTGCCTCTGGGACGCCCAGGACGACGCCACGAACTACCAGCGCAACCTGTCCACCGGCGAGGTCCTCGTCGAGGACGACGTGGTCTACCACCTCACGGAGTACCGCGAGCGCCGCGACCATTTCGCCTGGTTCGCGTCGTCCGGGCGGGTGGCGGGGTTCGACACGGCGCGCGAGGCGTTCCTTGGGCCCTACCGCGGCTGGGACCGTCCGGTCGCCGTCGAGCGAGGCGTCATGACCGGGTCGGTCGCCCATGGCTGGCAGCCGGTGGGGGCCCTCCAGGTGCGCCTGCTGCTCGAGCCTGGCGAGTCGCGGGACGTGGCGTTCGTGCTCGGCTACACGGAGAACCCCGCTGACCGCAAGTTCGACCCGGCCGGATCGCGCCACCCGGACACCGCCCGGGCACGGGCCGTCATGGAGCGCTACCGGCGACCGGGCCAGGTGGAGCGGGACATGGCCGAGCTGCGGGCAGCCTGGGACCGGCGGCTCGGGACCCTCCAGGTGGCCACCGGCGACCCGCACGTCGACCGGATGGTCAACGCCTGGAACCCCTACCAGTGCATGGTGACGTTCAACCTGTCGCGCTCGGCGTCGATGTTCGAGTCCGGCATCGGGCGGGGGATGGGGTTCCGGGACTCGAACCAGGACCTGCTCGGGTTCGTCCACATGGTCCCGGAGCGGGCACGGGCGCGAATCCTCGACATCGCCGCGACGCAGCTCCCCGACGGCGGCGCCTACCACCAGTACCAGCCGCTCACGAAGCGCGGCAATCACGACGTGGGCTCCGGGTTCAACGACGACCCGGCGTGGCTCGTCCTCGCCGTGGCGGCGTATCTCAAGGAGACCGGCGACCTCGCGATCCTCGACGAGCCCGTGCCGTGGGACAACGCCGAGGGCTCGGACACGCCGCTCCACGACCACCTGCGGCGATGCATCGACTTCACGCTCGAGCGGCTCGGCCCTCACGGGCTGCCGCTGATCGGGCGGGCGGACTGGAACGACTGCCTCAACCTCAACGTCTTCTCGGACCACCCCGGCGACTCGTTCCAGACGGCACCCAACCGCCCCGGCGGCGTTGCCGAGTCGGTCTTCATCGCGGGCCTGTTCATCCTGGCCGCGCGCGAGGCGGAGGCCGTCGCCCGGCTGCGCGGAGACGTGCCTGAGGCGAAGCGCTGCGCCGGCGCCGCCACGGCGATGACCGCGTCGATCGAGGCCCACGGCTGGGACGGGGCGTGGTACCGGCGGGCCTACGACCACGTCGGGCGGCCCGTGGGATCGAGCACCAACGACGAGGGGCAGATCTTCATCGAGCCCCAGGGGCTGATGGCCATGGCGGGGGTGGGCCTGGGCGACGGCCGCGCCCGGGAGGCGCTCGCGTCGGTCCGGGAGCGCCTGGCGACGCCCCACGGCATCGTGCTCCAGCAGCCGGCCTACGGCACGTATCACCTCGAGCTCGGCGAGATCTCCTCGTACCCGCCCGGCTACAAGGAGAACGCGGGGGTCTTCTGCCACACGAACCCGTGGATGATGATCGCCGAGGCGATCATGGGCAACGGGGACGGCGCGCTCGACTACTACCTGCGGATCAACCCCTCGGCGCGAGAGGCGATCTCAGAGGTGCACCGCTGCGAGCCGTACGTCTACGCCCAGATGATCGCAGGCCGGGACGCCCCGACCCACGGCGAGGCCAAGAACTCGTGGCTCACGGGCACCGCGGCCTGGAACATGGTCGCGATCAGCCAGTGGATTCTGGGGATCCGGCCCGAGCACGACGGCCTGCGGGTGGCCCCCGTGATCCCGGCTGCCTGGGCCGGGTTCCGCGCGACACGGCAGTTCCGCGGGACGACCTACGAGATCGAGGTGACGCGCCGGGCCACCGACGCCGGCGCCGGGAGCGCCCCGCCGGTCGAGCTCGTCATCGACGGCCGGCCGATCGACGGCACGCTCGTCCCGCTGCCCGCGGCCGGCCAGCCGCGCGTGCGGGTCGAGGTCCGGCTGGCATGATGGGCGCATGACGAAGCGCGCCCGACCACGCGTCCACGAGGACCCGGCGGCCGCATCCGCCCACCCATCCGCCGGAGGAATCGGGACATGCTGAAGCGAGCGACCTTCCCCGCCGGGTTCGTGTGGGGGGCGGCGACCTCCTCGTACCAGGTCGAGGGCGCCTGGAGGGAGGACGGCAAGGGCGAGTCGATCTGGGACCGGTTCGCGCACACGCCGGGGCGCATCGCCGACGGATCGACCGGCGACGTCGCCTGCGACCAGTACCACCGCTACCCGGAGGACATCGCGCTCCTGGGCGAGCTCGGGCTGGCCGCCTACCGCTTCAGCATCGCCTGGCCGCGGATCGTGCCCGACGCGAGCGGGACGGTGAACCGGGCCGGCCTCGACCACTACGAGCGGCTCGTCGACGCCCTGCTCACCGCCGGCATCACCCCCTACCCCACCCTGTACCACTGGGACCTGCCGCAGTGGATCCAGGACGCGGGCGGCTGGGCGGACCGCGCGGTGATCGGCCGGTTCGCCGACTACGCGGACACCATGGTGCGCGCGCTGGGCGACCGGATCACGACGTGGACCGTGTTCAACGAGCCCGAGGTCTTCGTGACCCATGGCCACGAGAGCGGCGTCCACGCGCCCGGGTTCCGCGACCACGACCTCACGCTGCGCGTCAGCCATGTCGCGAACCTCGCCCACGCGGAGGGCGTCCGGGCCGTCCGGGCCGCCGCGCCGGGGGCGACGATCGGGTCCGCGTTCAACATGGACATCGCGTACCCGGCCTCGGACGACCCGCGCGACCTCGCCGCCGCCGAGCGCCACCACGCCCGGGTGAACGCGTGGTTCCTCGATCCCCTGGTCCACGGGCGCTACCCCGTCGCCTACCTCGACCAGGACGCGGCCCTCGCCCGGATGGACATCCGGCCCGGCGACCTGGAGTCGCTCGCGACCGCCTTCGACTTCATCGCGCTCAACATGTACTCCCGGGCGATCATCGCCGACGACCCCGCCGACACCCGGTCCGGCCTGCGCAGGATCCAGGGTCCGGGGCGCACGAACTCGTTCGGCTGGGAGATCTGGCCGGCCGCGTTGCACCGCCTCGTGCGCCGGGTCGACCACGACTACGGGCATCCGGCCATCTACATCACCGAGAACGGCTGCGCGGACGCGACCGGGCCGGGCCCGGACGGACGGGTGCACGACGCCAGCCGGGTCCGGTATTTCGAGGATCACCTCGGCCAGCTGGCCCGCGCGATCGACGACGGCTGCGACGTGCGCGGCTACTTCGCCTGGTCCCTGCTCGACAACTTCGAGTGGGCCGCGGGCTACGAGCAGCGCTTCGGGATCACCTGGGTCGATTTCGAGGCCGGCGGGAGACGGATCGTCAAGGACAGCGGGCGCCGGCTCGGCGACATCGCCGCGGGCGGCCCGCTCGACTACGACGGCGCGCAGGACTGACGCCCGGCGGGCCTCCTAGGAGGAGGCTGCGTCCGGGGAGAGCTCCGCGATCGCCTTCTGGATGGCCTCGTGCAGGCGCGCGCCCGTGGGCTGGCCCTCGAGCGGCACGACACCATGCGCCGGCTCGTCGTCGAAGCCCGAGAGGCCCATCCCCGGGAACGTGAGCACGATCGGGACGCGCGGGTGGACCCGGCGCAGGCCGGCGATGAGCTCCGTGGAACCGTCCGAGTCGCCGCTCGCCCAGGCGTCGTAGACGAGGACGTCCGACCGCTCCGCCATGTCGCAGGAGCCACCGTTGAGGACGGGGCAGGTGTTGGCGGTGGGCCCGCTGCACTGCTCCACCACGTAGCCGTACCGCCGCAGCGACTCGACCTCCTGGTCCGCGAGATCGATGTCGTGGTGCACGACGAGCGCTCTGGTCACGGCGCACCTCCAGGGGCCGCCGCGACCGCTCCGGCCGCATCCGCCCGCGGCTGCAGGTTGCGCGCCCAACGGCACGTGCCGGAAGTGCCGATGGTCACCCTGCCGGCGGGCGCAGCGCTAGTAGCGGTTGCGCTCCACGAAGCGCTCGATGCGCACCAGCGCCTCCTCGAGCTGCTCGTAGGCGGTCGCGTAGCACATGCGCACGTGACCCTCGCCGGACGGCCCGAACGCGTTGCCCGGGACCACGGCGACCTTCTCCTCGCGCAGCAGGCGCTCCGTGAACTCGTCGCTGGTGAGACCCGTGGAGCTGATGTCCGGGAAGGCGTAGAACGCCCCGCGGGGCTCGAACGTGGGCAGGCCGATACGGTTGAGGCCGTCCACGAGGAGCCGCCGGCGACGGTCGTACTCGATGACCATCGCCGCCACGGCCGGTTCGCCGCCCTGGAGCGCGACGAGAGCCGCGTCCTGGGCGACGGTCGGTGCGGACATGATCCCGTACTGGTGGACCTTGACGATCCCCTCGAGGATGTCCCTGGGTGCGCACATCCAACCCACGCGCCAGCCGGTCATGGCGTAGGCCTTGGAGAACCCGCCCATGAGGATCGTCCGCTCCCACATGCCCGGGAGCGAGCTGAAGGCGCGATGGCGGTACGAGCCGTACGCGAGACGGTCGTAGATCTCGTCGCTGTACACGAGCAGGTCGTGCTCGCGGGCGATCCGGGCCAGCTCGTCCTGCACGTCGTCGTCCAGGACGGCGCCGGTGGGGTTGGCGGGATAGCCCAGGAACAGGGCCTTGGTCCTCGGCGTGATGGCGGCCTCGACGGCCGCCGGGTCCAGCGCGAAGTCGTCCTCGAACCTCGTGGCCACCGGGACCACCGTGCCGCCGGCGAAGACGATGGCCGGGATGTAGGCGACGTAGCTGGGCTCGTGGAGGATGACCTCGTCGCCCGGGTCGCAGGTCGCCCGCAGGGCCAGGTCCACCGCCTCGGAGGCACCGACCGTGACCAGGATCTCGGTCGACGGATCGTAGTGGACGCCGTAGAGGTGCTCGAGATGCTCGGAGAGCGCGCGGCGCAGCTCGATGGTGCCGAAGTTGGACGTGTAGTGCGTCCGGCCCTCGCGGAGGCTCTCCACGCCCGCCTCGACGATCTCGCGGGGGGTGTCGAAGTCAGGCTCCCCCACGCCCAGGCTGATCACGTCGTCCATCGTCGCGAGGATGTCGAAGAAGCGGCGGATTCCGGACGGCGGCACCGCGCGGACGCGCTGGGCGAGGGCGCGCTCGGCGAGCGGCGCGCGGGGAGTGGCATCGGTTGTCATGGTGTCCGAAGCGTACGCCAATCGGGCGCCCCACGGCCCGTGGCCGTGTCCGGATCGACGCGTCAGTCGCGTGCGAGGCGCTCGGCACGCTGCCGGATGCCGGCCATCTGGCGCTGCATCATCACGAACACCCCGAACCCGAGCACCGGTGTGAGGGCCTTCGGCATGCCCCTGGACTCGCCCACGCGCAGCCTGACCCGCTCGATCAGCCGCGTGCTCCCGTCCGGCTCGGGGCGCAGGTTGAACGCCCAGGACACCGCGAAGTCCGGGGGCGTGGCCTCCTCGAGGAACCTGCCGGAGGCGGCGAGACCGGCCGGGGTCGCCTCGGCCCCCTCGCCCGCGCCGGCCTCCTTGCGGGCGGCGACCTGGGCCGCATCGACGTACAGCACGAGCGCATGGCCGGGCTCCAGGACCTTGACCTCGAAGCCGCCGGACGGGTCCGTCGGCACGATGTCACCGACCGCGAGGGCCTGGTGCTCGGGCAGGATCGAGCCGGCGGACGAGCCCTTCATGTCGAGCCGGTCGTAGCTGTACCAGCCGGCCCGTCCGTAGCCCATCTGCACGAGCCACGGCCACACGGCCCCGGCCGGCGCGGCGATCGTGATTCCCCGCGTGTCGCTCGCGGCGGCGGTCTCGATCAGCTCGTCTCCGGGCAGCGGCAGCGCCGAGTCGGCGGGCCGGATACCCCACGTTCGCCACCAGCGGATGCACGTCCAGGCGCCGAAGGCGGCGAGGGCCGCGACGGCCGCGAGAGAACCGGCAATGAGCTTCTTGAACACGCGTGACACCTCCTCTTGCCACCATGCCCCAGCTCGCGCGCCACGGTCAGGGCCGAGCGTCGCGAGAAGGCGTGCCCGGGTGGGTCGCAGGACCCCCGGGGACGGGATCGGCGTCAGGCCGCCGCGGCCGCCGCGCGCGCTGCGGGCGTGGCGATCGCCGGGTCCCGCAGCGCCAGGAGGTCCCGCGGCCGGACCGACCGCCACGCGGCCCCGGCCGTGATCCCCTCGTACGCGCGTGCCGCGCGGAAGAGCCCGACCTCTGACCAGGGCGCGCCGATCAGCTGCAGTCCCACCGGCAGCCCGTCGGACAGCCCGCACGGGACCGACATCCCGGGCAGGCCCGCCATGTTCACCGGCAGCGTGCAGGCGTCCGCCAGGTACATCTGGACCGGGTCCGCCAGCTTGGCGCCGAACGGCCACGCGATCCCGGGCGAGACCGGCGCCACGATCGCGTCGAACCCGTCCGCCCACAGGCGGTCGAAGTCGCGCCTGATGAGCGTCCGCACCTTCATCGCCTTGAGGTAGAACGCGTCGTAGTAGCCGGCGGACAGCGCGTACGTGCCGAGCATGATCCGGCGCTTCACCTCCGGGCCGAAGCCCTCGCCGCGGGTGGCGAGGTAGTCCGCGATGTACTCCCCGCCGCCGCGGACGCTGAGGCCATAGCGGACACCGTCGTAGCGGGCGAGGTTGGACGAGGCCTCCGCGGGCGCCACGATGTAGTACGACGCGAGGCCGTAGTCCGTGTGCGGGAGGCTGACCTCCTCAACGGCGGCGCCGGCCGCCTCGAGGGCCGCGGCGGCCTCGCGGATCCGGGCCGCGACGCCCGGCTCCATGCCGTCCACGAAGTACTCGCGCGGCAGCCCGAAGCGCCGGCCTCGCAGCCAGGAGGCCGCCTCGTCGTCCGAGGCGGGCAGGGCGAGAAGCTCGTCCGGGACCGGAACCGGGGCGCTCGTGGAGTCGCGCTCGTCGCGGCCGCTGATCGCGTGCAACACCGCCGCCGCGTCGCGCGCGTCGCGCCCGAACGGGCCAACCTGGTCCAACGAGCTCGCGAAGGCCACGATCCCGTAGCGGCTCACCCGCCCGTACGTCGGCTTGATCCCCACGACGCCGCACATGGCCGCGGGCTGGCGGATCGAGCCGCCGGTGTCCGTGCCGATGGCCAGCGGGGTCTGGAACGACGCGACCGCCGCCGCGGAGCCGCCGGACGACCCGCCCGGGATGCGGTCCAGGTCCCACGGGTTGGCAGTGGGCCCGAACGCGGAGTGCTCCGTGGACGAGCCCATCGCGAACTCGTCCATGTTCGTCTTGCCCAGGATCACCGCCCCGGCGGCACGAAGGCGCTCCGTCACGTGGCTGTCGAACGGGGCGCGGTAGCCCTCCAGGATCCGCGACCCGGCGGTGCACTGCCCGCCTTCCACGGACACGAGGTCCTTGAGCCCCACCGGGATCCCGAGCAGCGGGTGGAGCGCGCCCAGCGCGGCCGGGCCTTCGGCGCGAGCGGCGGCCAGGCGGGCGTCGGCGGCCTCCGCCTCGACCATCGCGCGGTCCTCGTCGAGCGCCAGCCAGGCATGCAGGCCGCGGTCCGTCGTGCGGACCCGGGCGAGATGGGCGGCGGTGATGTCGCGCGACGTCGTCTCGCCTGCGCGAAGCCGGTCCGCCATGTCGTGCGCGGCGAGGATCGTGAGGTCGGACGCGCCCGTTGGCCCGGCCATGCCGTTCAGTCCCCGCCCAGGATCGCGGGCACCACGAACGCGTCACCGGCGCGCCCGGGGGCGTTGACAAGCGCCAGGTCCGGCGCCAGCGACGGCCGTGCGACATCCTCGCGGAGGATGTTCTCGAGCTCGATGACCTGGGCCGTGGGCGGGATCGCGTCCGTGTCCAGCTCGGCCAGGCGCGCGTACTGGTCCAGGATGTGGTTGAGCTCCCCCTCGAGGCGCGCGAGCTCGTCGGCGGTCAGCCCGAGGCGGGCGAGGTGGGCGACGTGCTCGACGTCGGCACGGGTGAGCGGGGCCATGTGCCGATGATACGGGCGCGGGCGCTCGGCTGGGCGGGCACGTGTGAACGTGCCGTCGTGTACCGTCGTCCCGGGGAAGCGTCACGGAGGCGAGGACCGGTGCACGAGACGAACGAGGGACGCCGGCTGGCCGCCGCACACGCCGCGGAGGGCGAGCCGTGGCTGCGGTGGGGACCCTACCTGTCCGAGCGCCAGTGGGGCACGGTCCGCGAGGACACCAGCGCGGACGGCAACGCCTGGAGCTCCTTCTCACACGACCAGGCACGGTCGCGGGCGTACCGCTGGGGCGAGGACGGGATCGCCGGGCTGTCCGACGACCACTGCCGGCTCTGCTTCTCCGTGGCCCTCTGGAACGGGAAGGACCCGATCCTCAAGGAGCGCCTGTTCGGGCTGACGAACGCCGAGGGCAACCACGGCGAGGACGTCAAGGAGCTCTACTGGTACCTCGACGCCACGCCGACCCACTCCTGGCTCCGGATGCGCTACCGCTACCCGCAGGGGGCGTTCCCGTACGACGACCTCGTGCGGACGAATGCCGGGCGGTCCCGCGCGGAGCTCGAGTACGAGCTGTGGGACACGGGCGTCCTCGACGGGCGCCGGGTCTGGGACGTGGACGTGGCCGTCGCCAAGGCGGCCCCCGACGAGCTCCTGGTCCGCATCACGGCCCACAATCGCGGTCCAGAGCCGGCCGAGCTCCACCTGCTGCCCACCGCCTGGTTCCGCAACACGTGGGCCGGCGCCGCCGGCGCCGTGAAGCCGTCCCTGGCGGCCCGCGACGGCCACCTCGTGCTGGACCACCAGGAGCTGGGCCGCTCCTGGCTCCTGGTCGACGGCGAGCCGCGCTGGCTGGTCACCGAGAACGAGTCGAACACTGAGCGCCTGTGGGGCATCCCCAACGCCTCGCCCCACGTCAAGGACGGCATTAACGAGGCCGTGGTCAACGGGCGCACGGAGGCCGTCAACCCGGCAGGCACCGGGACCAAGGCCGCGGCGTGGGTCCGGGTCAAGGCGCCGGCCGGCGGCTCCGCGGAGGTACGCCTCCGGCTCACTGCGCTGGACCCCGCCGGGCGCCACCCGGAGACCGGCTTCGGCGCGGCCTTCGATCGGGTCATGGCCGACCGCGAGCGCGAGGCCGACGCCTTCTACGCCTCGATCACGCCGCCGTCCGTCACGCCTGAGCGGGCCTCGATCATGCGCCAGGCCCTGGCCGGGATGATCTGGTCCAAGCAGTACTACGGCCTGGACGTGGAGCGCTGGCTCGCCGAGCACCCGTCGGGCGGTCCCGGAGGGCGGCAGGCGCTGCGCAACGCGGACTGGGAGCACATGCTCAACGACGACGTGATCTCCATGCCCGACACCTGGGAGTACCCCTGGTACGCGGCGTGGGACCTCGCGTTCCACACGATCGCGCTCAACATGGTCGACCCGGACTTCGCCAAGGGCCAGCTCGACCTCATGCTCCGCGAGCTCTACCTGCACCCCAACGGCCAGCTTCCCGCCTACGAGTGGAACTTCGGCGACGTGAACCCGCCGGTCCACGCGTGGGCGACCCTGTTCGCCTACTCCACTGAGCAGCAGATCGGCCAGCAGATCGGCGGCCGGCTCGACCACGACTTCCTCGAGTCCGCGTTCCACAAGCTGCTGCTCAACTTCACCTGGTGGGTCAACCGCAAGGACCCGGCCGGGCGCAACGTCTACCAGGGCGGCTTCCTGGGCCTCGACAACATCGGCGTCTTCGACCGGTCCGCGCCCCTGCCCACCGGTGGCTCCCTGGAGCAGGCCGACGGCACGGCGTGGATGGCCCTGTTCAGCCAGAACATGCTCGAGATCGCGCTGGAGCTGGCGGCGACCCACAAGGCCTACGAGCCGATGGTCGTCAAGTTCGTCCAGCACTTCCTGCTGATCGCCGCGGCCATGGACCGGCCGGGCGACCACGAGGACGAGCTGTGGGACGAGGAGGACGGCTTCTTCTACGACGTCATCCGATTCCCCGGCGGCGACGCGCGGCGCCTGCGGGTGCGGTCCATGGTGGGCCTGCTGCCGCTGTGCGCGGTGACCGTCATCGGGGAGGACGCGCTCCGGCGCCATCCCGACGTCGTCGCGCGGATCCGGACCTTCGGGGCGCACCACCCGGAGCTGGCCGACGTCGTCGCCGGCGTGACCGTGCCGGGCGTCGCCGGGCGGCGGGTCCTCGCGGTGCTCGACGAGGCCAAGCTGCGGCGGGTCCTCGCGCGGATGCTCGACGAGGACGAGTTCCTCTCCCCCCACGGCATCCGGTCGCTGTCCAAGGTGCACGAGCGCGAGCCGTTCGAGTTCGAGGCGGCCGGCATGACCTGGCGGGTCGCCTACGAACCCGCGGAGTCGTCCTCCGGGATGTTCGGCGGCAACTCCAACTGGCGCGGCCCGGTCTGGTTCCCGGTCAACATCCTGCTGGTCCGCGCGCTGCTCCAGTACTACCTCTACTACGGCGACGACTTCCGGGTGGAGTGCCCCACGGGCTCCGGCCGGATGTGCACGCTGTTCGAGGTCGCGAAGGAGCTCGGCGACCGGTTGATCGCGCTCTTCGAGCGCGGAGCCGACGGGCGGCGCCCCACCCACGGCAGCG
>Ga0302322_100003743_pt1 | contig 13137 bp, 11 predicted proteins | sample Fen_T0_2_FD_203757 | JGI IMG/M metagenome (GOLD analysis project Ga0302322, IMG submission 203757) | Peat permafrost microbial communities from Stordalen Mire near Abisko, Sweden - Fen_T0_2 | ecosystem: Environmental > Terrestrial > Soil > Wetlands > Permafrost | place: Sweden: Abisko...
GCGCGCGACGTCGCGCTCGTCCATGCTGTGCACGGAGCCCGTGAGCGTCACATCACCACCCTTGACCGTCACAGTGACCTTCTGTGCGTCTTCGTGCGCGCGTCGTTTCAGCGCGGCCTCGATGTTCGATTGAACGCCCTTCGAGGACCCCGCATTTTTGAGCGTGATTTGGTTGTTCACGCCGGTCACACCGAGCAGGTACCGCACCGCCCTGCCCGTGGCCTGACGCTGATACTCCCAGTCGAGGTCACCGGTCAGCGTAACTTGGCCGCCTTCGACCTTGATCCTGACTGCGTTGTTCGGCGCGAACGTCGTCCACTCCAACGCGTTCTTCGCGGATACAGCGATGTCCGAGTCGCTGCGTTTGCTCACGCCAGGCAGGTTCACATCCATTTCCACGGCCAGGGCCTTCACGCCGGAGACACGCTGTGCCGCCTGCTCCGCATGGTGTTTCTCGGCCCAGCTGCTCACATGGCCGGCGAGGGTGACGACACCGCCTTTGACTTCCACCCCGATGTGGGCGGCATTGACGGACGGTTCCCAGTCGAGTTCGGCCAGCACGTCCTGCTGCACTTGCTTGTCGCTTTTCATGTGACGTCCTTCGTTGAGCGAGGACATTCATCTTGGGCGCAAGGGTCGGGGCGGTCTGTGCGCTAGGCCCCATAGGGCGGATCTTTGCGCGCATCTGGCGGGTTCATGTGAAGCCGGCCGAATCTGCCAGTTTGCGGTATGCCACCCGCGATTGAAGGTTCACATCTTGAAGGCACCAATCTGCACCCATGGCGCTCCGTTTGAAGCTTGTTCGCCTCTTCAAAAGGGGGAGGGTGGTTCGGCCCGGGTTTGCGCTGCTGATCCTTGTTCGCTCGGCCTATGCCTCGGGATCGAGCGGGACAATGCGCTGGCAAACAACAAGGGCAACATTCGCCGGCGATCAGGGTACAAACATGATGAGGGTCCGTTCAAGCGCCACAGCGTTCGCATTGCCGGTTCTGCTGGCAGCGATCGGCAATTCTTCAGCCGTTATCCAGCCCGAGTCGACAGAGGCAGTTGGGCGACAGGAGAAGCTACGGAGTTGCGCATTTCGCAAGCACCTCTGAGGCCCTCTCAGCCTGGCATCGAGCGGCGGTCTCGTCAACGCCGCCCCTGCGCCGCTCCGGCTTGCCTGGCTTCAGTGCGACAGGCTTGGGTGCGGTCCGCCTGAGCGGAATCGCCACCTGTGGCGTCGCAAGGTTCTCCCGTCCTTTGTCGCTGGACGGCCGTGCGTCCTGAAGGAGCCGTGTCGTCGGGCTGGTGGGTGCCGTGGTTTCTCGCGCCGATGAGGCGGCTCGTGTTGGCGTTGCAGGCGGCAGTTGGGCAAAGGCGCCGGTCCAAACACCGAGAGTAAGCACAGAGATCCGAAACGCCAGACTCATACGTCACCTCCAGCTCATCCAGTTGGGCAGCACATGGTCCACCAGCAAGCTCGTTGTCACTGTAGGAGGGTCCCTCGCGTGCATGTCGGCTGCCACCGTGGCACACCAACTTTCGAGGCCAGTGGTGAAACCGGATGCCGAAGAACTGCTGCCCCCGGTCTCTTGATCCGTGTGCTGATGGTGCGAGGAAAGCCTGCTTCGTGTGCTTCGTGTTTGGGTTGGATCTGCGCAAATGGAGTCAAGCCTGGCGAGGTCGCCCCATCCAATCAAGGATGGCTTATGTTCGTTAGCGAACAGACAGCAACAGAGGGGCCAACGCATCTTCCGCGTGTGCAACTTTTCGGCTCACCTGTCACGGTCTCTAGTCCCGCCGGACATCAGGACCTTCGAATCCTGATGACGTGCGGGATGGGCGATGTCGTTCCGAAGCCGCCAGAGGCTGGCTCGATGTGGGAGTGCCTGCAGCGCTCGTGTCATGGCAAGCATTCCCCCGCAAGCATGTTTGCGCCGTCAAGGCGCGTCTGACATCAACCGTTTGCATCGCTCCACGGTTTGCAAACCCTACGAACAAAAGCAGCCAAGGACGACCATGCCTTCTCTTTTCAGCCCGCTGGCCAGTGTGATGAACCGTCTCAGGGCCAGACTTGCAACCCCGCAGAACGACCCGCTGCTCCGAGTTTTGCTGGTCGATGACAGCACCATTGACCAGCAGACGGCTGCAGAACAGTTGGCACTCCTCGGCATCAAACCCCACCTCGCTTCCAGCGGAGAGATGGCGGTTCAGATGTCATCCACCTTGGACTTCGACATCATCCTGATGGATCTGGAAATGCGGGCCATGGACGGATTCGAGGCTGCAAAGCGCATCCGACGATTGGAGTCGTGCCTGCCTGGACAACTGCACATTCCGATCGTGGCGTACAGCTCGAGCAAATGGCTGTATGAGGTCGGCGCGCAGGGGCGTGACGTCTTCGATGGAATACTCAAGAAGCCCTGCGAGCTGGCCGCCCTGAAAGCGTGCCTCCTGCAGCATTGCACGCGGGACTCGCTGTTCCGGTAGGTAGCAGATTTCACCAGGCGGCAGCGATCTTCACCGTCGACCGGCATGAACTGAGAACTGGGCAAACCGGTGCGTTCCTGCGTGCCGGGGGATAGTTGCTTGCTGCGAATCGCACGACTTCGCCTGGCAATCGGATGCGTCCTCTGATCCGGGGGGCATGGCAATAAGCCCGCATACTTGTGCATGCCTTCACCGCCCCTGCCAATCGCCCGCCCGACTTACCGGGTAGAGGCCGTATCGTTGGCCTCGGTGCGTCTGCGGGTGGGCTCTCCCTCTTTTGAAGAGGATGCCTCAGGCGTACCGAAGCGGGAACCACCCACCGGTAGTACCAAATGCCGTGACGGCTTCTCTTGAGGTAGGAGGCGAATGGGCGCATGCGGATGCTCGAGTTGGGCCACTTTGTTGGACCACTTCGATACCGACACGCCGCAGAAAAGAAAAAGGCCTTGCGCGACAAGGTCTTGGTAAAAAGTTGGTGGAGAGGAGGAGGATCGAACTCCCGACCTTCGCATTGCGAACGCGACGCTCTCCCAGCTGAGCTACCCCCCCAACAAGACGCGAAGTCTATCAAAACAAGTGTCATCGCTACACCTCTGGTGCGATGTGGGGCCTCGGGGTAGAAAGCAGGCTTTTGCCGATTCCCTTCCTTTGATGGACATCACGGAAACGCCATGACCCGACTCGACCCTGCCTGGTTGGACGTTCAATACAACAACCGTGCACGCATCCCGGAGCACCCGCAGATCTTCGAGCGGTGGGCGCGCGCGTCGGCGCATTCGCGCGAGGGCATGACCTGCCATCTGGATGTGCGCTATGGCGGTGGCCGCAACGAGACGCTCGATGTGTTCCCGTCGCTGCGGATGAATGCGCCGGTGATGGTGTTCATCCACGGCGGCTGGTGGCGCAGCCTGGACAAGAGCGACCATTCTTTCCTGGCGCCCAGCCTGGTGGAGGCCGGGGCCATGGTCGTGATGCCCAACTACGCGTTGTGCCCCGGGACCGACGAGCAACCGGTGAGCATCGAGCACATCACGCTGCAGATGGTGCGCGCGTTGGCGTGGGTGTACCGCAATGCGGCGCTCTACGGTGCGGACCCCAGGCACATCGTCGTGGCCGGCCACTCCGCCGGCGCGCACCTGGCGGCGATGATGCTCAGCTGCGACTGGAAGGCGGTGGCCGATGACCTGCCGGCGCGGCTGGTGTCTTTGGCGTTCGGCATCTCGGGCGTGTACGACCTGGAGCCGATTCGCCAGACGCCGTTTCTGCAAAACGATTTGCGTCTCACGCCCGAGTCTGTGCGCAAGCTCAGCCCGGCCCGCTTTCGCAAGCCCCGCGGGCAGCTCTATGCGGCCGTGGGCGCGCAAGAAAGCGAAGAGTTCCTGCGGCAAAACCAGCTCATGCAGCAGGCGTGGGGCATGGGCACGGTGCCGGTGTGCGAGGCCATTGCCGACACGAACCACTTGAATGTGTTGCACGACCTGGCCGACCCGCAAGGGCGCCTGCAGCAGATCGCACTCGACCTGCTGGGCCTGGCTCCGCGTTAACCCTGAAAAATAGCCGAGCGCTATGGGCTCGTATTGAAGCTTTGTATTGGCACGAGGGCGTCTGCAGGAGTACGGTCGCGACGTTGGCTGCCTCTCAGCCATCACGTCCGATTTCATTCACACGCTAGGAGAGCGACATGGGCTTGAAAGGATCGAAGACCGAGCAAAACCTGAAGGATGCCTTCGCGGGCGAATCTCAGGCCAACCGCCGTTACCTGTATTTCGCAAACAAGGCCGACATCGAAGGGCAGAACGACGTGGCCGCGCTGTTCCGCTCCACCGCCGAAGGCGAGACCGGCCATGCGCATGGCCACCTGGAGTTTCTTGAAGTGGTGGGTGACCCGGCCACCGGCCTGCCCATCGGCTCCAGCCGCAACAACCTGAAAGCCGCCGTGGCCGGCGAGACGCACGAGTACACCGACATGTACCCGGGCATGGCCAAGCAGGCGCGCACCGAAGGCTTCGACGAGATCGCCGACTGGTTCGAGACGCTGGCCAAGGCCGAGCGTTCTCACGCCAACCGTTATCAGAAGGCGCTCGACGCACTGGTCGACTGACTGGCACGGTCGCGACCAGCGGGGCGGCGGGCCGAGCGCCGGGCCGCCCCAAGCCGGCCCGCACTCCTTCGGGGGATCGGGCGATGTACCCATCGACCGAGGGGCAGTGATGACCCGAGAAGGCAACCTCGAAGCGCCCACGCGACACCCGATCGACTGGAAGAGCCCCGAGTTCTACGACGAAGAAAAATGCCTCCACGAGATGGAGCGCACCTTTGACATCTGCCATGGCTGCCGCCGCTGCGTGAGCCTGTGCCAGTCGTTCCCCACGCTGTTCGACCTGGTCGACGAGAGCAAGACGCAAGAGGTCGATGGCGTCGCCAAGGCCGACTACTGGAAGGTTGTCGACCAGTGCTACCTGTGCGACCTCTGCTACATGACCAAGTGCCCGTACGTGCCGCCGCACCCGTGGAACCTGGACTTCCCGCACACCATGCTGCGGGCCAAGGCGATCAAGTTCAAGAAGGGCGAAGTGGGCATGGGCGAGCAATTGCTGGCCTCGACCGACGTGCACGGCCAGTTCGCGGGCATCCCCATCGTCGTGCAGGTGGCCAATGCGCTGAACAAGACCAAGCCGATGCGCAAGCTGCTCGACAAAGCGCTGGGCGTGCACCCCGATGCGTGGCTGCCCGAGCTCGCGAGCAGCCGCTTCCGCTGGAGTGCGGACAAGAAGGGCAGCGCCACCGACGTGAAGAACGGCGAACGCACGCCGGGCAAGGTGGCGATCTTTGCCACTTGCTACGTCAACTACAACGAGCCCGGCATTGGCCACGACCTGATCAAGGTGCTGGAGCACAACGAGATTCCGTACGAGATCGTCGAGAAAGAAAGCTGCTGCGGCATGCCCAAGCTGGAACTGGGCGACCTCGATGCCGTGGCCAGGCACAAAGAGGCCAACATCCCGGTGCTCGCGCGTTATGCCAAAGAGGGCTATGCGATCGTCAGTGCCATCCCGAGTTGCACGCTGATGTTCAAGCAGGAACTGCCGTTGATGTTCCCCGGCGATGCCGATGTGGCGGCGGTGCAAGAGGCCATGTTCGACCCGTTTGAATACCTCGTCGCGCGCAACAAAGACGGCCTGTTGAAGACCGACTTCAAGCAAGACCTCGGCAAGGTGAGTTACCACATCCCCTGCCATGGCCGCGTGCAGAAGATCGGCAAGAAGACCGAAGAGATGCTCAAGCTCGTCGGCCAGGCCGTCAGCGTGCAGCTCAACACGGTGGAACGCTGCTCGGGCCACGCCGGCACCTACGGCGTGAAGACAGCCACGCACCCGGTGGCCATGAAAATCGGCAAGCCGGTGTTCAAGGCGATGGCGAACGGCGAGCCCGACTACATCAGCTCCGACTGCCAACTGGCCGGCCACCACATCGCGCAAGGCATGGCCCAGCAAGGCTCGCCTGACACGAAACTCGCGCACCCGCTGAGCCTGGTGCGCATTGCCTACGGTTTGTGAAAGGAAGGATCATGACGACGATCACCCGCGACAGCCTGATGACGCTCGAGGCGTACGCCAAGGTGCGCAAGGCGCGAGCGCCCGAGTTCATCGCCCACCGCAGGCTGCGCTCGGTGGCCTTGGGCGAGCACATCAACGTGCAGTTCGAAGACGAGACCACCATCCGCCGGCAGATCCAGGAGATGCTGCACATCGAGAAGATCTTCGAACAAGAGGGCATCGACAGCGAGATCGCAGCCTATGCACCGCTGGTGCCCGATGGCGGCAACTGGAAGGCGACGATGCTGATCGAGTACCCCGACGTTCACGAACGCAGGCGCGAACTCGGCCGCTTGATCGGCGTGGAGGACCGCATGTTCGTCGAGGTCGAAGGCTACCCGCGCATCTACGCGATCGCCGACGAAGACCTCGACCGCGAGACCGACGAGAAGACTTCGGCGGTGCACTTCCTGCGCTTCGAATTCCCGAAGCCCGCGCGCGATGCGGTGCGCGCCGGCGCGGTCGTCAAGCTGGGCTGCGACCACACGCACTACCCGGCCCATCTGGCGATTGCCAACGACACCTTGGCGAGCCTGGCGGGCGATCTGCGCTGAGGCGCTTCGCCTTGCTGCCGCCCTCGGGTCATGGCGGCGAGCTGGCGGCGGGGGCGGCTGAGCCGCGCTCGCTCCCAATCTGCTTGGCCAGGAAGCGCTCCACGCGGCCCCAGAAGTCGACGTTGGTTTCGAGCTTGTACCAGCCGTGCCACTCTTCGAGGTACTCCACGTACTCGACATCCTTGTTGTAGGGTTTGATGGCGCTCATGAAGGCACGGCCGTGTTCGATCGGGACGCGGCGGTCATTGCCGCCGTAGGCCATCAGCAGCGGGCGCTGAATGCGCGCGGCCAACCGGATGGGTGAGGTGGCCTCCAGCTGGGCCTTGTCTTTTTCCGGGTCACCCACCAGTCGCGGCATGCCGTACTTCAGGCTGTTTTCGGTGGCGTCGTTCCAGGCGATGGAGTACATCAGGCCGATGTCGGTGACGCCGACCCAGCTGACGCCGCACTTGAAGAGGTCCGAATCCTTGGCCAGGCCCATCAGCGCGGCGTAGCCGCCGTAGCTGGCGCCGGCAATGCACATGCGCTGCGGGTCGGCGATGGCCTGCTTCACGGCCCATTTGGAGGCATCGGCCACGTCGTCTTGCATCTTCAGGCCCCATTGCTTCCAGCCGCTTCTGAAGTGCTTTTCGCCGAAACCCTCGCTGCCTCGGAACTCGGGCTCGATGACTGCATAGCCGCGCGAGGCGAGGAATTGCGCATCCGGCGTCCACTCCCAGTGGGCACCGCGCACATAGGGGCCGCCATGAACCATCACCACCGTCGGGTAGGGTGCCTTGAACGAGGCCGGTGGGTAGGTGACATAGACGGGGATCGACAGACCATCGCGTGCATCGAAACGCTGGAAATCGCGCCGCCCCATCTTCCGGGCATCGATCCACGGGCGGGCCTTGCCCAGCAGGTCAATCCGCTCGGTGGTGCGGTCGTACACCAGGTAGATGGTGGGTTGCCGGTCCGAAGACGAGGTCACCAGCACGTAGCGTGAACTCTCGCAGTCGCCGCAGCCGAGCCGGTTGTTCAACCCCGGCAGCAGCTTGTCGACCTGTTCCTGGATCTTGCGGAACTTGGGATCGAACCAGGCCGAGTCCCGGGCATCCGAGTTGTAGTGCAGCCCGAGCAGATGACCTGTTTTCAGGTCCATCTCGAAATACCCATCGAAATCAAATCCCTGAAGCGAGATCAGAGGTTTGGGATCGACGGCTCGCTTCTTCGTGTCGAAGCGGTACAGGCCCGATGTCGAGCTGCCTGGCGCGGTGTAGGTGACATAGAGCGTGCCGTCCGGCGCGAGCGTATGGGGCTGGAACGTGGTGGCTTGCTCGTCGTCGAACTCGCCCAGCAGGTTCCATGGAGCGTCGGCCGAATCGCGCCAATGGATCCGTTCTCGCCCGTTGACAAACGAAATGGCCACGCGGGGTGTGCCTTCGTTGTCGAGCAGCCAGCTGGACGAGCCTTCCGGCGACCCTTCGGTCAACGGTTTGAGGAACAAGGTCTTGGTGTCGAGCCGCGCCAACGAATAGCTGTAGCGCGTCTGGTTCGAGTTGCTGGTTCGCTTCTCGATGATGATGTCGTCGGTGCGCCCCGGCGGGACGGCGTGGAAATGCCAGTCCGGTGACAGCTTGCGAATCTTCACGTTGGAGCCCGTCACGTTTCCTTCGTCGATGTTCGACACGAGCTGCCGCGACTCGGCGCTGTCGCGATCAACGGCAAACAGCCCCTGGAAGTAGCTCTTGTCCTGGTACGTCAGATCGAAGGTCTCGTAGACGAGGCGGTCGTCATTGACCCAATGCACGCCGGTGATGTCGGCATTCTTGAAGCCGGCGATGAAGTGCGATTTCTCGCGCTGCGCCAGGTCGATGAGCAGCAACTCCTGTCGCCCTCTTTGCGTGTTCACCAGCGCCGCAACGAACTGGCCGTTGGGCGACATGGCCGCGGCTCCCATGTCGGGCGCGCGGTAGAAATCGGCGATCGGTTGCGGCGCGAGGCTCTCCGCCGCCAGCGCAGGGGCCGCCAGTGCGCTGCACAGGGCCAGGGCCAGGGCCGGCATCACCTGCCGCCATGCTGAATTTGCAAACATCAGACCTCCCTTTTGTAAGGCGCACAGTTTATCGAGGCCGGTCGCGCCCATCGGGTGCCGCCGGTGGTGTTCATTTCCCAACCCGGATGGCCTGCGCGCCCGCGTGACCGCGGCAGACAATTCCTACACGCCTGCGCGGCACCGACCGATGGCTGCCTGCCGCATCGTTTCCTAGAGTTGCTCCAAGGCGTGCGTTGACACAGTGCGGGATCGTCCCCACCGACGCGCGGCCGATCAAGGAGAGTTCAATGGACTGGAATCGAATCGAAGGCAACTGGAAGCAACTCAAGGGCAAGGTCAAGACCCAGTGGGGCAAGCTCACTGACGACGACCTCGATGTCATCGCAGGGCGGCGCGAGCAACTCGCCGGCAAGGTGCAGGAGCGCTATGGCATCGCGCTGGACAACGCGGAACGCGAAGTCGCCGATTGGGAACGCCGCGCCGGCCCGCGTTTCTTTGACTGAAGGCCCTCGGCCCGCAGGCTGCTTTGCAGCGCCAACCTGAAGGAACACACCATGAACACATTCAAGACGACAGCCACCACCGCGCTGTGCACGCTCGCAGCGGCCCTGGCGCTCGGCGCCTGCGGTCGCAATGATTCAGACCGCACGGCCGGCCAGAAAATGGACACCGCGGTGGCCAGCGCCGAACAGAAGGCCGACGAGATCAAGAGCGACGTGAAGCAGGAAGCGCGCGAAGCGCAGCAAGGCATGAGCCGCGCTGTCGACGCCGCGGGCGACAAGATGAAGGACGCCTCCATCACCACCGCCATCAACGCCGCACTTGCACGCGATGCCGAGCTGAGTGCACTGCACATCAACGTCGACACCAATGGCGGGCGCGTCGTGCTGCATGGCACTGCGCCCAACGATGCCTCGCGTGCCCGGGCCACGACACTGGCCTCGCGCATCGACGGCGTGACCACGGTCGACAACCAGCTCACCATCTCGAACGGCTGAGCGCCCGCGTGACCCTCCAGCGGGTGCGCCGAGCGTGCCTGCCACGGCCGCAATCCATCGGGTTGCGGCCGCTTTTCTTTCATTTGAAAACATGTTGAGGCGCTTGCGGGCACGCCGTTCGCCGGGGTGGTGGGTGACAACTCCGACGAGGCCTCCACCCATGCAACGCGAAATCGACAGCATCGCCCTCCGAGAGGTTCTCTATGTCGAGGACCACCCGACCAACGTGCACCTGATGCAGGCCCTGTTCAAACGCCGGCCCCAGCTGGAGCTGGTGGTGGCTCGCGACGGCCGCGAGGCGCGCCGCGTCGCCGCGCACCTGCAGCCGGCCTTGCTGCTGCTGGACTCGCGCCTGCCCGACTGCCACGGCGCAACGCTGCTGATGCAGCTGCGCGAACTGACAGGCTGGGCCGACATCCCCGCGGTGGCGGTGACAGCCGAACCCGACTTCGACGCGGGCCACAACGGCTTCTGCGAGGTGTGGGCCAAGCCGCTCGACCTGGCCTTTCTGCTGGAGCGCCTGGATCACCTGACGGCGTCGATGCCGACACGTTCCTGGCCTCATCTGGGCGTCGCGCTGCGCCCGCTGAGCGAATGAACGCCTGCAACTCTTACAGGTAAGGCGGGCCTTTGCCGGTATTTCTGGCAAGCGGCGTGCCCACGGGGCCTCTTGCACTGCAGCAAATGCGTGTGTTTCCCTCATGTGAGGGGGTGTGGCACCGCGTTTGCCCTGTCTTCGCATCGAGCTGTTTTGTCGCGGCGTGAATGCCGTCCGGCGAGCGCGCATGGGGCACAGGAAAGGACCTTGACTTGGGAACATCACCGACACGTCGTTCGCTGCGTGGCCCGTTTGGCCGCTGGGTATTGGCCGTGCTCGCCTGCGGCCTGCTCGTTGCCTGCGGCGGCAAGAGCGGTGGTGGGGCCACGCAGGTCGCTGCGAAGGTCAACAAGGAGGAGATTTCTCTTCACCAGGTGAACTACTTCCTGCAGCGCCAGCCCGGCCTGGCGCCGGACCAGACAGACGCGGCGAGCCGGCAGACGCTCGAGTCCCTGGTCGACCAGGCGCTGGCCTTGCAAGCCGCGACCGAGCAGCGGATCGATCGTGACCCGGCGGTGATGCAGGCGCTCGAAGCGGCCCGCCGCGACATCATCGTTCGCGCCTATGCGGAGCACCTCACCCAGGGCGTGCAAGCGCCCAGCACGGCCGAGGTGGCGCAGTACTACGACAGCCACCCCGCGCTGTTTGCGAAGCGGCGCCTCTACACCCTGGTCGACACCGCGGTGGTGGCCACGCCGGCTCAGCAGAAGACGCTGCGCGCCCAGTTGCCCGGCGCGCGCAGCGCAGCCGATGTGGCAGCCCTGCTGCAGCAGGCCGGGCTGCGCTTCGCCACTCGGCACGCGAAGCTCGGTGCCGAGGCGCTGCCGATGCAAGCCGTCGATGCCATGGGCTCGATGCGCGACGGCCAGTCGCAGCTGGTGGCCGGGCCGCACGACGCACACATTCTGACGATCGTGTCGACCGAGCCGGCAAGCCTCAGCGAAGACGAGGCCCGCGCCGCGATCGAGGGCTACCTGACCGGCGAGCGCAAGCGCCAGGCCTTGCAGCAGCAGATCAAGGCGCTGCGAAGCAGCGCGCGCATCGAGTACAGCGGCAGGTTTGCGCAGCCGGCAGACAACGCCCAGGCCACGCCTGCGGCCGGGGGGCTGCCCGCCCTGAGCGCCGTCTCGCTGAGCGAGGGGGCTGCCTCTCTTGCCCCGTCTCTTGCCACGACCCCCAGTTCCAAGTAGCCAGCGAGCGACGACACCCATGCGCCATGTCCTTCATCTCTTTTCTGCCTTCGTGCTGATCGGTCTGGGCGCCTGTGCCCACGGCGAAGATGCCATGCCGCTGGCCGTGGCGGCCAGCCCGCCTGCAGCGGTGGTACCGGCCTTGCCGCCCATGCCGGTTGCCGAAGCCGTGCGAACGCCGGTCGGGCCCGACACCTCGCGCGACTACGTGGTCGGCGCGGGCGACGTGCTGCGCATCAGCGTGTACCAGAACGCCGACCTCTCGCTCGATGCCCGCGTGGCCGAGAGCGGCCTCATCTCGTACCCGCTGCTCGGCCAGGTGATGGTGGGTGGGCAGTCGGTGGCGCAGGTCGAGGCGGCCATCGCCAACGGCTTGAAGAAAGGCAACTTCATCAAGCAGCCGCAGGTCGGTGTGCTGCTGGTCCAGGTGCGCGGCAACCAGGCCTCGGTGCTGGGCATGGCCAACCGCCCGGGGCGCTACCCGATCGAGGTCAAGGGCATGCGCCTGAGCGAGCTGCTGGCGCTGGCCGGTGGTGTGGCGCCGGGCGGCAGCGAGATCGTCACCTTGAGCGGCCAGCGTGAGGGCAAGCCGTTCCGGCTGAAGGCCGACATCGCGGCGCTCTTCGCCGGCGGCGACGCCACCGAAGACCCCATCGTGCTGAACGGCGACACGCTGTACGTGGAGCGCCTGCCCACGGTCTACATCTACGGCGAGGTGCAGCGCCCCGGCCCGATCCCAATGCTGCCCGACATGACGCTGATGCAGGCCGTGGCCAGCGGCGGCGGGCTCACGCAACGCGGCACCGAGCGCGGCATGCGCGTTCACCGGCGTGTGGCCGGCGGAAAGATCGAGGTGATCGAACCCCGCATGGGCGACGTCCTGAAAACCGGCGACGTGATCTACGTGCGCGAGAGCCTCTTCTGAAGGACGCGCCATGAACCTCTCGCAACTCATTGCCATCCTCAAGGCCCGCTGGCTGGCTGCTGCGACGGTCTTCGTGCTGATCGTTGGCGTCGTCGTCGGCGCGAGCCTGCTGCTGCCGCGCAAGTACACCGCCACCGCCGCGGTGCTGATCGACATGAAGTCGACCGACCCCATCGCCGCGCTGGGTTCCGTCAACGGCATGCCGATGGGCTATGTGGCCACGCAGGCCGACATCATCCAGAGCCCGCGCGTGGCGCTGCGCGTGGTGCGCGACCTCAAGCTCACCGAAAGCCCGCAGCTGCGCTCGCAGTGGATGAACGAGGCCAACGGCGCCGGCTCGTTCGATGTCTGGTTGGCCGAGGCGCTGGAAACCAAGCTCGACGTGAAGCCCTCGCGCGAGAGCAGCGTGATCAGCGTCAGCTTCACCTCGCCCGACCCCAAGTTCAGCGCCGCGCTGGCGAATGCCTTCGTGCAGGCCTACCTCGACACCACGCTCGATCTGCGCGTGGACCCGGCCAAGCAGTACAGCAGCTTCTTCGACAGCCGTTCCAAGGACCTGCGCGAGGCGGTCGAGAAGGCGCAGGCCAAGCTCTCGGCGTACCAGAAGGACAACGGCATCATCGCCAGCGACGAGCGCTACGACATCGAGAACGCTCGCCTGGGCGAGCTGTCGTCGCAGCTCGTCGCACTGCAGGCCGTGAGCGCCGAGTCCGCAAGCCGCCAGGAACAGGCGCGTAAATCGTCGAGCCAGCTCAGCGACGTGATCAAC
>Ga0302322_100003744_pt1 | contig 13136 bp, 12 predicted proteins | sample Fen_T0_2_FD_203757 | JGI IMG/M metagenome (GOLD analysis project Ga0302322, IMG submission 203757) | Peat permafrost microbial communities from Stordalen Mire near Abisko, Sweden - Fen_T0_2 | ecosystem: Environmental > Terrestrial > Soil > Wetlands > Permafrost | place: Sweden: Abisko...
ACGACGAGGAGTTGGTTGTATTGGTCTTGCACATTGGCCGGGTCAACGCCGAGACCATTGAGAATCGAGGTTTGGACCAGCTGCTGAACCTGGTTGCCCCACTGCGGCAGCATTACGAGCAACGCGGTCAGCACGAACAGCCGGACCAGGTGGACCATGAGCCTCTTGCCGCTGAATCCGTGGGCGCCCAACAGGATCGTCCCAACGATGAACAACATGAAAGCGACGAGGCGTAACAACTCGTGGAGTTCCACGCATTTTTGCAGAAACGTCGGAAAAAGACTTTCAAAGGAGGCCATACGTCGGGACGATTTGAGGTTGGAGTTACGGGGTGGGGAACGCCGTCGGCGCGTTTATCAGACGGAAGGTCTGCCCGTATTTCTGCACAGCTTCGGTGAACTCGGCGTGCTGCTGTTCCTTCTTCGCCTCAACCTGGCGCTGCGCGTCATTGCGGTTCGCAATGTCCTGCACGACGGCGGCGGTCGTGGCTTGATTGATTTCGTAGTCGGTGTTGTTGAGGGCGGACGAAAGGCCGACCAGAACCCCCGTCAACTTTTGGACTTCCGCATCCGTCGTCGCCGCCTTGAGGGCGTCCGTCGTGGCGGCGATTTGGGCTTTCAACGCGACGCGGCGCGCGGTCGCATCGGTGGAGACGGACAGATAATTGTCCGTCGTTTTCTGCACGGCGGCGACGGGCAGATACGCCGCTGGCTGCCGCGTCACGGTCTGGCCGTTGGGCGTGGTGAACGTGGTGCCGACGCTTTGAAACAAACCGCTCGCGTCGTAGAGCATGGCCTGGCTGGCATTGACCGTGCCTTCGAGCTTCGCGAGTGTTTGGCCGAGTTCGGTCTTTCGCAGATCAGCAGTCAGCGGCTGGAGGGTGGTGAGCAAAACACTTTTCGGGTCCCCGAACAGGTCTTCGTAGTGTTTGAACTCGTTCAACTGGTCCGTGAGCGATTTAATCTGCTGGACCTGGTTGTTGATCATCTCGATGTATTTGGCGATGTCCTCGGCGGCCGCGAGAATCTGCTGCACATTGTTGATCGGATCATAGACTACCCATTGGGCACGGGCGGAGAACGCCAGCGGCAGGGCGAGGAGGGCGGTTACGATTAGTTTTTTCATGGTTATTGTCCTTTCATGGGTTTTGTTTTGTTTACTGTTCGATGCGGAGGAATTGAGTCGTCGGTTGGAGAATCACGCCGTCAATGACTTGTTCCGGCAGATGCACCTCATAAAGCCGGACATGGCCGTTGCGGTTGTTGGCCGGTTGCTGCATGGCAACATAGAGCCAGTATTGTTGTTTCACCGCGTCGCTGCGGCCTTGGTCGTAACCATTGACGAAAGCCTTTTCCGCATGGGTCTTGGCGACATAGTGCAACCCTTCACTGATAAGCACACCGCCCGCCGCCCCACCCGCGATGGCGGCGGGACTGTTGTTGGCGAGCGCGCCGCCGAGCGCCGCGCCGCCCGCCCCGAGCCCAACATCACTGATGGTCCGGGTGGCGGCGCAGCCCGTGATCAAACCCACGAGACATACAAAGGGAATAAAGAGTAATGACTTTTTCATAAGCGATTTTTGGTTAAACGGATGGGTGAGCGTGGGCGATGATGCCCTCCACGATGTTGGCACTCTGGCGCAGTTCGCGGGCGCGTTTGTCGAAATGTTCGCCGCTGGAAGAACTGCAATAGAGCATCTCGCGCGATGAGACGTTGTGAACCGTGCCACATAGATTCCGACCGGAGTCGGTGTGAAAATAGGTGAACGGCGAATACTTCTGTCCCGACTGATGGTCGGGGAGCGGATAATTCATGATCGCGTGCTTGGTCACTTCGGGCAGGGCAATGTCGTGGGCCATGTCCTCCAGGTCGGCGCGGTCGTTCTGCCGCATGATGAAGAACTGACGGCTGTTGCCAAACACGGCGGAACGGATGCGCGACTGTTTGAAGCGCGCGTATTGCTGCACAATGGAAATGTTCCAGCAATTGAACTTGCGCAGCTGCGCGTAACTTTCCTGGACAATTTCCTGACCACCGGGGATGTCGAGGAAGCGGGCCACTTCCTCATACACGTTACGCTTCCGCAACGCGCGCGGCAGCGTGATGATGTGCTTGCGGGCGTGGTTGGTGATGAGGAAGCCCGCCGCCGCTTTTAACTCCTTGGCGGACTCCGGGATGTAACCCAACTCGAAGTGGGCGATTTTTCCCGTGAGCGAGATGTTCGTCACCCCGTCGAACAGGCAGCCGTAGTTGCCATCCCGGCACCACGGCAGGATAAGCGTGGCGATTTCGATGATCTGGTCGCGTTCCGCACCCACCGGGTCGAGCATCATCAGCTCCTGCAACATCCGGTGCGTGGGGAATTCCGCCGGTATGAAGTAGGCGAAAGCAAGATTGCGGACTTCCCGACTCGTCTTGGGGTCTTTCAGGAATTTCAGAACGGTGGCTTCGTCGAATTGAGCCAGGTAATCGCGGCCCCATTCGTTGAAGTCGATCGCTGTATTGGACGATGTCTGTTCCTGGTTTCCCCCATTGGGTTGAGGCTGCGCCTCATCGCGGAAGTCCGCAAAAGTTTCGAGGGTGGTCGCACCGGGCGGCATTTTCTCGGCGCGAAATTTCAGCAACGCCAGCGCGTGCCGCGCGATGGCGAGCAATTCATCGGGCCGTTTCTTCTGCCAGTCCTGAAAGGAATCCTCGTAGAGCAGATTCAAATACTTGGCGATTTGCGCCTGCCGGAGCATCTGCTTGTCCTCCTGCGCGCTCGTGCCAATCATCCTGGCCACGAGGGCCGTGGACGCGGACAAATGATCGGGGGTCAACGGCAGTCCCTTGGTGTCGAGATAATTGATGGTCAGGTCGCCGTCGGGATGAATGATGATAGGCCGCCCTCCTCGACGGTCTGCGTGTAGATGCCATACGACAATCCCTCCTCAATGATGACGGTGTAGGCGAAGTAACCTTCGGTTTGCGAAAGCAAATCACAAACCGTCACGGATTTGCCCGCGCCCGACATCCCCAACAACACGGCGTGTTGGGGGGATTGATTGTCCTTCGAGCCGGAGAAAGTTTCCACGCCGACTAAATTGTTGTTCGGGCCGTCGTAAATGGCTTCGGCGGTTTTGAGATGGCCGGTAAACGTGCTGGTCACCGGCAGCATGTCGGCCAGGTACCGGTGTTCGGAGTAGAGCTTGCGATGTTCGTAGCGGCCCCAGGTCCAGCCCGGCCAGGTCTGGAAAAACAAGTTCTTCGAGGTGCTCGGCAGATTACTTTCAAAGTACTGTGCCGAGTTCATCGAGTTGATGGCGTTCTTGATGGCGCTGGCCTTGGCATTCAAACCGTCCTTGGACTGGTCCCACACCCGGACGACAAACAGCGCTTTGAACGGAATGGTCTGGCCCTGCATCAGAGCATGAATTTTCTTCTGCTTCTTTTCCATCACCGTGAGCAGCGAGATTTTCTTTTCACTGGCATAGTCCCCGGCCACGCGGTCATGCTCCTTTTCCTCTTTGTTGATTTCCTGGGTGATGGGCAGCGGATCCACATTGACCGTGATGGCGTAGTCGAGCAGCCGCAGATTGGTGAGGCGTTGAATGATGCCGGGATAGGTGGTGCGCGGCCAGCGGGTCAGCGCGATGACGGAATGATAATGCCCGTCCAGGTAGAAACCAAAATCGCTCTGGCCATTGCCTTCCGAGTGCCAGCAATTCTCTTGAATCGAAAGTTCGGGCAGGAAATCGCCGGCCGCGTCGAAATCAAAGCGGTCCCCCAAGGATGGATTGAGAAACGTTTTGTAGTGCTTGAAATGATCGAGGTCGCTCATCGGCAGCACGCGCGTGCCGGCACTGGCAAAAATTTCGGTAAGTAGATGTTTAACGTGCGCGAATTCGGTTTCCAACTGGTCGAGCAAGGTCCGGTAATACTCGCGCAAGGCGGCATTGGTAGTGAGCGTTTTGGGGACATTTTCCAGTGAGCGCGAAATATAGAAAACCACGCGCTGCCGCCGGAGTCGGCGTTCGGTCATCGCCTGCCAGTAGCGCGTGAACCGTTCGTTGCGCGAACGCTTCGTCCAAGTGTTTTCAAACCGTTCGGTCTCCTGCTGATAGCGGAGCAGTTCCGTTTTGTAATCGGAGTCGGAGAAGTATTGGACTTGCAGCCGTTGATTTTCGTGGAGCGAAGCCAGCAACAGACAGAGTTGCTCCTGAAAGTCGTTCAGGTCCGCAATCGGGCTGTTGGTCAGGTCGGGGGCTTCAAAGATGAAGCCTTTGGCGACATAACCGCCGCGGCGCAGATGATTGAACAGGATCAAATCGCGGACAAAGAAACCGTTGGGTGGACGTTCAAACATAATCAGAGGTGTTGGGATTTTCGCCGATGCACGTCATCCATCACCTGCTGGACGCGCGTGATGTCATCCACGAGTTGAGGAACGCTGCGCACGGCCTTTCCCTCGTTAATGGCGATGTAGGCTTCCAGCAGGTGTGCGATTGCCCGCTCCATGTGGGCGCGGGCGGTGCCGCCAAAGCCGTGCGTGTGCAGGCCACTCCGCAAGGCGGTTTCGGCGGCGGCAAGCTGCCCGAGCAATGCCTGGCGCTGGCTTTCAATCGCTTGGAGTTCGCCGGGGTTCATGGTTGTTGTGAAATTAAGTTTTCAAATCTCTCGCGATCCAGAATGAGGTTATCGCGCAGTAGGACGCGAATTTCAGAAACCCACACTTCTTCGAGAATCAACGCACCGAGATGTTTCTCGGCATGAACGCGCGCCACACGCCCGTTCACCAGCGGGCCAAGCAGAAGTTCCAGCCGCCAGCCTATGAGCACAACGGTCGCCGGCGGATAAACGAGGACGAGCTGGTCGGGAGGCTGAGTTTTCAGGCCGCTGCTGTTTGGATTCTCTTGCAGAACAAAGTGCGTCAGGTGGTTGATCGGAAAACACCATATCCGGTGGGCATCAATGAACTCGGTGTAATCTGGCAGCGTCGGGATGAATTCAACACAGCCGCCAAACTCGCGTTTGGGTTTGAGGTGATGTGATTGCTCAGATTTCATAAAAGTGGATGGGAGCAGGAACGGAGAACATCGGGGCTGAAGCCGCGTCCGGTCAGGAGGTATTCAAAACGGTCACGGTCGTAACCGGGCGGTTTGCCCTGCCGCAATCCAAAGATATAGGCGAGGCAGATCAGCACCGGCACGAGCGCGACCACGAAAGACGCGACGAGCGACCAGTTGAGGAAAAGGAGCAGGACGAAAAAGACGATGATGCCCGCGCCGATGCCGCCGATGAGCCACCAAAAGAGCCCGCCCTCCAAACCCCACGTCCGGCCTTTGGAATCGGACGCGGCATTGGTGTCGGTCAGGCGAAGTTCGCTTTTGGTGTTCATGGGCGGATCGGGCGGGGTTGGTTTTAGGGTTAAAAATTGCCGACCCCGACGGCGCTGTTGGCATCGAGGCCGAAGATTTTGTAGAACGCAAAGATGACCGCCGGGGCCGCCGCGATGATCGCGCCGCCGATGATGGAGATCTTGCCCTGGTCAACGTCACCCCGCCGGATGGCAAACCCGCCGGCGATGACGGCGGCGATGCCGAGCACAAAACCGAACATCATGATTACGGCGAGCGTGTTGCTGATACCGGTCTTGAGGTCGGTGGAATTGAAGCCCGTGGCTTGGGCCAGGGCGGAGATGTTATTGAGCGCGAGCAGCGCCGCGACGGTCAGCAGCGGACGGTAACGGTTCAGGAATCGGATGCTTTTTTTCATGGTGTTGTTGGTGCGTGTTTTCATTTTTATTTTTTGCCGGCGGCACATACCGCCGATCACGCGTAAAGTTCTAGCACCTCCTGAAACCCGTTTTGTGTAATCATTACACAAAATGAAAAAATGTTTCCGGCACTCTGGAAGCATGATTAAGACAACCTTTGAACCCGAAACCACTGAACGCCTGCGCCACCTTGCCCAATCCTTGCACGCGGAGATTCGCGGGCAGGATCACATCATCCCGCGCGTGGTGTCGGTGTTGCAGCGCGGTGAATTGGGTTTAAGCAAGGCGGGCCGACCGCGCGGCAGCTTTCTCTTTCTCGGCCCGACGGGGGTCGGCAAAACGGAGCTCACGCAGGTTTTCACCGGCAAACTTTTCGGCCTGGAAAAACTGGTCCGCTACGATATGTCGGAATTTCAAACGCAGGAATCGCTTGGCCTGCTGCTCGGTTCGAGGCCGGGGGAAAGCGGATTTCTCGGCGCGGCTTACGACCGTACCAAGACGGGAACACTATTGTTTGACGAAGTGGAAAAGGCCCATCCCCGCATCATGGATATATTTCTGCAAATGCTGGATGCCGCGCGCGTCACGATTGCGACTGGCGAAACGCTCGACTTGAGCGGGTTCTATATCGTGATGACTTCCAACATTGGTTCGGCGGAATTGATGAGCCTGCAACATTCAGCGGAAGCCACCTTGGAACGCCACGTCCTTTCCCGCGCCCAACAATCGCTCCGCCCCGAAATCTTTGCGCGCATCGCCGAGAAACTCGTGTTCCACCGTCTGAGTTACGAACACCAACTTGAAATCGCCGCGAAGTTTCTGGCCAAGGAGATCAAATGTTTGAGCGAGCGGGGATGCAACCTCCGGGTGGCTGAATCTGTCCTGCCGTTCCTCGTTCGCAAAGGTTTCCATCCCAAGCTCGGAGCGCGCCCTATGCGGGATGCCGCTGAAAAACTCGTGGGTGACGCCGTGGCCGAGGCGCTGCTGCTTGACGGGCGGGCGAACGGTTGCCTTATGGCAGACACCGCCAATGATCGGCTCAAGCTTGAATGACCAACTCTCCACCACGGGTCAGAACCCCAGCGCGAATTCCTAAATGCCGTCCCCTCCCGGCTCAACGAGCATTGTTCAAGGAGGAACGGAAGCGGCGAGCAATGCCGTTCGAGCCGATCCGTAGCATCCTTGACAGGCGCAGTTAAGCCATACCCTCAAAACGGCAATTCGCGCCAGAGTCGTTTGCCTTTCAGCGAATGCTTGCGGCTTAATTCAGCCAATACAAACCGCGCTCAATTGTTTAATGTCATCACCTCGCTTCGGTCAGGCACAAACCCGGTGGCGTGGAGCGCGGGCAGCATTAGTCCCGTGCGGAACAACACCGTTTGCGCCCGACGGAAGCGGGCGCAATTGCGCCACAGATGTGAGTCGTGACGAGCGGGCAGAAGTGATAAACGGCCGGCCGGGGCGAAGTGAGCGCAGGCAGCCGGGTCACTTCCGCCTGTTGGGCACGGCGGCATAAAACCACGCTTCATCCGGCCAGCATCATATACAGATGCGTTTCGCGGATTTCTTTTTCCGGCAAAGCGGCCCCACCGCGCTTGGTACAAAAAATCTGACAAATATTTCGCAAGGCCATGCGTTTTGCTTTTGACTTGGGTAACTCCACCAGCAGCGCGTCGGCAAAAAGCCTTTTGCCTTTGCCGGTGGAAATCGCAAAGACAATGACGGCATCCGCGCCCATCGAGTAAAGTTTTTCCACAAATTGCAGTGCCGCTTTTGCGGTGCGGAATTTTGCCAGAGAACGGGATTTGAGATGCGTTTCAGCCTTCAACCAGGATCGGGCCTCGGCCCGCTCGGGCTTTTCCAAAACCGCTCGGGCGAACAAATTGATTGTCTTTCGCTCCAAAGCGTCGCCCTGGCGAAATACTCGACCCGCTGGTTCGCCTTCATATTGCGGCCAGGCGGGATTTTTTCGGGCTCCATTTAAATATGCGGTGCGTGTTACGTCTCGATTTGCAATGAGGTAGTTTTCCTTGATCAGCGTTCCATCGCGCAACCAACTCCGGGTGCGGCCGTGAAATTTTCCGTTAAGCGAACTGATCTCCGTTTGCATTCGGCCATTGTCATGCCAGTAACGTTGAGTGCCGGTGCCGTGAACCATTGTGAAAGAGCCAAGCAAACGACCGTTTTCATCCCATTCCCGGCTCACTCCGTGCAGCAGCCCGTGGCGATAACGTAATACCGCCGCCAGCTTGCTGTTGCGGTGCCAGGTTCGGTGAAGGCCGTGAAATTGCCCACCCATCGCCCTCATTTCCGTGTGGATTTGACCGCTGCGGTAATAGAACCGCTTTAGGTGAAGCTTTGGCATAATCCGCAGATTCACGTTAGCCAATTGTTGAAAAGCCTAAAAACAACCTCAGACGATACTGGTCACACCCGATGACCTCAAATTTAGCTAAAGATGTTGTCTTTGGAAATGGTATTTTACTAGAGCGTCGGCTTCTCCGCGGCAGGATTCTTTGAGACTGCCAACCCGATAAATGGATAGTGGGTCACCCAAAGCCGCCATCGAGAGGTTGTACCAGTATGGCCTGCGCTGGAAAATCGAAACCTTCCACAAGGTCTTAAAGTCCGGCTGCAAAGGTGAGGAATCGAAGCTGCGCTGCTCCGAGCGTTTGGCAAACCTGATCTCTGTGTTCTGCATTATCAGTTGGCGGATCTTTTGGATGACACATGCTCCAACGCGGGGAGGTCAGTCGCTGCCGGAGGTCGCATTTACGAAAACCGAAATTCGTTTGCTGGATCACAGCTAGTGAAGGAGAAGTAAGCGTCACGAGTGACTTCTTTTAGCCGGAGAATATAATAAGCGCCGCGAAACATCTTGGAACGAGATTATTCAATCAAATTGTAGCTTGGATTTCCGTGGCCCCTTAATGTAGTTGCCGTTGTCGCGTTGTCTGTGCCCTGCCTTGAAACCAAGCCGATATTTGAATAAAATCTTAAACAAGAGCGCTAAGTTAACGGTTGCCGAGCCGTTGCTGCGCGGCACCTAGCAACTTAAATTGAACCTCGTCTGCTTTCACATTCAGGAGAAATAAACGTGGTAGATCAATTATTCGACTTGATGTTGGCGTCCACCTTTCAGCTAATGTAAAGGAGTCTCTTCCGTTAAGCGCTACCTCTCCAACATACGTCAGTACCGTGTCAAGTGTTTCCAGTGGCTTGTTGAATCTACTATTATCGTACAGCAGCTTGCATTCGTAGTTTCTACTGATTCTGAAAATCGTTGTCCTGATCGGTCTTGTCGTCGACACCAATGCCAGCACGTCTCCATCCCTCAACTCAGCTAAAAAGACCGCTCCTTCATCATCTTCAACACGATATTTTTTGTTCATGTCATTTGTGCCCGAATCATGTTTTAGCACGAACAAATGCTTCGAAAATGCCATCCTTATTTGAATGCCACATTCCAATTCATTTAGTCTGGAATCCAAGAGCGATTCCGCGATTTGCTGGTCTTTAGTCAATTGGCGATTCCCATTAGTGCCAACATTTGCTGCAGCATGTTTATACGAAATCAGCATGTTCAAGAGACGAGTAGTCGATTCAAGGCTCTCCTGATCAACAGTCTGTGTTGATGGCGTATGGCAGCCTAATAAGAAAGGAAGCAGAAAAATCGCTGCCAATAACGAGGTAGGAGCCGACACATTCATAAAAGTATATCTTACTATTACTAAAACTAGGCAGCACATTTACCCAGCCTAGGCTTATCAATGCATTTATTTTTCTGATCCGCCTTAGAACAATTCCCACAATTTGTGTCCTTAAAAAAATAAATAGTTCCTGCAGTAAGCCCTGCCACTTTGATTGTGCTAGCTGGTGGCAACGGTTTGGATCGCCTTACCCTGCAATACAACTTCTTATTAGGATCTTGCTCTTTAGGATTTGTGCACTTACAGCAAGACGTGGCAATTTTACACTTTGAGGGTGGACTCGGTGGATCGGTGCAGAAATAGTTAGCATCGTTAGATTTGTCGCTGCCTACCGCAGCCAAGATGTTTACCCAGGAAGCGTACCTCACGGGGTCCGTGTCTTTATAAACCGAGCCATCAATACAATTGCATTGCTGCTTGCATTTTGTCCGGTTACAGACCGCACCAATACTTTCTTTAGCGTCACCGAGTCCAGTCGGTATAGTTTTGAGGTCTTTTTGACTTACAATCGCCCAACCTTCGATCTCTCCGAAAGTACATTCTACTTTAGATACAAGTCCGGAGAAATCTACGCTGTTGATCGGTTTATTTCCGACGTAAGCGTATAGGTTTAATCCGTCTGCATAGCCGATGGGGTCTCTGGTGAGCCATCTGCCCAGCGTTGGATGGAGGTAACGGTTGCGGACTTGGTAGAAGCCGGACTCCGTGTCGTAGCGGTAGGCGGCGTAGAGGGTTTCCCAGGTGTAGCTGGAGGAGCTGCGACTGCCGAAGCTGGCGGTCAGGAAGCGCACCTGACCGAAGGCGTTATAGCCGTAGCGTTCCTGCACCGCGCCCGTGGTGTCGGCAATGGCGGTGCAGTTGAAGTAATCGTGGAAGGCGTAGAAGCGCACCGCGCCGTTATCGCGCAGAACCAGGTCGTCCAGATAACGCAGGCCCCACACGAACTGCCGGTCGGCGGTGGTGGCGACGCCGACTCGCTCCTCGATGATTTGCCACGCGCTGGTGTAGTAGTAATGCCGGGCCGAACTGGTGGTATTGATCACCCGCCGGTTCAAGCCGTCGTACTGGTAAGTACCCAGTGTGACGGGACTGCCGCTGCTTCCGCTGCTGGCAGTGCTCACCGACATGAGCCGGTTCCAAGCGTCATACACCAGGGTCAAGCCCGCCAGCCAGTTGTTTGTCTGCGGTGCAGTCGTAATGTTGCCCGCCGCATTCTCGGCAATGTAGGTGGTGGCGCCGTTGATCTGGGTGATCTCGTTGGCCATGTTGTGGGTTCGCCCCTGGTTGAGGGTCGTCACGCCGGACACCTTCTGCACGTAGGTGTTCCAGTTGCCAGTGGGATCAAACGTGAAATCTTCCTCACGGCCGGGGGTTCCGGTGATTCCAGTGCGGCCGGCGTTCAAGGTGCCGCGTTGGGCGGTCAGCAATTCGGACAGGTTATCGTAGGTGTAGTATTCGTCCTGCGCGGCACTCAGGCCCTCGGCCACAAGGTTCGCGCGATAAAGCCGGTTGCTGACCTGGTCAAAGCCATATTGGATGCGCTCCAGCGCAACCGTGGTGCTGGTCACGATCCAGCGCTGGTCGATCACCCGGCTGAACCGGTCCCAGCCCGTATATTGATCGCCGCCGTCGCCCACCGGTTCCGCGCCCTGCTTGATGTAGGTCAGTTCAGTCCCCGGCTGGGGTGAACTCGCCCGCACCGTCTTATTCGCTCCCACATAGGTGTAATCGGCCAGATGGGTGGTGCCGTTGTTGTCGATCAGGGCGCCGATCCGGCTCAACTGATCGTTCATCGCAGCGGCAGTTCCGTAGTTCAGGTTGAGCACCCGCGCGTTGGGATAGGTGATCGCGGTGGGCCGGACGGTATTGGCGCTGCCATTGGCGTACCCATACTGCACCGAAGGTGTCGTGCCGGTATTCACCGCGCCCGAATGCGACTGATACTGCGTCACGAGTTGGGCAAAGCTGTTGTAGGCCTGTTGCACGTCGTTCACCACCGTGCCCGAACCGACGGTGGCATTGTTGTAACTGGTCGCGTTCAGCATCATCCCGCGCACTTCGTAGGTGAAACTGATCCGCCGCACGGTTCCGTCCACGCCCGACCCCAAGGTCGTCACGCAATCATGAATCTGCCGGCCCAATAAATCATACAACAGGGTATGGACTGTCCCCAACTGGTCGGTCTGCGTCTTGATCTGTCCCTGACGGTTGTAAGCGAAGGTCACTTTATCGGAACCGCCCGCCGAATCGGGGTAGGTCACCGAGGCCAGCAATTCGTTGCTGACGATGTCCGACGTGCTCGACGTCGTGCCGTAGGTGTAGGTGGTGACCTGATTTCCGGTGGTGCTGTTGCGCGCCGTGAGCGTGGCGATTTTCCCATCGGGATTGTAGGTGTAATCGGTTTCCCGGTTCAAATGACCGGAAGAGATCGAGTAGTCCTCCACTTTCGTCACCAACCGGCCCGCGTGGTCGAAGATTGATTGCGTCACCGTTCCCGCTGGATCGGTTACCAGATCCACCTCTCCGCGGTTGTTGTAATCAGTACTCGTCACCAACACCGTCGCAGACGAAACCGGAATGACCGCCGGACGCGTCAACGTACTCCCGCCGTTGGTGCCATAGTTGGCGGCCGCCACCGTCCGGCCCAAGGGATCGGGATAAGCGACCGCGTAACTGACCCGGGCTTTCGGATTGGCGCCGGAAGGATTGGTCAACAACCCGGTGGAACCGGCGCCGCTGGTGGGCGCGTCGTGGAAGCGCTCGCGGACCAACTGTTCGATGATATTGCTGGCAGCGTCGTAGCTGATTTCGGTCTGCTGCATCACCACGTCTCCCACCGGACTGGTGATGGCGTAACCTGCGTATTGCAACGTCAGCCGCCGCAGGCCGTCATAGAAGCTCTTGGTGAAAGCACTGCTGCCCGCATTTTGCTGGTTGATGGTGTTCCCGGCACCATCGTAATAGCTGTTGCTGGTCAGGCTGTTGCCCACAGTGCCGGTGGCCGGATCCACCGCAAACGCCTTCGTTTGGTAAACCCGCCCCAGATTGTCGAAGAAGGTTTGACTACGTGCAATCAGGTTGCCCGCTGAATTGGTGTTCCGTCGGTCCACCTGGGTTATCCGGTCTTGATTATCGTAGGTCTGCGTCTGGTAAAAATCAATCTCCCCATCCGTGCTGGTGAGCCGGTTGCGAAAATCATACCCATACGCCGTTGTCCGGCTGGTGCTGCCATCCACGTACTGCGTCGTGCCCGTCAAATTTCGATCCCCGCCCGCGGCGCCCCCGTCATACACATTGGCATCCATCTGCACCATGTTGTTGAACTAAGCCGCTGCGCGGCGACGAACTGTCGACAGCTTCCCATATACTTGCGCGGAAATGCTTCTCAAAGTTCTTCATTCGTGCTAAAAGGCAGCACATGGTGCTGTGTTTGAGTTCTGCGATGCTCACAAAAAGTCTGCACCGATCTTCCGGTGGACGCCGTCGAGGAAGTCTGATAACATAAGCGCCATATTTTTTCGAGGGGTTTAAGGGGATTTTTTTGAGCGGCTTCGCAGAAATTCTTCAGATCATTTATTCCTTACCGGGCTTGTTCAACCAAGGGCGTATTTGCTGGCTCCGCTTCGCTCCGCAGCAATACACCCTTTAATGTTGCGCTCATTCATCGCGCG
>Ga0302322_100003747_pt1 | contig 13134 bp, 9 predicted proteins | sample Fen_T0_2_FD_203757 | JGI IMG/M metagenome (GOLD analysis project Ga0302322, IMG submission 203757) | Peat permafrost microbial communities from Stordalen Mire near Abisko, Sweden - Fen_T0_2 | ecosystem: Environmental > Terrestrial > Soil > Wetlands > Permafrost | place: Sweden: Abisko...
TCCAGGATTTCGCCTACAACTGGTCGGCAAATTCCTGGGCTAGTTTCCGGTTTACAGTCCCAGTCGAAACGCGTAGGCGTTTGCCGTTGGGCGTGGTGAAGCGCGTCCACCACAATTTTGAGTCTTTTCTTTTAAAGAGCATAATGCTTGACCTCCTTGCCTTGCATCCCCACATGTATTGTAGAGGCTGCGCAGCCAATTAATCAAATCGTCCTCAATGAACACCCAACATTTACCTGGTTTGGCCGCCGGGGTCTCGCCCAAACGCGCCCGCTGCAACACCGTTTGCGGGTGCAGTTTTAGCAGTTCAGCGGCTTGGTCGAGGGTCAGCGTGTTCATGCCAGTATTGCCAGACGGAATAGCCTGCCGTCCCAAATCAACAAGTGGATGGGTAGGAGGAAGAGATAGATCACGCCTGAATGGACAGCCATAAGCTGGAATAGCCAAGGTTGCCATCGCAGGCAGAGATCATTCCCATGCCTCCTACGCCCGAGCATTAACGGAATTGCCCTAAGAAACGGTGCCATCGCCTGTTAAACGCTGCCTTATGGCATAGCCCTATCGGTTTATTCATCGTCATCCTCGTCTTTGTCCCGCCCCAGATAATGCGTCGTGATAGATTCCCTGGAATGCCCCAGCTCCTCAGCCACTTGGATGCGGGCGGCCCGGTCATCCTCGCGGTTGACCAGCTTGCCGCCCCTGACCGGGGAATCCTGGCCGCTGAGTTCCTTATAGCGGTCATTGCCATAGGCATGGCGCAGGCCGTGGGCGGTTATCCCGTTTTCCCGGGTAATCCCACAGCTACGCAAGACGTAGTAATAATGGTTTTTCCACTGCGCCAAAGACCTACTGGGGTCACTGGTGCTACTGTCCTTAGTTGCCGCAAAGTCCGCAGTGCCCTTTGTCCAGCCGTATTGATGCCCACCGCCCTAGGCCTGCCGCCCTTCGTGCCAACGTAAACGTCCAGGTAGGCACCCTTGTCCGCCAAATGCGGGCGCACCATCATGGCCTCTTTAGCCCTTAGCCCAGATTCAAATTCCAACCAAAGCTGCAACCCGACCCGCTCATCCTTCTGGCTGACTTCCGCCAGCTTGGCAGCCACATCAACACCTTGGGCTGGCCAGGAATGGTCATGGGTACAAATGCTCGACCGTTTGACCAGTGCTTGGTCGACGTACTTATGGGTGGCCTCGACCATGCCGTCCTTACCGATCCAATGGGCAAAGACCCGCAGCATCGAAAACCGACCTTGGATGGTAGACGGTTTCAGACTCCCTGCGATGGCTTGCTGTTTCCAATGTTTGCCAAGGGCAACGAGATGCTTGCCTTTCAAGTTTTTGGCATCGGACAACTTGAAGCCCAGAGCTTCCAAGTCCCGGAAGCTTTGATGCAGGATATTGGCATATTTTTTTCGGGTGCCGTGGCTGGAGATCGAGCCATCCACATTAGTATTAATGTTGGTCGTAATAATCCGTTGCAAACTGTCCCTGCAACAGCGTATAAGTTTAGTAGTGCTCATCATCATTCACCTCAAGGTTATGTTAGGGTTAGAAAACAAATGGCAAGGGATTGGCCTTTTTTCAAAGCCCGATATCGGCCTGGCGCATTGACTTTCCGTTTACATTCAAATTCAATATTTACTTGGCATTACTTAAGCGTTTACCCGCTACGCACGCCACTGTTTCCAGCAGTAGTGCGCACCCTAATTTTCCGGGCAAGGGTGCGGCGACGCGCCGCACCCAAGGCATGTCCCTTCGGACAAAAAAATCATTTGATCGCGCTTTGTCCCAGTCTGCCAACAACCGGAAGCCACGACTGCCGCACCGCTAAGGCCAAAAGCCTGAAAAGGCTTCCCATCCTGTAGCCGGCTTCCCGCCGGATTGCGCCAATTCCTTGTAATGACCGGAGCAACCGGCCGAATATCTGCGTTCAACTTTTTGTTCTCTACCACTGCGCTGTTGAATTTTTCCTGGAAGCTGCGCCAGTCCTGGGCTGGCGCAGGCCTTCGCTGCACTCTCTTTTGACTTTGCCAGTGCAAAAGAGAGTGCGCGGCCAATTCATCGCGGCACAACGCGGGGCAAGCCGGTGCGGTGGCAAGCGCAGGACAGGCGGGGGCTTATCGCTGCGCAAGCGGTCACACCGGGCTAGACCCAGGTTATCTCAGGTTTTTATGGGCAAACGAGTGGCGGCAACGCCAAAACCGTCTGCCGAGTGAAATGCCAATATCAAGGAAGCTAAACTAAAAGTACTGCAACAAGAATCCGGTCGACAAGACCTCTCTTGCGGCAGATACCCAAGAAGTACCTTCCGTTCTAATGGCAGTCATGTTTATCCGGCTGGTTAATAAAACCAATCGGACAACATTGGCCAGTCTTTGCTGGGACAGAATCTCAACAAGACCAATGGTGGAGTTAAAAGCGTCTACGACAGGATCCAAATATAGAATAGATCCCGACTGCTGGAAGTGTAGACACGCAGCAGTTAAGGGGTGCCATGGTTTACGAGGTGGCACCTCGACCACTGGAACGCAGCGGCAACGCAAAAGCTTAAAGGGTTCTGTTCAGCCTAGGGGTTGACCCAGGCTTACAGCAGCACAAAAAGCGGTTTCCGGCAGAACCTTGACCGCTTAGGCAAAAAGTTAGCACAACTTATTTTTTAATGCAAGTACTAATTTAAGATTTCATAGTTATGAAATCAATAGCTTGAAGGATAAAATAAAGTTGAATACCGCCCTAAACCATCCGAATAAAGTTTCGGCAGCACGAAAAATACCAGACTTTTTCCAACTTATCCACAAACTACCGACCTTTGCTTTTATGCGATTAATTTTGTCGAAAATGCCAATACTTACCATCTGGGTAAGTCACCATCATGCTTAATCACCTTATGAAAATAAGCATTAAGTAGGTTACACTAAAAAAGCTTAGGCTAAGTCAATTAGAAGAAAGCTATACTCAACATAACTAAAAAATAACTCCCGACAAATATTATGGCAAAGGCCAAAACCGCCAACGAAGAACCACTCGAAAAACAACTCTGGAAAGCTGCCGACAAGCTGCGTAAAAATATCGATGCCGCCGAGTACAAACATATCGTGCAAGGTTTGATATTTCTCAAATACATTTCTGATTCGTTTGAAGAATACTTTGCCAGATTGCAGGCAGGCGAAGGCGATTATGACGGTGCTGATCCCGAAGATAAAGACGAATACCAGGCCGAAAACATCTTTTTCGTACCGTCGCAAGCCCGTTGGTCGTTTCTGCAAGCCCACGCCAAACAGCTGCAGATCGGCACATTGGTGGATGAAGCGATGGATGCCATCGAAAAGGAAAATGCCTCTATCAAAGGCGTATTGCCGAAAGTCTTTGCTAGGCAGAACCTTGACCCAACCAGTTTAGGCGGCTTGATTGATTTGGTCGGCAATATTGCATTGGGCGATGCCAAAGCCCGCAGCGCCGATGTGTTAGGGCATGTGTTTGAATATTTCCTCGGTGAATTTGCGCTGGCCGAAGGCAAGCAGGGCGGCCAGTTCTATACGCCGCGCAGCATTGTCGAACTCCTGGTTAACATGCTGGAGCCTTATTCAGGCCGGGTGTTTGATCCGTGCTGCGGCTCAGGCGGTATGTTTGTGCAATCGGAAAAATTTGTCGAAGAACATCAGGGCGCGTCAACGACATTTCCATTTACGGGCAGGAAAGCAACCAGACCACCTGGCGGCTGGCGAAAATGAATCTCGCCATTCGTGGCATCGACAGTACGCAGGTTAAATGGAACAACGAAGGCTCCTTCCTGAACGATGCCCACAAAGACCTAAAAGCCGATTACATCATCGCCAATCCGCCCTTCAACGATTCCGACTGGAGCGGTGACCAGTTACGCAGCGATGGCCGCTGGCAATACGGCACCCCGCCTGCCGGTAACGCCAACTTTGCTTGGTTGCAGCATTTTGCCTATCACCTCGCACCAACTGCCCAAGCGGGCGTAGTGTTGTCCAGCCCAGGAACAACGCTTAGCAGACGTAGAGATTGAGAGCCAGGTGTGTGAAAAAGACACACGAGGCAAGCCCTTAACCGAAGAACAAAAGTTATCAAACCGAACGAAGTCAAAAGTCAGGGCCCGAGTCGAACATGTGTTTGGCGCACAGGCGGCAATGGGTGGACATGTGGTACGTACCATCGGTTTACTGCGGGCTATCGTCAAGATTGGCTTGATGAATTTAGTTTACAACATGAAGCGCTTGCTACAGTTGATTAACCGCGAGGCAAATGCTGCCAAACGAGCTTTGATGAACCATCACAGGGAAGGTGCGCCCGTAGTGGCATAATAACGGGGATATAACCCAAAAATCAGGCGATTTGATGTGATTTTTACTTCAAATCACTGGAATACACCCTAATTTTGAAATATAGTCGAAAAAAATCAGCCGGATTGCAATTGGGTGACTTAAATTTTAATAAATAGAGGTTTTCTTAATCAAGTTCAGTAAACGTCGATCAACCACACGACGCGCTACCGATTTTAACAATTCGGTATGAGGAATGCTTCCAAAGTAATCCGCAAGATCGGCATCGACGACATCCGGTCGACCTCGAAACAGCTGGTCTTCAACATCAATGACCGCCTGTTGGGCATTGCGACCCGGACGGTAAGCATACTGCTCATCGGGGAGATCTGCTTCGAAAATCGGTTCCAATACCAGCATCGCTGCCGTCATGCAGACCCGATCTCGTAACGTTGATATTCCCAATGGCCTGAGCTTGCCGTTGGCTTTCGGTATAAACACTCGTCTGATCGGCTCCGGCCGATACGATTCTTCTCTAAGCGCAAACGCCAGTTCGCCAAGCCACCGTTCCACCCCATACGCCGCAATATCTTCGAAATCCTGACCATCCACACCGGGTGCGCCCTTGTTAGAGCGGCACTGGGCATAGGCATGTGCCAAGATGTCTTCTCGGTATAGCTTGTCGTACAGCGCATAGAAACGATAACTGGCTTCAGCCTTCGCTTTTGCGTGTAACGCCATCTGCAGTTTCTGAACCCTTATCGGAGTTGATAGGTTACCCAATCTCCTGTCCCTCCCCACTTATTGCGTTGATCTTGAACTAAGGCTCCTTCCCTCCACCCGCATTACCAGGCTTCTTCGGTACTACGAACCTCTCCGCCACCCCAATGCGCCCGGCCTGTCCCTCACGGGCATCCTGTTGACCGTCCCCGGCCACGCAATGGGGCTTCCCGTGTTGCGTGCGTATTCCTTGTGTACATGCTGTCGCTAATACCCCGGTGCAGCAACTGGGATCGTCATTTGCTCAATTCCCCCAGTCATATCAGCTTTCCCCGCTTAGAGATACGGGTCAACCTGCACATTGTCCTTTTCGAGGCTTGCTCGGCGTTCACTTACGTTACGGCCTGCACACTCGCACCGTCACCGTATATCGTGACAGTTTCACCGAAGGCTTCAGCCAGTTCGTTACCTCCCTGACTGCTTCGGTAGCTTCCGGCCGGAGCAATAGCCGGGTGGGTCTCTCACCCACTGGAATAACGCCGCCTTAGCACGGCGCACCTCCAAAGCCGACCTTGGCTCATATCAACCATTTCGAGCGAGCGCCAACGATTTACAAAATGCGCCTGGCTTGTGAAATTGATCAAATACAGCGAAAGAGCGCCTTTATGCCCGTGTTAATCCGAAAACGATCTGCGCAAGGACTGCGACTATATTTAGCTGCGTGGACACTGGGCTGGCACATAAACAACTGCTGGAGCCGACAAGCCAACAGACGGCAACCCTCTTGACAAATAGATGCAGTTAATAGATCGTTCACGATTAGTTCATCCATATTGAATGCCCCTTTGGAAATTTTTTAATATTTGTCGGCTGGGTCGGGTACGGGCGGCCAATAGTTTTCGTTGAGCGGTTGCTCCCAATGAGCCAAATGCCAAAAAGATTCGCTGCTATAAAATAGGGAGGCCGTCTTTGTTAGCTTGCGCTTTTTTTCTGTATATAGGGAAGATGGCTAATATTCAAACTGATAAATCGCGCCGATGCTATTGCTGGTTGCTGCGGCGTTTCCCGAGGGGGAAGAAGCGGTGCCAGAGCCGATTCCGCCCTGTAATTTAAGGCCTTTGGTGATATCGATCTGAATGGTTGCCTGCGGTGTGCCGCCTGAAATGCCCTGAGAGGCACCTAAATAGACGCCCGGTGCAATATAGCGTCCCGCTTCCAAACTTGGATTAGCGCCACCAACTGATAATCGGTCAAGACTTAATTTCTTGCGAACATCATCCAGTGGATCGCCGATACCAGAGGTAAGTCCGGTCAGAGATGCCAACGTGGTGGCAATTTGCACCAGTTCTAGCGGGCTTAAACTGGCTGTGCCTTTCCCAAACAATAAATTTGCCATGATCTCATCCTGCGGCAAACTGGGTGTGCTGCTGAGCGTAAAGGTCGGTTGTTGGGCACTGCCTGCAACAGTCAGGGTGGCGGTAATATTGTTGCGGGTGGAATTGGCGACAAAATTCAGCGAAGGATTGGTCAGCTGGTTACTCTCAAAACCGACCAAACCCTGATCGAAATCCAGCGTTTGACCGGCTATCGAGAATTGCCCCCGTTTAAGTTTAAATTCCCCATCAGGTATGGGCTTAGCAATATTACCTGAAATATGAATTTTTCCTCCCAATTCGGCATCTAGCCTACGTCCTCGGATGAATATTTTTCGGGGGGCATCTAGGGTCACATCCAGTCCAATGTCGCTATTTACCGATGGTACTTGGGGATGTAATGTAACGGCATTACTTAGCTTCAGCACGGCAATACTGGCAGGCATTCGCTCGGGGATGCGGATATCAGCGCGATTAATACGGATGCGCCCGGTGGCCGTCATTTGAGTTGCTGCGAGGCCGCTGAGCACCAAATCGGCATCGAGATTGACGGTCAGTTTGTCGCTGGCTAATGGCCGGGCATTGCGTGCGGTGAACGTCAACTTAATGGGCATACCTGTCGATAACAGTCCGATGGAACCACTGCCGTTAATGGTTCCAGGACCGGCGTGGCCACTGAACTGGACAATGCGAAGTATGCCATTCTCGAGGTTCACCGCTACGGTAAGCTGGTTAACAGCGATGCCTGACACAAAGTCTTGCCATTCGCCGTCATTAACATGGGCTGTTCCGCTTAGGATAGGCGAAGGCCAGGAACCGGCCACTTGGGCCTTCATTGATAATTGACCGCGTAACTGTCGCCCATCGGCGCTTAACAGTGGATCTAGCCGTTTTAAATTCAATGCGGCCTCGCTATGCAAATTGAATAATCCCGCATGGGTCAAGGGCAGCGAACCGTCAACATTGAGATTGATATCGTTTCCGGCCGTAAATTTGAGATTAAGATCGGCAAGTTCGCCATGCAAAATAGCGTTAGCGTTAAATTGGGCTGGTGGCAGCGCCCGTGCGGGGCCGGTTTGCATTTGTAGCTTTTCTCCGTTAACACGCACTTGGCCGGTAGGTAAGGCTAAGCTGCCGTGCAATTGGGCATCAGCATTAAGCGTGCCGTTCATCGCCAGATCGGGTGCAAACAGGCTTAACAGGTTTGCTGATGTGTTATGCAATTCAGCAGTCAGCGCAAGTCCGGGGCTGAGGCGTCCGTCTATATCCAGTTCGGCTTGTAGTAACCCAAGCCTCAAGCGATCAATGGCCAGGCCGTCCTTGAAAGCGATGGTTGTTGGCGATAGCAGGCGTAGGCTTTGCTCATGCCATTTGGCTTGCAGGGTTTTAACTCTCAGAGAGCGTGTTTTGGTATCGAGCAGCATGGCGCTTGTCAATTGTGCATCGCTGTCGGACAACTTCGGCAAATTGGCGGAGAGTTGCAAATTGAGGGCATCCAAGGGGCCATCCAGCTTGAGTTGCGCAGAACCCTGCAATGCTCCGGCGTTGATACCAATCAATGACACTAAACCATTTAATCTGGGCGAGCCGTTTGGGGTGTTGACCGATAATTCCAAGGTTGAGTGTTTGACCGTACCAAATCCCTCCAAACCGGAGTCTTTGGCATCAAGCCGTAGGGTTGTTTGCGGTTGATCGCCCTGCAGGGAGGATGCCAGCACGCCGCTAACACTGCCGGTCAGCGGTTGATTTAATAGGGGTTGAAAATCCGCCAGATGGCTTATGCCCAATTCGAGTCTGCCGGTCGGAAAAGGGCTTTCCTGAGTAAACATCAAGCCACCTTGGGCATGAGCGCTTTTCCAGTGAGCCTTTTCAATGCCCAACTGTATAGTTTTGTTATCAGCGCGGTTTGCTGTTACCTGCAGGTTAATGGGCGCCCCTAGTAATTCCCCAGCAACCGTCATCCGGCCTTTGGGAACATTGGGCAGGTGATGTAACTGAAGGTTCGCATTGATCGGGCCGCCGGGGTAGCCCTTACGGGTTAACGTCCCTTTGAGTTCAGCCGATAAGTCTAGGTCACGCAATTCTCCTGCCATATGGCCTTCTGCGCTGAGATGTCCCAACAGGGTGGAGTCGATGGCCGACATGTCCGTGAGTTGCGTTTTCCAATTGATTTTGGCCTTGTCTGAAAGCAGGCTGCCATCAGCCGAGAAATTCAAGGCTTTAGCCTTTAGGTTCAATGCTGGTAAGGTGATGTTTTTTCCTTGCTGATCCAGAGATAGATCAAACTGGGTGGATTCACCGAGCAATTTAGCCAAAGTGTCATTGCCTGTGATACTCAATTTACCCGCTGTTTTTAGGTGATGATTGGTATCCTGATCGGTGAATTGTAGTGTTAATTTACCGTTGCCAGCCATTTGCAGACCACCCAAGGCGGCCAGCGGTTGCAGATTGGGCAAGTTCAAGACCATGTCTAGCTGTGAATGGCTATTCTGAACAGTGCCCTGGCCGTTTGCGGCCAGTAGGGGGTGATTCAGTTCAAAGGAAAAAGGGGTATCAAGCTGATCCAAACCGAGTTTGGCTTTAAATGCTAAAGGGTTCACCTGCAGAATATCGTCCGTTGATGGCGATAGCCGGAGATTCGTCAAACTACCGTTAAGCTCTAGCTGTCCATTGATTCCCTTAAGGGTGACGTTTGCACTACCGACAGCTGTATGGGCAACGTTGAGACCTTCAAGATGAAGATTGCCGTCAACGTTGAGTTTGTTTAACGCTCCTTGCAGGTGCATTGTCAAGGCTAATGTTTTCCAGGCTAAATCCTGTTGTAGTTGCATCGCCGGCGCGTGCGCCGATAATTTCAAGTCTGCACTGCTTTGTATAAAGTCGACGGAACCGTCGAGTTGTGCCTGTAAAGGCTCAAGTTGCAATGCTACATGGCTGCTTGCCGATGATAACGGGCCTTCAAGCGAAGCATCGAGGTTAAGCGATTCCTGGTTACGGAGACCGGCAAGATTAGCCACTAGGCCGTTTGCAGCTTCGTGCAGCGAAAGATGCGCACTTACGTTTTGGTCAGTCAACTTCGCTTGAATATGGTAGGCGTCTTGGCTGTCCGACCGTTGCAAATGCAAGGCGAGATTCCCGCGCTGTATCGTCTTTAAGCTTAGTTGCCCTTCAACTTCAAAACTGCTTGCCTGACCCGCTATCGACTGGGCCATATCAAGATGTTCGATCTTTAACGTGCGCAAGGTAACGGCCAGAGGTATTGACCATTTTCCGGATGTCTCCGGTTCGGAAGTAGCCACCGGTAAGCGTATAAGCGTAATGCGTTGGGCTTGCAGGCGCTCAACGTCGACTGCAAAGGCCAGCAATTGCATCGGCTGCCAATGCAGCAGCAGCCCATCAATCGTTATCCAGATTCCGTTACTATCCTTTAGCGCAAGATGTTTGATCGTCAGTTCTCTTGGGAAATCGCCGTCAAGTCCCCGAAGCGTGACTTGACCGGCACTGAAATTTGTCGCTGCCCGTTCGATGGCATGCCTACCATAAGGGCTGTTGGCAGCGACTATCAAGCCTATCGCAAGCACCGCTATTAAGGCCAGCAGGCCGCTCAAACCCCATAATGTCCAGCGCAGTGTACGATGCATCAGAATGCCTGGCCGAGGCTGACATACACCTCGAATGAGCCACTACCCGGTTGGGGGTTAACTGGCAATGCCACGTCCAGGCGAATCGGCCCGAACGATGTGTAATAACGTGCGCCGATACCGGCGCCAATTTGCCAGTGGCTTGTGAAAGGCAGAGCATCGACACTCACTTGACCCGCATCGGCAAATAATACAACACCATAATGGTCGAGTATCCGTTGCCGCAATTCGACACTGCCAGCTGACATCGCCGTACCGCCCTGCGGTTTGCTATCGGCAAACGTCGGTCCTATCGATTGATATTTGTAACCCCGCACCGTGGCGCTTCCGCCGGCATAATAACGTTGGTCAGGGGGGAGTTCAAATTGGCTGGCACCGGCGCTGACACCGACCAAGCCGCGTAAGGCCAGGACGCTTCGCCCGTGTTTGCCGAGATCCAGGTAAGTTGAAGAGGACACTTGTGCCAATACAAACGGTTTGTTGCCGCCGCTGGAAAACGATTGTGTTGGGTTAACGGTGGCGGCTGCGATAATTCCCTTGGTTGGTTCTAAAGGATTGTTGCTGCTATCGTATTTCAAAGTAAATGGCACGCTTAACAAGGTGTAATCACGGCTAATCCCTTCCTGTGTGACCAGCAACTGCTGTGCAGCAATACCGGCACTGCCTTGCCAGTCTTTAGCCAACATACGATTCAAAGTCATTTGAAACATTAGCGCTTTTTCATCATAAGCGATCAGGCTTTGTTTTATGGCATTCAAGCCAATCTGAAGCGATTGATCGCGTTGCATAAAATCCGGTTTGATGAATGCTACGCCCGCCTTATAGCCAATACCGGTCGTGCTGTTACCTCCCAATTGGGTTACCGCTGCGCTTAGCTTCAGCTGCTCAGCATTGCCGAGCAGGTTGCGATTCAGCCAGGAGCTTGAAAAGCTGCCGCCAAGATCGGTGGAATAGGCAGCACCGACATTCACGGCATGGAGGGGGCGTTCAACGACATCAAAAGTGATCGGTTCTCTTTCTTGCGCATCAAGTTGTGCGGCTTCTTGGGAGCGAACCGAAGCAAACACGCCCAGCCCCATCAAATCATTGCAGGCATTTTCGATAGTACTTGGCTTAAAGGATTGGCCGGGGGCAATCAACAAGCGTTTCTTGACGAAAGCTTCGTTGAGGCGCTTTAAGCCATCGACGTGAATTTCACCCAGTACAACTTTCGGGCCGGTGTCGACGCTAAACAGGATATCAACGCTATTGGTAGCTTCCAGCAACGTAGCGATAGGTTCATCGACCTTTACCTTTGCGTAGCCTTCATCGCGCAGCTTTTTTAACAAACGTTCCCGTCCCTCCAAAATATCCGCTGCCTGTAAAGGATCGCCTGTTTTTAATTTAAGCCAATCATGTGCCTTTGGGGGAAGGTTACCTTGGAGTGTAATTTTTCCTAAAGTAAACCGTGGGCCGAGTTTGAAATCAACTGTCACTGACACAGGATTAGCTGCAGGGGCGGCGCTCAGCCAATCGAACAATTCCGGATCGTCTACCGAATGGTCTGCTATGTTTAACATGGTCTGTGCTTTGTAATAGCCTAAGCTGTGCAGTGCGGTAATAAAACGTTCGTGATCTTGTTTGGCCCGCGCAATTAATGCAAAAGGTCCAACCGGCGCAGTGTTCTGCAGGCTGATCATGGTTGAAGCATCGTTCAGTAGCTGATCCAGCAAGGTGTTGCCGGTTTTGTTCAGGTTGACTTTATAAGGTTGAGGATCGGCTGAGTGGGCAACTGACGCAAACAAGGCCAAAATGAGAGCAAACTGGAGGTCTTTGTATAAACGACGACAAAATGTTCTAAATATCATTCAAAACCAATAAAAACTGCCTGAAATTTGCAATTGTTTAACCGAAAATAATGGAGAGGCAATTTCAAACAGCAGTAGGTGTAGCTTGTTGATTTCATAATCGCCTTTTCTTGCACTTGTCCGGTTATAACATCCCAGATTGAATGATTTTATAAATTTAATTTATCTCATATCAGTTTCTCCTGTACTTTAATCTTCTCATATAGTTAAGATTATATCGATTATTGTTTCTTACAATATTGATTCTACCCTGTCAAAGGGAAAAAAACATTGGCGCGTCGAATGATAATACTGCATCAAGGGGTTGTAAGCCGGTATCCCAGAAAATTTCGTCAATGGTTTACGTTACTTCTTTCACTGCGGAAATGCAGTCTGATTTGACTTATGGGGGTTGGCCGCCATTCCGGAGCAAACGACATTGCATATCCGGCCCAGCCTATTAAGTGGTGTTATCGCACGCGTTAAAGCCGAATGGGAACAGGAGCGCCAGCATTTTTCGCGAAAGCTGAAATGGGATCCGTCCGATTTCAGCAGCGAAAAATTTGCTGGCGGTTAATGCCTTCGGCTACCCGCGTTCGTCCTGCTACAGCCGCGGCGCACAACGTCGGCTTCGCCTCGCTGTGTGCCACTTGGCTTGCGCAAATGACTTGACGCCGTGTCGGATGGCCTTGCATTTTGACTACGCTTCCGCTCACGCTACAACTGCGTCAAAACGCCCGGCCCGGCTACGTGGGGGTCGTCGTACACCACTCCACTAGCGTTACGCTTCCTGTACTCCTTCAGTGAGGGTTGAACAAAAGCCACCAGAAACATCCGTTAAACCAGCCCCACTCAGGGAATGAGGGGATTTATCGGTTTCAATAAGCCAAAAATCTTGATAGCAGCCTTTGAAAAATCATAAAGATACGGTAAATTGACCAGCCGCCATCGGCCAGGAGCCGACCGTCGTTCCTTAAGTCAACGAATCTAAATAACCATCCAAGCGGACAGTCAGGCATGTGTTTTCATTTAAAAAAATTGAGAATACTTAAAAAATAGCGATGCTTTGAAAAAGACTTTGTTGCTAATAAGGTCGCTGCAGAATTCCGTATAAAAACCCCGTTATGCATTTAAACCTCAAATCTGTCGATGTTCCTAAATACCATGGACGGGTTCACACCAAAAGTATCCCGGAAGCAGCGGTTAAAATGTGCTGAATCTGTAAATCCAGCGTCCATCGCGGCATAAGTTAAATTATCGACTTTATGGAGAGCTTCCATCGCTGAGATCAC
>Ga0302322_100003748_pt1 | contig 13133 bp, 10 predicted proteins | sample Fen_T0_2_FD_203757 | JGI IMG/M metagenome (GOLD analysis project Ga0302322, IMG submission 203757) | Peat permafrost microbial communities from Stordalen Mire near Abisko, Sweden - Fen_T0_2 | ecosystem: Environmental > Terrestrial > Soil > Wetlands > Permafrost | place: Sweden: Abisko...
CGGAAGGTCGCGGAAATCCACGGTCAAATCACCTTCTACGTCGAGATCGGGCACGATGTTCAAGCTGTTTGCTCGTGCGAACAGAGCGAGCGCTTGCTTGATCGGCACAGCGTCGGCGCTGAAACTGAACGATGCGGTGGGCTCAGCTACACCCACGCTGGCGAGTGTGCTTGAGACGGATTGCGTGGCAACCTCCTGGCTGTAGGAGTTCGATGCTAGAACCATGACGCAGGTGGAAAATACGACGGCGGCTGAGGGGATTTTGACGTTCATGGTATTAAAGTAGTGGATAGGTTGCCTGACTGGCGCGCGGGTGTTTTCAGGACGAAGCTTTTTCCGAGTTCAAGGAACGAACGGCCTTTCCAGTGTGTGAGCCAAATGCCGTCCTGGCTTGCGGATTCGATTTGTAGGCGGCCAACGGATTCACCGACGCAGCGGACATGTTCGTTGATGAGAACAAATGTGGCGCCGTTTTGGGTCCAGATGCCCGAGAGGTGAACCGTGTCGACGAAATCGGGCTCTTGCTTTTGTTCTACCTCCTGAACTAGTTCGGTGGTCGCGTGGGTCGCGAAGGGGTCGCGGGTCACCGTTGCACGGGGAAGTTGTTTCAACGCATCCTGGGCTGATACGTGCGGAGTGTCACTGGTTGGTAGTTCGGTTACGGCCTGAGCCTCGGGTTCCGCAGTGGCGACGAAGCTCGGGACCTTGGTTGTAGGTACCAGAGAAAATCCGACAAAGGCGATGGCCGCGACGGCAAGTGCGGCCACTACCCAGGGATTATTCAGAAGTTTTCTCATGGGAAACACGGCTGGCGACTCGGAGATTAACCTCGGCGGAGAGCCTTCCTTGTTCATCGGCACGAAGGGTCAGGCGCGTTAGGTCAATCCATTTGGCCGCCGTTGACAGCTGTTCGAGGTACGCAAGTAGTGAGGGGAAGGGGAGAGTGTTTCCGGCTGCTGGAGCGAGTTTACCGCGGACGGGAATAAAACACATCTGTGCTTCTATGGGCGGTGCGGTAGGCGAACCTGTGATTTGATGGAAAGTTGCGACCCAGGCGTTGGCGCGGGCATTGTTCTTGAGCGTTTCAAGGATGGGGAAAAGCTGCTTTGGCTCTTGTAAAAGGATTCGCCCAGTCTCAATGGCGCGAGTTGCGACCTCCGTTGCGCGGGAGTCGGTGACCGCCAATTGCAGGTCCGCGACCTCCTGTTCGAGCGCCAGCAATGGTTGATGGGCTGTCCTTTCCGCCTGAATACGTGGCTGGTTCCAAGCTAAGTTCCAGAGAGTGAGTAAGGCCATGGCGACGAGGGGTACGGCGATCGGTATCAGGCGCCTAATCCGGAGCTTTCGAGGGGCGTCAGGCCAGCCAGGCACTTCGGTGAGGATGCGCCAAAAGCCTTCGAGAAATTTCAGATTATTTTTCAAGCACCACCCCTTCGAAGTTGAACCGTTGGACTTCACCTGTGTTGGATGGATTGACCGGCATAGCAACGAGTAGGCGCGCGCTCTCATTGAAACGCGCGCGCAACGGACTCTTTGCCAATTGGGTTTGCATCCCCGTGATGAGTTCGCGGGCTGTCTCCTCATCCGCTTCGATCATTCCGTCGATGCGGAAGGACCAGACGCTGGTTTCGGCGTCCCAGGTCACATTGAAATCGGTCAGCCGCGCGCCCGCTGGCAACACTCCGGCAATGAACCCCAGAAGGCGGCTCGGCACTGCCGGCAGTCGGCCATTTTCCACCTCGTTGATAAAGGCCTGCTCCCGTTCAACGTTTACGTTTCTGAGCGCGAGGGTTTCTTTCGTAGCGCGCAGGGAAGTTGCGCGATCTTTTAAGGCGGCCAACCGTCTCTTTTCTGAACTCCAGGCGTCGGTATCCTGCATGAAGGTGAAAATCATCAGGGCAAGCCCTAGCCAGCCAGCCGCAAGGAGTGCGCCACGAACCAGTCGATTCCGGCTTTTTGTTTTTAAATAACCAGACAGCAGATTTACCGGATGTTGCGGGGAAATCTTAATCGTCGTCTGCAACCAGTCGATTGGGGTGGTGGGAAGGACGGTGATTTTCTTAGTTGATCCGCATTTTGCGTGAAGCTCGGGTGATGTCTGGCCGCTTTGGGCCATGAGCCAGATGCGATCAACCGCGCAGTCAAACTGCTGTTTCGCGTAGAGCAGCGACCGGTTGATCTCCACGCCTACGCGGGCTGGCTCGCGGCTGAGGTCGGCCAGGATCGTGCGAGAAAATAGCAGCGGCCCGCCGACCCGACCAACCGCCACGGCGGTACTTGCGCCCATTTCTGCAACAACGATTACGGGAGTATTTTTTCCCGATGGTATCTTGTTGAGCTCATATTGGAGCGGAACGACCAGCGGCAGGATGCGCGTGAGATCCAGATGACGGGTGAGCAACACGCGGTTAAGCTGGTCGTATAAACTGTTGGGCAGTATGTGGAGGATTAGCGATTGTTCCTGTTTTATCACGGTCGTGGGCTGGCTCACCCACAGCACGCGTTCATGCTCCTGCTCATACCGTTGGACCCGACCTTTAAGGTAGGCGCGGGTAGCGGATTCGGAAAACGTCGGCGTGTTCTCTGTCTGGTGGGAGAAGAGCTCATGTTCCAAAACCAAAAACATTTCCGTGCCGGTGAATTCGAGCTTGCTGAGGGCTTCGTCGAGCACGGCTTCGAAGTCAGCCACCGTTTGGACTGTCGTTTCGCATGACCAGCTATGCGTCATCTTTTGCCGACGAAAGGCCGCTGCGTGCAGCGCGCCGTTGAGCCAGGCCACGCCAAGGACATCGCTGTTGCGGCCCACGAGCCGGGGCGGTGGTTTTCGTAGGGTGGCTGCCACCGTTGGCTCCGCCGTTTCCGCGACCGACGTGGCCTCAGTTTGGGCGTTCGCCTCGGCGAGCATTTTAGCGATTTCGTCTTGGTCGCTCATTGCGGGGTCCAGTAGACGGCGTCTTTGAATTCGAAGGTTTTACCACCTGTGCTCACGACGTAGCTGTAGTCGAGGGTTACTCTGCCCGCTGCGCGGTAGAGGTTGAGCTGGTCTCTTGGCCGAAGGTTGAAACTTTTTATTTTCCCGAGGGCTGTCGTATCAATATCACCCCACTGCCTAGGTCCGGTGGCCGGCACGATTTCGTAGCTAACGGTGGTGGTGCCTTTGTTGTTGAGTGTGAACGGATAGTTCTGAAGGTCAGTTCGGTAAACCGTCCCTAGGTTTACCCGCTCGATTACGAGGTATTCAATGTTGTCGACATTCCAGGCGCCCCAGCCAGCTGCGGGAAGCCCCGGCTGCGTTCCAGGCACTATGCCGTCAGTCGTATCCCAGATGTTTTTGAAGTAGTTCGAAATGTTTGCTAGCGACGGAAGGGCGATTCCGTTGCGCATGCTCGATAGAAACATCGCGCGCTGATTCGCCGCGACGGGGTCAGGTACGTAAATGCGCGTGATTGGTCCCAACTGACTCTGGCGGCGATTGTAAAGTAGGTCCGTCGGGCTTAGCGCGACATAGTTGGCATTGGCGAGCACGGTATTCCAGTTGGCTGATGTCGGTGCCACGGCGGTATCGCGCAGGTAAAGTTTTACCTGTTCGCCTAGGTTGTGCAGCGTATCCGCCTCGGCGCGAACGGCAGCGCGCTCGATCGAGCGTAACGCATTTGGCGCTACCGCCGCTGCGAGGATCGACATGATTGCGATCACGCCGATCATCTCGATCAGGGTGAAGCCCGTGTCGCCGGTACGGAGTAGTTTGGTCGGCGCCTTCATCGCGTGTTCCACAGCTGGAGAATAGGAAGAACCACCGCGAGCGCCACAAAACCGACCACGCCAATCAACGACAACATCATGACGGGGTCGAAGATCGCGAAGACGATCTTGATCCGGCGCGGGATGATCTTGTTGTAGTAGTCGGAAACACTCTGCAGCGCAAAATCGAGGGTGCCGGACGTTTCGCCCGTTGAGATCATGGTCACTACGGTTGGAGGAAAAACATCATGCATCGCCATACCGCGACTGAGTGGCGTGCCTTCGGAAACCCGGGTGCGAACGTCATCGATCGCCTGCTCGATGGCGCGGTTTCCCACGAGTTTTTTGCAAATCTCAAGACCGCGCAGCAGTGGAATGCCCGAGCGATAGAGCATGCCGAGATTGTGCGTGAAGCGCGAGAGGGCGAACATGCCGATGAGTTGCCCGAAAATGGGGAGCTTCATCAACGCCCGGTCGAGTGCGGCAGCGTGGCGGTCGGATCGCATCGCCATCTTCACGCCGACGTAGGTCGCGACCGCAACTCCGAGGATCACTGGCCAGCCGTGCAGCAGAAGATTGCTGATCGTGATCGTTATCCGGGTGATGAGCGGTACTCCGAGCGAGAGATCGGTGAGCAGCGTAACAAAGCGAGGCACCACAAGCGTGAAGAGCATGAGCACAAGAGCGAGCGCAGCGCCCGACACCATGAGCGGGTAAATCAGTGCCTGTCGGATATCGCCAACCAGTTGATCGAGCCATTCGTAGTATCCGCTCAAGCTCTCGAATGCCTCGGGCATGTGGCCGCTGACTTCACCGGCTTGCACGATCGCCACGATCTGTGGTGGAAAACAGCGGGGAAACATCGCGAACGCCTGATGCAATTGCACGCCGATGGTGACTTGTTCCCGGAGGGTCACGAGTACCGTGCCGAGGCGCGTGCCTTCCGCGTCTTCAGCCAACCGGGTGATGGCAGCGGCGACGGGGATGCCGGCGCGAAGCAGCAGCGCCATCTGCACAAAAAAGCTGATGAGTTCGCCCCGTTTGATGGCGATGTTATGAGTTTCGCCGGCCGCTGCGGCGGTGCCTTCCTTGGCTTCCAGCATCCAGATGCCAGCCGTGCGAAGGCGATTATCTGCGATGACGACGCTGTCCGCTTCGATGGCGCCATAGATGACGTCACCGGCCGTGTTGTATGCGCGATAGCGATACATGCTCATCGTCGTCAGCTGGCAAAGGCTACGCGGAGGACTTCCTCGAGCGAAGTGTCGCCGGCAAATGCACGTCGGAGGCCGTCGTCATACAGCCGTTGCATTCCCTTTTCGCGGGCGAGTGCCTGCAGTTTTTCAATACTCCCGGTGACGAGGAGGGGATGATAGTCCTCGTCGATTTCAAATAGTTCGAAGATCGGAACGCGCCCGCGGTAGCCTTGCTGGCGACATTCCGGGCAACCCCGTGGCTTCCATAATTTCGGCTCCTGATCTGTCGGCACAGGAATATTGAAGGTCCGCAAGTGCTCGCAAGGATCAACTAGTGCCTCCCGGCAAGCAGGACACAGCCGGCGCACGAGCCGCTGCGCGATGATGAGGTGCAGAGTGGCCGGGAGTAGAAACGGTTCGACGCCCAGATCGATCAAGCGCGGGATGGCGCTGATGGAGTCGTTCGTATGCAGTGAGCTGAACACGAGATGACCGGTGAGCGCTGCGCGCACCATGAGCTGAGCCGTCTCGGTATCACGAGTTTCGCCTACGAGGAGTACGTCCGGATCCTGGCGTAAAAGTGTGCGCAGTCCGTTGCTGAAGGTGAGACCGATTTTTTCGTTGATCTGGGTTTGCCGAACCTGCGGTAAGCGGTATTCGATCGGGTCTTCGAGCGTGAAGACGGAACGTTCGGTTCGGTTTACGCTGTTGAGCGCGGTGTAGAGTGTCGTGGTTTTTCCACTACCAGTCGGCCCGGTGACGAGCACGATGCCGTGTGGCCGGTTGACGGCCCTGATCAGGCATTCCTCCTCCTTCAGGCGGAGGCCGAGCGAATGGATGTTCCGGAGTAGATTCCCGCTGTCGAGGATGCGCAGCACCACACTTTCGCCGTAGCTGGTGGGCAGGCAGGAAACGCGGAAGTTCAAATCGCGGCGTCCGTAGGTGAAACTGAAACGCCCGTCCTGCGGGAGGCGCGTCTCAGACACGTCGAGATTCGCCATGACTTTGATGCGGGCGATAAAGGGGTCCTGCAGATCTTTCGGTACAAGCATGGCCGCTTGCATGATACCGTCGGTGCGCATGCGGATGCGCAGGGATTTTTCATCCGGCTCGAAATGAATATCGCTGGCGGATTTTCGCACCGCGGCCGCGATGATTTGTTCGATCGCGCGGATCATCGGCGCGGTCGTGTCGTCGCCGCGCTTGTGCTCGCTGATCTTCATCAGCTCATCGATCGTCTGGTCGAGTGAGCCTTCGCGTTCGTGACAAGACGCGAGTTTTTCGAGGATGTTTGGTTTTGGCGCGGTCAACACCTCAACCTTCAAGCGAGTCATCTGCTCGACGCGGTCGATGGCCACGACGTCGAACGGATCGGCCATGATCAGGGTCAGCGTGTCGCGGGTATGTCGATACGGTAAAAGCGCCGTCTCCTTACAGTACTCGTAGGGTACCAGCGCAATCGTTTCCATGACGGTCTCGATCTTTGTGACATCGATCGTTGGCGTCTGTGCATCCTGCGCTAAAAACGTCGCGATGTCCTCCTCAGTGGCCAGCCCTAGTTTCTGGATGACCGCCCCCATTAACATCCCCGAACGCTTCTGCTCACGAATGGCCAGCTCAAGCTGCTGGGGCGTGATCAGCCCGGCGTCAACCAGTCGATCTCCGAGACGCTTGGTCGACGATTGCTTGAAAAACTGGCCGAACTCCAGCCGGGCCAGATCGACCGGCTTGTCTCCATCCTGGTTGATGATTTTGGCGGTGGCCATGATAGGCATGAAAGGGGCAGGCGTGTCGCGCTGCCCCTGTCTGCATTAAATGAAAATGTTTCTGGCAGCTGGTTGCCTACTGGTGGGCAATGTAAATGTAGACATTCGTTATGCCTGCGACCGGGGCGGCGTAGACCACTTTTCCCGCGTTATCGACGGTCGTTGGAGTGAGCTGGGTGGCTGTATCCCCATCAATGCGTAAGCTGAGTTCCCGGGCTTCGGTCCCGGTTGCGCCCATAATCACGGCTGAGACGACGCGTGCTCCCGCTGGGAGACTGGTGTTGCCACCATTGAGATAATAATTGGCACCGAGCGAAACGGAGGGCACGGCCGTGGTGGAGGCCAGGCAAATTAACTTTGTTTGAGTCGCTTGGCTGGCACCTCCAGCCCACAACCCGGTGGAACGGGTGTACGTGGCACCGGCGGCAGTCGTTTGGGGGGTGCCGATTTTCACCGCGAAGCGCCCGTCGATGAGCGATTCCGCGAGCAGAAGATCATCGAAGCGGGCGTTGGGGGTTAGGTTGGTGATCGGAAGGGTGCCGTAGCGCGATGCATAGTCGACGATGGCGGATTTCATCGCAACGGCTGAACTTGCCGCGCTCGTGACACGAGCTGAGGCGATCGTGGAGAATACCTTGGGGACGATGATCACTGCGAGGATCGCGATGATCGCGAGCACACCAATCATCTCGACCATACTAAAACCGGCAAGCTTGCGAGGCGACACCATCAGACGGGAAGGGATTTTCATAGGGATAAAGACTTTGTTCTGTTGGGCTTAAATCGACGCCTTCAGCCACTTCTTTAGCGTTAGAATGGGCGCATAACCCCAGGGCGAATAATCACTCCTGCCGTGCTAATGTGGCGCCGTTTTCAGTGGAGGCCCCGCAACCGTTACCACTCAATATCAGTAAGTCGACCGTGGGGGGGGTATCAGATTCTTCCGCTGCGCACGTAAGCTGGTCTTACGACCCCACCATCGATTTCGTGTGAAGGCGTCGCCGGCAGTTTTTCTTACGGTTCGGCGATAAGTCTGAACACAATTTGAGAGGGTCCTTATGGTTTTCGTTTTCAAGTCGATATATAGGGAAAATTGCCCGGCTCGCATCCGTAGCTGGCGTGTTTTTCACCTTTGCACCCATGAATATCCTTGTCGTGGACGATGATCCCGTTGCCCAACGAATCATGAAGATGTTCGTGGAGAAATCGGGTTATAGGCCCACGATTTATACCGATGGGCGGAAGGGTCTGGAGGCGGCGTTGGCTCCAGATGCCCCAAGGATTATCCTGCTCGATTGGATGTTGCCGGGTATGGACGGAATCACCGTGTGCAAAAAAATCCGCGAGGCAAAACCCAAGGTCAGACCCTACGTCATCATGCTCAGCGCCAAACATGGCAAAGAGGAGATCGCTGCTGGCCTCGACGCAGGTGCGGACGATTTTGTTTCAAAACCATTTAATGTCGGCGAAATGCAGGCTCGATTGCGGGTCGCGAGCCGTTTGGTCGAATACCAACGCGAGTTGCTTAAACAAATCGACGACAATGAAGTGCTCAGCCAGCGCAACAGCCTATTGGGAGAACTCATCAGCAAACGACAAGGCTCGGAGGAGCAAGCGATCCCGGCGGCAAAACTAGCGGGAACCGACAATCACGAAGGAAAGCAGTCCGGACCCGGTCCGACCCACTTCTCCGATCACGAACTCAGGTACATGCTGTCGATCGCGCTGCTCGAACTGCGTCTAGCCCTACAAGGCGTCGCGCCTCGCTCGCGTCCACCGGAGTTCCGCCTAACCGAGTATTGCGCGTGGAGCGGGCTGTTGTTGCCAGAGCAGGATGCCTGGGTCGATCTCGTGTTGGTGGGCGCCAGTGACGTTACGGAAAAACTCTTTGAGCGGTCACTGGGACGTCAGCCGCAGTCCGAGTCTGAAATCACCGGTTTTATGGCGGAGATGGCGCGCATGATCGCGATCGGATTTTCCCGGATGTACAAAGTGCGGGCGGGTGAAGTCGTTCAGCCGTTAATGTCGCGGGCGTTGCGCCGGTCGATCTCAACACCTGACCTGCCCGTGCCGCCAGTGAACCGGTCCTACGATCTGGTGATTGAAACTCTGCCGTTCCAGTTGATGACCGACGTCGAACCTTGCGCCAGACGCATGCTTGCGCCCGAAGCGGTGCATACGCTCGATATCCTCGCAGGTCCGTTTCCTCCGCGCGAAATCAGCACCGTGCCCATCTTCAACGCAGGCGTAGTCATGACGCCGCGTTTCCTGCAAAAAATGTTGAGCCACGACGTCGCGATGCAGCAGGGCGAATGTGCCTCGGTGCGTCGTCCGACGAAACTGGCCCGGTATTTTAATGGTTGACGTCAAGTGCCCTGATCTGAGCGGAAGCGGTTCGCAATCACTGGTGGCGCTTGATGATTCACAAATCCGGTCGATATAGAGTTAGGCGAAGTCCCCTTTGGATTTGGCCAGAGACGATTTGCGACAAACTCAGCCCATATCTTTTCCTGCAATGAGCGTGAATGGAGGTATCTATGACCGGAGCGACCGAACGATCTGAACTCGCCAAAGTGCTCTTTGCGGTGAGCAACCTGCTGCCAGATTTGTTCGCGGTTTTTGATGCCGATGAATTGTTTTTGGTTCATATCAATGCCGCGGGAAAGAAAATGCTCGATCCATCAGGGAAGCGCTCGATGGACAAGATTCCACTCACCGACATCATCGGAATTAACGATATAGACCGGTTTAGGCGCGATATCCACGCACAAGCACGGGTGCTTGGCAGCTGGAGCGGCGTTTTAGTGCTGCGCGATTTCTTAGGAAGCGAGTTTAACCGGCAGGTGAAATTGCTCGAAATTCCGGCGATCGATGCAGAAGGCGGGCGCTGCCTCTGCCTGCACGCCAGCGAAACGAACCAGGAAAGCGCGGGAAGGAATCTGATTTCCGATCCGGACATGTTGAGCGCTTTGATGGAGACGTCGCCCAATTCCATATTTTTCAAAGACACCGCGAGTCGCTATCTGCGCATCAGTCGGACGAAGGCAGAAAAGCATGGCCTCGCTGATCCGCGTGATTCGATTGGGAAGACCGACTTCGACTATTTTGATGTGGAGCATGCAGCTCGCGCCTTTGAAGAGGAACAACACATCCTCAAGACAAACGAGGCGCTGATCGACAGGGAAGAGAAGACAACACTAACGGATGGTTCGGTTATCTGGGTGAGCACGATGAAATTCCCGTTCTACAACCGGGAAGGGAAGCTCATCGGAACTTATGGTATGTCACGCGATATCACCGCCCGCAAAGCTGCCGAAGACGCGATGAGGAAGAACGAGGCGACCTTGCAGAGTATCTACTCCGCCGCACCAATCGGCATCGCCTTGGTACACAACCGAAACATTGTGAAGGTAAATGATCTGCTGTGTAAAATCGCTGACCGCAGCCCGGAGGAAATTGTTGGGAAATCATCCCTCCCGCTCTATGTGAACGAAGCAGAGCACGTTAGGGCTGGGCATGTTTTGTACGACAATCTGGCGGAGCGTCGACTGGCCAGCACCGAGACGGTTTGGCGCCACAAAGACGGAACGTTGATCGACGTGCAGATGACCGCTGCGGCCTTGGACCTTGGGGATGGCAATTCTCAGGGATGGAGAATTGTGACAGTTCTTGATGTGACGGAGAAGAAACGAAGTGAGGAAAAACTGCGGATGCTGTCCAGCGCGGTCGACCAAAGTCCTGTTTCGATTTTGATCACGGACATCAAAGGGCGACTAGAATACGTGAATCCTTACTTCGAGAAGATCACAGGCTTTTCGGCAGCGGAGGCAATCGGTCGGACCCCGCGTTTATTGAAATCGGGATACCATACGCCCGAATTCTATCAGGTGTTATGGGAGACTATTTCGGCTGGTCATGAATGGAGCGGCGAACTCCACAATCGCCGCAAAAACGGCGAAGATCTCTGGGAGCGGGCCACGATTTGCGCGCTGCGCAACCACCAGGGGGAGATCACCCATTACGTCGCGGTCAAGGAGGACATCACCGAACGCAAACGTACCGAGGCGGAACGCCGCGAGATAGAGACACGGTCGCAGCTCTCGCAGAAGCTGGAATCGGTCGGTATGCTGGCCGCAGGTGTCGCGCACGAGATTAACACGCCTACCCAATACATCACCGACAACACGCGTTTTCTAACCGATTCTTTTAGCCAACTTTTCAAGGTGATCGGCTGCTATCGCAGTCACAACGCTTCACACCCGGAATGCGCGCAGCACCTCGCTGATGTTGCCGCGGCGGAGAAGGAAAACGAACTCGAATATCTCATCGGTGAGATCCCGCGAACGCTGGAACAATCACTGGAGGGACTGGGCCGGATCAGTCGGATCGTTTCTTCGTTGAAAGAATTCTCGCACCCTAATCTGGCTGAAAGAACCGGAGCCGACCTAAACAAGGCCATAGAGACAACGGTGGCGGTATCGCGGCACGAATGGAAATACGTCGCTGACGTCGTTACCGAGTTCGATTCCAAGCTGCCGCATGTCGAATGCATCCTGGACGAGTTCAATCAAGCCGTGCTAAACCTTGTAATCAACGCTACCCATGCCATCGGCGATGCGATAAAGCAACGCGGGGTAAAGCGCGGTATTATAACCATCAGAACGAGACATGAACCAGGCTGGGCAGTCATCGAAGTGGAAGACTCAGGCACCGGTATCCCGCCTGAAGTGCGGGGCAAGATCTTCGACCCATTCTTCACCACCAAAGGCATTGGCAAAGGCACCGGCCAGGGACTCGCCATTGTACAGGCTGTGATCGTGAAGGGGCATGCTGGCAAAGTCGATTTTACTACTGAGATGGGCAAAGGCACGACCTTCAGAATGTTCCTGCCGTTGTCCGAAGCCCACCCCTCGCGGGCGGGAATTTCTGCGCCGGCAATGCAGTAAAACTTACCGATTCCCTGAAACTCATCCTTCGTTCTTCTCATGATACTACCTCCACTCAATCCCAAGCAGACTGTAGTCGTGAATCGCATCCTTTTCGTTGACGACGACCGTAACCTCCTTGCTGCGATGCAGCGGAACTTGCGGAAGCGTTTCAATTTCGAAATTGCCGCTGGCGGCGAGGAGGCTCTTCAAATCCTGAAGAGTAAAGGTCCGTTTGCCGTTGTCGTCGCCGACATGAGCATGCCGTTGATGAACGGTGTTGAACTACTCGAAGCGGTTCACGCTGCTTCGCCAGATACGGTTCGCGTCATGCTGACCGGTAACGCTGATCAGCGTACCGCTGCCGAAGCGGTTAACAGAGGTAATGTCTTCCGTTTTCTCTCGAAACCCTGCGCGCCTGAGGAGCTGACGGCTACACTCGATACAGCGCTAAAACAGTACGAACTAGTTACGGTTGAGAAAGCACTGCTCAGCCAGACGTTGAATGGCTCGTTGCAAGTGCTCACCGATATTCTAGCGATGCTCGATCCCGATGCATTTGGCCAGGCACAGTTGCGGCGTACGGTGGCCCGCGAAGTAGCTGGCCAACTGGGGATCGACTCGACCTGGGACGTGGAAATTGCCGCGCTTCTGGCCGAGATCGGCCTAGTCACGCTGCCACCGGTGTTACGTGAAAAAGTCCGCACGCGCCAGGCACTGACCGACAATGAGCGCCAGCTGGTCGATCGTATTCCCGAATTTTCTGCTCGTCTGCTGGGCAGTATTCCGCGCCTCGAATCTGTGGCGCAGGCTGTCCTGTATCAGAATAAAAACTACGATGGTTCGGGTTTCCCGCTGGATAGCGTGGCCGGTGCCGACATTCCGGTTGGCGCGCGCATCCTCAGGGTCGTTGGTGCGGTTGTCAGGATGCATCTGAAGAAAACGTCGGTCACTGATGCCCTCGATGCGGTCATGGCCGGACCTGAGCATTACGATTCGTCGATTGCGCGTGCGCTTTCTCGCTGCAGTTCTTCGCTGCGTTCCGAGAACAAGACGGCCGGAACTGGAATGCGTAACGTGCCGTTGACCGAGCTTGCGCCTGGGCATGTCTTGCTCGCGAACATCATGACGCTTGAAGGGACAATTGTGCTTGCTGCGGGTGCGACGCTTAATGCCACTCAGATTCAGCGTCTGCGCAATTTTGCCAGCCTAAACCCAATCGTAGAACCAATCTCGGTGGACATCCCTTCGGTCTAGCCGTAGGCGACGACGAAGAAGCTTGGGGTAAAGTTGTCGGCAATCCCCAACTGTGCCAGCGACCGGTAATGCGAACGCAGTTCGGCTTGCACGGCAAGTGGCTGACCGGAGCATCCATCGTGTTCGGGAATAAATCTGCCGGAGGCGAAATGATCGTTCGTGCTTTGGCCGAGCGGTAAGATTAGTTCGGGTAATTTGTAATCGGGCAGCGCAGCGAAAAACGTCGACTCACGAAACCCGGAGGCCGC